>ERZ827496.325-NODE-325-length-71843-cov-6.393144_pt1 | contig 71843 bp, 61 predicted proteins | sample MGYA00519769_ERZ827496 | MGnify/ENA primary metagenome ERZ827496 (study PRJEB31778, sample SAMEA3449327) | human gut metagenome | biome: human gut; feature: human-associated habitat; material: faeces | place: United Kingdom | collected 2010/2012 ...
GAGGGCGTACAGGATGTGCGCTCCGAGACCGGTCGGCCAAACGACGCGGTAAAAAAGCGCGAGAGTCGAGAGGTTGCGCGCTGGCAACCGCTCGTCGGACGCCTACGCCAGCAGTTTCATGGAAACACAAATGCTGACGGGCGGACGAAAACTTTCACCGTTCTAGTATAGAAATAACCTGGATGGAAGTCGGAGATTGAGCCGCCTTGCTCGGACGCTGGCACGGAGTGCATATCAGTTTCGGTGCATTAGGCGTACGAAACATTACATCGTTCTAACATACAAGAGCCAAGCCCCCCGTAGACAACCACTGTATAAATACTCATACTAGCAATCAATACTTTCCCTTTATCGGCCAAAAGCACCACGATGACCCAATCCCCACAGCAAGGCTTCGTCCTCACCCGTCATTGGCGGGATACACCGGCCGGCGTGTCGGTGGAACTGTGGCTGGCAACCGATAATGGACCACAAAAAGTTATTCTACCGCCACAAAAGGCGGTGGCCTTTTTGCCCGCGGAGCAGCTTCCACAAGCTGAAAAACTGCTGCATAGCGAACGTCATGTGGAAATCAAACCATTGCCGATGAAGGATTTTCATCATCGTCCCGTGGTCGGCGTCTATTGTCACAGCTATCGCCAACTGATGAACCTTGAAAAGACATTCAAGGAACATGGAATCACGCTGTATGAGGCCGATATTCGCCCACCGGATCGCTATCTGATGGAGCGTTTCATCTGTGCTCCGGTGTGGTTTTCTGGCCATCAGGATACTCAAGGCGTTTGGCGTAATACCCAATTGAAACCGAACCCCTCCTATCGCCCCACGCTTAAGCTAGTCTCGTTGGATATCGAAACCACCATGCACGGTGAACTCTATTCCATCGGGCTTCATGGCTGTGGTCAGCGCGTGGTGTATATGTTGGGGCCAGAAAACGGTGATGCCAGTCAGTTAGATTTCGAACTGATCTATGTCAACAGTCGTCCTCAGCTATTAGAAGCGTTAAATCAGTGGATAGCGCAGCACGATCCTGATGCGATCATCGGCTGGAACCTGATCCAATTTGACCTACGCGTATTGCAAAAACACGCCGAACGCTACGCGATACCGCTGCGTTTAGGACGCGGTGGCGACGTTTTAGAATGGCGAGAACACGGTTTTAAGCAAGGGCATTTTTTTGCCTCTGCCACCGGCCGGTTGATTATTGACGGCATTGAGGCGCTCAAAAGCGCATTTTGGAATTTCCCTTCGTTCAGCTTGGAAAACGTTTCACAAACGCTGTTGGGCGAGGGTAAAGCCATGGACGATCCTTACAGTCGGATGTCGGAGATCGACCGACGCTTTCGCGAAGATAAGCCAGCGCTGGCTCATTACAACCTGAAAGACTGTGAGCTAGTGACCCGCATTTTTGACCATACGCATTTGATGACGTTTTTGCTTGAGCGTGCGACGGTCACAGGCCTGAATGCTGACCGTAACGGTGGCTCCGTCGCCGCATTTACCCATCTCTATCTGCCACGTATGCATCGCGTCGGATTTGTCGCGCCTAATCAGGGCGATTTGCCAGAAGAGGCGAGCCCCGGCGGCTTTGTGATGGATTCTCGCCCCGGTTTGTATGACTCCGTGTTGGTGTTGGACTATAAAAGCCTGTATCCCTCGATTATCCGTACGTTTCTTATCGACCCCGTCGGCTTAATTGAAGGTTTGCGACAACCAGACGATGCGCATTCTATCTCCGGTTTTCGCGGTGCACGCTTTGCCCGCGCACAGCACTGTTTACCAGACATCGTTAGCCAAATCTGGCAGGGACGCGAAGCCGCCAAACGAGAGAAGAATGCGCCGCTCTCACAGGCGTTAAAGATCATCATGAACGCCTTTTATGGTGTGCTTGGCTCAAGCGGTTGCCGCTTCTTCGATCCGCGCTTGGCATCATCGATCACCATGCGCGGACACGAAATTATGCGCCGCACCCGAGAGTTGATCGAGGCTGAAGGCTATCCCGTGATTTACGGAGATACCGACTCGACCTTTGTATGGCTTAATCGGGCGCACGACGAACAGCAAGCCGCCGCCATTGGTCAACATCTCATTACCGTCGTAAACCAGTGGTGGAAAGAGCATCTTCGCACCGAATACGGTTTAGAAAGTGCATTAGAATTAGAATATGAATGTCACTATCGCCGCTTCTTAATGCCAACCATTCGCGGTGCCGAACTGGGCAGTAAAAAACGCTATGCAGGGCTTAAAGGCGATGAAATGGTGTACAAAGGAATGGAAACCGTGCGCAGTGACTGGACGCCTTTGGCACAGCAATTTCAGCAAGAACTGTATCAACGTATTTTCCTCAAACAGCCGTATCAGGAGTTTATTCGTGATTATGCGGCTCGTCTGATGAACGCTGAATTCGATGACAGACTGGTTTATCGTAAACGCCTAAGACGAAAGCTGAGCGATTACCAGCGTAACGTCCCACCTCATGCGCGCGCGGCGAAAATTGCCGATGAATATAACCGCGAGCTCAATCGTCCGTTGCAGTATCAAAACGGCGGCTGGATTAGCTATGTCATCACCACCGCAGGGCCGGAGCCGTTAGAGTGCCAACGTGCGCCCATTGACTACGATCATTACCTCTCGCGCCAGCTTCAGCCGGTCGCCGATGCTATTTTACCCTTCATGCAGGATGACTTTTCTACGCTGGTTGCTGGTCAGCTTGGACTGTTTTAATTCAGACAAATCTTTTTTGGGGGTGACGAAAGCGCTGTCATCCATTAACATAGCGGCCTTCCCTCATTTCAAATATTGACTTCATTGCTTATTCAAAGCAACGAAGCGGCCTGCTATCGCTAATTAATGTAGGCCAAGTGAAAATCACTTACCCACGGCAGCGCCTGCTGCCTACGCAGTAGTTGTTCAATCATCAGTGTTCAATACATAAAAAGTTGAGTCGATAATCTATGCCATTTACCTTAGGTCAACGCTGGATCAGCGATACGGAAAGCGAATTAGGATTAGGAACTGTGGTCGCATTGGATGCGCGCATGGTGACATTGCTTTTCCCTGCGACCGGTGAAAACCGCCTTTACTCACGTAATGACTCCCCAATTACTCGCGTTATGTTTAACCCGGGTGACACTATCACCAGCCATGACGGTTGGCAGTTGAAGATAGATGAAGTCAAAGAGGAAAATGGTCTGCTGATCTATATCGGCACCCGATTGGATACTGAAGAAGCTAACGTCGTGATGCGCGAAGTATTACTCGATAGCAAGTTGACCTTCAGCAAACCTCAAGACCGCCTGTTTGCCGGACAAATCGACCGTATGGATCGCTTTGCTCTGCGTTTTCGTGCGCGTAAATATCAAAGCGAGCAGTTCCGCCTGCCGTGGAGCGGTCTGCGCGGCATGCGCGCCAGCCTGATCCCTCATCAGTTGCACATTGCGTATGAAGTCGGCCAGCGTCACGCGCCGCGTGTTTTATTAGCCGATGAAGTGGGCTTGGGTAAGACCATCGAAGCTGGGATGATTATTCATCAGCAACTGCTAGCAGGTCGCGCAGAACGCATCCTGATCGTGGTGCCTGAAACTCTACAGCACCAGTGGCTGGTCGAAATGCTGCGCCGCTTTAACCTGCGTTTCTCGCTGTTTGACGATGCTCGTTATTCAGAAGCCATGCTGGATGCCACCAACCCGTTTGAAACCGAACAGATGGTGATTTGCTCCCTAGACTTCGTGCGTCGCAACCGTCAGCGTTTAGAGCAGATGGCCGATGCCTCTTGGGATCTGCTCGTCGTTGACGAAGCGCATCATCTGGCCTGGAGCGAAAATGCTCCTAGCCGCGAATATCAGGTGATTGAACAGCTTGCCGAGCACATTCCGGGCGTACTGCTACTGACAGCAACTCCTGAGCAATTAGGCCAAGAGAGCCACTTCGCGCGTCTGCGTCTGCTCGATCCAAACCGCTTCCATGACTATCAGGAATTCGTCAGCGAGCAGCAGAAATATCGTCCGGTGGCTGACGCTGTCACCCTGCTGCTCAACGATGGTCATTTGACCAACGAAGAGCTCAATATGCTGAGCGAAATGATCGCCGAGCAAGATATTGAACCGTTACTGAAAGCGGCTAACGCAGGCGGCACCGGCAGCGTAGATGCGCGCAACGAGCTGGTCAAAATGCTGATGGATCGCCATGGCACTAGCCGCGTGTTATTCCGTAATACCCGTCAGGGTGTGAAAGGTTTCCCACAGCGTGAGCTGCACCAAATCACCCTGCCGTTGCCTTCTCAGTATCAAACCGCGATTAAAGTGTCCGGCATTATGGGCAGCAAGAAAACGGTTGAAGCCCGCGCGAACGATATGCTGTACCCAGAGCGTATTTATCAGGAATTTGAGGGCGAAAACGCAACCTGGTGGAACTTCGATCCACGCGTTGAGTGGCTGATGAACTTCCTGACCTCACACCGCGATGAAAAAGTGTTGGTGATTTGTGCTCAGGCGGCTTCAGCGGTCAATTTGGAACAGGTACTGCGTGAGCGTGAAGCGATCCGTGCCGCCGTATTCCATGAAGGCATGACCATCATCGAACGTGACCGTGCAGCGGCCTACTTTGCATCACAGGAAGAAGGCGCACAGGTGCTGCTGTGTTCTGAAATTGGTTCCGAAGGACGTAACTTCCAGTTTGCTCACCATTTGGTGATGTTCGATCTGCCGTTTAACCCTGATTTGCTGGAACAGCGTATCGGTCGTCTGGACCGCATTGGCCAGAACCACGACATCAAAATTTTTGTTCCTTGCCTGGAAAACACCGCGCAGTCAGTTTTGGTTCGTTGGTATCACGAAGGTCTAGATGCCTTTGAGCACACCTGCCCAACCGGTCGCACCATCTATGACAGCAGCTATCAAACGCTGTTGGGTTATTTAGCGGCGCCTTCTCAGTTGGAAGGCTTTGATGACTTCATCAAAGCGTGTCGTACTCAGCACGATGCGTTGAAAGCGCAGTTGGAGCAAGGGCGCGATCGTCTGCTAGAAATGCATTCTAACGGCGGTGACGCGGCTCAAGAACTGGCAGAAGCCATTGCCGACCAAGATAACGATGTCGGTTTGGTTAACTTTGCGCTGAACCTGTTCGACATTGTTGGTATCAATCAGGACGATCAGAGCGACAACATGATCATCCTCACGCCGTCAGAACATATGCTGGTGCCTGATTTCCCTGGTCTGCCGCAGGATGGTTGTACCGTGACTTTTGACCGCGAACAGGCTCTGTCGCGTGAAGACGCTCAGTTTATTAGCTGGGAGCATCCGATTATTCGTAACGGCTTGGATTTAATCCTCTCCGGCGATACCGGTAGCTGCGCCGTATCCTTGCTGAAGAACAAAGCGCTGCCCGTTGGAACACTGCTGCTGGAAGCCATTTATGTGGTCGAAGCTCAGGCACCGAAGCATCTGCAACTGACCCGCTTCCTGCCACCAACGCCGGTGCGTATGCTGCTCGATGCCAAAGGTACTAATCTGGCGGCTCAGGTCGAGTTTGAGAGCTTTAACCGTCAGCTGAACTCGATCAACCGCCATACCTCCAGCAAGCTGGTCAATGCCGTTCAGCCGAACGTGCACGCTATGCTACAGGCAGGTGAAGCATTGATTGGTGAACAAGCGACTGCGTTGATCAACGAAGCGAAGCGCGAAGCAGATGAAAAACTGAGCGCCGAGTTAGCGCGTTTGGAATCCTTGAAAGCCGTTAACCCGAATATTCGTGATGACGAGCTGGAAACGCTGGAGTTCAACCGTCGTCAGGTCCTTGAGAATCTGGATCAGGCAGGCTGGCGTCTGGATGCGATTCGCCTCATCGTGGTGTCACATCAATAATGGCTTCTTCTGAGAACCATAAGGGTGTTTTGCATAACACCCTTATTAACTTCGTCGCCAGTGGCGGTGATCTGGCGCTACCGGCGATAAAGTTGGGGGAATACTTCCCCGCGCTCGAACCTTGGCTGCACGTGTTGTATCAAGATGACCACATCATCGTGGTCAACAAACCCAGCGGGTTACTGTCCGTTCCCGGTAAAGCAGAGGAACATAAAGACAGCGTGATGACGCGCGTTCAGGTCGATTTTCCTATCGCCGAGTCAGTGCATCGTTTAGATATGGCGACCAGCGGCGTTATTGCCGTGGCACTGACGAAAGCCGCTGAACGTGAGCTCAAGCGCCAATTTCGCGAACGCGAGCCGAAGAAGAGCTATATCGCGCGTGTTTGGGGACATATGGAGCACGATGAAGGTCTGATTGATTTGCCTTTGATTTGTGATTGGCCGAACCGCCCTAAGCAGAAAGTGTGTTTTGAGCATGGTAAGTCGGCGCAAACTCAGTATCAGGTACTCAGTCGTGATGCTGATGGTTCGACCCGCGTCAAGCTTACGCCCATCACGGGACGTTCACATCAGTTGCGAGTGCATATGCTGGCGTTAGGCCACCCCATTCTGGGCGATAAGTTCTACGCTCACCCAGAAGCTAAAGCGATGGCTTCACGGTTACAGCTTCACGCACAAGAATTACAGATCACGCACCCAGAGTTTGGCACACCGATGCATTTCCGCTGCGAGCCTGATTTTTAATCCCCTCCTCATCCGGTGGCTCTGTGAGCCACCTCCTATACCCATCATCTTGTTAGGGTTATAGTCCTTCGCGGTCATTCGATTTTCCTACCGCACTTTTTTGCTGTGGGTTTTCTATCTACTAATCATTCGCCCGGGTCCGGGGAAGGAATAGCCATGTCTCTTATCAATGAACTGCCCGCCATTTTCGATCATTTTTCCGATGCCCGCCGTCAGGGCTTTCTTACCGTATTAGAACTTAAAGAACAGAATATCCCGCTGGTTGGCACCTACTGTACCTTTATGCCACAGGAGATCGCGCTGGCTGCCGGTGCGGTTGTGGTTTCGCTTTGTTCCACCAGCGATGAAACGATTGAAGAAGCCGAGAAAGATCTGCCACGTAACCTGTGTCCGTTAATCAAAAGTAGCTACGGATTTGGCAAAACGGATAAATGCCCGTATTTCTACTTTTCTGATTTAGTGGTGGGAGAGACGACCTGCGACGGCAAGAAAAAAATGTACGAATACATGGCGGAATTTAAGCCTGTACATGTGATGCAACTTCCTAATAGCGCCGATGGCGCCGCCTCGCGCGCGCTGTGGCGCAGCGAAATTTTGCGCTTGCAGTCAGCCTTGGAACAACAATTCAACTGCACCATCAGCGAACAAGACTTACGTGCAGCAATTACGCTAAAAAACCGCGAACGGGCCGCCTTGTCGTCGTTCTACCGTCTAGGACAGCTTAATCCGCCCGCGCTCTCCGGTAGCGAAATTCTCAAGGTGGTATATGGCGCAACGTTCAAGTTCGATAAAAATACCCTGATAGATGAGCTCAATGCATTAAGCGAAAAAGTACGCAGCGAATACCAACAAGGTAAGCGGTTAGAAGATCGCCCACGCATACTGATCACCGGCTGCCCGATTGGCGGGGCGGCAGAAAAAGTGGTACGAGCAATTGAAGAAAACGGCGGTTGGGTCGTTGGATATGAAAACTGTACCGGTGCTAAAGCTACCGAAATGCAGGTAAGTGAAGAAGGCGATGTCTACGATGCGTTAACCGATAAATATCTCGCCATTGGCTGCTCCTGTATCTCTCCGAATACCCAGCGTTTAACCCTGCTTAGCCAAATGATTGAAGAATATCAGGTAGATGGCGTCATCGACGTGATCCTTCAGGCCTGTCATACCTATGCCGTGGAGTCTTTAGCCATTAAGCGCCATGTTCGCCAACAGCATGATGTTCCTTATATGGCGATAGAAACGGATTACTCCAATTCAGATATAGGCCAGCTCAATACTCGCGTAAGTGCGTTTATCGAAATGCTGTAAGGAGCGCATGTGAGTTTAAGTATTGGTATTGATTCAGGCTCAACGGCGACCAAAGGGATCTTATTGAATGGTGCAAACGGAGGACAGATTCTGCGCCGTTTTCTCGCTCCGACTTCATTTCGTCCACAGGAGGCTATTGAGCAAGCATGGTCACAACTGTGTGAAGGCCTCACCGAGCGCCCGCATCTTACTCTCACTGGCTATGGGCGTGGCTTGATAGATTTTGCCGATAAGCAAGTCACTGAAATCACCTGCCACGGCGTCGGTGCTCGGTTTCTGTGCTCCGAAGCGCGCACCATCATTGATATCGGCGGGCAAGACAGTAAGGTCATTCATCTGGATGAGGAGGGAAAACTGACCGACTTTCTGATGAATGACAAATGTGCGGCTGGGACAGGCCGTTTTCTGGAAGTCATATCACACACCCTTGGCGCACAAATTAACCAGCTTGACGAATTAGTCACAGGCGTTGCTCCGCATGCCATCTCCAGTATGTGTACCGTGTTTGCCGAGTCTGAAGTCATCAGCCTACGTTCGGCGGGTGTCGCACCTGAGTCCATTCTATCGGGCATCGTTTACTCTATGGCGCGCCGCAGCGCCAACTTTATCGGGCGATTAGGCGTACATCCACAGGTGCTGTTTACCGGTGGCGTTAGCCGCTGTAACGCATTTCGTCAGCATCTGAGCGATACGCTCAATACGCCAGTGGCGACGCACTCCGACGCTCAATTTGCGGGAGCGATAGGCGCGGCACTAATGGGGTGCCGTCAGAAAAAGAGGAGGAGTCATGCAGGATGAATTTCTGTTTTTATTCCACAGCACGCTAGGCGTGGTTCGCTTAAAAAAACGGCTTCAGGCTCAGAATCGAGAATTCAAAGTCGCGGATATCCCACGCCAGCTCAGTAGCGGCTGCGGGTTGAGTATTCGGCTGAGCTGTACGGCGACAGAATTGGCACAATGGTGGGTAGACGGAGAAACCTCCGCTATTTTTCGTTGCGCCGAAGGGAGATATGTCCCCGTCTCGCCGCCGTCTTTCGGTCAATGAACGTAAAAAAGCCCGCGAATGCGTAATGCCGTTCGTTTAAGAGATCGAGATTCACGGGTCTAGCACTCCGCGGGGCACTCCGGCGACTTACGCCGCTACGACCCCATCGGGGTGCTCCCCCTAAAATCGAGCTTAAGTAAACAATGCTACGCGAATGCGGGCTCTCTTCAGAAAGGATTACTTGAAACCCTTCTCTTTCTTAATTAAATCGTAAGCAGCCTGAATCTCTTGAGCCTTTTGCTTCGCCATCTCCATCATTTCTGGCGGTAATCCTTTTGCCACCAGCTTATCAGGATGATGTTCGCTCATGAGCTTACGATAGGCGCGTTTAATCGTCGTCGCATCGTCATTGGGCTTAACACCTAAAACTTTGCAAGCATCCGCCAACGTAGGCCCCGTCTGACGCTGGTAACCACCGAATCCGCCCTGCTGCTGATACTGTCCTTGCTGCTGATAGCCACCGCCAAACTGGCGTCCGCCTTCCATCATGCTAAGAAACTGCTCAAACTGAACGCGTGAGAAACCGAGCTCTTCCGCAATCACGTACAAAACTGCACGTTCGTTGGGATGCAACGAACCATCAGCAAACGCGGCCTGTAGCTGGATTTCCAAAAACATGCGGATCAGATCGACACGTCCAAAGCAAATGCTGCGTAACTCGCGCAGTTTTTCCCGCAGTGGAAAATCGCCCTGTTTACCTTCACGAAACGCCTGCTGTGCCGCCGTTCTGGCCGCGCCATGCAGCTGCATTCGCTCCATCAGCGCGCTAGCAAGGTTGATATCTGCCTCAGTCACACGTCCTTTGGACTTCGTAAGATGCCCCATAACCTGAAATGTGGTGCTAAAGAACAGAGCTTGTCGCTGAGCCTGATTAGAAAAATAACCACTGCTTCTTACCTGACGCGATTTATCGATCATATGACCGATAAGTAGCCCTAACACCACACCCCAAAAGCCCGTTCCTGACATTAGACCAAGAACTAATCCGATTAATTTACCCCAATACTGCATATCGTCCTCAATTCATCATGCCGTGGGACATAATTTGCTTTATCATACCTGTCATTTATTCTGACGCCTAACGACAGCAACCAAGAATGCGTCAATTTAACACTAGCGTAACGCTTAGGGGTGATATAGTCTCTGACCGTTCGCTGCTCGACGCCTCTGATGACGGAACTTCTGAAACCGCGTATGAAAAAAAGTATTCCAACACTGGTTGCCACCTTGGTTTGGTCGGCACTCTATAGCCAGAACGTTCTGGCCGATCTCGCTGAGCAATGCCTGCTCGGCGTGCCTATGTATAACAAACCGCTGGTATCCGGCAATCCAAATGATTTACCGGTTCATATTCAGGCCGATAAAAGTGATGCCAACTATCCTGATAATGCGGTGTTCAGCGGCAACGTGAACATCGAACAGGGAAACAGCACGCTGACAGCCGATCAGGTTCAGCTGGATCAGAAGTTTCTTAAAGATAAGCCCGATCCGCTGCGTACCGTGACCGCGACTGGTAACGTCAACTATTCAGATAATCAGGTAAAACTGAAAGGCCCGAATGCGTGGTCTAATTTGAATAACAAAGACACCAACGTATGGCAGGGCGACTATCAGTTCGTCGGTCGTCAAGGTCGCGGCACCGCGGACCTGATGAAAACCCGCGCTGAAAACCGCTATACCATTCTGGAAAACGGGACATTTACCTCCTGTTTGCCGGGCGATAACAGCTGGAGCGTCGCCGGTTCTGAAATTATTCAGGACCGTCAGGAAGAAGTCGCTGAAATTTGGAACGCCCGCTTTAAGATTGGCCCAGTGCCCGTGTTCTACAGCCCGTACCTTCAGTTGCCTCTCGGTGATAAGCGTCGCTCAGGTTTCTTGATCCCCGATTTTAAATACTCCAGCACAGACGGCGTTGAGTTCAGCCTGCCGTGGTATTGGAACATCGCGCCACAGGTCGATGCGACCATCACCCCGCACTACATGGAAAACCGTGGTCTGCAATTGCAGAACGAATTCCGTTACTTGACCGTTGCGGGTTCCGGCTTGATGGAGTTGGATTGGTTAAACCAAGATAAACAATATGCCGACGATCGTTTAAATAAGAACAATATTTCCGACGCAGAAAACGATAAAAAGCGTTGGTTGTTCTACTGGCAGCATAGCGGTGTAATGGATCAGGTGTGGCGTTTCAACGTCGACTACACCAAGGTAAGCGATCCTTACTACTTTAACGATCTGGATTCGACTCACGGTTCCAGCACCGACGGTTATGCCACGCAGAAATTCAGCTTGGGATACGCCGAACAAAACTGGAATGCGACCCTATCAACCACGCAGTTCCAAGTCTTTGCGGACGCGGGTAACTCGAACTCATATCGTGCTGAGCCGCAGTTAGACCTGAACTATTACAAAAATGACATCGGTCCCTTCGACCTGCATATGTATGGTCAGGCGGTTAAATTCACCAATGAAAGCGATAATCAGCCAGAGGCCGATCGTTATCACTTTGAACCAACGATAGATCTTCCTTGGTCTAACGGTTGGGCAAGCGTGAATACTGAAACCAAACTGTTAGCAACTCACTATCAGCAAACAGTACCAGACAGTTATTACACCACTAACCGTTCAGCGGCTCATCTGGCTGATTCTGTTAACCGAGTGATGCCTGAGTTTAAAGTTGACAGCAAAGTCACCTTTGACCGTGATATGGACTGGGCTCAAGGCTATACCCAGACGCTGGAACCGCGCGCTCAGTACCTGTATATCCCTTATCGTGATCAAAGTGATATCGGCGTTTACGACTCTACGCTGCTACAGATGGACTATACCGGTCTGTTCCGTGACCGCATCTATAGCGGTCTGGACCGTATTGCTTCGGCAAACCAGATGTCTACCGGTCTGACAACCCGTATCTATGATGATGCATTGGTTGAACGGTTTAACGCTTCTTTGGGTCAAATCTACTACTTCGAACGTTCACGTACCGGTGACGAAACGCTGTCGACTGACAAAGATAAAGATACCGGCAGTCTGGTTTGGGCAGGCGATTCCTATTGGAAAATTACCGACCATTGGGGCATCCGTGGCGGCTTGCAGTATGACACCCGTTTAAACAGCGTCGCGCTAGGCGATGCAATAATGGAATATCGTAAAGATGCCGAAACGATGATCCAGTTAAACTATCGTTATGCTAGCCCTGAATACGTGACCGCAATGATCCCACGTTATGCAAGTAACGATCTGTATAACCAAGGGATCAGCCAAGTGGGTACTATCGGCAGTATTCCTATTGCAGACCGTTGGGCGCTGGTTGCCGCTTACTATTACGACACCAATGCTAACCAGACCGCGGATTCTCTGGTCGGTCTTCAGTACAACACCTGCTGTTGGTCTGTCGGCGTGAACTATGAACGTAAAATTACCTCATGGGATTCCACCGCCTCTCAACCAAACAGTAAGTATGACAACAAGTTCTCGTTCACCTTCGCACTTCGCGGACTGGGAACCAACTACAGCTTGGGTACCGCCGATATGCTGCAGAAAGGTATTCTGCCTTATCAGAGAGCTTTCTAACATTTTGAGATTTTTGTGGTCTAATCGTTGCCTAGTTGCATCTTGATTAGTAAAAGCAGAGTTTTGACATTAACCCGCAGTCATGCGGATTGGACAAATGGAAAAGGTATGAAGAACTGGAGAACGCTGATCCTCGGTGTGGCATTCTGTGCCAACACTGCGTTTGCAGCCCCTCAAGTCGTTGATAAAGTAGCGGCCGTGGTTGATAACGGTGTGGTGCTGGAAAGTGACGTCGATGGTCTGATGCAGTCCGTAAAACTGAACGCGCGTGAAGCCGGTCAGCAATTACCTGATGATGCAACCTTACGTCACCAGATCCTTGAGCGTCTGATTATGGATAACATCCAGCTGCAGATGGCGAAAAAGATGGGCATTGATATCAACGATGCCGATGTTGATCGCGCTATCGGCAATATTGTTCAGCAAAATCATATGTCACTGGATCAGATGCGTAGCCGTTTGGCCGCCGATGGGATTAACTACAAAACCTACCGCGACCAAATTCGCAAAGAAATGCTGATTTCAGAAGTACGTAACAACGAAGTTCGCCGTCGTGTCACCATCCTGCCTCAGGAAGTTGAAGCGCTGGCAAAACAAGTTGGCGCACAAAATGGTGCGGATACCGAACTTAACCTCAGCCACATTCTCATCGCACTGCCAGAGAACCCATCTCAGCAACAGGTTGATGATGCAGAGCAACAAGCTCGTCAGTTGGTTGACCAACTGAACAAAGGTACTGATTTTGGCAAAATGGCCGTCAGCTACTCCGCTGACTCTCAGGCGCTGAAAGGTGGCCAAATGGGTTGGGGTAAAATTCAGGAGTTGCCATCCCTGTTTGCGGCTGCACTGCAAACGGCTAAAAAAGGCGACATCATTGGCCCAATCCGTTCAGGTGTTGGCTTCCATATCCTGAAAGTTAATGATCTCCGCGGCGGTCAGGGAAATGTGTCTGTCACCGAAGTTCATGCTCGCCACATCTTGCTGCGCCCATCGCCGGTTATGACCGACGATCAGGCTCGTGCAAAACTGCAAGAAATTGCTCAGCAAATCAAAAGTAAGCAAATTACCTTTGATGAAGCTGCTCGTGCGGTTTCTCAAGATCCAGGTTCAGCATTGAAAGGGGGTGACTTAGGTTGGGCAGTGCCAACCATGTACGATCCTGCTTTCCGCGACGCCTTAATGAAACTGCAGAAAGGCGAACTGAGCGCACCGGTTCACTCCTCCTTCGGCTGGCATTTGATCCAACTTCTGGATACTCGCCAAGTTGACCGCACCGATGATGCACAAAAAGATCGTGCATACCGTATGCTGTTCAACCGTAAATTTGCTGAAGAAGCGCAAACCTGGATGCAGGAAGAACGCGCCAGCGCCTACGTAAAAATTATTGATGGTAGCAATGCCCAGTAATAGTTCACATGACACGTTTCGTGTCGTCATAACCCCCGGCGAACCCGCCGGGGTCGGGCCGGATCTGGTTATCGCTCTCGCTCAACAGGCATGGCCTGCGGAGCTTGTAGTGTGCGCCGATCCGGCCTTGTTGCTTGAACGCGCCCAATGGTTAAAGTTGCCATTAACGTTGCGCGAATATCAGCCTCATGAACCTGCTCGCCCACAAGATGCAAATACACTGACGATTTTACCAATCGCGCTACACAGCCAAGCTGTCGCGGGTCAGTTAGATGTCAATAACGGTACTTACGTTGTCGATACTCTGGCGCGTGCGTGCGATGGCTGTCTCAGCGGTGAGTTTGCCGCCTTGATCACTGGGCCAGTACACAAAGGCATTATTAATGATGCTGGAGTGCCATTTACCGGACATACCGAATTCTTTGCCGATCGCAGCCACTGCGCACGCGTGGTGATGATGCTGGCGACCGAAGAACTGCGTGTCGCCCTAGCCACGACGCACCTTCCTCTGTTGGAGGTTCCCGCAGCGATCACGGCGCAAACGCTCGATGAAGTCATCACTATTCTTAATCACGATTTACGCACCAAGTTTGGCATTCGTGAACCGCAAATCTATGTCTGTGGCCTTAATCCACACGCAGGTGAAGGCGGCCATATGGGGCGTGAAGAGATCGATGTGATTATTCCGACGCTAGAATCGTTGCGTCAAAAAGGTCTTCATCTCATTGGGCCTTTACCTGCAGATACACTTTTCCAGCCTAAATATTTGGCGCACGCCGATGCGGTTTTGGCGATGTACCACGATCAGGGCTTACCGGTGTTAAAATACCAAGGCTTCGGCCGCGCTGTGAATATTACTCTGGGGTTGCCGTTTATACGCACCTCTGTCGATCACGGCACCGCGCTGGATCTGGCTGCTACTGGCCTCGCTGATGTTGGTAGTTTCAGAACAGCATTAAATCTCGCTATTAAAATGATAAATAACAGTAATGAATAACAGAGTTCACCAAGGCCATCTGGCTCGTAAACGTTTCGGACAAAACTTCCTTACCGATCAATATGTGATCGATAGCATTGTGTCCGCTATTCATCCAATGCCAGGTCAGGCAGTGGTGGAAATCGGCCCGGGATTGGGCGCATTGACCGAACCTGTTGCCGATCGCATGGATAAAATGACGGTCATCGAGCTTGACCGCGATTTGGCGGCTCGACTGGCGACTCACCCATTCATCAGCAGTAAATTAAACATTCGCCAGCAAGATGCGATGACCGTTGATTTTGGCGAGCTGTCTCAAGAACTCGGCCAGCCGCTGCGCGTATTTGGTAATTTACCCTATAACATCTCAACCCCTTTGATGTTCCACCTCTTCACCTATACTGGTGCTATCAGCGACATGCATTTCATGTTGCAAAAAGAGGTAGTGAACCGTCTGGTTGCTGGCCCAAACAGCAAGGCCTATGGTCGTTTGACCGTCATGGCACAATACTATTGTCAGGTCATTCCTGTATTGGAAGTGCCGCCAACAGCATTCCGTCCAGCGCCAAAAGTTGACTCGGCCGTGGTTCGGCTGATCCCACACGCGACCATTCCGCATCCGGTCAAAGATATCCGTGTGCTCAGCCGTATTACCACTGAAGCATTTAATCAGCGCCGCAAGACCGTGCGTAATAGCTTAGGTCACCTGTTCACACCAGAGCAATTGACCGAGTTGGGGATCGATCCAGCCCAGCGCGCAGAGAACATCTCTGTTGAAAACTATTGCAAGCTCGCCAACTGGCTATGCGAAAAATCGCCAGAATAGTGGGTGTAATGCCCTTTTCGTTTAATCGATGAGGGTATAGGTCTCGCTGACAACGTCATAACGGGAGCCGTACATTATGATTGATTCACCTCGTGTGTGTGTTCAGGTACAAAGTGCCTATGCCGAAACCCAATCACTTCCAGATGAAGAGCGTTTTGTTTTTGCATATACCATCACCATCAGGAATCTAGGACGATTCAATGTGCAGCTCCTGCGGCGTTACTGGCTGATTACCAATGGTAACGGACGTCAGACGGAAGTTCAGGGCGAAGGCGTCATCGGTGAACAGCCACTGATTTTGCCCAACAATGAGTTCCAATACACCAGCGGTGCCATTATTGAAACGCCTTGCGGCACAATGGAAGGTCATTATGAAATGATTGACCATCAGGGTCAGGAGTTCCGTATTGCGATTCCCGTATTTCGTTTAGCAATCCCGACTCTAATTAACTAGTTGTATATTCACAAAGTATTTTGAGTTGCGACAGAGCAGCAAGTAAGAAGGGTTTGAATGTCTACATTATTGATTGGCGATGTCCACGGTTGCTACGCAGAGCTACGGGCGCTATTGGAACAAGCTGATTTTGATCCTGCTAAGGATACGCTGTGGTTAACCGGGGACTTAGTCGCCCGCGGCCCTGACTCCCTAGAGGTTCTGCGCTACGTACAGTCATTAGGCGACAGCGTTCGCATGGTGTTGGGCAACCATGATTTACACCTTTTAGCGGTCTACGCAGGCATCAGCCGTAATAAGCCCAAAGATCAAATTACTCCGCTGCTGGATGCCCCTGATGCAGATAGCCTGATCAATTGGTTACGCCGTCAGCCCATCCTGCAGGTTGATGATAAGCTAAAACTGGTGATGGCCCATGCGGGTATCAGCCCCCAGTGGGATATTGCTACCGCACAGCTATGCGCCCGTGAAGTTGAAGCCGTACTCAGCAGTGACAGCTATCCGTTATTTTTAAATGCCATGTACGGTGATATGCCCAACAGCTGGATTGACGGTTTAACCGGACTTCAGCGCCTGCGCTTTTCTACCAATGCGCTGACCCGTATGCGCTATTGTTTCCCTGGCGGTGAACTGGACATGATCTGCAAAGATGCGCCAGGTGAAGCGCCGTCCCCTCTTAAACCATGGTTTGATTTGCCCAGCAAAGTGCTGGATGCCGGATACTCCATTGCTTTCGGTCATTGGGCATCATTGCAGGGTAAAGGGACACCATCGCAGGTGTATGCTCTCGATACGGGCTGCTGCTGGGGGGGAGAGCTAACGATGTTACGTTGGGATGACAAACAATATTTCACCCAGCCGTCTCTGCGGCCTAAAGAGATTGAGCAATAAAATTTCGCCGTGCTGAAGGATCAGCAATCAGTTAAGTTAATGTATGCCCAATTAACCCTTGGGCAATTCCTCCCTTAATCAATCCCGCTGACGCAAAAGAACAACCTTCAACGCAGATATTTTCACCTCCCCCAGCAGTAAGTATAAATTAATTCAATATTCACTTTCCCTAAATAAATATTTTGGAACATAAAAGAGCACACCTATCCTATTAATTATTCTCTTTTTTTTGACAACATATTTAGCCAGGCAATTTATTGAATTAAGTAAAACACGTGACTCCCCTCTTTATTTCCACATCTCGATTTCGGTCTACTTTTGGACTCTTTTCAAAAATAAAAAAAGGAATATATTGCACTCAGGAATGAGGACATATTCCGACTCATCATTTAATTACTGAGCCAATCTTTATTAAATATCGAGACAGCGGTGATTTAGATGTCACCATCAAAGAAGAAGATGGTAGCGAACTACATTTTGTACAGCCCTATTCAGCGGTACCCATTTTACAACGCGAAGGACACTTAAAAGACAGCATCATCGCTGGGGACCGTCATCGGTGTCACAACGGTTGCCTATACCGTTAAATAATTCTCATCCATTCATTAGGTTACGAATTACCATGAAAAATAGACTTTGGAAATCAACGAGTGGGTTATTTTTACTCGCCGCGCTCTCATCAACAGCGAGTGCTGCCGGTGATCAGACCGCCGTGATGGTGACAGCAAACGTCGTGGCCTCCCCCTGTGTGGTTCTATCGCCTAACCTCACCATTCCCTTGGGAAATATTGAAGCGTCGACGCTAGAAAGCGCCAATGTTTATACTGCATGGTCAGAGATGACGTCGACGGCAACGATAAAATTAGCCAATTGCCCTGCAGGAACCACGGAAGTTTTGATGACGTTTACTGGCCCCCCCGATCCCAACGGTGGCGTTGGTAGCTTCTTAAATATGGATACAGGAACGGGAGCAGCCACAAACGTGAGCGTGCAATTGAAACCCAGTGGCAGCACCGATCCAATAAGAAATAATGAGGTGATGGATATACCTATTGAAACCGGCGCCGCATTAATACCGCTGTCGGCACGCCTGTATACAAAATCTGGCGGCGTCACACCGGGCAGAGTGTCTTCAGTTATCAACGTGGCCTTTTCCTACAAATAAGCTAGCACAAGGACGATAATATGTTTAACAGGACTTGTTCTCAGTGGCTAACGCTATTTTCCCTGCTGGCATTATCCGAATTTGGATATACCGAAGAACCTTCTATTCAGGGGGATAATGCTGAGGTTAATATTTCTGCAACCATAACGGAATCGGTCTGTACTGTTATCAATCCTTCTAGCGACACTAACAGCGTTCATTTAGGGAAAATGCGCTCTGCAGATATGCATGACGCCGGCAGCGCTGGTCAGTCGATGCCATTTTACATTGAGCGAGTTAATTGTCCTACGCCGCAAATACACAAAATGTGACTATTGAGCTGAGTGACATGCTACCACATACGCCTTTAAAACCCGAATGATCACGCCAAAAGGCAACGCTCAGGTGGGCGCTGTTTCTGGGCTCGTTGAATGGCCATTGACTTATCAATAAAGAACTAATCTGAGAAAATATATCAATATTCTTTAGGGAACTTACGAATAATACTAATTAACTTTCCATTTTCAATATTGATGTAAAGACCTTGGCGTAAATTAGCGAGTATTTTCATAATCCCGCTACGTGCCAGATGGCTACGTGCAAGAATAAAATTTAGCACGCTGATATGAGCCCGTTTATCGGCGGGAATTTTTTCAAGTTCAAAAAGCAATGCACAAACAATTTCGTAGGCTGATTTATTAATGAGTAAGTTATTTCGATAAGCCTGATAGTCATTAAAATAAATTTGATAAGCCAACAGGTCTTCTAGGAGACCGTGCTGCGCCACCAGTTCAATGGCTCGCGTTAGCGGCAATGTTTCTAGTTTGCTGTCAGGATTAGATTGAAATGTATACATATCATAACGATAAGCCGAGCCCTGCATACCGAAGATTGCGGGAGCAGCCGCGGTAGCGAAAAGGAGTTCATCAGAAGTGCGATACGCATCAACTAAACCTTCTACGACGAGAAGAACGTGTAATTCGCCCGATGGGTTATGCAACCTGACGATGCAATCCTCGTTTTCAAAAACAAGTGGGACTGACTCTGTGCGAAAGAGCGACATCAGCCTACTGATTGCCTTAAGAGGCTTAGCCATCGGTTGAACTGAGGAGCCAACCGTCATATTAGTCTCAAACTCACGCATTATGTTTTCACCACATGATGTATAGGATTGTACACACGAAATTATAGCATAGCCGTTTTTGTCTATTGCTTACGCACCTGCATATCAGGTTATTTTACGCTGAGATAATAAATGACGTTCAGAGGACATTATGAATTCTAAGGATAAAAACACCAACAAAAAGTTAGACCTTAACCTTTTACCTATTTTTATTGAGATATTTATTCATCAAAGTATCACTAAGGCAGGTATAACGCTCGGCATTTCAACCACCGCGGTATCTAATGCTTTAGCTAAACTTAAGTATCACTTTGGTGATCCGCTTTTCCTAAGAGATGGATTGGTTCTATCGCCGACAAAAACAGCCCAAGAACTGTTTATATCACTACAGGATGACGTTGATAAGTTAGTTAACAACGTGAATTCATTTGGTCAAAACGATTATTTTAATAAAATAGCGATTCATTGCTCCCCCTATATCTCTGTTCGACTGCTGCCAAAGGTGTCGAATGCCATATGGGCGAAAAATCCCAGTTGCGAAATAATTCATAGAAGCAATTTTTCTGACGCTAAAAATAACATCCACGGCGTTAGGCTGCGGATGAACGATCTGTTTTTTGCGCTTAAACCTAACTCTAGCCGATCGATGATTTGCGTTCCCGTTTTAGACGAGCCTATGTATTTGTTTTGTTCCCAGCAGCATCCAAGAATGGACAAGCTTATCAACAAGGATTTCAGCGCTGAGACATTTGTCACTTTTGAAACGCCAGATGACAAATTTACTCAGCAACACGTAGCAATTCGGCAAGCGCTTGGTGAAAATATAACATTATTAAAGAGCGATTCTTACTTTGCATTGCTGTCGATTATCGAAAACTCGGACAAACTGGGTGTCATGCCCCAATGGTTATATGAGAAATTTTCACCTTCGTTCAATGTCACCGCGCTTGATCAAGGAAAAAAGATGCCGTCAATATCCATACATTTAATCTATGACAAATCATCCCCAATCTCGAGTATTGCGGGTGATATTATTTCTGTTTTATCCGCCCAATGATGCATCGCATGAGTTTAAGATAGTGGGGACCTGCGCCTCCCCTCGCTATATAGAATATTTTTTCTAAAAAACAGGTTTAAAGCTTTCGCTAATACATTCAGATACGCATTCTTTTACAGGCTGAATGTGTAAAGCATAAATTAATTCAATATTAAGTGGATTTAACGAATTAATTACCCATGCAACAAGCGCTGAAAAATGACGTTGATTTTATTGATTTTTTTAAATGCGGATTTATTTTTTCTATTTATAAATTAATCAACCATTCATTTCGCCTTGTTGTTTCACCCAAAATAACAACAGTCTATTTTTGGACTCTTTGCAAAAGAAAAAAAAGGAATAACATATGGCCCAGTTACGAAAGAAGTCGATTAGTTATTTAATATCTGAGCCAAATCACGCTTAGCATTTACCGAGTCAATTAATTCAATTTGAGTTAATCGTGAATGTCGCTCTTTCTGCTCTGTTCGGTCAACGAACTCAGTTTTAGGAAATGATTAGGCTTGATATTAGTCCCGTGTTGTTTAATGCAACAAAATAAAATCGTCCAAATGATTGGACTTTCAGTATAGGTTATAAGGAAATTTTTATGTCATTCAAGAAAACTACATTTTGCTTAGCATTGTCTTTAGCTGGTTTGGCATCTGCATCCGTAATGGCTGCCGATGGTACTGTCAATTTTAAAGGTAAGATTTCAGATGCGCCGTGTAGCGTTTCTATTCCTTCATCAAATCAGGTTGTTGATTTAGGTACAGTGCCTGCCGCTGACCTGAACGCATCAGGGCTGAAATCGACAGCTAAGAACTTCCAAATTGATTTGCTGAATTGTTCCGCTGCGGCTAAATCAGTCACGGTAACATTTGGTGGCTCAAGTCCTACTGGAAACGATGCCTTGTTTAACATTTCATCTCCAGATGGCACCGCTGCCGGCACTGTGGCCACGAGTGTGGGTATTGAAGTCGCCGATTCAAAAGGCGTGGATATTAAACCTAACGTAGCATCAAGCTCCATCACGTTAACGCCAAGTATCGCATCACAATCGCTTTATTTCACAGCTAACTATCAAGCCTATGGCGTTGCAACCACCGGTGATGCTAACGCAACCAGTGATTTTACGCTGACTTACCAATAATGGTAATACCCCCCTTCTTCATTATTTAACGGATGAAGAAACCAAGTCTGAGTGTTATTCGCTAATGTTGCTCTTTATATGGCGACATTAACCGAGTTCACTCAGGCTTTTAACACTAAAAAAGGTCATCTTTATGTACGGTAAATTAATTATTTCTTCACTTGCATTATTAATAGCCTCTCAGTCAGCTTTCGCTGCGGGTTCTGGCGGTATTGTATTAGGCGCAACAAGAGTAGTTTATGACGCCAATAATAAAGAAGCCTCAATAACGATAAATAATAAAAATAGCGACCAGTATTTTCTGGTTCAATCGTGGATTGATGATGAAAATGGGAATAAAAAAGTTCCATTTGCCATCACCCCCCCGCTGTTTCGCTTAGACGCTGAAAAAGAAAACATGATGCGTATTTTGAAAACCGCTGGCGACCTGCCTAGCGATCGCGAATCTGTTTTTTATATCAATGTGAAAGCTATTCCGCCAGTCCCTGAAAACACAAACGCCCAGAACACGCTCCAGCTCGCGATCAAAACGCGGATCAAAATGTTCTATCGCCCTAAAGGTCTGACGGGCAATCCTGCAGAATCAGGCAAGAAGCTGCAGTGGAGCCACCAAGGCAACGATCTCGTGGTGAAAAACCCGACCAATTATTCCGTGAGTTTTAATGAAATTAACCTCTCAGGCAAAGCGCTTAAAGATATCAACATGGTCTTGCCAAAATCAGAAACACACTACGCTTGGCCTGCCGGAGCAGGAAATAACGTCACCTTTGCTTTTATTAATGACTACGGCGGCGTATCTGAACCTATTAGTGCAACCGCTAATTAATCACTTAATTGATAAATATCCATTTCCTTTTATTAGAGAACACCATGATGCTGTTAAAAATATCTAAAAAGAGTCATTCGGCACCATCGCACTCTTTGCACAAGGAAAGTTATAGATATTTTTCGCTAAGTGCACTGACGCTTCTGATCATGTCCGCCAACGGCTACGCTGCCAGTGGCTTTGACCCCGCATTTCTAGAGCAAATAGACTCTAGCAATGAGGTCACCGATCTCTCTACCTACGCGTTGCCAGAAGGCGGTCAGATACCGGGTAAATATGTCGTTGATATTTATCTTAACAAGAACCCCGTAGATCATCGTGAAGTGACCTTTATTGCGTATAAAGGGCCTAACGCCAATGATAAGACGGGGCTCGTTCCTTGCTTTACCGAAGAAGAGCTAAAAGACTACGGTATCAAAACCGATGCGGCTCTTGCCATGATAAAAAAAGGCACGGACTCCCCGATGCCTACCGCCACGAAAGACAATGCGGATACCGCAACTCAGCCGGCCGATAGTGCAAAGTGCAATTTATTACTGCAAGCGATCCCCTCCGCTAAGACGAGTTTTGACTTTTCGAATCAACGTTTAAATATTAGCGTACCGCAGTTATTAGTTTCGAATTCCGCGCGTGGGTATGTCGATCCCTCTATGTGGGATGACGGAATCCCTGCCCTGCTGCTGAATTATAATTTCACCGGTGCCAACGACAGCGACGATCAGAGTAACTACTATCTCAACCTGCGCAGCGGTTTGAACTTGGGCGCTTGGCGCCTGCGTAACTACTCCACCTGGAACGACAACAACGGTGTTCGTCAGTTTACCAACGTCAATACCTATGTGCAGCGCTCCATTGCCGCGTTAAAAGCGGGTTTAACCCTAGGTGATAGCTACTCTGGCTCTGATGTTTTTGACAGCGTTCAGTTCCGAGGCGCTCAGCTCGCCTCCGATGACGACATGGTTCCCGATAGCCAGAAAAACTTTGCTCCGGTGATCCGCGGCATTGCGAAAACCAATGCCCAAGTGACCGTTGAGCAAAACGGTTATATGGTTTACCAAAGCTATGTCACGCCTGGCGCATTTGAGATTACCGATCTCTATCCAAGCTCCGATGGCGGCGATTTAACCGTTAAAATCAAAGAAGAAGATGGCAGCACGCAGACCTTTATCCAGCCCTATTCCTCTGTCCCTATTTTACAGCGCGAAGGCCACACCAAATTTAGCCTGACGGCGGGTCAATACCGTAATGGCTACGGTTCTGATAAACCAGATTTTGCTCAATTCACGCTGATTCACGGTTTTAGCAAAGGCATCACGCTGTATGGCGGTATGCAGGCAACAGAGAATTATACCGCGGCGGCGCTCGGCTACGGGCAGAACTTAGGCTCTTTCGGGGCAATTTCCGTTGACGTCACGCAGGCTCGCACTCAGCTTCCAGATACTAATTCATCGCAGGGTCAGTCATATCGCTTCTTATATGCAAAAACCTTTGCCGAGACCGATACCGACCTCCGCTTAGTCGGTTACCGCTATTCCACTAGCGGCTTTTACAGCCTTGATGACTCCGTCATATTGAATGACCAGAATAATGACTATACCGATTACAATATTCGCACCCACAAACGCAGCCGTATTGAAAGTTCGCTTAACCAGCAGCTAGGGGAAGACGCGGGTTCTCTCTATGTTTCGGCTAGCATGCAAGACTACTACGATGACAGCAGCAAAGAACAAACGCTGCAGGCAGGCTACAGCAATACCTGGGATGGCATCAGCTATAACATTGCCTATTCAGATAACTACATCAGCAACGAAGATCAAAAGCACGATAAGCAGATATCTTTCTCCGTATCAATCCAACTCGATCGCTGGGTGAAATCAGCATGGGCTAACTACAGCGTTAACCATGGCTCAGATGGTCGAGTACAGCAAATGGCGGGCGTCAGTGGCACCTTGCTTGATGATAACAATCTGAGCTACAGCGTGTCCGAAAGCTATGCCAATCAGGGTGAAGGCGACAGCGGTAACGCTAACCTTAATTATCAAGGCCAGTACGGTAACAGCAACGTTGGCTACAGCTACAGCAAAGACACTCGTCGAGTGAACTACGGCGTACAGGGCGGCATCGTTGCGCACAGCGAAGGAATTACGCTTTCACAGCCGCTGGGTGAAACCGTGGCACTGGTGTCGGCATCGGGAGCCGATAACACCAAAATACTGAACAACATCGGGGTTAAAACCGATTTCCGTGGTTATGCGGTTGTGCCGTATATCAGCCCGTATCGCCGTACCCGCGTCAGCCTCGATACCACCAGCTTAGGCGATAAAGTGGAAATAGAGGAAAGTGCCAAAGACGTCATCCCAACCCGCGGAGCGGTGGTGAGAGCGCATTTCAATGCCCACGTCGGCTATCGCGTCATGATGACCTTGACCCGCTCGGACGGCAAATCGCTTCCGTTTGGCGCCACCGTTGCGCTGATAGATGAAAGTGCAGATAAAGCCGGCACCGACAATGCCAACGCGGGCATCGTCGGTGAGCAGGGTGTGACCTATTTAAGTGGTTTGCCAGAAAAAGGTTCCCTGATTGCCCAATGGGGTAAAGGGGTTAATCAACAGTGCAAAATTAACTATCAACTTAGCCAGCAGGATCTAGAAAATTCGATATTAACCGCTGCGGCTACATGCCAGCCTGGCGAGGTGAAATAATATGTGGAATATTTCCGTTTTGAAAAAAATACGTTTTAATTACGCCAGTATTTTATTATTGCCCGTCATTTTATTTTGCAATACATCGTTTGCGAATTGCCAAACCAATGTTCCTATTGAGCTACCTGGCACCAGCAAAACAATTTATGTTTCCAGGGATTACACTGACCCGGTAATGCGTGGCAATTATGTATTATCGACCCTCAATGTCACCTTTACCTGTCAATATACCGACGAAGCGCCCACCGCTACATTAAACGCCAACCCGAGTGGGTCGTTTGATCCTAGTAGTCCTTTTGGTCCAGACTTTCAGGGGAATACCGCGGTGTCATTAACCGGTGGTGGGTTAGGCATTGAAGTCTATGAAACGCCAGAAGGACGTTCGCCAGTCTGGTTTGCGAGTTTTATGACCCAACCTAATGCGGGGTTCCCTGCCTCTCAACATTTCAGCGCGGAGTTTGGCGTTGACCTGGTTTCTCTTAATAATGGCAGCGCAGTGACTGCTGGGGCTCATTCTTTTTCCGGTCAGGTGGGTACTATCTATTTTAGGCAAATCGCTCAAAGCATCCCCGTTATCATGGGGGCCTTCAACCTGAATGTTATTTTCACCAGTTGCCAGTTAAATAGCAGTCAGGCCAATCTGAGCTGGACCAACCTCTCTTCGGCAGACATTATCAGCGGTGTCGTCCCCCCTCAAACAGCGAGCGTGGGCGCAGACTGTGGGGACGTTCCAACTCCCGTTTCAATTACATTCTCATCCAGCCGCGGCTATGCCAACGCAGCTCAGGGTACTGTCAAAACGGATAGCGATGGCAGTAACAATTTGGGGCTACAGCTGAGTTGGGTTAGTACGGGTCAGCCCATCAATATGAACGAAACAACGCACGCCACCATCAAAGCTCAACAGTTTGACGTATCGGCTAAGCCTGTGGCTATCAACTCTGGCGCCCCCGTTAAGTCAGGGGATTATAACGGCACCGTCACGATGATGTTTTCTTATCGCTAAGGCCAGGAATTTAAAATGAAAAAATTACTGTCTTATGGAATGTCATTTTCGTTATTCCTGCTGGCAATGCAATCCGGTATGGCGACAGAGGTAAATAACTTCACCATTAATTATTCCATTGGTGTACGGCCTGCAACGTGCGAAGTTAACACCAGCAAGGTGGATATTGTATTTGAAGATGCGATTGGGGCCAATATGCTGGAAACGCTCGGTGATATGACAGAGTGGAATAGCGGACACAGCATTGAACTAACAAACTGTGAACCCGGCTTAAAAATAAATATGTGGATGGCAGGTACACCAGACCAAGATATTCAGTTTTATAAAAATGAAGGCACGGCAAATAATATTATGATTGAACTGTCTGGCGATGAGAAAAATATCAGTTACCAGAATGGTTCCGTGCAGACTTTCCAACTACAACCCCAGCAAACCGCTATTTCAATTCCATTGAAAGCGCGGTTGTTAAATAACGGACATGGTGCTGCAACACCAGGTACCGTTAGAGCGGTAGTGACAGCGACCTTTAGTTACAACTAATTCGTTACCAGCATCGCTCATTAAAAATGAGCGTTTACACACTCTATTACCGGAAATAAAAAGGACTTATCATGCAATATAAAAAATTATCTCTCCTGACCACATTCGCTGTGGTAGGAATGATTTCAGCAGTCAATGCTCAGGCGGCGGCTGATACCACCATTAATATTACGGCAGGCGTAGATTCGATAGCATCTGGTACTGCAAATATTGATCTGTCTGGCTGCCCGTCTACCACGACAAGCATTGATGCCAAATTTAGTGGCCCGTCTGTTGCAGGCGACACCAGTGGCTTCGGCATGAAAGATTCAGGCGGTACCATCGTGACAACGGGCAGTATTCGCCTAGCAAATGCTAATACCAGCGCCGTGATCAGCAATACCGCTAACACCTATACGGTAACACCGTCTGGCGGCGCAGCGACATTTAAATTGAAAGCCTATATGCACTCTATTACAGGAAGCGTCAAGCCGGGTGTTTACACCACGCCGATTGAGGTTACCTACGCATACCATTGATATTATAAGCAGGTAAATTATGCGCATCTTTAATAGCAGATTGCAGATTTCTGCATATTGCATCACTGCCACATTACTGCTTCACGCGATGCCTTGCATGGCGGATGCAGATACAAATTTGGCGGTGAACGCAACAGTGACTGCCTCTCCTTGCGCACTGGTGGCAACGCCTGAGGTTGACTTGGGAGCTTACACTTCGTCAAATTTAACCACCGCAGGTAGCACGACAACCTGGGTGCCATTTAAAGTTGACCTAGAAAAATGCCCATCCACCAGCACCACGGTGACGTTAACGTTGGGTGGGACAACCGATCCTGTTTATACTCAGTATTATAAAAATACCGGCACCAGTACGAATGTGGTTATCGATGTCGTTAATGATGCGGATGGAAAAGCGCTTAATCCAGGCACTTCAACCAAAATCAATATCGACCCTAAAACGCACACCGCATCTTTCCCTATGAAGGCGCAGATGGTTTCTCCTCAGGGGGGGGCAACGTCAGGCACGGTCACAGGGCAAATGGAGTTAACATTTTTTTATGGGTAGTCAAAGCAGCATCTGCAATATACCAGATGCTGCTTTAACAATGATTATCGTTTGAAAGATAATCATCTTAAAAATTCATCGAGAAAAGTGAGATAGGAAATTCATTCAGCAGATATTAACGTTTTTATCTGCCTAAAAATTATATTCAACAGGATTGAATGTGAGTACAGAATGGACGAAAAAAAATTAGACCTAAATCTCTTACCTATTTTTATTGAAATATATATACATCAAAGTATAACTAAAGCAGGTATTACCCTTGGTCTTTCAACCACGGCCGTCTCTAATGCATTAACCAAACTGAAAAGTCATTTTGGCGATCCGCTCTTTTTAAGAGAGGGACTGAATCTAGCACCGACAAAAATAGCTCATGAACTATTTAGCTATTTGCAAGATGACGTTGATAAATTAGTCAGAAACGTGAATTCATTTGGCAAAATCAACAATTTCAGCCAAATATCAGTCCATTGCTCACCTTATATCTCTACGCGGTTACTTGCCGATGTGTCTAATATTATCTGGAAAAAAAATCCTGACTGCGAAATAATTCATCGAAGCAATTTCTCAGATACCAAAAACAATATTCAGGGTGTCAGACTGCGGATGAACGATCTGTTTTTCGACCTTAAGCCGAATCTAAGTCGTTCAATGATCAATACTGCTGTCTTAGACGATCCATTATGCCTCTTCTGTTCTAAGCAGCATCCAAGAATTAATCAACTTTTATGCGGCGATGTTAGCCATGAAACGTTCATTGCTTTCGAAACGCCTGATGAAAAATTCAACCCACAGAAATTTCATATCAGAAAGACTTTCGGGGAAAGATTGACGTTGCTAAAGAGCGACTCCTGCTTTGCCCTTCTGTCTATTATTGAGGACTCTGATAAAGTGGGTGTATTACCCAAATGGCTATATGGGAAATTTTCGCAGTCTTTCGATGTCGCAATGATTGATTCGAGTAATCAATTACCCTCTGCATCTATATATATGATTTATAATAAATCGAATGGAATGTCAGATATTGCGGAAAGCATTGTCAGCCATCTATCACCAACGCGAATCGCTGCGCCAGTTGCGTTAAAAAACGTGAATTAACATAATCTTATTCAGCTATTTTAAATACCCTTCAGCCTTGAAGGGTATTTAATCGCATAGGTCATGCGTGATTAGCGCTTATGTAAAATCTCAAAGCAATAGCCGTGCGAGTTAGCGCTGTCTGCATCATGAAACTCGCTAAATGTGGTTTCCCATTCATCTGGCTCGTAATCAGGGAAGTAGGTATCACCTCCCACTTCAGCATCAACATGCGTCAGGTACATGCGTTGGGCTAACGGCAGGAATTGAGAATAAATGCTGCCACCACCAATCACCATCACCTCTTCCACATCGCCCGCAGCGGCAATAGCAGCCTCAGGTGAAACCACCCACGTCACGCGATCGTCAGTACCTGCTTGGCTACTCAATACAATGTTGTGACGTCCAGGTAAAGGACGGCCAATAGATTCAAATGTTTTACGCCCCATAATAACCGGTTTATCCAGCGTATTACGTTTAAACCACGCGAGATCAGCCGGTAAATGCCACGGCATCGCGTTTTCCATACCAATAACACGATCTGCCGCAAGCGCAGCAATCAGGCTGATATTCATGATGGTCGATCCTATCAAGTAGAAAAATTGCGCACACTATAAGTAAAGGGGTTGCAGGTGTCGATAGCCAGATGACGTCATTTAGCGCTACTTAAACTAACTCTCAGATAAACCAACATTATTTATACACTCGGGCGCTTACGATATAACCATAATCCTGGCAACGACAGGCCGATGGAGAGCGCACCGACAATAAATGACGCTTTTAGGAAGTTTGTCACCATCGTTTCAAACAGCGCATCGCTAAAACCCTGATGTGAAATTTTCACCACGGAGATCATCGCCGTATAAGCATAAATCCCCGGAAACATAGGGATCACCGCCGCAACGGTAAAGACTTTCGGGTGAGCAAGCAGCCTGCGAGACCATTGAATGCCCAGCACGCCAATCAATATTGCCGCGCCCAAAGTAGACCACTCGATGTTAATGCCAAAATGCATCATGAGCATACGTGAGCCATGGCCAATAGCGCCGAGCAGTGCGCAGTAACGTAAAGCACGAACCGGCACATTAAACACCAAGGCAAAACCCACTGCGGGCACCGCGGCCAAAATCATGTCTTGCAGCAGCGCGAGCAACAAATCGATTAAATCCATCCTCTTAGCCCCCACAACGACATCGCCATCACCACACCAATACAGGTTGCTAGGGTCAGCAACGAAGCCATCGCCCATCGTGCAAGCCCAGTATTCACATGGCCTTTAAACATATCTGCCACGGCATTTATCAGAGGAAATCCCGGCACCAGCAACAGCACGCTCGCCGCCATCGCAATAGTCGAGGTTGTTTTGAATGGATCGTATTGGATCAGCAATCCCGACACGCTGGTTGCAACGAAAGCCGTGATGCAGAAGTTAATTTGTGGATGCATTTGCCGCTGCGTGAGCACCTGACGCACATACATCGCCACGGCGCTGGCCATAAATGCCACGACAGAACCGTCCCAACCTCCACCGTTCAGTTTGCAAAAGCAGCCACAAGAAAGCCCGACCATTAACACCAGCAGCCAGCGCGGATAGCGCAACGGCTTGATATGCTCAAAGCGGCGGCGAACATCTTTAATGTCTAGCAAATGGTGTTCAGCCATAATCACAATATGCTGCACTTCCGTCACCACATGCATATTGATACCGCGATCGACGTTCTTGCGCGTCGACGTCATACAGTGACCATTAATGATCGTGCTGAGCACCACCGCATTCGCAGAGATAGAGCTTTCAACACTCTCAGCCCCTAGCGCAATGCCTAGACGAGAGGAAAGCTGCTCGACCAGCATACTTTCAGCGCCGTGCTGCAATAAAAAAAGCGCGCATTGTATGCACAGTCGCGTGAGCTCCCGCTGCCTGTCTGAATCCACATCCATGGTTATTCCTGACTCAATTGATTATTATCCATACCACTATCGTTTAAAAACAACTCACCTCAATTCTTATGACATCACCGATATAGCTCCTTAATAGATCTGATACACTCACGGAAAGGCGGCGTTATTATCTTGTTCTAACCACCTACACCACGGATCTCATCATGCTCGAAACCACGTTGTTTGTTGCAAGTATTGCGACATTAGGGATGTTATCGCCCGGCCCTGATTTCTTTTTAGTGATCAAAAATGCGGCGCGCTATCGACGTCAGGCGGGCATGATGACCGCACTCGGTGTTATCTGCGGTGTCGCCACCCATATGTCATATTGTGTTGCAGGCTTGGCCGTTGTTATCACCACGACACCATGGCTATTTAATATCCTGAAATACGCCGGTGCCGCTTATCTCGTTTGGATTGGTATCCACGCCCTACTTTCTCGTGGCGGCAGTAAAATTCATCTAGATAGCCAAGCACCTCTCAATGTCAGTCTGAAAAGTGCATTCTTACAAGGCTACCTGTGTAACCTGCTTAACCCTAAAGCCACGCTGTTTTTCTTAGCGGTATTTACTCAAGTATTAGAGGTTAACTCAGGTTTTATTGAAAAACTGTGGTATGCGGGGATAATTTTAGGTTTATCTTTCATTTGGTGGCCGATGTTGGTGATACTGATTCAAAGCGCCCCGGTGCGCCGTGCTCTGGCAAAAGCGCAGAAAATCATCGATCGTTTACTGGGTGTGATGCTGATTGGATTAGGCTTGAAAGTTGCCTTAAGCTAATTAAGACGCCCTCTTCTTATATCAAAAAAGAAGAGGGCGAAAGACTATGCCTCTTTCTGCAACTTCGGCACGTCCTCTTCATGAATGGTTACCATAGGATCGAGATCCGGTGACTTGCCATCGATACTACCGCGCCAACCGCTTTGCTGAGCAATGGTCAAACGCGCCTTATCGTGTTCTATCGCCTGACTCAACATCTCTTTAGCCCGCTGTAAGCTCGCCAAACGGAATTCGACATCCTCGTAGTTAGGCACCGTATCTTCCAGCATCTGCACATTATAGCGACGGAAAATATCTGCCTTTTCGCGTGCTTCATACGCACCACAGCCAAGGTGTTCTAAGACATTTCGCCCTACGCGCAGCGAGCCTTCAAACAACTCTCGTTCGACAAACTCAACCCCGCGCTGGCGTAGTTGATAGTAGTGATCGACATCACGCGCGCGCGCAATAATTTTCAGGTGTGGAAAATGTTCCTGCGCCAACTCAGTAAGTTGCAGATTGGCGTCTACATCGTCGATCGCGTTGATTAAGACTTTGGCCTTCGCCGCACCAGCAGACTCCAGCAAATCGACGCGAGTTGCGTCGCCATAAAAGACCTTCATGCCAAATTTACGCAACGTTTCAACGTGATCGGGATCGTGATCCAGCACCACCGTATGCACATCATTGGCTAACAGTAGGCGCCCCGCGATCTGTCCGAAGCGGCCAAAACCGGCAATAATCACACTGGCATTTTCGTCATCGATAATGTCCTGTGGTCGCTCTTCCTGCTTAACGTTCTTCTCGAGCCGCGAATAAATCACCAGCAAAATCGGTGTTACCGCCATTGATAACGCCACTGCCAGCGTCAGCGATTTCGCCCATTCAGCAGGTAACACCCCCGCCATTTGCGCGGCCCCAAAGACCACAAATGCAAATTCACTTCCCTGCCCTAACAGAACGGCAAACAACGCGCGTTGCTTGCGCGGCACGCCCAAAATAGGAGCCACTAGCCAGAGCAAAACCCCCTTAAGGATCAGAAATCCAAACAGCAGCGTCGCAATCAGTAATGGGTGACTAAACAGCGTGCCAAAATCGATCGACATCCCCACGCCGATAAAAAACAGCCCAAGTAACAATCCCTTAAACGGCTGAATATCACTTTCGAGCGCATGTCGATACTCTGAGCTCGCCAGAAGCACGCCAGCCAAAAATGCCCCCATCGCCATCGACATTCCGGCCATTTCCAGCAGCACGCCGAAACCAAACACCAAGAACAATGCCACGGCGCTAAACACTTCTCGCATACCAGAGCGAGCCACAAAATGCAGCAGTGGACGAGTGACATAGCGCCCAAGCAGGATCACAACCGCTAACGCTCCGACTACCTTAGCCGCTGACATGGCAAATGCGCCCATGGTCGTCGTCGCACCACTGCTGGCGAGCAAGGGGATCATCGCAACCAGTGGAATCGCGGCAATGTCCTGAAACAGCAGCACCGCAAACGAGGAACGCCCAACCGGAGAAGGCGTTAAATTACGCTCGCTCATCGCCTGCATCGCAATTGCGGTCGAAGAAAGGGCCAGCGTTAAACCAATGAGCAACGCGACCTGCCAACTTAATCCCAGCAGATAGCAGAACAGACTCAGCACCAGACCGCAGCCCACCATCTGAATACTACCGCCGCCAAACACCGAAGCACGTAACGTCCATAGGCGTTTAGGGTCCAACTCAAGCCCGATAACAAACAGCATCAACACCACGCCGATCTCAGCAAAGGTGAGGATAGATTCCGCATCCGATACCAGCCTTAGCCCCCACGGACCGATGATGCAACCCGCAATCAAATAGCCTAAAACCGAGCCTAGACCTAGGCGTACCGCAAGTGGCACGAACAGCGCCGCAGAGCCAAGATAAATCAGCCCCTCAATCATCATGCCGTGATTATCCATGAGTCGGTTCCTCTGCATCGGTTGACGGTAATTCCGTTTCGGCATGCAGCATCAAATAGTTCATCAGGCGCCGGCGATAGCTCTCACTGGCGCGTATAAGCGCAGGCTCATCACAGGAAAACGTATTATGTTCGGCAAAATAAGGCAGCCAATTCATTCCACAGTAAAGAGCCGTGGCTTGGATTGGCTGGGACAAAACCGGAAAAGTGGGATGATCGCCCAAATCAAAGTGATGATCGTTACCCCCAGTGGTGACCGCCCACATGAAATCCTTGCCTTCCAAAGCTTTACCGTTATGTCCGTAGGCCCAACCGTGCTCCAAAACCTTGTCCATCCATAGTTTGAGCAACGGCGGCACGCTATACCACTGCATCGGGTGTTGCAGGATAATCAGGTCGGCCTGACTAAGTGCTTGCTGCTCGGCTGCCACGTTGATATTAAAATCGGGGTAAAGGTCATAGAGCGAACGGACTTTGACTTCTGGAATATTAGACACCGCGTCTAATAGGCGCTTATTGGCATGAGAATGCCGAGGATAAGGATGGGCGTAAATAATCAGGATCATGCGATTCTCGTTGTACGGAAGCCTTAATTTATCTTAGACACAAATATTAATGTCATTAATATCGGCTAGATGAAACAGGTAAAACTTAAGGTCTAACTCAGTGAATAGCATGACAGCAATAGAGAAAAATAAAATCCGAAATATTTAAATAAGTTTCTCAACTTTTTGAATGGAGTGAAAATTCCTAAAAAAAAAGCCCAACCGAAGTCAGGCTTTATATAACAAAATACAGGTTATCCTTTCAGACGAGCGTGCATTTCCTGCACCGAGATAACCTGATCGGTTGGATCGGAGTTCAGTGCCATCGCAGTAGCAAAACCACCGTTAAGCGTGGTGTCATAGTGCACTTTATACTGCAGCGCGCTGCGGCGAATCAGCTTAGAATCTTCAATCGCCTGACGACCCGCGGTGGTGTTCACAATGTAAGAATACTCACCGTTTTTGATGCGATCCTGAATATGAGGACGCCCCTCATGCACCTTGTTGACTAAGCGAGGGTTAATCCCTGCTTCACCCAGCACAATCGCGGTACCGTGAGTGGCATCCAGCTCAAAGCCTTGCTTAAGCAATTTAGCGGCTAAGTCCACCACGCGATGTTTATCCCCTTCGCGAACCGATAACAGCGCACGGCCCGGCGTTTTCACCTTAGACTGGCTGCCTAGCATCGCCTTCGAGAAGGCTTCCGCAAAGGTGCGGCCCACGCCCATCACTTCCCCTGTCGAACGCATTTCTGGCCCTAAAATAGGGTCTACGCCTGGGAACTTATTGAACGGCAGCACGACTTCTTTCACAGAGTAGTACGGAGGAATCACTTCTTTCGTGATGCCCTGCTGAGCCAGCGTTTGACCGGCCATGACTCGAGCCGCAACCTTCGCTAACGGAACCCCCGTCGCTTTCGATACAAACGGAACCGTACGCGCCGCACGTGGGTTAACTTCAATCAGATAAACTTCGTTATCTTTGACCGCAAACTGTACGTTCATCAAGCCACGCACGCCCAGCTCCATCGCCAGCTTTTCAGCCTGCTGACGCATCACGTCCTGAATCTCTTGGCTCAGCGTATAGGCAGGCAAAGAGCACGCAGAGTCACCGGAGTGAACGCCCGCCTGTTCGATGTGCTCCATAATACCGCCAATCAGCACCCGCTCACCGTCGCAGATGGCATCAACGTCAACTTCAACGGCGTCATCTAGGAAGTGATCCAGCAGCACCGGCGCGTCGTTAGATACGCTAACCGCATTCTGGAAGTAGCGACGCAGGTCGATTTCGTCATAAACGATTTCCATCGCGCGCCCACCAAGCACGTAGGAAGGACGAACCACCAGCGGATAGCCGATCGCGGCGCCCTTCTCAATCGCCTGCTCAATCGTTGACACCGTCGCGTTTGCGGGCTGCTTCAGGCCTAAACGAACCACCGCCTGCTGGAAACGCTCGCGGTCTTCAGCACGGTCAATGGCATCAGGGCTGGTGCCGATCACCGGTACGCCCGCAGCTTCCAGCGCACGAGCCAATTTCAGCGGAGTTTGGCCGCCGTATTGCACAATGACGCCTTGAGGTTTTTCAACTGCGACAATTTCCAGCACGTCTTCGAGCGTGACGGGTTCGAAGTACAGTCGGTCTGAGGTGTCGTAGTCGGTTGAAACGGTTTCTGGGTTACAGTTAACCATGATGGTTTCATAACCATCTTCACGCAGCGCCAGCGATGCATGGACGCAGCAGTAGTCAAACTCAATCCCTTGGCCGATACGGTTCGGACCACCACCCAGCACCATGATTTTTGGACGATCGTTATTCGGGTTAGACTCACACTCTTCTTCATAGGTGGAGTACATGTAAGCCGTGTCAGTCGCAAATTCTGCGGCGCAGGTATCGACGCGTTTGTAGACCGGATGCAGATTGTATTTATGGCGCAGTTTACGAATCTCAGTCTCCGCGACGCCAGCCAGCTTAGCCAAACGCGCATCGGCAAAACCTTTACGTTTCAGTTGGCGCAGGAATTCGTAGCTCAGCCCATTAATGCCCACTTCCGCCACTCGTTCTTCCAAGCGCACCAACTCTTCAATTTGCACCAAGAACCAGCGGTCAATGTTAGTCAGGTTAAATACGCCATCCACGGACAGCCCTGCACGGAAGGCATCAGCGATGTACCAAATACGCTCAGCGCCAGCGTCTTTGAGTTCACGACGGATTTTAGTCAGCGCTTCAGGATCATCAAGACTGACTTTCGGGTCAAAACCAGCCGCGCCGACTTCCAGCCCGCGTAACGCTTTCTGTAAGGATTCTTGCTGCGTGCGGCCAATGGCCATCACTTCACCCACTGATTTCATCTGGGTGGTCAAACGGTCATTGGCGCCTGCAAATTTTTCGAAGTTGAAGCGAGGAATTTTGGTGACAACATAGTCGATAGACGGTTCGAACGACGCCGGAGTGCGACCGCCAGTGATGTCGTTCATCAGTTCGTCAAGGGTGTAACCCACTGCCAGTTTTGCCGCAACTTTCGCAATCGGGAAACCTGTCGCTTTCGAGGCCAACGCCGAAGAGCGGGAGACTCGCGGGTTCATTTCGATAACAATTAGGCGGCCATTTTTCGGGTTCACCGCGAACTGTACGTTGGAACCGCCGGTCTCTACACCAATTTCACGCAGTACCGCCATCGAAGCGTTACGCATGATTTGATATTCTTTATCTGTCAGCGTTTGCGCTGGCGCGACGGTAATGGAGTCACCGGTATGGATCCCCATCGCATCGAAGTTTTCAATCGAGCAGACGATGATGCAGTTGTCATTTTTATCACGCACCACTTCCATCTCGTACTCTTTCCAACCAATCAGCGATTCATCAATCAGCAATTCTTTAGTTGGGGAAAGGTCCAAGCCGCGCTCGCAAATCTCTTCAAACTCTTCGCGGTTATATGCAATACCGCCACCGGTTCCCCCCATGGTGAAGGAAGGGCGGATAATGCATGGGAAGCCAACGTCAGCCGCGACGGCAAGCGCCTCCTCCATGGTGTGGGCAATGCCGGAACGCGCGGTGTCCAAACCAATTTTCTTCATCGCGATATCAAAACGGCGACGGTCTTCAGCTTTATCAATCGCGTCAGCGGTGGCACCAATCATGGTGACGCCAAACTCAGCGAGTACGCCCTGACGTTCCAGTTCCAGCGCACAGTTCAGCGCGGTCTGGCCTCCCATCGTCGGAAGAACGGCATCAGGACGCTCTTTTTCAATAATCTTGCGCACGACTTCCCAGTGGATAGGCTCGATGTATGTCGCATCAGCCATCTCTGGGTCGGTCATGATCGTGGCTGGGTTGGAGTTCACCAGAATGACTCGGTAGCCTTCTTCGCGCAGCGCTTTGCATGCCTGCGCACCAGAGTAGTCGAACTCGCATGCTTGGCCGATAACAATCGGGCCTGCGCCCAGAATCAGGATGCTTTTTATATCAGTACGTTTTGGCATTTTGTTTATTGCTCCTGATTATTTAGCGTTTACGGCTGGGGTATTGACTGAGCCCGTGGAACGGTAGTTCTGAATTAAATCAATAAAGTGGTCGAACAGCGGCGCAGCATCATGTGGACCAGGGCTGGCTTCAGGGTGCCCTTGGAAGCTAAATGCGGCCTTATCGGTACGGTGAATGCCTTGAACCGTGTGGTCAAACAATGATGTGTGCGTAATGCGCAGCGTCTGCGGCAAATTATCGCCGTCTACGGCAAAACCATGGTTTTGAGCAGTGATCATCACAACGTTTTTATCCAGATCTTTTACCGGATGGTTGCCGCCGTGGTGACCCAACTTCATCTTGATAGTCTTAGCTCCGCTAGCCAGCGCTAAAAGTTGGTGACCTAAACAGATGCCAAACACCGGAATATCCGTATCCAAGAAGGTTTTAATTGCGCGAATGGCGTAATCACATGGTTCAGGATCCCCTGGACCATTCGACAAGAAAATGCCATCTGGATTAAGTTTCAGCACATCTTCAGCAGGGGTTTGCGCGGGTACGACCGTCAAGCGGCAGCCTCTGTCTACCAACATGCGTAAAATGTTACGTTTGACGCCGTAATCGTAGGCAACCACGTGGAATGGCAGCTCAGACGCCTCTTTCGCGGCGGGCAAATCGCCCATCAGCGTCCAGCTACCTTGAGTCCATGCGTAAGATTCTCGGGTTGTGACTTCTTTGGCCAGATCCATTCCTTTTAGGCCTGGGAACGCGCGCGCTTTTTCCAGCGCGAGCTGCGCATCGGGCAATGAGCCATCTACCGGGCCAGTAATAATGCAGCCGTTCTGTGCACCTTTCTCACGCAGCAGGCGGGTCAGCTTACGCGTATCAATATCAGCAATAGCGACAACGTTGTGACGTTTCAGATAATCAGAGAGCGATTCTGTGCTGCGGTAGTTGCTGGCAATCAGAGGCAGATCGCGAATAATCAGACCTTGAGCATGAACAGCGGAGGATTCTTCATCAGAGGCGTTAGTGCCGACGTTGCCGATATGAGGATAAGTAAGAGTGACTAGTTGGCGGGAATAGGAAGGATCAGTAAGGATTTCTTGATAACCGGTCATTGACGTATTGAAGACCACCTCGCCCACTGCCGATCCATCTGCGCCTATCGACCGACCGTGAAACTGGGTTCCGTCTTCCAGAACCAATATAGCTGACTTAATCAAAACACCCTCCAAAGAATATTCAGTCACATTATTTGCATATTAATGCAGATCATTCGATCTAAATCAACGCAAAAAACTGCCTTCTTGACTAATTTCCGGCAAATTGCGCGCATTCTAAAGACGCGACGAATCCTTGTCTACATGAAAACGGGATTTTTTTGTGTTTTTTACAGCTTTGAATTGATTTTTACAGCGAAGCGGTCAAAAGAAGATATTAATTGAAAATAGAAAACGGTTGCCAGTATCGGAGTTCAGCGGCAATGGGGTTATGATGCAATTTTCCTCTACAAAGGTCAATCAGAGTTTCCGTCAAGGTTAATAAAAAGTAAAATATTGAAACTTATACCAATCTTAAATCCAAATACAAAAATACCCAATAAAAAAACAAAAACCCATAAATAACATCCTGTTATTTATGGGTTTAAGATAAAATTAAAAACAACAAAATCAAACAAAAATACGCATTTTACCTAGAGTTCATTGAGAGAAAGAACATCTCGCATATCATAGAGCCCTGTCGCTCGAGTGCCTATCCATGCAGCCGCGCGCACTGCACCACTAGCAAACGTCATCCGGCTCGATGCTTTATGCGTAATTTCAATACGCTCGCCCACATCGGCAAACATCGCCGTATGCTCTCCCACAATGTCTCCTGCACGAATAGTGGCAAAGCCGATACTCTTAGGGTCGCGTTCCCCCGTATACCCTTCGCGGGAATATACCGCACACTCTTTTAAATCACGGCCAAGCGCCTGCGCAATGGTTTCTCCCATTGCCAAAGCCGTTCCCGATGGCGCATCGACCTTATGACGATGATGCGCTTCGATAATCTCAATGTCGGTGTAGTCCCCCATGACTTTAGCGGCTTTTTCTAGCAGTTTAAGCATCACATTGACACCCACGCTAAAGTTGGCCGCAAATACAATCGCGATAGACTCAGCGGCCTGACGAATCGCCGCCTTACCCGCGTCATCAAAGCCGGTCGTACCAATCACCATATTTTTATGTTGCTTCACGCAGAACTCAAGATGGGATAACGTGCCCTCTGGACGGGTAAAATCGATCAATACATCAAAACTATCGGCGGCATTTTGCAGGCTGGAACTCACGACAACACCGGTTTTACCGATGCCGGCAAGCTCACCCGCATCAACGCCTAATAACGAAGAACCTTCACGTTCAAAAGCTGCGCCAAGTACGACACCATCAGTGTTTGCAACAGCGCTGATCAGTTGGCGTCCCATACGCCCGCCAGCCCCAGCGACAGCAATACGGATCTGAGAATTAGACATCTTCCCTCTCTTAATTATTTAATTTCGCTCAGCAATATGGTCAATGAGCCTGCAATGTTAGTTTCAGGTTAACGGCTCTAAGATGTCACTGCCAGAAAAAATGCGCTGTAATTAGAAAATTGCGATGAGAGCTCAATATCATCAGCAATAACAATTCCCAGACAGTATGTTTTTGGCCTAAAACAGAAGCAAAGAATAAAAAACAATCACCCGCATAATCATGCAAAACCAAACAGTTAGCGCCGGTAGAACTAACATCTCATTACGATAAGTTCAGTGTCAATTTGATACCAACATTCCCACTTTGATAGGCCTGAGCCCCCCTTTCAAGGCCTAAAACTGCCGTTGGTCACATTCTGTGGCCTTGCAGGTGAAAAACAGCCGATCATTCTCACGTTTCCGAAAATCACACTATTCAATAGCACCCGATGGCGTGCATCTTGCTGCTTTTATTCTGTTTATACATTCCTCTTAATTTTATTAAAAAAACCACGCTCCTCTAAGGAGAAAGCTATGTCGTTAGGATCACCACTCAAGCGGGTTGATGCTGAAGCAAAGGTTACCGGACGCGCCCGTTATACCGACGATCATCAAATGCCGGGGATGCGCTATGCCAAATACGTACGCAGTCCTGTTGCCCATGCGAAGGTCACCGCGATTGATACTTCTACTGCGCTTGCCATGCCAGGCGTAGAAGCGATTTTTACCTTTAAAGATGTGCCCGAACTCCTCTTCCCTACCGCTGGGCACGCTTGGTCCTTAGAGGCCGCCAAACGTGACGTTGCCGACCGTAGTCTGTTGACCCAGCACGTCCGCCATTTTGGTGATGGGGTGGCGATTGTGGTCGCCAGAGATGCGCTTACGGCAGAACGCGCCGCAGCACTTGTGGACGTGACCTATCAAGAATTACCGGTCATCACTAATGCCCAAGCCGCACTGGCAGAAGGCGCAACGCCCATCCATCCAACGGGAAACATACTGAAAAAAAGCGACATCAGCGCTAATCAGCCCACAGAGGCGATCTCGGCGGCTGATTTACAGCTCTGCGCTCACTTTCAAACGCCAGTGATTCAGCATTGCCACATGGAAAGCGTGACCTGCTTCGCTTATATGGAGCAGCCCGATCACATTGTGATTGTGTCCAGCACCCAAATTCCTCAAATCGTTCGCCGCACCGTTGCTCAAGCGTTGGGATTACCATGGTCAAATATTCGCGTGATTAAACCCTATATTGGCGGTGGTTTTGGTAACAAGCAGGACGTTTTAGAAGAACCTATGGCAGCGTTTCTAACGCTGAAATTGGGGGGTATTCCGGTTAAAGTCGAATTGAGTCGTGAAGAGTGTTTTTTTGCCTCTCGGACTCGCCATGCATTTAGCATTGATGCCAAGTTAGGGCTCAATAAAGACGGCATACTCACGGGCTATCAGCTTGATGTGCTCTCCAATACCGGCGCTTACGCTTCTCATGGGCACTCTATTGCATCTGCCGGTGCCAACAAAATTAGCTATCTCTATCCCCGCAGTGCCTTTGGCTATTCGGCCCTCACCCACTATTCCAACTATCCTGCCGCGGGTGCCATGCGGGGATACGGTGCGCCTCAGGTCGCTTTTGCCCTTGAGTGCTTATTAGATGATGCCGCCGAAAAACTCGCGTTGGATGCCGTAGAGGTTCGCTTACTGAATGCCGCACGCAGCGGCGATATTAATCCGGTTAACCACAAAACCATATACAGCGCTGGATTAGTCGAATGCTTGGAAAAAGGCCGCGACATGTTTGAGTGGGACGCGCGCAAAGCCGAATGCCTGCAGCAAAACGGAGATGTGCGGCGCGGCATTGGCGTTGCCTGCTTCAGCTATGGCTCCAATACCTATCCGGTCGGCGTTGAAATTGCGGGCGCTCGAATGCTGCTTAATCAAGACGGTACGGTCAATCTGCAAATCGGCGCGACGGAAATTGGGCAAGGCTCGGATACCGTATTCGCTCAGATGGCGGCGGAAACGCTAGGACTCCCTTTTGAGCATATTCGCGTCATCTCCACCCAAGACACCGATATTACCGCCTACGATCCGGGCGCATTTGCATCGCGTCAGAGTTACGTAGCAGCGCCCGCGGTTAGACAGGCGGCAACCGAGCTGCGTAGCAAAATTCTGGCTCATGCCGAGTTGATTAGCCACCAGCCTCAGTGGGGGCTTACGCTACTCGATGGAAATGTGGTGATGGCCGCGCAGCCTGAAATGGTACTGATGAGCGTCGCTGACGTCTCTATGCATGCCTATTATCATCAGGAAATCGGCGCTCAGTTGCTGGCTGAAATCTCGCACAAAACCACGACTAACCCACCGGCTTTTGGCTGCACCTTTGTCGACCTCACTATCGATATTCCTTTGTGCAAAGTCACCATCAACAAGATCCTCAATATGCATGATTCTGGCCGAATTCTTAACCCTCAGTTAGCGGAAGGTCAGGTACATGGCGGCATGGGAATGGGAATTGGTTGGGCGCTGTTTGAGGAGATGATCATCGATGAGAAAACCGGTGTAGTACGCAATCCAAACCTGCTGGACTATAAGTTCCCCACCATTATGGATCTGCCCGATCTGGACTGTGCCTTTGTTGACACCTACGAACCGCAGTCTGCGTATGGGCATAAAGCACTGGGTGAACCACCGATTATCTCGCCCGCTCCGGCAATCAGGAATGCAATCCGCATGGCGACCGGCGTGGCAATTAACACCTTGCCCATCACGCCTAAAACGCTGTTTAACGAATTTGTTCTCGCCGGACTCATCAGGGAGTAATCATGTACGATATTGAAAGCTATCACCGCGCTCGCAACGTACAACATGCCTGTGAGCTGCTCACTGAACACCCACAGGCTCGTCTGCTGGCCGGTGGCACGGATGTGTTAATCCAACTGCATCACCTTAATCCTAAGTATCGTCATATCGTCGATATTCACGACTTAGCTGAACTCAAAGGGATCACGCTCGATCGCCATAACCATCTGCGGATCGGTTCAGCCACGACCTTTACTGAAATAATTGAACATCCATTGATCCAACAGCATCTGCCTCTACTTGCCGAGGCTGCGGCTACCATCGCGGGGCCACAGGTGCGTAACGTAGCCACCTTCGGCGGCAATATCTGCAACGGCGCCACCAGCGCAGACTCGGCGTCCCCCACGCTGGCGCTTAAGGCCGAATTAGAAATCGCCACCCAAAGCGGAAGCTATAAGCGCTCAATCGAAGGTTTTCACACCGGCCCCGGTAAAGTGGCGCTACAGCAAGGTGAAATCGTGGTGGCTTTCCTCTTTGCTCCGGCCTATTACCAAAATATCGGCAGCAGTTACATTAAATACGCGATGCGCGGTGCGATGGATATCGCCACTATTGGCTGCACGGCGGTTTGTCGCATTGCCGAAGGGCGTTTTACAGAATTGCGCTTAACCTATGGGGTGGCGGCACCGACCCCAATTCGCTGCCCACAGGCTGAAAACTGCGCCATCGGTCAGCCAATTACCCAGCAAACTCTCGCCGCCGTTAGCGAGGCCGTTGCGCAAGATGTTTCACCACGCTCATCTTGGCGCGCAGAAAAATCATTTCGTCTACATCTGATCCGCACCTTGGCCCAACGGGCTATCACATTAGCCGTTGAACGCGCTGGAGGACATATCCAATGAAACATAAAAACTGGGTTGATATTGAGTGCCAAATTAATGGCAAAACCTATCAATTTTGCCTGTCTCCAGCGATGTCTTTAATGGAATTGCTACGTGAACAAGGCCTAACCAGCGTGAAGCAGGGATGCGGAGTCGGAGAATGCGGTGCTTGCACCGTGCTGATTGACGGCGTTGCCACTGACAGTTGCTTATACCTCGCCGTATGGGCCGATGGTAAGCAGATCCGCACCGCCGAAGGCGAGGTGAGAAATGGGGAAATATCAAAGGTACAACAGGCATACGTCAATGCTGGCGCGGTACAGTGCGGATTCTGCACGCCGGGTTTGGTGATGGCAACGACGGCCTTGCTGGCTAAACATACCTCTCGCCCGCTGACGCACGAAGAAATCCGCCGGGGATTAGCGGGTAATCTATGCCGTTGCACAGGGTATCAAATGGTGATCCGCGCAGTAGATGCATGTAGGGATGAATAGCAGAATATTTGCTGGCTAGGAATAAGCAGGACACTCAACGGGTGCTCTATCCATTTAGAGCACCAAAATCGCTGTCATTGCCTTTCCACACATTCTACCGTGCTAGCAAGAAGCATTATCCGAATTCATTATGCTCATGTTTCTGGAACAAATATTGTTTAACGAATCTACGTGACCAACGACATTCACAAAAGGCCAGTAAAACTGGCCTTTAACAGCAGAAAAATTTCCGTAAAAATTTAAACCCACACACAGAAACTAGTGAGAGATACCGTTTTGAATGGTACGCAGATCGCCATCACTGAACGAAATATTCACTTTATCTTCGGTATCTTGCAGAATTTTTTGGGCTATCATCTCGGTTACCGGAGTGATGATATTAAAGTGGTCTCCGCCATCTATTTTATAGATATGCAGCGGGATAGACTTTTCTTTGGCAACCACGTTTAAGTCATCGAATTCCGGCCAGAAATACTCTTCACCTTCGAAATAAAAGGTTGGCGATTTTATTGATGTTATAAACTCGCCAGGGGAGCGTAGGCGAAACTCTTCAGGGTTATTCTGATTAAAGGGTACGGCAACCATCATCTTCCCTCCCTCGATACGTTTTTTCAGATCGGGAATTCCGCCCAGAGAAAATGCCGCTCTAAATCCTGTTAGATATTCACTGCCTAAAAGAACACGAGTTCCCCCCGTGCTGTGCCCCGCCAAATAAATCCGATTTGGATCAACGTAAGGCTGTGATGCTAAGTATTTTCTGGCTGACTCTAAGTCGTCAATTTCACCATAAAACATCTCATATTTTCCTGGGTTAGCATTTTCTCCACGAAAACTGGGCACCATCATCACTAAGCCCGATTTTCTAAATGCGCTACCACTTTGATCGTTACTGCGATCTTGCTCGGTCCAGAAAAAATCATCGCTACCAATGCCGCCATATCCACCAACCAGCCAAATAACCGCAGGGTGTTTTTTTCCATCGTGGGGATCAGGTGTCAGAAATGCCGCCATTTTGCCATCTTGGGCAGGATAGCTTACGAGCGAAAAGATATCTGCGGGGGGAGTTGCCGGTTCACCATCGCCTTGGAAGCTGGTATCGACAATTTCTGTTTTGAATTTTGCTCGAGCACTGCTCAAACTCTCTGGAGTCGCTGCGCTGTTATCACACGCACTGACAAACACACTGGCAACCAAAACCATCAGCGTCATTACACGCTTAGAGAAATACTTGTAACCTTCCATGAGAAACTCCGTTTCGTACAACATCCATTAAGCGCCCCACCGAAGTGGGGCAAAATTTTAATCCAATAGTTTAACTCGCAGTTCTTTCGGCACTTCGAAAACAATGTTTTCTTCACGTCCTTGCATCTCAACCGAACCTTCGCCGCCTAATGCCTGAAGACGTTTAATCACTTCTTGCACCAGAATATCGGGGGCTGAAGCGCCCGCGGTAACGCCGATGCAATTCACACCTTCTAACCACTCTTCGCGAATATCTTCAGCAGAATCGATCAAAAATGCTGGAATGCCCGCTCGCTGTGCTAATTCGGCTAAACGATTTGAATTCGATGAGTTCTTTGAACCAACAACCAAGACCACTTCGGCCTCAGCAGCCAAGTTACGTACGGCTTCCTGACGATTAGTGGTCGCATAACAAATATCATCTTTGCGTGGGCCAATAATCTGCGGAAAACGCTCGCGCAGTGCATCGATAATGTCTGATGTGTCATCCACTGAAAGCGTCGTTTGCGTCATGAAACACAGGTTAGCTTCATTTTTAACCTGTAACTTCCACACGTCCTCTGGCGATTCAACCAGATACATCCCCCCTTCAGGGTTGCTGTACTGGCCCATCGTGCCTTCGACTTCAGGATGCCCTGCATGCCCAATCAAAATGGCTTCAGTGCCTTTACGGCTAGCACGGGCAACTTCCATATGGACTTTAGTCACTAGCGGACAGGTTGCATCAAACAGCATAGTAAGATTACGCGCTTTGGCTTCTGCACGTACCGCCTGAGAAACGCCATGAGCGGAGAAAATCAGAATCGTGTTATCAGGGACTTCGCTGATCTCTTCAATAAACACGGCTCCGCGTTCACGCAGGCTGTTGACGACATAACGGTTATGCACCACTTCATGACGGACATAAATCGGCGCGCCATAAATTTCTAGCGCGCGTTCTACGATACTAATAGCCCGGTCGACACCCGCGCAGAAACCGCGCGGATTAGCCAGCAGGATTTGCATCAACGTCTCCCTGCTGCGGGTCAATCTCCAGCACCTCTACGTCAAAGGCGACCGGATGTCCCGCAAGCGGATGGTTAAAATCAACGGTCACTGAATCACAGGCAACTTCACGCACAATACCCGGCATTTCGCTGCCGTCTCGGCCAGTGAACATCATAATAGTTCCCGCCTCTGGAACGCCTACATCGGCGAAATCACGGCGGGTAAAGAACTGAACAAGATCGGGGCTGTTCTCACCAAAAGCATCCTGCGGCTGTAAAGTGAACTGAAACTTATCGCCCACCTTATGTCCCAGCAAGTGCTCTTCCAACGCGTCAGACAAACTACCGTCGCCTAAACGAAACAGAGCGGGCTTGCCACTGCTGCGCGTAGATTCAGCCTGAGTGCCATCCTCTAACTGCAAGGTGAAATGCACGAGTACTGCGCTGTTGCTCTGCACTTGCTGAGTCATAACGGTTATCCCTTTTTCTTAGGAAGGAAACCTTCCAAAACAATGAGCGCAGCGCCAACGCAAATGGCAGAGTCCGCTAAGTTAAAGGTGGCAAAATGCCAGTCTCCAACGTAGAAGTCGATCATATCGACGACGAACCCATGCCAGAGTCGATCAAACAGATTGCCCAGCGCACCACCGATGATCAGAGCATAGGCGATGTTATTCAGTTTTTGCGTCGCACTTGAGCGATACATCATCACTAACAACACCACACAGATCCCAATGGCAATGCCAGCAAAGAACCAGCGCTGCCAGCCACCGCTGTCAGCTAAAAAGCTGAAAGCGGCGCCGTAGTTACGTGCATAGTGAAGATTTAACGATGGCAGCAATACTTTGGTTTCGCCTAAAGCGAACTCTTGTAGGACTAAATACTTACTGCCTAAATCTATCACTAACACGACCAGCACCAGCCAGAGCCAGCGCAGTCCTGTAGACATCATAGGTCGTTTCATTGCACCTACCATTATGCAAACTTACGTTGTTCGCCATGACCGGCGACGTTGATCACGCAGCGTGGGCACAATTCTGGATGCTCTGCGCTCTGACCAATTTTGGTAGAGAAGTGCCAGCAGCGTGGACATTTCTGGCCATCAGCCTTGCTCAGCGCCACTTTCAATCCTTTCAACACGTCGCTTTGTACTGCATCGGCCGGCGCATTCGCCAACGCTTCAACCTGAGCACCAGAGGTGATCAACACGAAACGCAGCTCATCTTCCAGACTGTTCAGTTTAGCCATCAGATCATCATCGGCGTACAGCGTGACGCTCGCTTCCAGAGAACCGCCAACGCGCTTATCGTTACGCGCCTGTTCAATCACCTTGTTCACTTCGCCACGAACTTTCAGCAGCTCAGCCCAGAAGTCATTATTCATGGACTCGGAATCACCCAAACCAAACAGCCCTTGATACCACTCTTCAGTGAAGACAAACTCGGCACGGTCGCCCGGCAGATAGCCCCACAGTTCATCAGCGGTGAAGGACATAATTGGCGCCATCCAGCGAACCAATGCTTCAGCGATATGGTACAGCGCGGTCTGACAGCTGCGACGCGCAATACTGTCTGCTTTGGTGGTGTACTGGCGGTCTTTAATGATATCCAGATAGAAGGAGCCCATTTCAACCGAGCAGAACTGCATCAGACGCTGAACCACTTCATGGAAGTCATAGTTCTCGTAAGAGACCAGAATTTCCTTCTGTGCTTCCATCGCGCGCTCAACCGCCCAACGATCCAGCACCACCATGTCTTCAGGCTTAACCATGTGCTGTTTCGGATCGAAACCATTCAGGTTAGCCAGCAAGAAGCGTGCAGTGTTACGAATACGACGATAAGAATCCGCAGAGCGTTTCAGAATTTCGTCGGATACCGCGATTTCGCCGGTGTAATCGGTAGATGCAACCCACAGACGCAGGATGTCGCCACCCAGCTTGTTCATCACATCCTGTGGACTTACGGTATTACCGATTGATTTGGACATCTTGCGTCCCTGACCATCAACGGTGAAACCGTGGGTCAGTACCTGGCGATAAGGCGCTTTGCCTTTCATCGCGGTAGAAATCATCAGCGAGGACATGAACCAACCACGATGCTGGTCAGAACCTTCCAGATACATATCTGCCGTGTGACCGTGGAATTCAGGACGCGCATCAACCACAGAGAAGCTGGTTGAGCCAGAATCAAACCATACGTCCAAGGTATCAGGCACTTTTTCATACTGGTCTGCATCTGCGCCCAGAATGTCTTTTGGATCCAGATCCCACCATGCCTGAATGCCGTCTTTCTCAACGCGCTTAGCCACTTCTTCCATCAGTTCAGTGGTGCGCGGGTGCAGTTCCTGAGCCTCTTTATGCACGAACATCGACATGGGAACGCCCCATGTACGCTGACGAGAAATACACCAGTCAGGACGGTTCGCTACCATTGATTCAATACGCGCTTTACCCCATGCTGGGATCCAGCCGCTTAGACCATTTTCTTTCAGGCCAACCTGTTCGATTTCGTCGATCTCAGCCAGAGACTGCTTGCGCAGGCCTTTCTGATCCATGCTGATAAACCACTGTGGGGTCGCACGGAAGATGATCGGCGTTTTATGGCGCCAGCAGCATGGGTAGCTGTGATTCAGCTTTTCCACGTGCAGCAGCGCACCATGTTCTTTCAGCAGCTCAACCACCACGTCGTTGGCTTTGAAAACAAACAAACCATCCAGACCAGGGAAAGTCCCCTTCAGGTAGCAGCCGTTCGGGCCAACAGGGTTAGCCGTTTCCAAACCATATTTCTGACCGATAACATAGTCGTCAGGACCGTGGCCTGGAGCGGTATGAACGGCACCCGTACCGGCTTCCAGCGTGACGTGCTCACCCAGAACGATAGGCACATCAAAGCCCATAAACGGATGTTGGAAGCGCTGTAGTTCTAAATCAGCGCCTTTGCAGCTTCCCAGCACGACCCAAGACGTGATTCCTGCGCGTTTCATCACGCTTTCAACCAGATCGGCCGCCAAGATCAGGCATTCGCCTTCAACCTGCACTAACTGGTATTCAAAATCAGGGTGCAGAGAAATCGCACGGTTTGCAGGCATAGTCCACGGCGTGGTTGTCCAGATAACCACGGAAACGTTGCCTTCGACGTCTTTTACGCCAAATTTAGCCAACACTTCGTCTTTATTGACCGCAGCAAAGCGCACGTCAATGGATGGCGAGGTTTTGTCATAATATTCAACTTCGGCTTCAGCCAGTGAAGAACCACAGTCTGGGCACCAATGAACCGGCTTAGCGCCTTTCATCAGATGGCCGTTATCCACGATTTTAGCCAAAGCACGAATGATGTTAGCTTCAGTGTCGAACGCCATGGTCAAGTATGGATGATCCCAATCACCCAGCACGCCAAGGCGTTTGAAATCTGCTTTCTGGCCTTCAACCTGCTCGGCAGCGTATTCGCGACATTTAGCACGGAACTCGGCAGCGCTGAACTTTTCGCCCGGCTTGCCGATCAACTGCTCAACTTTCAGCTCAATAGGCAAACCATGGCAGTCCCAACCCGGAATATACGGGGAGTCAAAACCGCTCAGACCTTTGGACTTAATAATAATGTCTTTAAGAATCTTGTTTACTGAGTGACCAATATGAATACTGCCGTTCGCATAAGGAGGGCCATCGTGCAGAATGAAGGTTTTCTTGCCTTTTTTCGCGTTACGGATAATCCCGTACAGATCCTGCTCATACCAACGTTGCAGCATGCCAGGCTCGCGCTTGGCGAGATCGCCGCGCATCGGGAACCCTGTTTCCGGCAAGTTCAGGGTATTCTTATAATCACTCATTCGATTCTCGGTTCCGTTTTCGGCTATCCCCTTGGCTCAACAAACGGCTCGCTCAACGGCAGCCTCTGTGACTTTGGGTATATGTATATAGATTAAACCGGTGTCGCCAGCCCAAAAAACGCGCGGGCCGTCACCACATCATTGGCGATTTGTTGCTTTAATGCATCAAGCGAAGCAAAACGCTGTTCATTGCGCAGTTTTGCGCGGAGCACCACATCAATGTGGCGTCCATAAAGGTCCATCGTGGTATCCAGCAGATGGACTTCTAACTGCTGACGTATGCCAGCGACTGTCGGGCGGGTACCGATATTTGCAACACCGGGTAACGGCGTTGGCCCCAGCCCATAAACATCCACGGCGTAAACACCTTTTACCGGTGCCACCAGCCGCTTAAGCGGCAGGTTAGCCGTTGGAAAACCCATCGTTCGCCCAACTTCATCACCGTGCACAACGCGCCCAGAGATGCTGTATGGATGGCCTAAGAGGCTTTCCGCCAGATCAAGCTTATCTTCCTGTAATGCCTGTCGAACGGCGGTGCTGCTAATGCGTTTATTACCTTCGCAGAAGCTATCAGAGTTCGTTACGGTAAAACCGAACTGTGCTCCCGCCAATTTCAACAACTCATAATCGCCTTCGCGCCCTGCGCCAAAACGAAAATCATCACCGACCATCAGATATTTTACGCCGAGCTTTTCAACGAGTAACTTTTTAACAAAGTCATGAGCTGAATTCGCCGCAAAATCACGGTTAAAACGAACACACAGAAGATAATCAACTCCTGCGTCTGCCAGATAATGACATTTATCGCGTAACCGAGTCAGGCGAGCTGGCGCTTTGTCTGCGCTAAACAGCTCCAACGGTTGGGGTTCAAAAATCATCACCATGACGGGCAACCCCAAGCGTTTCCCTTCCTGCTTCAAACGGGTTAGCAAGGCCTGATGACCGCGGTGCACACCATCGAAATTGCCGATCGTCAGCACGCAGCCATGATGGCGCGCCCGTAGATTGTGAATGCCGCGAATTAGCTCCATATCAGGCTCAAAACAGTGGAAATCGGCGGATTATACCTTGTACAGAGACTAAGGTTAACCAGCGATTAGAGAGTTTAAAGGGATTCTGCCACCATACCGGAGATAAGCCGCCGGTTAAATACATTACGCGTGATTTATGCCACTCTATTTACGCATCGGCTAAATGATATTTCGCTAAACCTGCGTTTTTGTTGCAAACGCTGATATAATCAGCAACCGCACAGGAAAAAACTCTCGAAAGGGTGTATTCCAAGGGACAAAGCTGGTAAAATCCCGCGCCATCACAACGCGAAAGTGTCGTTCGTACAAGCGACGCTTATTTGCACAAATCCATTGACAACAGAGGGCTAAAAAGGCATATTTCTCGGCCTTTGAATTGTCCTCATAGAATATTTTGGGAGTTGGACCTTGGCTAATATCAAATCAGCTAAGAAACGCGCCGTACAATCTGAGAAGCGCCGCAAGCACAACGCTAGCCGTCGCTCCATGATGCGTACTTTCCTTAAGAAAGTATACGCGGCGATTGCAACCGGCGATAAAGCCGCTGCACAAAACGCATTTAACGAAATGCAACCAATCGTGGATCGTCAGGCTTGTAAGGGCCTGATCCACAAAAACAAAGCTGCACGCCATAAGTCAAACTTGGTTGCGCAAATCAACGCAATGCAGTAATTGCTTTACGTTGGTAGCTTTGAAAAAAACCGGCCTAGGCCGGTTTTTTTACGCCTAAACGCTGAGTGTTAACGACTGAATAACGCTGAGAAATCTTTATTACATACGCGTTGAACTGCCGGATGTTGGATCATTCGCTCGGCAAAAATCACGTAGTACTCTTCCTGCAAGTTATCAATTCGCCCCACTTCCTTGATGTTATCCGATTCATTGGCGTACATATCCTGCGCATAAATCGACGGAGCAACAAAAATTGCATCGTGAAATTGAGCAAATGCCTTCATCAAGGCGGCATCATCAAATTCCCCGAGGATTTGTACTGTTAGTCCTTGGCTATTAAACCAGTTCAGCAATTTACGGCCGAGCATGGTTCTACGTCCTGGGATCAGCAGCTTACGTTGCTCGAGGCAGGCCGGAAATGACTGCTCTGGCAGCGGCTGACGGCAAAAGAAACTGACGCCACACTCGCCCAGTTTTACTGAAAATAGCCCTTCTTGCTGGCTAGAATCAACGGGGCAGTCGGATAAAATCATATCGAGCTTATGCTGGCTAAGCTGTTCCAACAGCATTTCATGCGTAGACTCAAAGCAGCGTAAATGAATTTGCTCATGGTCTGCTACCGCCGTTTCTAACACCTGACTCACCAGGCGCTTCGACAGCGCATCGGCTACACCAACGTCAAACAGCATGTTAGATTCTTTGCGATAGTTCACGATATCTAGCATTTCTTGGCTAAGCATGAACATACGATCGGCATAACGGAAAACGAGCTGTCCCAGCTCTGAAGGTACTAAGCCACGTCCTTGGCGCTTAAACAGTTTCCCGCCTAACCGCTCTTCTAACGCTTTAATCTGCCCGGTGATGGTTTGAGGTGTTAAAAACAGCGCTTCAGCCGCGCCGACCACCGACCCTTCTTTGCAAACCTGCCAGAAGTAATACAGATGGTTAAAATTGATATGTGCTAGACGCACGATAGTGCTCTCCTATTACGTCCTACATGGGTTAATCACCATGCGAACATTGCTGCAGTGTTTGCCCTTTAGGGCTAATCAAGAAGGCAGCACAAACTGTGCGCCAAGAAAAACGCAGCGGCGTATGACTTATCTTGCCACTAAAACCGCTGACGACCTATGACGGTGCCTCTTCAACGGGAGCCAGATTACAAAAGACGCCCCAACTAATGTTGGAGCGTCTCAGATAAAGTGGATTACTCCTCGTCGGCAGCTCGCCGTGGTAGTACACGCCTTAGCAACATATATCCCACTAAGGCAGAGGCCGTAGACCCAAGTAAAATCCCTAATCTTGAATAGGTTGCAAGCTCAGGTGCCCCTCCAACAAACGCCAGTGAAGCAATGAAAATAGACATGGTAAAACCGATGCCGCATAGCACCGAGACGGCAAAGATATGGCGGAAATTAATCCCACCAGGTAAACGTGCGATACCAATTTTCACCGCCACCCAGCTAAACAAGAATATCCCAAGAGGTTTACCAACGAACAGCCCCATCATAATCCCAGCAGGAAGAACGCCTGTTAGATCGCCTAGAGATACCCCCTGCAGAGAGACTCCCGCGTTCACAAAAGCAAACAGAGGCAAAATCAGATAGGCTACCCATGGATGCAGGCTGTGCTCTAATTTTTCGGCTGGACGTTTGCCGTTCTTGGCTTTGATTGGCAACATAAAGCCAACGATAACGCCTGCCAGCGTGGCATGAACGCCCGATTTCAGAATAGCCGTCCACAGTACCGCACCAACTAACAGATAAACCGAGGATTTTCCTACCCCACGCCAGTTGAGATATCCCAGCACCGCAATAGATGCCGCAGCCACGCCTAATGCCGATAAAGAAACCTCATGCGTATAGAACAAAGCGATAATCACGATAACGCCTAGGTCATCAATAATCGCTAGCGCCAGCAGAAAGACTTTCAGGCTGGTTGGTACTCTCTTACCCAGCAGCGCCATAACACCTAAGGCAAAAGCAATGTCCGTTGCTGCCGGAATCGCCCAGCCTTGGCTGGTAACAGGATCGGCATGGTTAAATGCAAGATAGATCAACGCCGGAGCCAGCATTCCACCAAGAGCGGCGATTGCTGGGAAAACGGCCTTATCTCGGCTGGCGAGTGAGCCACACATCAACTCACGCTTAACTTCTAAGCCAACCACCAAAAAGAAGATGGCCATCAGGGCATCATTGACCCACAACAGCAGAGTTTTGTTGATATCCAATGCCATAAAACGGAACTGAACTGGCGAATCTAAAAACTGCTGATAAAGGCCCTGTAGCGGGCTGTTTGCCAGAACTAAAGCCACAATAGCGGCCATGATGAGAATTATGCCGCCAGCGGCCTCAAGGCGCAGAAACTGACGGATTGCACGGGTTACCATAGTCACTCTCAGAAACTCCTTACACACATTCGTTAATAATGGGCGAGAGAACGAATTAATGCAGTTAGTTTACGGATTACTTTATTTCGGGAAAAGTAGTTTATAAGTGCTATTAACCAAGGTAAAACCGAGTAATTGATGAGTTTCGTCACACAAAATGTAAAAAAATCCCCACGGGTTAGGTAGGGATTTTTTATTAACTGCTTATTTTTAAAGAAAATCCTAGCGAGTTAAATCGTCGAAGAATTTCTTTACACCGTCGAGAAAACTTTTAGAGCGTGGGCTGTTATTAGCGCTCGAAGAATCGCCAAAACTATCTTCTAGCTCACGCAACAGCTGTTTCTGCTTCTCGTTTAGGTTAACCGGAGTCTCAACCACTACGCGGCACAGCAGGTCGCCCTGACTCCCACCACGAACGGATTTAACCCCTTTACCACGCATGCGGAACATCTTGCCAGTTTGAGTTTCAGCAGGGATTTTCAGCTTTACGCGTCCATCAAGCGTAGGAACTTCAATCTCACCGCCGAGTGCAGCCATGGCAAAGTTGATCGGCACTTCACAGAACAGGTTATTATCTTCGCGCTCAAAGATTGGATGCGCTTTCACCTGTACCTGCACATACAGATCGCCAGCTGGCGCTCCATGCTCACCGGCCTCCCCTTCGCCACTCAAGCGGATACGGTCACCGGTATCCACACCAGCAGGAATTTTCACCGATAGCGTTTTGGATTTCTCTACGCGGCCATGCCCGTGACATTTGTTGCACGGATCTTTGATAATTTGGCCACGACCATGACAATGCGGACACGGCTGTTGTACGGTAAAGAAGCCCTGACGCATCTGTACCTGACCTGCGCCATGACAGGTTGGACAGGTCACTGGATCAGTGCCTTTCTTCGCTCCGCTGCCGTGGCAAACTTCGCATTCAACCAGTGTAGGAATGCGAATTTCTTTGGTCACACCGCGTACCGCTTCTTCCAGCGTCAGCTCCATGTTGTAACGGAGATCTGCACCACGGGTCGCACGCTGACGACGACCGCCGCCGAAGATGTCGCCGAACACGTCACCAAAGATGTCGCTGAAGTCTGCACCGCCGCCATAGCCGCCGCCTCCGCCCATTCCACCTTGTTCAAAGGCGGCATGACCGTACTGATCATAGGCTGCACGTTTCTGCGCATCGGTTAAGATTTCGTAGGCCTCTTTGACCTCTTTAAACTTTTCCTCTGCGTCCGTATCCTGATTGCGGTCAGGATGGAACTTCATCGCTAGGCGCTTATAAGCCTTTTTGATTTCGCGCTCTTCCGCGTCGCGGGATACGCCCAAAACCTCGTAATAGTCTCTTTTCGCCATTCTATTTATCCTGCCCTTAACATAACTGCACGGGCGTTGAGTTTCCTCGACGCCCGTGCCGGTTAACAGTCACGACGGTTAGCTAAATGCCACTTCCGCCGTCACCAAGCCCGCTAAGGGCAATTATTTTTTATCTTTAACTTCTTCGAATTCAGCGTCTACCACGTCGTCATCTTTCTGAGCGCTGGTATCAGCCTGCTGAGCACCACCGGCCTGAGCCTGCTGCTGAGCCATTTCTAACAGTTTGCTGGAAGCTTGTACCAGAGTCTGGATTTTCGCTTCGATGTCAGCTTTATCTTCGCCCTTCGCTGCGGTATCCAGCTCAGCCAAAGCAGCTTCGATCGCAGTTTTATCTTCAGCTGGCAGTTTGTCACCGGCTTCTTCCAACTGCTTGCGAGTACCATGAACCAGCTGATCGGCTTGGTTACGAGTTTGTACCAGCTCTTCAAACTTACGGTCAGCTTCAGCGTTAGCTTCTGCATCACGTACCATTTTCTGGATTTCTTCTTCGTTCAGACCAGAAGATGCCTTGATGGTGATCTTCTGCTCTTTACCGCTGTTTTTGTCTTTAGCAGACACGTGCAGGATACCATCAGCATCGATGTCGAAGGTAACTTCGATCTGTGGCATACCACGTGGTGCTGGCTGGATACCATCTAGGTTGAACTGACCCAGAGATTTGTTATCCGCAGCGCGTTTACGCTCACCCTGAATGACGTGGATCGTCACAGCGGACTGATTGTCTTCAGCGGTTGAGAACACTTGGCTATGCTTAGTTGGGATAGTGGTGTTCTTCGCAATCAGTGAGGTCATTACGCCGCCCATGGTTTCGATACCCAGAGACAGAGGGGTAACGTCCAGCAGCAGAACGTCTTTAACTTCACCGGTCAATACACCGCCCTGAACCGCAGCACCGATAGCCACTGCTTCATCTGGGTTAACGTCTTTACGTGGTTCTTTACCGAAGAAATCAGCGACTTTCTTCTGAACCATAGGCATACGAGTCTGACCACCAACCAGGATAACGTCCTGTACGTCAGAAACAGACAGGCCTGCATCTTTCAGAGCCACTTTCAGTGGTTCCATAGAGCGGTTAACCAGATCTTCAACCAGTGACTCCAGTTTTGCACGGGTCACTTTAATGTTCATGTGTTTTGGACCAGACGCATCTGCAGTGATGTACGGCAGGTTAACGTCGGTCTGCTGAGCAGAAGACAGCTCGATCTTCGCTTTTTCAGCTGCTTCTTTCAGACGCTGCATCGCCAGCGGATCGTTGCGCAGATCCATGCCCTGTTCTTTCTTGAACTCTTCAACCAGATAGTTGATCAAACGGCTATCGAAGTCTTCACCACCCAGATGAGTATCACCGTTGGTTGCCAGAACTTCGAAGGTTTTTTCGCCGTCAACTTCGTCAATCTCAATGATAGAGATATCGAAAGTACCACCACCCAAGTCGTAAACGGCGATAGTGCGGTTACCCACTTCTTTATCCAAACCATAAGCCAGAGCAGCTGCGGTTGGTTCGTTGATGATACGTTTTACTTCCAGACCTGCGATACGGCCAGCATCTTTTGTTGCCTGACGCTGAGCATCGTTGAAGTATGCAGGAACGGTGATCACAGCTTCAGTCACTGGCTCGCCCAAGAAGTCTTCTGCAGTTTTCTTCATTTTCTTCAGAACTTCTGCAGAGATCTGCGGCGGAGCAATTTTCTGACCTTTAACTTCGACCCATGCGTCGCCGTTGTCAGCTGCGACGATACCGAAAGGCATGATGCCTTTATCGCGCTGAACTTCTTCATCCTCAAAACGACGACCAATCAAACGCTTGATCGCGAACAGGGTGTTTTGTGGGTTAGTCACCGCCTGACGTTTTGCAGGCTGACCAACCAGAATTTCGCCGTCCTGAGTGTACGCAATAATAGAAGGAGTGGTGCGGTCGCCCTCGGCGTTCTCCAGCACACGTGCGGTAGTCCCATCCATTACAGCTACACAAGAGTTAGTTGTACCCAGGTCGATACCAATAATTTTACCCATCGAACATCTCCACTAAGAATTTTGTTATTAATCTCGTTGCTACCGTAGGTGGGGGCGATATTTCTTTTTTCAACCGCCTTTTTTCTACCTATACCCTAAATCATTCAAGTTGCTGGAAGGCGGCAAACGAATGAGTCCCAATAAGCTTACCTAAGTAAGTGGCTCGGGTGATTGAGTGCAGCCAACACACCAGCAGCTTGAAGTATGGCGGGAATACCCGGTAACTAACTGCGTTGTAAGTAAGATGGGGTCGCTCAAGACGACAACAAGGGGGGAGATTAAAAAAAATATGATTTTTTAACCCACAAGATCATTGTTTATGTTCTGACTCCTCATTATTATGCCGCGCGCTCGATCGTTGAAAAGAACCACAATGCGATAAAACATTGTGTTCTCGGGCACGTACCAATGAATTTCCACGCCTAACCAATTGATGTTGCAAATATAAAAATCAACTTCAATGGCGCTGGAATATTTATTTCTACATTAAACTTCTCTTATTACAGAGGCTCTATGCACACCAACAAGTTGGCGAATCCCGGTCCTTTAGGCCTGATGGGCTTCGGGATGACCACCGTCTTGCTGAACCTGCACAATGCAGGCTTTTTCCCTCTTACTTCCGTGATCATCTCAATGGGGATTTTCTTTGGAGGGTTTGCCCAAATTCTCGCTGGGCTGCTTGAGTACAAAAAAGGCAACACTTTCGGTTTAACCGCATTTACGTCCTACGGCGCATTCTGGCTGTCGCTGGTCGGTATTTTATTACTGCCAAAAATGGGTCTGGCCGATGCCAGCGATGCCAGCTTCCTCGGTACTTATTTAGCACTATGGGGCATTTTTACCCTGTTCATGTTCTTCGGTACTCTGGGCGCTAACCGCATTCTGCAATTCGTGTTTGCCAGTCTGACCGTTCTGTTCTTCCTACTGGCCTACGGCAATATCACGGGCAACGCTGCGGTTCTACACTTTGCCGGTTTTGAAGGCATCGTTTGTGGTGCGAGCGCCATTTATCTGGCTATGGCTGAAGTGATCAACGAACAAGCAGGCCGTACCGTGCTGCCAATCGGCGAATGCAAATGCCATAAAGCAAACGCTCATCCTGCTGAACTGTAATTCTAAGCAGTATCACGCTTTTCTATATCCAGAGCGTTAAACAGCAAAAAGCCCCGCCAATGATGTAATGCTTGTCAGTTAAGCCTGATTTTAGGGGAAGTACACCGATGGGGTCGTAGCGGCGAAGCCGCCGGAGCGCCCCGCGGTGTGCTAGCCCCGTGTATCTCGATCTCTTAAATGAACAGCATTACGCCAATGTGCGGGGCTTTTTTTACCCTGATTATTTGTGTGCAACAGGTTCTACTAACGCTTTCTTGGGTATACGCCCAATGGCGCCGCTGAAAGGTTTTCCATCGATGGTATCGTGCGTTCTGATCCCTTCTGGCTTCAACCAGCGTTGTACCCTTGATGGCATATCCAATCCAATCAACAGAATAACGACAAAGGTCAGGCTGAAAGAAAGCGAAGCTAACGCCGTACCAAGATCCAGACGTTGGGCTATGGTCGCGCCAAGGATAGGTGCAAGTGCCCCGCCTAACGCGCCGACGTTATAGGTAAATCCTAACCCTGCCGCTCGCTGCTCAGTGTCAAAATAGCCGCCAATGAGCTTAGGTAAAATACCGGAAATCCCCTGTCCCAGCATTTGCTGAAGAAACAGCAGAATCCCCAGCGTCCATAGGCTTCCACCGCCAATAGCAAACACAGGAATAATCAGCAGTTGAGATAACAGTAGGCTATACACATAAGCTTTACGCGTTCCCAGCCAATCACCTAGGAAGCCACCAACACAGCACCCAACCGCAGCCCCAAATCCGCTAAAGAACAGAATATGTGCCACGGTCGATGGATCGTAAGCCAACTCAGTCTTTAAATAGGTGGGTAATAGAGCCTGAATCGGCCATGAATAAAGGAAGGCGAACAACACCACGACCATCAGCATCACGCCCGTGGGCCAGCGATTCCCACTGCTTTGCACCATGAAACTAATGAAAATAGCAGCACACAAAAGCCCAAGCACCGTGATGGCAAAAGGATTTCCAATATCGCCTGCAAAACATAAATAGAGAGCCAGTGAAGCGACTATCGTCATACCAACGTTCATCACTTTATAGGGTCCACGATATAAAATATCCACCATGGTTTTTACTGGCTGTTTATTACCAAATTTCTTTTCCCAGTCTTCCGCTTCAGGAATATTTTTACGTAGCCATAGCGCAAAAATAATCGGCAGAATGCCAATAAAGAATAATGCACGCCACCCCCATACAGGTACGACTACGCTGTATACCTGCGCGGAAAGAACGGCACCGATCGAAAAACCTGAAATCAAAAATCCGCTGGCTTTATTTCGTAAATGTTTTGGCCAGCTCTCAATAACATAGGTTGCACTAGAACCATATTCACCCGCCATTCCCATCCCAATCATCAGACGAGCAATAAACATGGTGGTGAAACCGGGAGCAAAGCCACAGGCTAAAGTTCCGACTGAAAATAAGACAATGCTGGTTATCATTGCTAATTTTCGGCCATATCGGTCCCCCATTGCGCCTAATAATAACCCTCCAAACCATCTGGAGATAAATGCGGCTGAAATAAGGCTGGCAGCTTCTACGGTAGTTAATCCAAATTCACTTTGAATTTCGGTTAATACCAAAGCGATCAAGACAAAATCAAAGCCATCTAACAGATAACCAATCCATGCGGCAGAAAATGCCTTCCATTGCGGCTTACTGATGTGTCGATACCACGGTAGATCTTGGGTAGTGTTATTCATAAAGCACTCCCGGCGCAGGTCTTTTAAATTGCCTGCGCTCTATATCGTAGGGTAAGAGTTGTTTAGTGGATAAAAAACGGTGTTGTATTATTTTGCCGCTCTTTCTGCACTCAGTAATTGGGCTAGCTGACGCAGCTCAGGTAAATACTGTTCTTCAACCGGAGCAAACGGCTTGCGACAAATTGGCGTATCAACAACATCCATATAGTGCAGAATGGTTTTCAGTCCACGGAATACGCCGACTTTAATCAGAACATCTATCACTTTATTACATTCCGTTTGCAGCGCTTGGGCTCGTGCAATATTGCCCTCTTTCAATGCCTGCATAATACCTTTATAACGCCAGCCCATAACGTTATAGGTACTGCCGATACCGCCATCGGCCCCCGCCAACAAGCCGGAAAGGAAGATTTCATCATAACCGTTATAAATGACCTTATCAGGATGTGCACGTCGCACTTGTTCCATCTGATAGAGATCGCCTGATGTTTGTTTCAAAGCAGCCACACCCGGCAGAGTAATCAGCGTTGAGATTTGATCGAGTGAAAGCTTCACTCCACTCAACGCTGGGATGTTATATACCACCATCGGCAAGCCTTCGGCAGAGTCGATAATGGCGCGATAGTGATCGCAGTGCTCGGCAAAACTGAATGGATAATAGAAAGGAGTCACCGCAGATACAGCGTCAAAACCATAGCGCTTGGCAGCCTTCGCCAACACCTGACTTTCATGCGTACTAATCCCACCCACGTGAGCAATCAGCGTGACTTTACCTTTCGCTTCTTCTGCGACGACTTCCAAAACCTGCTCACGTTCCTGAGCGCTTTGAATGAAAGCCTCACCGGTAGAGCCCCCCACGTAAAGACCGTCAACGCCTTGAGCAATATTAAACTGCACTAAACGACGCAGACTTGGAATATCGAGCTGTTGCTGCGGGTTAAACGGAGTGAGTAACGCGGGCATAACCCCATGGAGATGTTTTGACATATGACCCTCTGACTTGTTTATTTGATGAGCTTAAAGATATACCTTTATACCTATTACACCAGTCTAAAAAACGAACTTTAGCGATATTCGGTTTAATATGTGATCAATCTCAGATATCAGAGAAGGTAAACGATCTTATTTCAATGCAAATGCTGAATAAGATCTCGTTTCACGATCCAAGGATCGTTATTTTTTGCGCGCGTAATAGGCTGCAAATACGCTGTTGAGGTGGGACTTCAGAGCTTTGTCAGCGGCATCAGGCTGCCGAGCACAGATGGCTTTATATATTTCAATATGCTGCTGATAACTCACGTTATTATGGGCATGAAGTTCTGCCAGTGACACGGTTGGACGCGCAGCAATCAGCCAGTCCAGCAGTGCCACATGGATAACCATAAAAATTGGATTTCCGGGGATCTCAGCAAGTTCACGGTGGAACTCAATATCAGAACGAATAAACAGATCGTTATCGTCGAGAGACTGGCTGTTCATTTCCAGTGCTTTCCCCAAACGCGCAATCTGTTCGTCAGTAGCGAACTCCGCGGCATAACGCACTAAACTGGATTCAAAGAATAGGCGCAGCTGTTCAAAATGGGCGATACCGTCCGGCTTAGTCAAAAAGTCTTTCGCCATTCCCGACAGTTCAGAAATGATAGTATCTGCCGAAGGACGACACACGCGGGCGCGTTCTCCGTTATTGATCTGTACCAGCCCTTTACGTTTCAGCGCCGCCAGTGCTTCACGCACGGACGGGCGACCCACGTTGAAAAAAGCCATCAGCTCACGCTCAGAGGGCAGTTGCTCCCCTTCGGCGAATTCACGCCGACGGATCATCTGCTCGAGTTCTTCCTCCACCATATCAGACAACTTTTTGCGCGACACCGGCCTACGACGCATCGCATGGCCGATAGCTTCGGGAGTTTCAATTGGACGATCGTCTGATGTGCTCATAGCGTTTACGTTTTGGCTGGTTCCGTCAGTCATATATTCATCACCGAGAGACGGTACATGCTGAATCGCCCCGCTGGATGACAGATAAATAGTTAATAGGTATAACCATTTGAATCATAACATAGGAAAAGAGAAGCGGCTAAGCAAGAGAGAAAGTGGAAAGCGTGATGTCTGACGTGGCGAAAAACAAGCTCACCGCCTTAAAAGCGGAGAGCTGTTCGCACTGTGTTAGCTTTGCTTTTGCTGATTTATCGATACATCCAACAGAGATTCAGCATGCGCTTCACTATTCAAGTCACGCTGTAAATAAAGGCCCAACAGTAACCCAACTAAAGACAGAGCCAGCACATAGTAAGCCGGTGCCATCGGCGTTAGTTTCATTATCAGCGTAACAAAAATCGGCGTTAATCCCCCAAAGATGGCATATGCCACGTTGTATGAGAATGAAATACCGCTGAAACGAACTTCTGCAGGAAACGCGCGTACCATGACATAAGGAACGGCACCCACGATCCCCACGCTAAAACCGGCTAGTGCATAACCCAAGAATAGCTGTTCGGCACTCACGCCGGCGGCAACCGAGTGGTAAAACGTCCAGCTACACACGGCCAGAAAAAGGCTACCTACGATAAACGTTTTGCTCGCACCAAAGCGATCGATCACACGACCGGCAATCACGCATCCCATCGTCAGCGCAATTGTCGCCAAACAGTTTGCCTGTAAAGCCAACGCCGGTGAGATACCAAACTGTTTTTGCAGATAGGTTGGCGTCATGAGAATCACCACCACAATGCCAGCCGAAAGCAACCATGTGAGCAGCATAGAAATGGCGACCTCTTTGCGGTGATTTTTCACTACCGTTTTCAGCGGCATTTCTTCTGCTAATGCTTTTCGTGCCTGCATTTCAACAAAGATGGGGGTTTCTTGTAACCAACGGCGCAAATACATGGCAAATAGACCAAAAATCCCGCCTAAGAAAAACGGAATACGCCAGCCACCAGCCAAAATGGACTCTTGGCTCATAACGGTATTGAGCAATGTCGCCACCAGCGATCCCAACAGGATCCCTGCCGTTAATCCTGCGGTTAACGTGCCGCAGGCAAAACCAACACGTTTACGCGGTACGTGCTCAGCGACAAATACCCATGCCCCTGGGACTTCACCACCAATAGCCGCACCTTGCAGTACACGCATTAACAGTAATAACAACGGGGCCGCAATCCCGATGCTTTGATAGGTCGGTAGCATCCCCATGGCTAACGTAGGCAACGCCATCAGCAATATACTGAGTGAGAACATTTTCTTACGGCCAACTTTGTCACCAAAGTGCGCCATAATAATTCCGCCAAGCGGGCGAGCAAGATAACCCGCCGCGAAAATACCAAAGGTCTGCACCTGACGTAACCACTCAGGCATATCGACGGGAAAGAAAAGATCGCTGACTACCGCCGCGAAGAATACAAAAATGATGAAGTCATAGAACTCTAATGCACCGCCCAAGGCGGCCAGCGTCAGAGTTTTGTAGTCCTGCCGATTTAAACGGCGATTATGATGTTGTTCCATAAGATCCAGCCCAGTACGTTATTTTCATATTATTTTGCGATGTTGTGCTGTTTTAAACAGATGTCATAAAACAGATGTTAAACATTTGTGATGCGAAATAATTAATATAACGTTACTGGGTGACTGGCTAGTCGTACTGAATCTTATGCCACAATGAGCTCAATTTCAGTTGATTGTTTCGCGCCTTGCGCTTTTCGGGCGAAAAGCTGCTATTACACGCGGATCGGTTTCAACATAAGGACCGTCGAGTAATTGGATGCAATAAGGTACGCTGGCGAAAATACCGTGAACGATAGATTTACCGTTTTCATCTTTCACACCTTCCAGCGTTTCTTTGATCGACTTAGGCTGTCCGGGCAAGTTAATGATCAACGCCTGCTTGCGAATAACGCCCACCTGACGAGATAAAATCGCCGTTGGTACATAGTGCAAACTGATCTGACGCATCTGTTCACCGAAGCCTGGCATTTCACGATCCGCCACGGCTAATGTCGCATCCGGTGTCACATCACGACGTGCCGGCCCAGTACCGCCCGTGGTCAACACTAAGTGACAGCCCATCTCATCAACGAGCTCGCACAGAGTCTGTTCGATCATCACCTGCTCATCGGGGATCAGACGCGTTTCCAGCGTAAACTCTGTGGTGAGCGCCTGCTCTAACCACTCTTGTAATGCTGGAATACCTTTATCTTGATAAACACCGCTGGAAGCACGATCGGAAATCGAGACCAGACCTATACGCAATGCATTCATGCAACTACCTCTATGACTATTCCTTGACGCTGGGGATGCAGAATAATACTACGCCAGCCGCTAATAACCACATCTGCACGCTGTAAATGATGCCGTTGGTGGCGATTTGTGATGGCAATAACCGTCATCCCAGCGGCTTGCGCAGCCTTGATCCCGGCCTCATCGCTTTCAAACACCAGACAATCACGAGGATCCACGCCGTAATAACTGGCTGCCAACAGATAGGGCTCAGGGTCAGGGCGTCCGCTAGTCACTTGTTCTGCGCCAATCATCAACGGCGGCTGCGGCATACCTGCCTGCTGCATTTGCACAGCAGCACGAGACTGGCTTGACTGCGTCACTACACCCCACGGTGTTTCTCCCAAGGCCTGCAACAGTTCAAAAACCCCCTGCTGTAATTGGCTGTGGTGGCGCTGAGTCATCTCTAACAGCGCTTGCTCTAGCGCCTCTAATTCCTGTTGAGTCTCCAGATGAGGCGCTAAACGACGTACGATCTCCTGTACCCGCTGACTATGAATCTGCGCGCCCAACAAGGCATTATCGATACCATGCCGCTGTGCCCACTGCATCCACACCTGTTCCGCATGATTACCTGAATCTAAAAGAGTGCCATCCATATCTAGAAAAACGGCGGCAAATTGTTTTCTCCACATAACGAATACCTCTTAGATAGGAATTAAGCCAAGTATAAGACTTACGGTAAATCCGTCTGGTTTATGAATCAAAGATTCGGAATAAACTGTAGGGGAATGAGTGGCAAGGAGTGATGACAGGAGTTATCTGGATTACATAAATGTCAGGTTTCGTTCACCAGTATATACGCCGCGGAGTAAAGTTTCGTTCGCCGGTTAGCATCTGCATTTTCATGAAATTACTGACGTAGGCGACCGAGTCGGGTGCGCCAGCGCGCGCACCCGACACCCGCGCGGTTTAAATGTGGAGTTCAGTGTTTTAAGCGGACGTAGCTTACTCCATATCTAAAACACTTATGCCTCCTCCCCCCATGGCCTCCATGGCCTCCATGATAATCGGTATCGGCGTCAACAAGTGTTGTCGCATCAACTCACCCGCCTGTTTTCCATCACGAGCCAGAATGACGTTCACCAGTTGATCGTGCTCATGGTGTTTATTCTCCAGCATTTCTACGGAAAGTACGGTTTCGCGCAGCCAAATAAATCGATAACGTGCCGCCAAATCAAACAAACGCGCTCGCATTTGCAGTAAATATTGCGAGCCACAACCAGCCACAATCGCGGTATGAAACGCCTGATGACGTTGATCCCATTCATCGAGCAGTGCTTCGCTAGCTTCTGTCGCCTCGAGTTTGGCAAGCATATGGGCACGCGCCAAAATGTCCGCCTCCCAATCATCGCCTCCGCGCTCAATCGCCAGTTGTACCAACATTGATTCCATATTGGCGCGCGCATCAAAAATATCCAGCAACTCAGCCTGCGACATCGGCGCTACGCGATAACCCTTTTGGCTCACTACGGTCACCAGATGTTCGGCCACTAGCTGTGACAACGCCTCTCGCAGCGGGCCAACACCTAGGCCGTAGCGATTCGTCAACAAGCTCATACGCAGTTTTTCTTCCGGCTGATAGACGCCACGAATAATGTCCCGTTTCAGCCATTGATAACCGTCAAAGGTAGGATGGGGTAAAGAGGCGGTCATAGGTATGGCTCCTAAACTAGCAACGAAGCAAAAAGAATCACCTGCCAAAAGTACAGGCTTTCTAATACCAATAAACGCCGTCCCAGTTCTCGCTGAGATCGGCGCATCAAAATTATTGCCAAGCTTCTGCGTTATCTCAAACTCTGCTGAGGCTGTTTTTGCCACTGAAACAATGTTTTCCAGCGGGTCATAATAGGCACTGTGCAAATAATACCAATGCCCAGCAACACGGTCGAAACCACTTCAACGCGTTGCTCTGGTCTGAACATCATGACCACCAGTACAAAAGTGATAAACAGAATTACCGTCCAAGTCAGGTAAGGGTAAAGCCACATTTTGAGTTTGATCTCCTGCCCACGCATCAACAGAATTTTACGCATGCGAAGCTGGGATACCGCGATCACCAGATATACCAACAAAGCGATGGCACCAGAGCTCGCAATTAAGAAATTAAACACCTTGGCTGGCGCATAGTAATTCACTACCACGGTAAGAAACGCCGCACCGGTAGAGAGTAATACCGCCACATAAGGCGTTTTACTGCGGTTAGTTTTTCCCATAAATGCAGGTGCGTCACCGCGATGGCTAAGTGAGTACAGCATACGTGATGCGGTATAAAGCGCCGAATTCAGACAGCTGGTTACCGACAATAAAATCACGCAGTCCATAATCAACTTGGCATGAGGAATATGCAGCAGCTGTAGCACTGAACTGTATGAACCTATCGTTTTTAGCTCTGGGGCATTCCACGGAACCAACGCCACGACAACGAAGATCGAGCAGAGATAGAAGATCGCAATACGCCAAATGACAGAATTGGTTGCGCGCACAATGTGCTTATCCGGCGTATCGGACTCAGCGGCTGCAATCGTGACGATCTCGGCCCCCATAAACGAAAACATAGTGATCAACATCGCGCTAATCACGGCACCAAAACCATTCGGCATAAAACCGCCATGATCCCACAGACGAGAAATGCCGCTCACCTGAACGTGCGGATAGAAACCAGTAATCGCAATGGTTCCTAGAACGATAAAAGCCAGAATCGCAATGACCTTGCACAGCGCTAGCCAGAACTCAAACTCCCCGTAATTTTTAACACTGAGCAGATTACTACCGGTCAAAGCAAGGGTAATTAATAGGGAAAAGAGCCAGATCGGCACCACCGGTAGCCATGAGTTGAGAATAATGGCGGCAATATTTGCTTCCAATGGGATCACTAAAACCCAAAACCACCAGTAGAGCCAACCAATGGTATATCCCGCCCATTTGCCGATAGAGCGTTCTGCATAGGTGGAAAAGGAGCCGGTATCCGGTGAAGCGACCGCCATTTCGCCCAGCATGCGCATGATCAGCAGCACCAGCAGACCGGCGAATAAATAAGACAGTAATACCGCTGGCCCTGCTTGAGAAATCGCAACGCCAGAGCCCACAAATAGACTTGCGCCGATAACCCCCGCAATGGACAGCATCGTGACATGGCGGGACTTCAGCCCGCCTCCCAGCGAGTTTGTTTCTGCTACCTGACCCATAATTAAACCCTCTCGAAAGTTTTTCACTTAGGGAGAGCGCTCCGGCATTCCCGCGCCGGAGCACGCGCGTTGTTATTATTTATCCATCAGACTTCCTTTATGACGGGTGCTACTCACATACCCTCAAGCACCACGTTGCGCTTAATTCTTCTTAGCCTCAGTAAAACATTCAGCAATAATATCCAACCCTTGCTTAATCTGTGCGTCGCTTACCGTCAACGGAACCAAAATACGTAGCACGTTGTAATACGGCCCACATGACAGCAGGATTAACCCTTTGTCACGCGCTCTCGCCACCACTTCAGCCGTCAATTTGGCATTAGGTTTATGGACGTCGCCGTCTTCAAACAACTCGATAGCAATCATGGCGCCCAAACCACGTACATCACCAATTTCACGATGCGTCTCTGCGATACTTAATAAGCCTTCTTTCAGCTTTTGACCGACATCGTTGGCGCGCTGTAGCAGGTTTTCCTCATCGAAAGTGTCGAGCACGGCAAGCGCAGCAGCGCAGGCAATCGGGCTCCCCGCATAAGTTCCGCCTAATCCTCCCGGCGCAATGGCGTCCATGACTTCAGCTTTACCCGTTACGCCCGCGAGAGGGAAACCCCCTGCGATAGATTTAGCGAAAGTCGTGATATCGGCGGCAACGCCCAGCTGTTCCATTGCAAACAGCGTACCGGTACGTCCTGCCCCACTTTGCACTTCATCGGCTATCAGCATAATCCCGTGCTCATCGCACAGGGCCCGTAAGCGCTTCATAAAGTCCGGCGAAGCAGAGTAGAACCCGCCTTCCCCTTGTACGGGTTCAATGACAATCGCCGCAATATCTTCCGGCGCTGCGTCATTTTTGAAGATGCGATGAATACTGGCGATGGCATCATCGTCGCTCACACCGTGTAACTCACACGGGTACAGCGCGCGAAATACGTGGCCTGGCATTAATCCCATCCCCGCAGAATACGGGTTCACCTTACCGGTGAGCGATAAGGTATAGTGGGTACGCCCATGATATGCCCCGCTAAAAGCAATGGTGCCGCTACGCTTTGTGGCGGCGCGAGCGATTTTCACTGCGTTTTCAACCGCCTCTGACCCCGTCGTCACCAGAAGCGTTTTCTTGGCGAAATCTCCAGGCACGCGTTTATTCATGATCTCGCACAGCTCCAGATAAGGCTCATAGGCGAGAACCTGGAAGCAGGTATGCGACAACTTTTTCAGTTGAGCTTCCACCGCAGCGACGACTTTAGGATGCAAATGGCCAGTGTTCAGCACCGCAATTCCGCCTGCAAAATCGAGATACTCACGCCCTTCAACGTCCCATACGCGGCAATTTTCTGCACGCTCGGCAAAAATGGGATGGATCTGCCCCACTCCGCGTGGAACGGCGTTGCCGCGGCGCTGCATCAACTCTTTATTCGTGCTCATCAGATGTCCTCTCAGTGTTCGGGTAGGCGGCTAATGCCGCTCTATTGGCGTTAATAAATCAGTGTGGGTACCTTTATCCCAATCCCTTGAGAAAGAGATGGGCAGCATTGGGTTGTCTTACAAACCAATGCACATATATTTGATTTCTAAGTAATCCTCGATGCCGTATTTGGAACCTTCTCGGCCAAGGCCTGAGGCTTTAATACCGCCAAAAGGCGCCACTTCGTTGGAGATAATTCCGGTATTGATGCCGACAATGCCGTATTCCAACGCTTCACCCACGCGGAACACACGGCTTAAATCACGAGCATAAAAATAGGCCGCCAGACCAAACTCGGTGTCATTAGCCTGAGCAATAACATCAGCTTCATCGTTAAATCTGAACAGCGGCGCTAACGGACCGAAAGTCTCTTCCTTTGCCACTTTGGCGCTAGACGGAACGTTAACGAGAATGGTGGGCTGAAAGAAATTACCGCCTAAATCGTGGGGCTTGCCGCCGGTAATGACGCGAGCACCTTTTGATAGTGCATCCTCGATATGCTCTTTCACTTTAGCCACGGCTTTTTCATCGATCAGCGGCCCCGTCGTCACCCCCTGCGTCAAACCATCGCCCAGAGTGAGTTTTTCGACTGCTGCCTGTAACTTTTCAGCAAAAGCGTCATAGACCCCATCCTGCACATACAAGCGGTTAGCGCAGACACAGGTTTGCCCCGCATTACGGAATTTAGAGGCTAAAGCACCTTCCACCGCTTTATCTAAATCAGCATCATCAAACACAATAAACGGCGCATTGCCGCCCAGTTCGAGAGAAACTTTTTTGATATCTTTGGCACATTGCTGCATAAGCTGGCGGCCAATCTCTGTCGATCCAGTGAAAGAGAGCTTACGTACCAATGCGTTACCGGTAAGCTCATTACCAACCTCACTGGCAGATCCGGTCACGACGTTAAATACCCCAGCAGGGATACCAGCACGCTGAGCGAGCTCGGCTAACGCTAGAGCAGAAAACGGCGTTAGGCTGGCGGGTTTGAGTACCATTGTGCAACCTGCGGCAAGCGCAGGTCCCGCTTTACGAGTAATCATTGCTGCAGGAAAATTCCACGGTGTAATCGCAGCGGTAACACCAATGGGCTGCTTAATCACGATAAGACGTTTATCCGCCTGATGCCCCGGAATTGTGTCGCCATAAATACGTTTGCCCTCTTCGGCAAACCATTCGATAAAAGAGGCCGCGTAGGCAATTTCACCCTTAGCCTCGGCGAGCGGCTTGCCCTGCTCCAGCGTCATTAACTTGGCAAGATCGTCTTGATTAGCCATCATCAAATCAAACCAGCGACGTAAAATCACCGCGCGCTCTTTGGCGGTCAATGCACGCCATGCGGGTAGAGCCTGATTAGCCGCTTCAATGGCAGCGCGAGTTTCCCCTGCCCCCATTTTGGGCACCGTGCCCAATAACTGACCATTGGCCGGATTCGTCACGTCTATGGTTTGTTGGTTATTGGCATCACGCCATTCCCCTTGAATGAAGGCCTGCTGGCGAAATAGCTTATGGTCGTTAAGTTGCATTTTTATTTCCTTACTCATCATTAATTTAGCTATTTTTATGCGGTATTTTTACGGCACTGCAAACGCAGTTTTATCTTTAATATTCGCGGTTAATGAACGACCGAGATGAGTTTGCCCAGCCAACAAAGCCTGAACTTTACTTACAATATGCGTGCCAATGGGAATGGCTGAAGTCGCCGCCGGTGAAGGTGCATTGCAGACGTGGATACTGCGTGCGGTCGTCACGAACAGGAAGTCGTCGATAAGTTTGCCGTCGGGAGATACGGCCTGCGCACGGACACCTGCGGGATAAGGCTGCAGATCGTTTTTCGTTAAGCTAGGGCAATACTTTTGCACGCGTTTGAGGTACCCACTCTTACACAAGGAATTCTTCATCTCGTCCAAACCTGATTTCAGGTTTTGACGCATAACGCTGCGGATACCAGAAGAACCCAATATCTCCAGCGTATCGCTCAATGAAATATCGCGCTTACGGTAGCCCTCACGCTTAAATGCCAGCACAGCGTTTGGCCCCACCGTCACGCTACCGTCGATCATGCGGGTTAGATGCACGCCGAGGAATGGCATTGCTGGATCGGGAATGGGATAAATAAGATGGTTGACGATCTGATTGTGCTGCGGCGCTAAACGGAAATACTCACCACGGAATGGGCAGATAATGAATCCGGGATCGATGCCCAGCATTTTCACCAAACGATCCGCCATTAGGCCAGAACAGGTGATCAGGTTAGATCCTTCGTATTCCCCCTGAGTCGTGGAAACAATCACACCCTGCGCATGTTCCTGAAGAGCGGTGACTTCTGCGTTATAAAAAATCTCGCCACCAGCCGCACGAAAGCGCTCGGCCATCGCGGCGGTCACTTCGGTGTAGCTCACAATGCCGCTGGAAGGAACCAGAATACCGCCTAAGCCCACAATATTGGGTTCGCGCTCGTGTAGCTCTTCTGCGCTAAGCCAG
>ERZ827496.332-NODE-332-length-71095-cov-10.479716_pt1 | contig 71095 bp, 55 predicted proteins | sample MGYA00519769_ERZ827496 | MGnify/ENA primary metagenome ERZ827496 (study PRJEB31778, sample SAMEA3449327) | human gut metagenome | biome: human gut; feature: human-associated habitat; material: faeces | place: United Kingdom | collected 2010/2012 ...
CATATTGTAGCCAAAGGGGGCAATCCTGCTTGGCCAAAAGGGTCAAAGTCGCGTGGCTTTTCCATGCTGCTCTACCTAAATAATGAGAGGAACGGACAGTCGGGAAAAGCCCCGGTAATGGAGTGATATCAGTAAACCGCACGAGGGCGTTGAGCCGTGAGGACTTCGAGAAAATCCACGATGTGGAAATACCCGCATAGCACAGCACACCTATTATTGTACGTGACTGTACGTGACTTCTTCTGTTTTCCTCATTCACAAGCTTGACGATGCGCATCACATCCTCCGGCTTGTAAATACACCTTTTGACTTATCTGCGAGGAAGCCAGCGTGCCGCACGTAGCGTCTGCAAGGTGCGCGGACTGATGTTCAAGCAGGCCTCTTGGGTGTCTATTCAGCGGTTTAACGAGCCACCTTACCAAGCAAGGAGTTCGTTCACACGGTCAGAGAAAAGGTCGAATCTCCTGTCTTTTCCTCAAATGCCTTATTTTATGCAAAGTCAATGCTTCCATTGTCAATACGGGTTCTTAATGTTGATACCCGATTCACGACACAATGCGAATGGACATTGCGCATCACAGACGAGGGGTTGGCACTGTGGCGGCAACTTGTGACAGAGAGTGGCGTTTTTCTGTAATATTTTTAGGGAATGATATACCTGCTGACCTGGTGATTCCCTATTAATATATATGGTGGGACTTGATTGTTTTAGCAATAATAGGTATATTTATAATAAAGGAAGCGTTGGCTACTATACTTCACTTCGCTCCTTGAAGATTTACGGTTAAATCAGTTTGCTCTTGTAGTTAATCAAGAACAAAAGACGCTCCAACTTCTGTTTGAGAGTTTTTGTCTCCATTAATTGTATAAATTTGAATTTTATTTTAAATTGCAAACAGCATAATCTAATTTATTAAATTATAGAGATAGCTAACGATTTACAAAACAAAGGTAACGATTTGGGAATCATGCCGAAATTCCGCGATTCGCTATGCATAGCTGTCAAATAACTCAAGGCAAAAGTAGCCAAAATCCATGACTCTACAAAATCTTTGGATTATTCATTATAGTCATAACTGGGCGTATTTAGTCGTAATTAGGCGTATTGGTCTTTACAACTATTTTATATACCAGATTCTACCCTTTAATATAATTCTCCCTGACTCTTTCATTTCAACAAGAATGTTTCCTAACATCCTCTCCTGTTGTCCTTGAGTTTTGGTCTTGGGAAGAGCATCTTTCAGATATTCAAATATTGCATCACGCTTTGCTCCGATTGAACCCGCATTCTGAAGATACTGCAAAATCATTTGCTGTAATTTCACCCTATCCAAACCTCTGTTACGAGTATAATCGGATAGCTGCTTTGTCTTTCTTGCTATATCAAGTGATATTCCATATTCAGAAGTATTACCCTCCAAAAATCCTCTATTCAATAAGTCTATCGCATTTTCTTCAGAAATTCGACGTCCCTTTTGGACTGAGTCCAAAAGAATACAATCCTCCAGTGTCAATGTATCGTTTTCCTTGAGCAGCTGTGTATATTTTTCATTAATTGTATTCCCATATATTGTCACACCAACCTCTTTATTCAACACATCAATGTCGTAATCTGGCATAGGGAAATGGCGGCGTCTTTGTTCATTGAACATCTTTTTAATACCACGGCTTACAGTGTCTATCATGTTGAAGTTCACCATTGCCCGACAAAGGCACTCATTTCGGAAATGGCGTTGAGGACCTTTGGTTTCTAATGCCTTTTGTAAAGTACCGGGAATAAAACTACCTCCATTTGCATAATAAAGCCATCCTGGATTTTCTACAAAATTTATGCGTTGCTGTAAAGTATAGTCTTGATGAGCAATGGCATTATGCAGGGCCTCACGAATAGTGTAGTCGTCATATTGTTTCATCGTTTCTGGAAATAATGTTCCTCCTGGCAATTCCCTCATTGTCAGATTGTGTATCTTGCTCAAAATTTTATCAACGGTGAGAATAAATGGAGCAGTGAAATGTTCATAATCTACGACATTTTGACATTTGTCACGTAAAGTCCATGTTACCTCAACTACAGCAGGGCGTAGCTTGAATACAGAAACAGGCTTGCCCAAGAGAATAATGGCCGCCCGCGTCAGTTTCCCATCTATCATAATTCCACTATTGGAAAGGAAGTCTTCCACAGACCAAGCATCAATTTCTTCTACCGGAATATTGGAGGAATGTACTTTCTTGTACATGATACGGGCCTTAGCTACAGCCAATTCATCTAGGTCTGCCACTGTTGCATTAGGAACGATCTCTGCAGACCAATCTTTGGCTTCAAAAACCGGTTCTTCGAGAATGACAGCAAGTCGTTCTTGTGTCATAACGACCAACGAATCCTCTACACGTTGCCATGCTTTTTTGTGAGCATATACTGGACGTCGTGGCAAATGTTTGGGAATATGTATTATCCACACTGTCTTATGTGTATCTTCTGTTGTGTATTCATCAATATTCAATCCCTCGGAAGAAAGATTGGTACAATGTTCCAACAGTTTCCATACGACAGATTGGGCATTTAAATTAAACTTGGACAAATCTGTACCGACAATTGCCAATGTCTTATCCTGCACTCCGATAACAAGATGACCTCCATCCATATTTGCTATGGCGGACACATAAGAAATGACATCATTCTTTTCATCTCCGGCAAAGGCGTTTTTGAGATTCTTCATCTCTTTCCACTCACAGCGCGCATTCTCTTGCGGAAATTCACGGAGTAAATATTGTTGAAGTTCTTTTGAGGTCATAATAGAATTTTTCTATAATTTAGTAACTGAATTTGCCAATCTTTTCTCGCCATCAATTTCAGTTGTATAATAACGCTGATTTAGAGAGTTTAATAATTCCGTTAATTCCTTTTCATTGGAAATACGAAATCTATTTGTCGTAGCATCATATAGATTAGGGCAATATTGACTAATATAATTAGGTATTCTACTTTTTTGTTCAGCAGAAAAATTATTGTATCTTTCTGCTGCTTCCTTAATCCGTCTGCGATTAGCCGTTTTTACTTGATCTTTGCTAAAATCAGATTCTAAATTAATGATATCCATAGATAGAAAAGTTTCTACCTCATCATCTGTTGCTTCCCTATACAATTCATTGATACCATTAAAAATAGATGTTATAGCGCTTAGATTTTTGAAGTATAATTTATCCGTGTCTTTTACAAAGATACAGTCTGGAGTATCTTTAATTACTAATATATTATCTTCTTTTATGAGTCTTGCTTGTTCTGAGGGATTCAGTAAATTGCCCCAAGAAATCATACTCTTTTCTGAATATAAATAACTCGGGGTGATTTTTTGAAACAAAAAATATTTATCATTCTGTATAGAAACCACGAAATCTATTTTTTTATAATCCTCTCTCCTCATATATGAGTATGAAGTTGGGATAAAATCTTCTTGTAATAATGATATACAATATTCCTTTGTTGAGAAATTTTCAACGACGAACCATTCGCGTTCTTGAAGTTTATACTCATCATCATAACTTCTAGCATTATCAGGCTCCTCAATGCTATCGAATACTGTTACGTCAGATAAAACTCTGTAATAAGAACCGTTTATCCCTTTAGTTTTTGAAATTAAATAGTCCATAGTATCTTTATTTCTCAATATCAACATAAGTAAAATCGTTAATTTGCCCTATACGTTTGAATTCGCATATCTCTCTTAATTTAATCTCTTTCTTTGTCATAATTAATACTCTATGATTTCTAGTAGTCACAAAATAATATCGATATCCTAAAATATGGAAAATTGGATTATACAAATATATTTCTGCACAAAAACATAAGATTGTGACTGCTCCATAAATAAAAATTAAAGAAACGACAGTATTTATACTTAACCCAACAAATACATAGGCAAAAAATGTAGGCAAGAAAGTAGAACTTGCGGATTCTATTTTTGTAATATTTTCTTCCTTTATTTCTGTAGGATCTAATTTGTAAAACTTTGTGGTTCCATACCAAGTAGTCAATATTGGGATAATAAAGTATAAACAATAAGAAATCCAATTAGGTAAATCTATCGGGAAACTTTTGCCTGTAAGATTAATCCATATTTGCCCAAGTGCTATCTCTTTATTGGTAAAACATATGCTAATCAATAATAGAAACGCATTAGCCACGAAAATCAATTTGTATAGTTTCATATTTTCATTTCAAAAATTATACTGCATATTATAGTTGTCCACCAACACCTTTAAACTTTTCGACAAAAGCGACGATCTTTTCAAATACCTTATGTTTTTTAGTCAGGTATAAGGGGTTTAGGGGACTCATTTTGGGCAGGATGTTATTAAAGTCAGTTCCATTCTCACTTGCGTATTCACGTCTTAAAGAGACTTCAATATAATGTTTGGCTTCTCTTTCATTCAGATTTTCGCTTGCTATCAAATCCGACGCCTCCTTCTTTTGCTTAATTTGTGCATATTCAAAGAACGCTTTTATAATTTCAGTCCTATCTGAAATGGCATCGAGATTAACATCATTGATAAAATCAACTATCAGGCTTTCTTTGGCTCTGTTGCCGACACTTGACCGTATAACCCTACGGATTTCATCAATCAATGAGGATTTGTCCATCTTCTTTTTGTTATTTTCAAAAATCAGCTCAAGAATATAATCCAGGTTTATCTCCTGCGATTTAAGCAAATCTATCTCGAATATGACATCATCCCAGTCTATTCTTGATTTTTCCGGCTTCTTTCCCTCTTTTTCCCGTCTTAACCAATCCCGTATGTCGTTATATGTCGATTTGTAATCCTGAATGATTCTATCAGACGGCATTTGCAATTTCTGCATTTTTGCAATATCGTCATCAGTGACAAAATAATCGTTCTTAAACGCTTCGATTGCAACCGGATTATCCGTGTCTATTGTCTGAAAGGCTTTGAGTGCCGTAAACTCATCAAAGTTCTGCAATATGTTTTCCACCCGCAGATATTCGCCAAACAGTTTGACAAAATCCTTTTTATCCTGTTCTGTAGCAATATTGTCTGTATCAGGAAATTTGTCATTCAGTTCTTTTACAATTTCAATATATCCTCTCCGTACTTCGCCCGAAGCAATGCCTTTGAAACCTTCCAAATATTCCCTGTAGCTTTTTTCGAGTACTACATTTGCGGTATTCTCATCGCCAAATAATTTTATGGCATCAATCGTGTGTTTTTCGAGGTCTCTGAACGTAACTATATTGCCAAATGTCTTGGTGGCATCATAAATCCTGTTGGTGCGGGAAAATGCTTGTATCAGTCCATGATAACGTAAGTTCTTGTCTACAAACAGTGTATTCAAAGTCGGAGCATCAAATCCGGTCAGGAACATGCCTACAACGATTATAAGATCCACCTCTTTATTTTTTACTCTTTTGGCAAGGTCTCTGTAATAGTTTTGAAACTCTTTCCCGTCAATGCCATAACTTGTTCCAAACAGAGTATTATAATCATCAATGGCTTTTGCCAGAAATTCTTTTGCACTTAGGTCCATTGCCGACGGCTCGAAGTTCTCATCAGGTATTTCACCTATTGCGCTTTGCTCTTCGTTGGCGGCGAAAGAAAATATGGTAGCTATTTTCAAAGGCTTTTCCGAATCTTTCTGCAATCGGTTCAATTCTTCATAGTAGCATTTGGCGGCGTCCACACTACTGACAGCAAACATGGCATTGAAGCCTTTGCTGTCACTTTGGTTTCGATGGGTCTTGATTCTGAAGTTGTGCAGAATATATTGCGAAACCTCATTTATACGGGCAGGATGAAGCAAGGCCTGTTTGTTCTCCGCGGCACTTAGCTTCTGCTCGTCAAGTTCTGTTTCTATATTCCTGAAACGGGGCCTTACATTGTTGTAGTCAACCTTGAATTTCAGCACCTTTTCATCGCGGATGGCATCCGTTATCACGTATGAATGCAATTCCCTGCCGAACACGCTTGCCGTTGTTTCCGAGCCATAAGCATTCTCCGGGAATATGGGGGTTCCTGTAAAACCGAACTGATAATACTTCTTGAACTTTTTCTTTAACTGCTTTTGCGCTTCACCGAATTGGGAGCGATGGCACTCATCGAAAATGAAAACAACCTGTTTTTTATAAACAGGCAAATTGTCTTCACTTTTCATCAGATTATTCAGTTTCTGAATTGTAGTGACGATAATTCTGTTGTCATCCTTCTCTATATTCCGTTTCAGGCCGGCCGTGCTTTCAGACCCATTGACACTATCCGGAGAGAACCGCTGATACTCTTTCATTGTCTGATAGTCAAGATCCTTGCGGTCAACGACAAAGAAGACTTTGTCGATAAAGTCCAGTTGGGTCGCCAACCGTGCTGCCTTGAAACTGGTAAGCGTTTTTCCCGAGCCTGTGGTATGCCATACATATCCACCACCTTCGGTTGTAGACCATTTTTTTGCTTGGTATGCGCTTCTGATTTTCCATAATATACGCTCTGTCGCAGCAATCTGATACGGGCGCATTACAAGCAAAGTGTTGTTGGTGTCAAAGACAGAATAGGTGAAAATGACATTGAGCAAAGTGTTCTTTTGGAAAAAAGTCTCCGTAAAGTCTTTGAGATCCTTTATCACGGTATTCTTTGCATTTGCCCAGTTCATGGTAAAGTCAAAACTGTTTTTGTTGCGCTCAACCGTATTGGCAAAATAACGGCTGTCTGTACCATTTGAAATGACAAACACTTGAATATACTTGAAAAGTGAATTGTCACTATTGAAACTTTCTTTGGAATAACGGTGAACCTGATTGAATGCTTCACGGATGGCAACACCTCGTTTTTTTAATTCAACATGTACCAATGGCAAACCATTGACCAGAATAGTAACATCATAACGGTTGGCTTGTGTTCCGGTTTGCTCAAACTGGTTGATTACTTGCACCTTGTTATGGGCGATGTTTTGTTTGTCAGCGATGTAGATGTTTTTAATATGTCCATCATCAAAAACAAAATCATAAATGTGGTTATCGTGAATCTTGCGAGTCTTGTCTATCAGGGTGTCTCCCGGCTTGTCCAGATATTCTTCCACAAATCGTAGCCATTCTTTGTCGGAGAACTCCACATCATTGAGTTCCTGAATTTGCATACGGGCATTGGCCAGCAATGCATCGGGAGTTGATATATCCGGGCAATATTCATAGCCCTGATTCACTAAATCTTGGACAAATTCGCGTTCAAGGCTTGCTTCCGACTGATAAGCCACCGAAGGTTCATGAAGTTCATTATACTTGGTGTAGGCATCAAGTACGATGAAGTTGTTCGATTCTGCTATGGTGTTATATTGTGCCATTTTATTCTTCCGTATAATAGTTATTGTCAACAAGATGCCTGAATAATAATTTCAGCGTTTGTTTCTCCGGTTCGGTAGGTTCCGGAATTGCGTCATAAGATAATGTTGAATGACTTGTAAATTGAATGATTCTGTTATAGTAAGTCTTCTTGTCATCAGGCAACAAATCAGACCATTGTGGGTATCCTAAAAAGTTAGCCGTCTTTTCATAAAGATTCCGAAGCAGCATATAGTGATATTTCTGAATATTGTTGCTGTCAATTGCTTCTTGGATTATTTGTTTTAAATAGTGATGATATGAAAAACTCTTATTGGAATCTCCTTTCTTTTCTAACAAGTCGTAAGTACCATCCTCGTTGTTTTGAAGCAAATAGCAAGTCTTGTTTCCTGTTTCGTTGAACAGAATATTGAAAAATAAGGGATTGTGGGTCGAAACAATAAACTTCAAATTATTTGCTTCTTTTATAAGTCCGCCTAAATTAACCGCTAATTCAATCAGGTGGTTTTCATCCAATGAACTTACAGGATCGTCAATGAAAATGTACTGCAAGTCATTAAACTGATCGGTTTCTCGTTCGTCCGGTTCTGCAATATTCAGATTCGCAACAATTTGATTAAGCAAGCTGTAAAACACACACCAAATAAGGCAACTCTCTTCGCCTCTTGAAATCTTGATATTGTCTATTATTTCTTCATTTCCTCCTTCAATGGAAAATGTAATCTCATTGTATGCTTCATTGAAATGGGGAGTTAATTTATCGCTGGTGTAGCGCTGAAAATGAGTAACGATATTTCTTTCCTGCCCTTGATTTCTGAGCACCCAATCGGTAAAACGGTTAGGCTGTATTTTGAGTTTCCTGTCAGAGTTTGCTTCCAAATCATTATCCCAATAGAACAAATCCTCTGTGAATGCATTATAATACAAAACCTTTATTTTGTGTTCCTCCGATTCATAATCTTGATTCTTTGGAGAAACCAACTCCTTGAACGCACGAGACAAACGTGTCTTACCCACACCGTTAAAGGCATAGATTAGCTGCACCTTTTTATTCGTGTCACGAAGAGTTTGTGCTATTTCTTTTAATGATTGTCCCATATCATGCGCTTATTTTAGATCTTGGGAATGACAGTAATTTATTTCTATAATATTCGTATTGTTCCTGCACTGCGGCCATTTCTGCCGGAAGGCCCTGTGATAAATCTTTCGTCAAAGCCTCAAATTTATCAAGTATATTAATGATTCTTTCTTGCTCTGAAAGGGTAGGCACAGGAATCGAAAAAACATTTAATTTTTTCATTGATATACTTTTTACTGTACCTCCTTCGGCCAATTTTATGTAGTCAGACCTAATTTTAGATTGAGATAATATGTATTTCAAATATTTCGGATAAATAATATGTAATTTAGGTTTCAATGCATACACACCTTCTTTTATATTCCAATTTATTGGTGTAGAATCTATTACATATGTCTCTCCTATTGTCCCTGTTCCGGAAAAAAGCACATCATTTATTTCTAAATTTGAACGGTTATTGCATAACATCCTTGCAGACTCATTAATTCTATCCGTAGAATCGGAGAAGACCAACCTTCCACCATTAAATTCACGGATAGTCACATAATAAGAATGCGCGTCAGGTGTATTTAACTTAAAAAACTGACGTGGATTTAATCCTGTTCGAATTGAATAAAGTACGTCACTCATTTTCATCCATGTTACGCTTTGCGTACCCCCCCTATTTTATCAAATGTTAACAATTTATTCCGGTAATATTCATACTGCTCCTTCCTCGCTTGCAGCTCCGCTTGCAGCTCCGCTGCAAGATTTGTAAAATCATCAAGAATGTGAATTATTTCTTTTTGCACTTGTGGAGGAGGTATAGGAACAAGAAATTTTTCTATACTTGCAATATGAACATGTGGAACACCACCTCCTTTCTTAGTGGCATAAATTTTCTCCTGTAAGTTGGTTAAACAGTAATAGAGATATTTAGTAGAAACATCTCCAATACCTTTAATCGAAAAAGCGTCACAAACAAATATAGGCTCATTCCAATACTGTACATAACCTGCTCCAGCGCCACTTCCTGCTACTGTAATAGTCTCACCTTCCCTATTAAACTGATTACAATAAAATGCCGGGACTTTTCCTCCCGATATAACAGGATAAATACCTTCTATTGAATCTTTTTTAGTCAAAGATGTTCCACGTTGCATTATTGACACATCCTTATCGCCTAAAGGTTTATACTCTACTCCATATGGGCAAAGTTCCTGAATTAATTTCTGCAATTTGCTCATAGCTCATCCTCCTCTAATTCAGCTACTATTTTGTCTATCTCCGCACGCAGTTCGTTTTCCCGCACCACAATCCTACGAATACGCTCGTTCAGTTCCTTGATGTCAGTCATCGGACGGGTGTCTTTCATCTCAATATAACTGCTTACCGACAAATTATAATCATTTTCGGCAATAGTTTTATAATCAACCGATTTGGCTATATAATCAACATCTTCTTTTTTATCAAAGATTTCTATAATCTTGTCTATATGCCTATCTTCGAGTACATTATTGTTGGTTTCTTTCGTAAAGAAACTTTCTCCACTTGCATCAATAAACTGGATTTTAGTATCGGACTTATGCTTTGACAGAACCAGAATATTAACCGCTATCGAAGTGCCATAGAATAAATTGGATGGCAATGAGATAATGGTTTCCACATAGTTGCCGTCCACCAAATATTTTCTGATTTTCTGCTCTGCTCCGCCTCGATAGAATATGCCGGGAAAACAGACAATGGCAGCTCTTCCTTTACTTGACAGAAAATTTAAAGAATGCAGAACGAAAGCAAAATCCGCTTTGGATTTGGGTGCAAGTACCCCGGCTGGAGCAAAGCGGTCATCGTTGATAAGTGTCGGATCATCAGAACCAATCCAGTTTACTGAGTAAGGTGGGTTGGAAACGATGGCATCAAAAGGCTTTTCATCTCCAAACTGCGGATCAGTAAGCGTATTTCCAAGTGCGATGTTGAACTTGTCGTAATTGATATTGTGCAGGAACATATTCATACGAGCCAGATTATAGGTTGTATGGTTTATTTCCTGACCGAAGAAACCGTCCTCTATGATACGGTCTTCAAACTGTTTCTTGGCTTGAAGCAACAAAGAGCCTGACCCCGCAGCAGGATCGTATATTTTGTTTACGGTCGTTTGCTTGTGCATGGCAAGCCGCGATATAAGTTTCGATACATTTTGAGGAGTGAAGAACTCTCCGCCCGATTTTCCTGCATTGGCTGCATAGTTATTAATCAGAAATTCGTATGCATCACCGAAGAGGTCTATCTCATGCTCTTCAAAACTTCCAAAATTCAATCCTGCCACACCTTTTAAAACAGCAGCCAAACGGTTGTTTTTGTTTTCAACGGTATTGCCAAGCCTGGTGCTTGTCGTGTCAAAATCGGCAAACAATCCTTTAATGTTCTTTTCGGAGGCGTAACCATTAGCGGAACTTTCGATAGAGTCAAAGATGGCTTTTAAATCCGTATTAAGATTGGGATTGGTGTTGGCGGTCTTTACCACATTGACAAAAAGCTGGCTCGGGTATATAAAATATCCTTTTGTCTTGACCGCATCCTCTTTTATTTCCGGAGTTATGATGCTGTCCGGTAAGGAAGCATAGTCAATACTATCGTCTCCACCTTCTATGTAATCTGTAAAGTTTTCACTGATGAAGCGGTAGAACAATGTTCCCAAAACAAATTGCTTGAAGTCCCATCCATCGACGGCTCCCCGCACTTCGTTGGCTATTTTCCAAATTTGGGATTGTAATTGCTCTCTTTGTTGTATGCTTGTCATTTATATACTTCTATGTTATTATACTTATTTCCTCAAAGGAACGAGTTCACTTGCTTTTATTGATAAGTTCTCTCCTGTCAATATCTAATAATTCAGCTATTCTTGAAAGAGTAGCCAAGTCAGGCTGTGAAACATTGGTACACCATTTTGATACAGTTGACGGGTCTTTCTTCAATTGCTCCGCCAACCATTTGCCAGTTTTCTTTTTCTCGACAAGAACCAATTTGAGCCTATTTATATCTTTCATACCAATCATTAAATTGAATTTAAGGCAAAGATAGTGAATTAATTTTGTTTGATAATAGAAGTACTTTACTTTTCTGTACGCATATGTTTTCCGACTTTGGAGGAGAAGATTCCAACAAGTAGTTTTGGGGCACCGAAAACATTTCGGGCGCCCCAAAACACAACTTGCCATGTTCGTTTGAACATAAGATTTGAGTATGGAAATCACGCCTAAAAATAGAAGAATTGTCTTTGATAAGATGCTTGTTTGAGATTGGTCATATTATTTGTTGTTTCCAACAAATAACGGTCGGTTGGTTGGTTTGCCCAATTATTGGTTAGCATTATGGTCGGTTGGTTTCTAAACCGTCAAGCTAAAAAATGGTCAACAGAATTGCAGGAATGAGCGACACCTTGCCTATCTGTAAAGCACGACATTCCGACAAGGCGAAAACGGTGTTCCAAAAATACCGCCAAAAGAAAATGATTATTTTCTGGAGGGAGTGCAGTTTCCCGTTTGCTACCATTTTATTGTGTCCTATCAAAACTCCTCCCTCGGTTTTTGAATGAAATTCTATAAACAAATAATGATAGACATATATGCCTATTCAATAGTTTTGTCTTTGACGATTCTTTTCCGTCAGTCGTTTGTTTCCGTAGCCGTTCAGTGTCCATTGTACAGACGTGAAAGGGAAAAGGTTTTCGGGCTGAATACGCTCTGAAAGAGGAAGATTCTGCCCGAAACGGCACAGCCGCCTGACCTTTTCACTTTCAATAAAGTCTGTACTAACTTAATGGACGAGCAAGGAAACAGGCGACTGACGGTCTGTAATTTTCATATCGACCTACAAATGCTTTTCTCCATATCTCCCAGTTTTTCAGAGAGTTGTCCATGTCTTGACTTATCTTTTGGGCGGTTATCTTCGCGTAGATTTGGGTCGTCTTTATGTTGGTGTGCCCCAACAGTCTGCTTACGGTTTCAATCGGTACTCCGTTGGATAATAAAATGGTGGTCGCCGCTGAATGTCTTGCAACATGATAGGTCAGATGAGCTTTTATACCGCACAATTTGGCAATGGTTTTCAACTTCTTGTTGCAAGTCGTATTACTCGGCATAGGGAATACCTTGTTGTCTTTTGTCATGCCTTTGTACTTCTCTATGATACGTCTGGGTACATCTAACAGACGAATATTAGATTCCGTGTTGGTCTTCTTTCTTCGGGTGATAATCCAAAGGTTACCGTCAAAGAATGTCTGTAAATTGTCATTGGTCAGGTTCTTGACATCGGAATAAGACAAGCCAGTGAACGTTGAAAACAAAAATGCCCTCCGCCCCAGCTCCTGCAACGGGTCGAGCATCGGGGTTTCAAGGATGGCTTTCAGTTCCGCACGGCTGATATGCCTGTGCTTCGGCACGGGCTTCTTCTCGTATTCCATGTCCTCTATTCCATGTCCTCCAACGGGTTGGCACGGAGTATCTCATAATCTACGGCGAGGTACACCAGCTTGCTCAGCCAGCACAGGCACTTGTTGATTTGCTGCGCGCTGAAATTCTTGTTGCGCTTCATGAAAGCCTTGTAGGAACTGCCGAAATCTTCCGTGATGTCGCTGAACTCGATGTCCTCCTTACCCAACGATGTGAGATAGTCTTTCAGGTATTTCTGGTAATATCCCGAATGGCGATAGGTGGACGTGGAGTTTATCTCCTTTGAACGGGCAAGCAGCCGTTCACGCTCCCTTTCGCCCATCTGCAACAGCTTGGTGGGGATGACGGCTTTCCTTGTCAACGTGTTCTTCAGTATCTCTGCGCTCACCACGTTCTGTTTCTTTAACGAATCCTCATAAGCAAGTTCAACGGACTTCTTGAACTCCTGCAAGCGGTTGTTCTCGCGGACGGTGCGGATGGTTCCCTTGCTGCTGTTCCAGTCCTCCGGTCTGCAATAGATGCCCGTCGCCATCGTGGAACTCTTGCCGTCTATTGTGATGCGGCAGAGGACGGCGGTCGTGTCGTCAGCCTTTACTTTGTTACGGTTGATGTACGGTAATATGGAAAATGTACTGCGCATGGTTGTAATGTTTTTATTAGTTAGAGAACAAGTTTCAAGTCTTTGGTCGCCTCGATGTATTTGTCCATGTCTTCAAACAGCTTTTTCGGAGTGACACGGGCATAGACTTGGGTCGTGGTTATATCGGAGTGACCAAGCATCCGGCTGATGGTTTCAATCGGCACTCCGGCTTCCAGCGTAATCAGCGAGGCGAACGAGTGGCGTGCCTGATGGTAGCACAAGGTGCTGCTCACCCCTGCGAGGACGGCAAGGGATTCCATGTGCCGGCGGAGGTTCGGATGGTATACCATCGGGAACAGCGTCGGGCGGTTGTCATCATGGTACTTCTCAATTAGGGCAAGGGCTTCCGGCAGCAGCTTCACGCTCGCCCGTAGCTCGTTCTTCTTGCGACGGTATTTAAGCCAAAGGTTTCCCTCATCGTCCGTGTAAAGGTTTTCACGGGTGACGCTCACCGCATCCGCATAGGCGGTTCCGGTATAGCAGGCAAACAGGAAAAGGTCACGTACAAGGATGTGCGTGGTGCGCCATGCAGGTATCTCCACGTCACGGATTTTCTCGAAGTCCTCACGGCTCAATGCCCTCGGTGTACGCTCTGTCTTTTGCGGTAAGGTGAAATTTGCAAAGAAGCATCTTTCCGCATCCCCCTCCTTGTAGGCGATGCGGCATACCTTTTTCAGAATGGCAAGATAATGGCGCACGGTATCCACCGCCAAACCTTTCACATCCATGACATAGTTCTGGTAGTCGTGAATGAACTGTTCGGAAAGCTGTCCGAAGGCGATGTCCTTCGTCTTAAACTGCCACTCGATGAACTCGCCTAATCTTTTTCTCATGTAGTAATAGCCGGGATAGGTTCCTTTGGCACGGTCGATGTCGATGCGTGCCTTCAAGTCCTCGCAGATACGGTCGGTCATCCTCAGCAGGGTCATTTGCGTGTCCATGCTGCCTTGGAACAAGTCCTTGACCGCCGTAGCGTCAAAGTCCTGCCCGCGCTCCACCAGCGTGTCAAACGCCGCATTGACCGCAAGCAGCAGCTTGTCCAGTTTAGCGTTGGTTTCCACCGCTTCGCGGCTCTTGCCGTCCAGACGGCTTTCCCTTGCGTTCCACAACTCCGGCTTGCACGACAGCTTGCATCCGAACTGCACCATCGTACGGTTCACCGTTATCCTTCCCATTATCGGGGCTTTGCCCGACTTGTCCGTTCCGCTCTTTTTCAGGTAGAGCAGCACCTTGAATTTTTCTACTTTCATACGCTTACTGTTTGTGTCGCAAAATTAACTTATGAGTAAGCGTCCATTGATTTGCAGTACGGTGCGTATCGGCGCAATCGGCACGGGCTTGCAACAATTTCATTTTCCGCGCGTTACCTGTCCTTGCTTCGGTAACTGACGGCTAACGGCTTGGTAACTGAAATGGCTCAATGTTCCGCACTCCGTTGCGTTTCCGGCATTTGGCAGAATAATGAAAAACCGCTCATTTCAAACGGGTTACGTTTTGTTGTTACCTGTTTGCTGACGGCTGCTTTGTGGGTTCTGTTCCACCTCGCGCGGCATAGTTGGGCGACCATTGCACGCGATCTGAGCATTCCGCCCTCTGTGATTAGCCGGAGACAAAGTTACGATAATGATGTGAATACGCAAATCTATCTTGCAACTGAATCTGACGACGAAGTGGATGTTGCGAATAAACGATCTTATAGGAATTAAGTTTCCCAGTGAGTGGCAAGAGTGGGACAATTGATATGTGCAGCGTGCTTTTATAGGTATTTGGAGATCAACAAAAATGCTGTTCATTTATATATATGGTATCCGTTATATGTACAAACTAAGACTTGCTTGTGAATGTAAAAATATCATGACAAATCCATACGTAATAAAAAAAATATCTATCTTTGCAGACAAAGAATTACTCTCTACCATAGGGTGTCCTTGTAGGCAATAATAGCATAAGATTTGTGACACGGAAGGAGTAGAGAAGAGGTTGTAATAAAAAGTTATTTCACGACAATCCGAAAAGATTGACGATGCCGGAGGCGTGCAAGAAGGCCGGTGAGATGGCGTGGTATGTTGTCATCGTAAATAGCCGTGCGGAAAGAAAATACGCCCAATTACTTTCAGAAAAAGGTTACGAAACTTATGTGCCAGTCTGGAAAGAACCGGCACGAGGGCGCGGTATCCGCAAGAGAGTTGTTGAGCGAGTATTGATTGCCACTATCGTATTTGTACGATGTGCCGAACGTGAGCGGATACTTCTGTTGAAGTTGCCTTATGTGAAGCATTTTATGGTAGACAGAACGAAGAAGGACCGATACGGTCGTCATCCTGTGGCTACGATACCTCATAGTCAAATTGAAGCGTTCCGAATGTGTGTGGAGCGGATGGAAGAGCCTGCAGAAATCGCTCCTGTACCTTATAGGCTGGGCGATAGGGTAAGGGTAGTCGACGGAAAGTTTGCAGGTCTGGAAGGGAATGTTGTCCAACATGCAGAGGGGGAGTCTCATCTTGTTGTCTGCTTAGGTACGTTAGGCTGTTTGAAATTGAACATATCCTTGAATTTGGTGACACGAATCTAAGACAACCATGGATAAATACGTTGAAATGCTTAGTGGCATGTCTTTCGACTTGCTTCATATCTCGCAGTCATTTGCGGTAGACAATCATTCACCTTTGATCGAACCGGCGCATTTGTTACGGGCTTTACTGCATAAGAGTGCAGGCTTGGTGGCATTCATTGAGAATACACTCGATGCCGACTATTATTATCTGATCGATTGGAGTGAGATGAGAATGCACCAGTGTGAGAAATCGCCCTATAAAATGAAAGGTGTTGAGTTTTCTCCAGCGGCCAAGTCAGCCATAAAAGAGGCCGATGCCATCCGCCAAAGGAATGGTTGGACGAACATTAATGGGCCGACACTTTTGGCCGCCCTCCTTACGCCCGGAGTGGCGTTTTCTTATGAGCAATTGAAGACATTGCCTTTGACGGCGGAAAAAGTGCTTTGCCATGTGACACAAGCGGGCGTCTCTTCGGCTGCAAAAGGAGGCATTCCGGCAACAGTTGCCCCAATCGAACAATCTGAATGTTGTGTGCCTATGCTTGCGCACGTATCTGCGGATCCTGTCATAGGCCTTGAAACTGAATTCCGCTCGCTTGTTGAAGTGCTTGCCCGCAGGAACCGTGCGAATGTCTTGATTGTCGGTGAAACGGGCGTGGGAAAAACGAGCCTCATCATGCGGCTTTTGCAATCTTTGAGTGACAATGAAGTACCCGTGTCATTAGCATCGGTACAGCCCTACGAGTTGGATTTGATAACTCTCGCACAAGGTGTGAGCTATAAGGGAGAGGTTGAAGACAGGCTGAAAGAGATCCTCTCGTACCTTTCTGAGCTGGAGCAACCAGTCCTGGTGATTGAGAATTTCCATCGTCTTGAAGACAAACAGTCTGTGCTGAACGGCCTCATTCCTGTCTTGAAAAAGGTGTTGTCCGGTGGATTAATACAGATGATCTGTACGACCACGGTGGATGGGTTTACGAAAGACATTGAGAAAGACAAGGAACTTTTGGCTTATTTCGAGAAAATAACCGTAGAAGAACCCGACGAGGCCTTGTCTGTCGAGATTATTAGGACGAAGTGTGAGGCTTATGAAAACTTCCACCAGCTTGACATTGCGGAAGATGTGCCTTGCGAGATTGTCCGGTTGGCCAAGCGTTATATGTCAGAACGGCGTTTGCCTTCGTCCGCACTTGACTTGCTGGACCGTTCCATGGCTTCTTTGAAAGTGGAGAATGAAATTAAAGCCTTGGAAGCCGGAACGGGTGATGGTAAGGAACGTTGTAAACTGGAAACCGATGATGTCAAAGCCGTAGTCTCGAAAATGACGGGAATCCCCATGGGAAGCATACAATCGGAAGAGCGCGAACGACTTTCGAACGCAGAAGAAATCCTGCATCAGCGGGTCGTGGGGCAAAACCACGCCGTTCGGAGTGTGCTTGACGCTATTTATGAATCACGCTCGGGGTTGAACAAAAAAGGGCAACCAATCGGTTCGTTCTTCTTCCTTGGCCCGACAGGTACGGGAAAGACGGAGTTGGCAAAGTCCCTTGCGGCTTTCCTCTTCAATGACGAGACCTCGATTCTGCGTTTCGACATGTCGGAATACAAGGAAGAACATTCGGTGGCTTTGCTCTACGGCGCGCCTCCGGGGTATGTCGGTTATGAAGAAGGCGGCTTGCTCGTCAATCAAATCCGTCGCCATCCTTATTCCGTCGTTCTTTTTGACGAAATCGAGAAGGCTCACCGTTCTGTTTTTGATCTCTTTTTGCAAATTCTTGATGAGGGCAAGTTGCACGACCGCTTGGGGCGCGTTGGCGATTTCTCGAATGCGCTGATCATCTTCACGTCGAACATAGGGAGTGATTATATTTTCAAGGCTTTTGGCGAAGGGCGTGTTCCTACTCATGACCAGATGCTCGACGTCATGCAAGGCCAGTTCCGGCCTGAATTCTTGGCACGGTTGACGGAGATCGTACCGTTCTCGCCAATTACGGAGGAAATGATTGACCGCATTTTCGACATTCATCTCCGCAGTCTGTTACGTTCCTTGCAAGAACAGCATATCAGTCTGGAAATAGACCAGTCAGCCCGCGAATATGTAACGAAAGTGGGATTCAATGCCCACTATGGCGCTCGGCCCATACTTGGAATCATCCGCAAGGAGATACGCCGTCCATTGTCTAAGCTGATCATAGCCGGAGACGTTTGTCCCGGCGACAAGGTCGTCATGAAGTATGACGATGGGGCGAAAGAAATTCGTTGGGATATTTCAGGCAATGCCGAAAGCGAGTTATGAGGACCATTGAACGCCTGAAAAGGCTATTCAGGAAAAAAGAAACAACAACAAACATCAAGAAAATAATGGCAAAAAAAACGGTAATCACCAAAGTCCTGGATGCTGACGCACAGGATGGAATCATTGAGTTCCCCCAGAACCGGACGCTTTATGCAGACCAGTTTACGGACAAAGCGCCCAACACAGACGAAGACCGGGAGGGCTTCAAGCCCAAGAACATGAAAGATGTCTTCGAGCACTACCAGCCTTCGAAAGAAGGTGTGGCCTTGGAGGCGGAAGACGGTGGCGCTGTCTATGAGGATTTCGAGTTTCGCCAAATCAAAGATTTTGAGGATGAGCAACTCATCGCCCAAAGTGGCTATCTGAGTCGCGAGAAAGCGAAAATAGATGCCTACAATTCTGTCATCCGTCAGTTGGAAAAGAACAAGACGCTCCGTAATGCCTTGAAAGACACAGCCGCCCGGGAGAATTTGAAGACTGCGCTGGGCGCTTTGATAACGGAACTGGAAAACGCAGAATAACCGTTAAGTCGCAAACTAAAAAAGAAAGCCAACATGTCAACAGAAGAACAAAAAATAGAGGCCTCTTCCGAGGCTTTGGAGTTCAAGGGGAAAATAGCAGATCCGGCCGGAGCCTTACAAAACAGCATAGCCGGTTTAGAGAAGTTCGGAGGTTTCCAGTTGCTGAAAGGACTTATCCGTGGAGTGGAGAATATGGATCCACGCCGGAAAGCAGTGAAGAACATCTTCCTCTCGGATTCGGCATATACTGATGCCCGTCAAGCCTTGAAGAACGAACTGATGTTGTGGATCGACATCATGGAAAAAGGCGGCGAAGATCCGATGGAGATCATTGATTCCTGCAAGCAAGAATGCGAAAAGGCCGAACAAAATTTGAGAAACAACCTGTTCAGTGTTCATGATGAGATCCATAAACTCGAAGTGACCTACCGTGCGTTGGATTCTTTCTTTGCCAACGCCGGCCAAGGCAAGGTGGACTGCATAACCTTGATGAATGTGAACAAGGAGGAATTGGGCGACTACGACTCGGAAGATACGATAGCCGTTCGTGATGAATTGGAACAGTATTATGACCGGTTGAGCCTGAAAAACAATTACAGCATGCTTGTCGTTCCCGGTTATTTGGGCGATGCTGATACTGTCCGGATGTGGGCGCAGACAGCATATAAGAATAAAGTCATGATGATTACGGATTTCAAGGATAGCTTGAATTTCCAGATGCTGAAAGACGAGCTGGACGACGCCGACCTGCAAGGACAAGATGCTTATTTGGCCAACGTGGTCATGACTTGCAATTACATACTTGGCCGCAAGAAGTCGGAACTGGCCGGGGAAGACGATGACGTGTATGTGCCGGCTTCTGCTGCCTTGGCCGGTCGAATGTCTGACACGGAGAACATCGTCATAGCCCAAGGAGCTGCTGGCAAGCAGTTCGGTACGCTCAACAACGTGAAAGGTGCCCGCTTTGACCTGCGCAAGTCGGAGATAGCCGCACTGATCGATGAAGGCGTCATCCCCATGGTTGAGGAAGACGGACGTACGATGGCTTTCTCCAACCATTCGCTCTACAACGGGGCAACCCAGGGCCTGCAAGAGTACCCCATCGTGCGCGTTTTCGATTGGATAGGTAAAGTCTTCCAAAATTTCTTTAACGACCAAGCCTTCACAAATTGGAACTCTCAGGTCAAGGCTGAACTGCAACAAGCCGTGCATGATTTCCTGAGTGACTACAAAGGGCCTGGCAAGTTGATTGAGAACTATAATCTCAAAGGCATCAACCAAGACCCGAAGACAAAAGACATCTCCATTCAAGTGGAGCTCAAACCGTTCTTTGCGGCTAAAAACTTCTTGATCGAACTGACTGGCCACAACGGAACGGCTGGCGTCGACTGGGAACAGAACGTGCAATAGGAAACAAAGCGTGATACACTTTTTTATAAACCTTTAATTTCAATTCAACATGGCAACAAGAACTGCTACCATCAATGCTGATGGAATCAAAGAACGCGAGGTGTTGTTCGTACGTTACGAACTCAACCAGCAGACTGATGTGGAAGGTCAGCCCACGGGGACGACCCGTGGCGGAAAAATCACGGTGAAGGTGAAGTCGACCGACGACGGCAACACTGACATCCTTGAATGGATGATTGATACGTACATGAGCAAAACCGGAACCATCTCGTTCCCCAACCGTCAGGGCGGTGAGATGAAGCATCTCACGTTCAAGGAGGGGTATGTCGTTGAGTATTCAGAAACATACGATTCGACAAACGACCTCCTGCAATATGAGGAGTTCACTATCTCGGCCAAGGAAATTCAGGTAGGGAACGCACGTCATAATAATCGTTGGACGATCGATAACTAATCTATCCACATCACCCGTCCCGACTGACTCCCCGCAAATAGCCAGCCGGGACGGGATTTAGCTTAACGCATATGGCATTGCAAGGTTGTTTGAAAGTAGGAGGACGGATTTATGGCGTCGTGCACTGCGAATATGGGTTTAGACAAGAGGTTGATAGTGCTGGGAAACCGACGTCGCGCCCTGCCGGCGGGTCGATAACCTTTGTCACGCCAGCGACGAGTGATAACGACACGTTTTTCTATAAATGGATGATACATAAGACGGAAAAGTGGTCCGGCGTGTTTCGCTTTTGTGTATACTCCAATGATAACAAACGGAGCATCAAAACCGTGCAGTTCCTCAACGCGTATTGCGTCGGATTAAGAGACTGTTTTGATGACCAAGATAGTAAGTTGATGTACACCACAGTGACGATCAGCGCAGAAGTCATCCGCATCGGCACGGGCGACGGAGTGATGCTGATCAATGAGTGGGGAGGCACCATGGAAAGCATCCGTGACCAGTTTGAGAATACCATGAACCAACTCGGTTTGGGGGGCATGTTTTGAGAACGTGGATTGCCGTGCCCGTCAAAAGATTTAATCTATGTCAATTTCCATAAAGAGCATCTCAGTCCAAATCGCCGGGACCAAATCTTCCGAATTCGACATCGAACTGGAAGGAAGGCTTTACCATCTTGACAATTTTACCTTATCCCAAGGGTTGTTGTCGCCGAACGTCCTTTCATTCTCCATCCATAAAGACCCGGAAGAAGATATCAGCGAGGCATTGTTTTCGCTATGTGGCTTTATTATAGGGAAAGAAATAGAAGTTTCCCTGCAAACAGAAATAGTCGCCCCCGTCCCTGTTGAAGACAAAACGGACGATGTCTGTTTCTGGGGAGTAATCGTGGCGGCGACGGGCAACAGGGAACGCAGTGAATACTTCATCAATGTTGAAGCCCGGAGTTGGGAATCCCTGTTGGACGATAATCCGAATTGCAAGTCGTTCGAGGGACGGACTTTGGACGAAATCATCAGCGATGTGCTTGATGATTACGCGGATCGCGTCGAAGCGGAAGTTGACGTCCGTTTTACGGAAGCGATTCCCTATTGCGTGCAATACAATGAAACGGATTATCAGTTCATCCAACGCTTGGCGCGGCGCTACGGTGAGTGGCTTTACAACGATGGCACCCGTTTCCATTTCGGAATCTTACGTCCGGGCAATTCTGTCAAGCTGACTTATCCCAGCCAGGATATCCCTTCGTATAGTGTCGAACTGAAAATGAGGCATACGGCGTTCAGCCATGTCGCTTCATCCTATAACGCCTATGATGCAAACACGAAAGAAGGCGTCGAAGAGATGCAGCGCGAATATAACGGATTGAGTGAAAAGGTGTTCCAGGCTTCGATTGAATGCTTCACCAAGCCAACTTACCAGAACCTCCATTCTGGCGGATTTGCTGACACTGACGGCCGCGAAACCACACTGAACGTTTCGACAAAAACGCAGGCCAGGGGAGAGAAAGCAGGAATGCTCACCTATACGGGGTGTACTTACTGTTCAATGTTGAAGCTGGGCGGAACCTTGTTGATCGAGGACAATTTTATCTCCAACGGGTTAACTAATGAGAAAAGCCCCGTTGAGCAAGATGAAATCCTGATCGTCGAATTGACCCACTTCTTTACGAAAGACAAGGTTTACCGAAACTATTTTACCGGCATACCGGCAGCCTGCGACTACCCTCCTTATGCCGATACGGATGTCTACCCCGTGGCCACATCATGCCGGGCCCGGGTGAAAGAGAACGAAGACCCTAACGATCTCGGCCGGGTACGCGTACAGTTCGACTGGCAGGCGCAGCAAGATCCCGAGATGATGACACCATGGTTGCGTATGGCCCAACCCTACGGTGGCGGAGGAAAGGGGTTCAGCTTTATTCCCGAAATCGACGAGGAAGTTATGGTCGATTTTGAAGGCGGCAACGCAGAGCGCCCTTATGTCAAAGGCACGCTCTACAACGGTGTCGGAGCACCGGACGGGCTTTGGCTGCCCGGGCATAACAGCCACAATCAGGTTAAAGCCATCCGCACCCGCAACGGCCACACTGTCGAAATCCACGACGAAGGCGAGAACGGCTATATACGCATTTACGATAACGGGAAAGAGAACTACATACTCACTTTCTCGACTGATCAGAAACTCATCAAGCTTGAATCAACCGGCAACATCGAACTTTATGCCGCGAACGACATCATCATGCACGCAGGGCACGACATCAACGCCAGTGCGGACAACGACATATTCATTGCAGCACGCCGTGACATGCAACGTACCGCGGATAACGATATCCGCGAACGGGCAGGAAATGACAGAACGACAAATATAGACCGTAACGATTCGCTTACAGTTTCGCAAAACCAGCTTATCCGGATTGACGACAACAAGGATGAACAAGTCGCACACAAGTTGCAGCTAACGGCGGAAAACATCCGAGAGGAAGCGAAAGACAAATTCTTGCAATACTCGACGACACACCACCAGAAAGCCTCGGATCAGGTTGCCGTAAATGCGGGTAACAGAATAGATATAAAAGGGGGTATAGTAAAAGTAAACTGATAAATTTAGCGTGATGATCAATTTCTTTTCTTCAACGATAGAGATACGCATTGCGGTTTTGAAAAATTCTCATGTCCGGCTGACAACAGGTGCATCTGTCCTTCTCGAAGGGAAAAAAGAGGATTGCATGTCGAAATTGTATTCGATGGTGTCTGGCTTGCCAGGTTTGGACGGCAAAACAATAAACTTCATTATAGATACAGTCGAGGAGCCTGATTCGTTCGAATGTGCCGAGACGAAGAGATACCTCATCACGAGACTGAACAGAATGGGCAGCTCATTGAAGTGTAAAGTTCTTGTGCTTTATCATTTGTATTATTTGGCATAGAATCCGTTGCAATGGAAGATTCGTACGTGACGTCGAAAGCCGTCCTGAAATGCAGTTGCGGAGATAAAACCGCAAATTTAACGGTCTATCCGGACCGCACAGTGTTTCTGACAGGTAAACCTATGGCGAATATCAGTGACCATGTTCCGATGTACAACATAGCCCCTTTCGGCCGATGCCATACGGTCGCTTATCCGCCCACAGGTTCAGCTACGGCGGCCAATCATGGTACGCTTACGCCAATGCCTTGCGTGCCCGGTACGATTAATGAATGGCTCAATGGAAAAAATGATTATTTGATTAAAGGGAAGCCTGCATTGCTCAAATCCTCCATCTGCCGATGCCAATATGGAGGAGTTATCACGGTAGTTGACGACGGGCAAATTTGATTACGTTCTTTGTTCAATGGCCAGCAGTGTGTTCGTAAATGCGAAAGAACCAAAGACTAGTTCTAAGGTTGAACGCCAAGGTGTCAAGATTGCATTAAATTTGAATGTTTATTTTGACGGAGAGCGTGCAGATACTACGAGCTCTGGAGATTCCGGATGTAAATGGTTGAAACAGGAAATTCCAAACAAAGAAGCAAGGAAAGCTGATTCCTCGTTTGAAATAAGGGAGGAAGATCTTTATATCAATACGCCAGTTTACGAGGATCATCATGGCTTCATTCGTGCTGTGCAGCGAGTTACGACAGAGGCAAAAAATGTCGTTCAATCCTATCTGATGAATGGCAATGTTGCAGAGTTGGAAATACATGCGTTCCTTTTTTGTAAAAATACTGGCGATATCGTTTCCCATCTGTTTAGTTCGGACGGTAAGAAGGATTATACGGTCAATAAGAAGATTGAAACAATCAAAACGTTGCTTGACAACGTAGATATACCCGTAAATAATAAACTTACGTATTGTAAAATTGATTATATAGGGATATATGACAAGGTAGTAGGCGATAGAGCAGCAGATATAGAACGAGGCGAAAATAAGAACAGGGAGGGACTCAGTGCCGAAGACGTGAAGGACGCTTATATCTTATGTCAATATACTTATGATATGCAGACGCCCATGGAACAGTCTTTTCCGAACTTAGTTGCAGACGTATATTCAAAATGGAAGGGAAATAAGGAAATACAAAAAAACGAACAGACAGTCAATGTACCCGAAGCTTTTGCAAAGACGAGATATCGTGAAATTACAGAAGAAGAGTTGGTGGATTTGGGACTAAAAGGCCGTCTTGTCAATCTGCGTAATGGATTTTATTCCAAGCTTTTCGTAAAAGAAAAATCCGCCAATAGCCGGAAGAAATACGCCTATTGTACATGTGGAACAAATAAGCTATCAGTTCAAGATTGGTTTACAACGAATATCCTGCAAGGCCTGACAGGCTTGTCCGGACAATATACTCAATCCGTGCAAAATGCACAGCTTTTGGATGAGGTTGTGAGGAATGATGAATTGATATTCGTTGGGCATTCGCTGGGTGGAGGATTGGCCAGTAACAATGCTATTGTTACTTCCAAAAGACATGCTATTACATTCAATGCTGCAGGATTGAGTCCTTTTCGTTTAGCGGTGACGGGGAAAAGCACATTGAAGGATCAAATCGTGGCATTGTGGAATTGGAAAACGAATCTCACGCGTAACAGGGAAGAAGCCGATGCTCGTGTTCACGCTTTCGTCATCGAGGGTGAAGTGTTGAATTCTGTGCTTTCCTTTATAGGTGAGGAGGCTGTTGGAGAAATCACAACGATAAAATTGAATAAGGACCTGAGTGCGCTCCAGAAACATGGTCTAATGAACTTTTTGGATGACCAAGAAGTTTATAAGCAAATCGAGGAAAGCTTTGGAAAAATTTGATTACGGACTCTCAGGAATAACGTTTCAAAGTTTTCCTATTTATGTCCTAAAATTCACATGTTATGGGAGTGATGGGGAACAATTTTCTTTTCCGCTGCGCATTCTCCCGAATGGAGAGTGGGGGAAGCCACGGCATAGTCGTCTGTTTGAAATTGAGCATTCGTTTCCTGTAAAGGTGGATTTGGTTTATTATTCAGTGGCAGAACACTGTGCATATCAGTTAATAGAAATGTTCCCTACGAACGCAGCAGGCTTATGGAAAACAGGATCTTTTCATTACATAGTTGTCGGGATGGCACCATACGGGAATGTGGCCATTTGGCTTTATTCAGAACGGCGTTCCGAGTTGTTGACTTGCTTCAAGGCAGAAAAGCTTACCCCCAAGTCTGGAAAGGGGTATCATATTTTCCAGGACAAGGGTGATTGTTTGCCAACGCAAGATTATTTCAGCAAACGGATGTGCCAATATGATTATCGTTATTTATTCTTACCCGAATGTTGGGAAGAACAAAGTCTGCGATGGAGAGAACTACGAGAGAAGAAAGAAACAAGAGTTTTCTCCATCAGTATAAGGGAATACTTGACAGACGGGACGCATAGTTCGTTTGAAGATGAAAATTTTTGTTCGTTTCGTTCTGCCGGTCGTCCTGAGAGACTCGCGCTGTCCTGGCACGAGGGGAGGTCGGAGTTTGCAGCTTATTTCTGGTTTGACGACGAGCGGCTGTGCGCCGTGTTCGACAAATTCTATGGAGCGCATCGTGACACACGGACCGATTTCATTATTCGCGTGGATGCGGCTGCGCGTAAATATGAGTTGGCGCTTTTCCGCTACGGGTTGAAAGAGCCTGTGGTTATCCCGGAAGAGGCATACCAGCTCCTTGTTTTCAAAAACCGTTTTGAGGATTTCCGCTCGCCCAACTACGATCAGCCTCGTGGTGCATGGATCTGGTGAGCGGGGACGCCTTGGATGCAGAAACTAATAGTAAAACCAAATACAACAGAAGTTATGGCAATAGAAGATTACGGCGATGATTTTATCATTAGCCTGACGATTGACGGAACGTCGTTCGAAGAAGTGGAAGTAAAAGTGACGGATCCCAACAAGACGATCCGTGACCAGATCAGCAGCATTGTGCAAGTGTTCGAGCTGCCTAAGATCGACAATGGCGGCAACCCGATACAATACCTGCTCGGTCAGATCATGGAAGAAGGCGGGGAGCCCGAAATCTTAGAGTTCGAGGATGAAGAGGGGCGAGAGCAGGCGCTCGTGGACTACAATGTCCAGCCTGGCGACCATCTTCATTTGATATCAGTGCCCATCGCCGGATAAACAATCAAAAGACAATGAACGAAGCGATCAACAATTTCAACCAAAAGGAGCTTTCCGGACGCGATGCGCGGCTTTGGAAAGAGTGGAAGGAACTGGATACGCTTTGTGCCAAACGGCGGGCGGCCAGCGCCAATCCGCGCCAACCGTCCCTTTCGTACATCATCCGGAGAAAAAACGCTATGGGACTTCCGACGGAGTACGAGATATGGTACAGGGTGAAATCCATAATCGGAGTGGAGGGCAACACGGTCCCGCGCAAGCCTGTGTTCGGTTATCTCCACAAAATGAGCATCGTGCTTCCTAATAATTACCCCTCGGCTGACGGAAACCCGATTTTCACGTTCCGCACAGACGTCTGGCATCCAAATATCCGCTATTCGGGCAGTTTCAAAGGACATGTTTGCCTGACAATCAAGGAAATGGGCGTACTGGCTTCGCTGAAAGACCTTGTCTTGCGCGTGGAGCGCTATTTGAAATACCAGCTCTATCACGCCCAAAACACTTATCCCTATCCTGAGGATCAAAACGTGGCGGAGTGGGTGCGCGAGGAGGGCGAACCGAATGGCTGGACCCGTTTCGGCCAGGAACAGGCCGCTGCTCCTGCCAGCGCATCGGCGTCTTGCGAACCGGAGAAAAAGGAGGTGAAACCAATTATTAAGTCGAGAATCATATGATACGGAGAATAGCTCTTTTGCTTCTGTCTGTCATCGCCTCGGTGCAAGTGGCATTGGCAGACAAGGAGGTGTCGGTGAAACTGAACGATGCAGATCGGCGGACGGCCACTGTGGAGTTCGCTTCGGGCCTCCTTTTCCTTGAAGTGGGCGAGATTGGCGACGACGGGAACGCCGATGTTTCCATCTCAGTCGAGAACCTCAGCGACACGTACAGTTTTCTTTTGTTTTTCAGGGATTATGAAGAGAAAGTATTGAAGAAACTGATACCCTCGGTCAGGTTTGATAAAATCTTCGCAGGGACGAAAGGGCGACGGAGCGTAGAGGCCTGCCAAGGAATCGAACACGACACGAAAATAGCACCGTCACGCAAGGAGCCGATTATGACGATCCCGGTCGAGGTCGGCGAGAATGTAACGTGCCGCCTGCCCGTCTATTTTGCGACTTATGAGGAAAAGAAGTTCTTTAAGAAAGAGCGTTTTGTGCTGAAAGAGAAATATGTTGTCCTGCTGAACATTGAAGTCGAGCAGAAACCCGATTCTGCCTATCTGCGCTTATCCGACGAATATCGCAAATTGAGCAAGGCGTTGGAAGGGAAACTGTTTTGTACGAACCGCAGGCACAAGCCGTCGTTGGAGGAACAAAAATCTTTCTATAACGACTGGAAGGAAGTCTGCATTGCCCAGATCGATTCAGCCATGGAGACTTTGTATTCCACCGACAAGCGGTTTGCCGTTTATGAGGAGTTGAAGCAACGCTTCGAAGCCATCGATTTTGAAGCCTTGGAGGGTGATTGCGGCAAGCACAAGAGAACACGCTCCGTCGCCGCGCACAGGTGTAAGTATTGCGATTGGAGCTTGCAGCAGATCTATCATCGTTTGGACGATTATTATCAACGCATTTACAGCAGCGATAACCGCAAAGCTGTCAAGGAACAGGTGATGGACGATGTGAAGATCCTTTACAATTGCTGTACGGACAAACGTTGCAGGCGCCACGCGCGTGAATGGAAAAATAGCGAATATCGTGCGAAGATTACCGACCGGTATAATCGTATTAGCCGTTTCTGACCACGTGAGGACAGCCGTATTGCTACTCATGGTCGCCTCTTCCTTTTTGGCTGTACAAGGGCGGCGAGTGACAGATACGATTTGGAGCGAATCCCGGGACCGTCTCATCGTCACCTACGAAGTGGAGATTGAGGGACGCGAGATACGTGTGGCGTTCCGTGACGTCAAGAAAAAATTAAGCCAGCGGCATAGTCGTGAATACCGCAAGCTGGACCGCGTGTTTGTCTTGTTCTTCGATCGGACTGGGAGCTATGGCGGAGTCTCTTTTTCGGGAATGGTTCCGGAAGCATTTATGGTGCCTTCGGCCGTAGAATACGAAAAGTCGGACAACGGCTATTTCCCCCTTCACGACGAACCTGTCCTTACGTTCAGGCGGAATGGGGAAGAAGACCGTATGGAGCTGACAATCCCTTTCTATTTGGCCTATTATGAAGGCAAACAGAAATATAAATTGTTTTCAGTCTGCAAGATGGGCCGTATCAAGATTGCACCAGAACCAAGGCAGGCATCCCGGGAATCCATGCAGACGGTTGTCCAGACCGTTACGACTTCAATGGAAATAGACGCTGGGAATGAAGGGGTGACAGAGGCTCTTTCGTGTATTCATACGGTCGTTACGCTTCTTGACGCCCAAACGGGCCTGCCTTTCTCTGATGGATTGCAGTATGAGATAACTCGTCTGAGATTGATGCAACATGAGGTCGACAATGAGGAAGTACAGGAGAAAATCCGGGAGACGCTCACGCGTTGCGAAGTAAAGAAAGAGCAACTCGAGAGCAAAGCCTCGGTTGAGGCGATACAAGCCCAGCAACGGGTAGACCAATTGGCGCGCCAGGCTGAGGCCGGCGCGCGTGCCCGCCAGGATTCCATAGAGGCAGCCGCGCAACGTGAATCCAAAGCCAAGGAGAAACGTAATCTTTGGCTGATAATCGGTGGCGTGGGAGTCGCCATATTGTGTTTTGCCGGTAATCAGGTGTTCCAGCATTTACGCAATGTGCGCAATCAGCGTAGCATGATGGCACTCTCTCAAAGCCTTGCTCGTCAAGCAGAGAACGACGCCATGCGGCGGGCACATAGCTATGCTCGTTGTAAGGCCAATCAGACCGTCCACAAGGCCATGAACAAGGGGCGTGATGCCCTGCGTGAGAAAGGCGGACGACCCGGAAAGGACGGCGGGAAAAAGAAATTTTCAATTTAATCAGGTTATGAAAAAAATTATCAGCGGCTTGCTGTTGTCGTTGGCCTGCATCTTTATGCAAATTCCGGCGTGGGCACAGCGTTTGGACAAAAGCATGTTCAACGTTGATGCCGAACCAGTTTCGGAGGTGTCCATTCTGGTGAAATCCATATATAACGGCAGCCCTGTGCCAGTGAAGATCGCATTCAGCGGGAAAGAACGCGATGCGGTGGAACTGGCGTCAGGTGAGAGGCGAAATTTTGGGAAACAATGCCGCATTGTCCGGGTGATATATGGAAAAGGTGAGAGTTTCACTCTTTGGTCGCGTCAGGATACCCAGCGTGCTTGGAAGAGCAAACACGGAGATCAGGGAAACGCGTCAGAGGCCAAAGTGCCCGAGACACCCGTACCGCCCGTTCAATCTGAAGCCGTGACCGTTTCGCCTAAAACTGCGCCTGTTTATTCTGAAACGCCGTCCTCCGAGATCGGAACCGACGCAATCCTCGGAGCTTTCGCGGACAATGTGGAATACGACCCCTATTTCTCACGTCGTGCCATTGACCGGAATTCCAAACTGGTCGAAAAGCATGTCGAATGCTTGCATAATTGGTCGGACAAGCAGGATTATATCCAGGCATACGATTTGGAAGCATACCTGACTGCCGCCGAGGATTCCTTGGTGCGATATCGCGAACGGATACCGGCAATGGTGGCTGACTTCATTGCTTTTTACACAGACAAGGGTTATACAATAACCGACCAGGACTTATGTGGAGCCGAGATGCGCCGCATCCTTGAAAGCCGTCTTGCCGAGCGCGGAAATTCCATCACTCTTTTGCGTGATGCCATGAGAGCTCCTGCTGCTTCCGACGTAGCCGGTCGGGAATGGCTTGGCAGCATGCCGTGGCTCAATGTAGGAGTTATCGTCTTTCTTCTTGTCGGGCTGTTTTTATGGTTCATGGCCACGAAACGGAAGAGAAAGCAATCAACCCGTCCGCAGGCTGTTGCCCAAGCGTCGGAATCAACGGCCGCCCCTACAATCATTGTCCGCCGCAAAACCACATCTATTCTGAAAAAACAGAGCCTTGAAGACGTCATTGATAATAAGGCCTACATGAAGATTGAGTGTGCTGATTTCTGCAATGATTCGGCAGTTCGTCGCATTTATCTAAAAAACACGTGTATAAAAGAAATATATAATCTCTATGCCGAGGATTTACGTAACCCCGATAATCCCAAGGAGGACGGTTGCATGGTGCTCGGCCGCTGGGTCTATGATAATGAGACGAATGAGTATTACGTCTCGCTTGAACATATCGTGAAGCCCGGTGATGACGCGGTCTTCCAAGAGTACGAATTGAATTTCGGCGGAAAAATCAAACTGAAAGTAGCTGAGAAACTAAGGAAGCTAAGGCGCGAAACCAACCTTCAATATGATTTGACGTGCTGGGTGCATTCCCATCCGGGTCTGGGCGTCTTTTTCAGTAATTCGGACAACAATGTACAATTGCAGTTGAAACACCCGACTCATCCGAACTTCCTGACGGCCATAGTCATAGACATCCTGACTCCTGAGCAGGAACTGGGCATATTTACGTTTAGGCATGACTCAACAGTCAATTCGAAGAATGATCTGAAAAAGTTGTATTCTCTTGAAGCATGGCACAAGTGGGCGGTAGAGAGTGATAAGTATTCTTTCCGTCCCGAAGACCATTATAATCTGATGGGCAATACAGAAAACAGGTTGCCGGGTTGTGCCGGAGTGGAATTGAGCAATGGGGCCATCATCGACATGTGTTCTATCGTGACAGATTCTGCTTCAGGATTAGCCGGCCGGATCTGCGGTTATGCCTGTCAGAATCTTGGCCGTACGGAATATGTCGTGAATGCCATATCCAGAGACAGCACAACTGCCGACGGAGAGATGCTGGGATGTTTCGTGGTCGGGACGTATTGCAGTCTGCCATCAATCCGCAAGGCCATTTCGCATTATGCTGACACTGCAAAATTCGTGTTGTGTTATAGCATATCCGACGATACAGTGACGGCCATTCCTCTCGAGAACAGACAGTTGAGCATGAACGAGAAATGTTACGGAGAAGAGAAACTCACAAACTTAAAGATATGGACAAGAAGACGAAGATAAACTTCTCGGGCTGGCTGGTGACAGTCGCCTTGTTCTTTGGTGTGTTCCCTATAATGGCACAGGACGTATCGAAAGTTCAATTCTGTGATCGGAACTATACCTACAAAGCCGGAAGCGACAGCATCACGGTCTTTTTCAATTTGCTCGACGCCGCCGGGAAACGCGTAAAAGATGTGCCGGAGGCCAGTCTGAGAAATTACTTGGTCATTAAAGAAGACGGCAAATATATCCCGGCTGGCCGGACTCTCGTCTCAACCGTAAATGCGGGACAGCGCATACCGTCTGGATACACTTTTTCGGTTCTGGTGGATTTGAGTATACCGTCAGAGGGCAAGGAGCAGATTTATCAGGCCATCGGGAAACTGGTCGAATGCGCGCCCGACAGTTCTGTGTATCTTTCGTTCTTTGGCAGTGATGTCGCGGAGAGCCGAGTGCTTACGCGTCAGAACTATGCTGATTTCAAAACAGCCTTTGCTGCCACGTCTGACAGTAAAGTGTTTTACAGCGCCCTTTATGCCAAACTTGTGGAGTTCAATGCTGGGCCGGGTCCATTTGAGGGAATGGCACGGGTTCGTGCGGGGTATCATCGGGTCGGGGAAATAGCCCGGCGGGCCGGTCAGAACAGAGAACAGAATGTGCTGATCGTCTTTACCGAAGGAACGACCCGCCCTGACGATGAGGACATAACATTTGTTGAAGTAGTTGATTACCAGACTGCGGCTTCCCATGTCGTTCCGCGGGTCATGGCGTTATATTATACGCAGGCCGGGGAAGATCTGAGCATAGAACGCACGTTGAAAGGTATTTGTACACCCAAGGACCCTTCCGGAAATACGTTGCAGGACCGGGTCGGCGAATATCTCCCTTCGAACGACTTCAACCAAATCCTGCGAAGTTTTGAACGGGTTATTGACAACGCCATGTATGATTATGCCTTTACTTACAAAGTGCCGGACGGAAAGACGTACGCCAAGACCGTGGCTTACGAAGCCGAATGGAAAGGCGCCTTGGTCGGTGAAGGGAGTTTCTCGATCGGGACGGCCGAACGTCCATGGCCTGTGCGGTCTGAAAATGCAGCCGACACAGTTGTCAAGTTGTTATATGCTTTGATGGTAACTGTACTGACAATAGCTTTCTTCTTTTTTGTTGCGAAAGTCTGTATTCCCTATGTGCGGTCGCGTTCGTTCGCAATGAAGTATTATAAGAAATACGTGCAGGAGGCCAATGTGCAACGGCGAATTTGCCACTATTGTAAGCAGGACATACGACCCGGCCAAATGGTCGTGACGAAGTGCAGGCACATCATGCATGTTCATTGTTGGAAACAAAATGGTTATAAGTGTGCGGAATACGGTCAGAACTGCAAGACTGGAATTCAGAGTCATGTGAATTGGAAAGAGCTATTCACGATGGCGTCTTTGCGTGACTGTTACCAGGCTATTTCGGGCATATTCGCCGGTTTTGTCAGTTGGGTCGTATATGAGTTGGGCGGTCGCGGGATGTTCGATGCTTTGTCTGCGCGTGTGGCAGGCTGGTTCCTTTCGGACGAGAGCGCACAGGGCATCCTCATGACAGAATGTGTAAACAAGATCTCGGCATTCCTGACAATTGGACTTTTGCTCGGGTTCTTTCTTTCGCTTACGTTCCGATTTAATGACGAATATCGGAAGAAAGATATGAAGACTTGGCTCAAAATCATAGGACTATCCATCTTGACGGCGTTTGTCGGAATGTTGGCTTTTGCAGTGGGGGCAAACATCCTGTGTCTGCTTCTGACAGCAATCAAGCTGACCTACATACCATGGTATTGTTCTCTTCCGGCATATTTGCTGTTCTCCGTCTGTGTCTCCCTTGCGCTGACCATCATGTCGACGATTCCCGTCCGGAGTGCGATGTGGGGCGGACTCTGTTCAGCGTTGATAGGCTTCGTCGTGTTGTACTGTTCTGGTGAAAGCAATAGCCAGCATGGCTGGTTGCATATGTTGCTTAATTTTGTGATATACGGTGGTGGACTGGGAGCGTCGCTCGTGACTGTCCGCATGTTGGCCGAAAAATACTTCCTGGTTATTCAGAATGGCATAAAGGCGGGCTTGCGGATACCTATACATAAGTGGATGAATGCCACAGGAGGGGGAAACAAGGTCTCGATTGGCATGACCGGAGAGTGTGAGATTCAGATGAACTGGGAGAAGAGTAACAAGGTGGCCAAAGAACACGCGCAGCTTTTCATTGATCACGAGAAACAATTGCCGATGTTGAAGCCGCTGGCCACAGGTGTCATCTTTAATTCCCGGGCCGAGTTGCCTGTGGGTAAGCCCGTCGTCCTGTCGAATGGTGACACGTTCAAAATCGGTGAAACAACATTCCAATATACAGAAACGGAGTAAAAGTAATTAATCAAAAACAATCAAGTGATGAAACGAGTAGTATTCTTAATCTCGCTGTTCGTTGCAGCGTTAACCGGAGTAGCGCAGGAAGTGGATAACTTTGACGTAGGCCCGTATGAGGTCGACTACCGGGGTGAAGGTGATTTCAAGTATCGTCTCAGGCGAGGCGTTGACTTGTATGATTATTTCGGGTTGAAACGCGATACCGTTATTACCCAGTCTCAATCGTCTCAACCGATGAAACAAGCGTTTCATGCAGGACTGTTTTATGCTGTCCCGCCTTTTGGAATAAAAGGTAGCACGAACGTTTATGGTCTCGAAGGAGGCTGGTCGCGGAGTCTTTCCGAATGTTTTTATTTTAACGTGGGGCTCTCTCTGGCTTTCTCTTCCGGAAAATACAACTCACGTTTCAATGAATTGAACGAAGTCATGTTCCAGGCCGGAGTTCCGTTGTCCGTGGAGTTTGCCCGTCTTGACCGCCAGAAAGCGTCGGTTTATGTCGGCGTCGGTGTCGTGCCCACATTCTACGCCGCGACGAAAGCGGAAATATACGTCAGCAAGGTGAAACAGTCCACGGAGAAAGAATCCGGCTTTCTGGTCGCTCCAAGGATTGATTTCGGCGGCTATGTGCCTGTGCGGGGACAAGTTATGCGCATCGGAGTCTTTGGTCAGTTCAATGCGAACTGTACGAATAGCGACGGCAACATCTTTGAAGACAGGATCGGACGGGTCTTTGTCGGAGCCCGGGTCGGCCTTGTCTTTTAAGGGGAAACTTTTTTACATTCATTATGTCTAAAACATCATACGAATGGGGCGAGGGAGTGTTCACTCTTTTGTCATGGTTCAAGAAGGAGCGGGTGAAGAATGCAAGGGTCTTGGTGGCCGGTGCCGGCGCATTGGGCAACGAAGTCGTAAAGAATTTGGCGCTCTTTGGCGTTGGGCATATTTTTGTCGTCGATTACGACAGAATAGAGTTGTCCAATCTTACGCGTTCGGTCTTGTTCCGTGAGGAGGATGCCCTCAATCATTCGTATAAAGCGGAAGTCGTGGCCCGGCGAGCAATGGAGATCAACCCACAGATTCAGGTGACGCCTATTGTTGGCAATCTGTTCTCAGAGGTGGGTTTTGGCCTGTATCGTTCCGTGGATGTGGTGATCGGTTGCTTGGACAGTCGCATTGCCCGTTACCAGCTGAATAGGTTGTCGTTGCGGGCGGGGAAGACGTGGATCGATGGAAGCATTGAGAACCTGACAGGAGTGATCAAAGTTTATACACCGGGATTAAGTTGTTACGAATGTGGACTCTCACGAGAGGAGTTTAATCATATCATGTTGCGGACGGGGTGTGCGGATGTCGTTCGCATGCAAGGTAATGCCGGACGTGTCGCGACGACACCGATCAGCGCCTCCATCATCGGAGCCATGCAGGTTCAGGAGGCGATGAAAATCATCCACACCGATGAAGCCGGGCCTTCTCCTTTCAAAACCTTGGAAGGAAAAATCCTGCGTTATGAAGGTATGACGAATGCTGTGAACATTTACAAGTTTGCGTCATGGAAACATACGTGTCCAGCTCATGAGAGATGGGATAATGTAATTGTAGCCGAGCGTTTGTCCGCGTCACAATCCGTCGGCGAGGTCTTGAAACAGTTGCGTGAGCTGCTCGGTGTACAGGATGTGGAAATTAATATGCGGAACAATAAATTCGTGGAGAAAATCATTTCCGACAGTCCAGAGCGAGAATTTAACGTCATGATCCCCGAATCAAAACTGGACAATTACATGACTAATGATCCCGAACTGCGGAGACTAAGCTATAAGTCATTGTTCCACAAGGTGTTTTATGAAAACATCGACAAAGACTTTCCCTATCCCGGCATGACGCTTGAAGCGGTTGGCATTCCCCTTTTTGACGTGCTCCAAGTTTCGACGGAAAAAGGCGTGGCCTACGTAGAACTTGCCGGCGACGCTGGCTTATATGAGTAAGTGATGCAGCTTCGGATGTTGCCACCTGACCTCAACGTCGAAGAGTTGCTGCTGTTCCTTAGGAATAGTAATTGTAAAATATCGTTCGACGGACCGCACAAGCGGAATGCTTATAACGATATAACGGGTATAGAAGAAAATGGCGATAAACTGATGGTGCATGTCGGGCGAAACAGTCTTTATGATTCTCTGCCCGAATATCTGTTCCACCCTATCAACCGCTTTGATAACTTACCAGCTGGCGAGGAAAAGACACGTTTCGTCGATGAGTGTCAGAAACAGGAAGAGGAACAAAGAAATGCTCGCGCGTTTTTCGAGCCCTTCGATTTGGGATTGCTTGATCTGCGGATTCACGTTAGGGAGCAGGCAAGTAAACTGGTAGAAGAGAACAACGCGTTGATCTATGTCTTGGCAGACGACTTGACCGAAATGCAGCGGGCTAATCAGTATATCAGACGAACGTTACCCTTTCTTCCGGTTTGCAGACATGTCAGGGGGAACCGCACGTTGTTGACACTCATGTTGCGGAAAGTGCTGTCTGACGATGGGATACGAATTGAATCTAAGAGCGGGGGCATCATTTTTAATGATGAGAACCCTCGCTATGAGGACTGTGTCGGTGGTGGCCTGTCAGATTTATACGCCGGTAATGTTTATGAAGAAGACGTCTTGACTTACGTCATTCATTATTGGTCTGATGAGAGATGCGATGCAAGTTTTCATACCTTTCTCGATGAAATGGAAGTATTTCGTCAGTTCATACAGGATTTTTTCATTTCTGTGGAAGAACAGATTCGTTTTGACATTACGAATAATGTAGGCCTGCTCCGTCTTTCGGATACGGTTGTCTACAACTATTTGAACTATAACGCAAACTTATAAGAAAATATGGCAAAAAGAGTTTCATGGGTAAAGGGAATGAGGCTTACAGATGAAATCCTGAAGGCTTCGGACAACTGTCATCATGAATGGGTAAGAAAAGCCTACTTGTTGGCGTCTGCTGGGCGTTTTGGCCTATTGCCCTCTTCGCGCCGTTTCCATGTGTCAATAAGTATCAACAAAAATGTAGTTGATGTTGAAGCGTTGGACTGTCTGGCAATAACTAAGGATGGCTGTTTAATTGATATTCAATACGACTCATGTTACACTAGTTTTTTCGACACAAGAGTCGTTATTCCGGAAACAGAAAAAAAAGAGTTGCTGTTAATTGTCCACGTCGCCCAGGGCGAATGGTTGGATATGGGAGATGGTTTCTGTCATCCCGCATATTCATATGGCTTGCAGCCGGCAGACATGCCTTTGGCTGACAACGCTTTGCCGGTTGCGCGTCTGGTTGACGAATACGGATGGCGTATAGATGATTTGGATTTTGTCCCACCTTGTCTTTATGTTCAGTCACATCCGTATTATATGGCAGCCTGTGAGCAATTTACAGAGGTGTTGCGACAAATAAATGCAAGCCTCGTCCGGGTGTTGGACGCAGACTGTAAAGTCGCGGTGAGCGTATACTGGCCTTTTGTGCAATCGTTGCTTATAACAATGGATAAGGACCAGGATTTGATGTCTCCAATGAATTTATTGGGACATGTGCAGAAGTGCGTAGGGGCATTCTTGTGTGCGTGCCAGCTGGATAAAATCAAGTTGCAGGATCCGACTCCTTATCAAGACTTTGTTGGAGCCGCATATAGTTATCGGCATGTCCATACTAAAATTAAGGAAGGCATCGCCCTGTGCGTATCTCTTGTTGCAAAAGTTGACAAATTGGGGGAACTTGAGATTCCCCAACCGGTTGCCACTCCTCAGCCTGCTCCTCAGCCTGTGGATGTGAAGAAACGGAAGATATGGGATGGTAAAGTGATTTGAGATTGTTCGCTGACAAATTTTCACGGTGCGGGTAAAGTCTCACCGAATGAACTGTCCATTTCATTCAGTGCCTTTTGAATACAGCAGTTGGGGGCTGAGAGAATTTTCTACCTTTATAGAACGGAGTGAGGATGGAATTTATAAAGAATCCTTTGGCTTATGAGGTTTCTGAATCTCATTTGTGGCTTAGGCGTGATATAGACAATAGGATCCAGATGATTGACAACTTTGTGGAATTGATTGTCTTCACTCCCCGGGGCAGTTTTAGCGCTGATCCGGATTTCGGTTTTGAGTATTGGAATTATGAGTATTCGAATATCCATTATCGAGAGTTTAATAATGGTCATTTGTCTATGAGGCGGAATGGGATGTATAGCGAGGTCGTTAAAAAGGAATGCCAAGAAAGCATTCGCAAGAGTCTTGAGGCTTACGAACCGGATTTGAAGCAGGTGACGGTTTCTATCGAATTATCGCCATTGAACATAGAGCGACATGGCCGGCGTAAAGTCGCCCCGAAGTATGAAGTGAGTGTACGAGTCATCGGAATGCTCGACGACGGTTTAGGAACTGTGACTCCATATGAGAAAATCATATCGTTTTATATGGAACCTGCGGTGCGAAGGGTTATTATTTGAAAGAGGATGGACGTAGAATTAAGTAAGAAAATCAAAGAAGTCACAGAACGTTTGAGCCAGTTTGCGACAAACGAAGAAATCGACGTGCAGTTGATGGATCCAGTGGCAAAAATGATGCTGGTGGCTTTATTGCATGAGTGCCAGAAGATACGTGACTATGCTGAACGCATGGAGACTCGTGTCGTAGAGCGTTTTTGCGACACGTTTATACCTCGCGACAAAATCTCGGCGACACCAGCTATCCTTTTGTTGCAGGCGAGCCTTCGCTCGCAACGTGGGACAGGGGTGACCGAAATCGGAAGTGGAGCGGTCTTTTCATATAAATTGGATGATAACAAACAGGCATTAAACTATATTCCGTTTTGCCGTACAAAAATAATCCCTTATCACCATTGCTATGTTTTGACGCCGGATAAGCTACGCCATGGCGATGATGTGTGGCCGGCAGCGATGAATGAGAAAAATTGTCTGTGGTTAGGCCTTGAAACGGAAGCGGAAGTTGAGAGCTTTCATGGGGTGTCGTTGTTTTTCAGAGGTGTTGATCATATTATGCCCTCGTCCATCCAGGTTGGTACTGAATACAGGAACCTTTCGTTCGTGGATATGTCGGAGATAGAGGGGCTTGATTGGATTGATCCATTCGATGCCCAACAGGCGAGCCATCAAACTTTTGCAATGGTAGAAACATGGAAGCAAGAGATGATGGATATGGACGAAGGTGACCTAATTTATATTACCGACGAGGTGGTTGACCGTGATTTGTTCAAACCTCATACTTTCACGCACGTGCTCAAACAATGGTTAGAGAATGAGGCGCTCAACGAATTGGAGAACCGTCGGATTATTTGGATGCGTGTTGAGTTCCCTAAGGGATTTGTTGTCGATTCAGATTGCGATGTCGTTTTGAATGTGTTTCCAGCAGTGAATGTGGAAGAAAGCAGTGTGACATTGACGCAAGCGGCACCGATCGCGAAGTTGCAAAAAGGAAACAACTCATTTTTCTTGCAAGTAAAAGAAACGAGCAATGCACAGAACCGACAAGGCTTTGGACGATTGGCAGAAGAGATTATCATCCGCGATTTTGATGCATCGTGTTACCATGACGGTGATCTTTACAGAGATGTTCGTGAATTATATAATCATTTTATCGATGACTATTATGCGTTTATTGAATACAATGGTATTAAGGATGGAGAGACCATCCGACAACTTCGTGAGACAATAAATAAGATCGGTAAAAGTGTCGGCTTGCAGAATGACCGTTTCCGATTCGATAGCGGCACGTATGTGATGAGGAATATGAACCAAGCCTCACACTCATCCATTACCAAAGTTTCTTTTTTGACTACATCGGGAAAACTTGGGAATCGTCCTGTTTCCGGCACTGTCGTGGAAAATAAGAAATTACCACAGTTGGCCAGGAATCTTACAGTTGTGGTGTCAGCGCGTGGCGGGACAGATAAGGCTGGTGCTGATGAGCGCTATGAACTGTTACGCTATTATACGTTGACAGGCGATAGGTTGTACACGAGAAAAGATATTGAGGCTTTTGCGAGGAAAGAAATCATGGCAGAATTCGGCAAAGATGAATATCCTCGCGTAACTGTGAAAGTGAACGTCGAAGGTGCTGCCGGCGAACGAGGGCTTGTCCGGGGGCTGTATGTGGATTTCCTTTTTAAGGATAAAAAAAATTATGATCACGCGGTGGCTCTCGGATTTGACCGGAGAGTTTGGCAAAAGATAAGGAACCAATCTTGCATTTCCATGCCGATACATGTCTGTATGGAATGCATGGAAAATCAGAACATCGATGGCTAAGTTGTACTATCAGGCAACGTCCAATCCACCGGTTGATGAGTTCGTGCGTGGTATCCAAAACAAGTTGAATGCCATTCGACGTTCGTGTAACGGAAATTGGGGCGAGCTTGCAGAAGATGGACGGTATGGTAGGCAGACTGCTAATGCTGTCAAAGCTTTTCAAGTTTACAAAGGGCTTACCCCGGTTTCTGGTATGCTCGGACCGACGACAATGGAGGCCATTGATGAAGCTTACCGAAATAGGTTTGCCGTAAAGGTCATGACAACGCTCAATGCGATAGCACCTGTCGCGAAAACAGTGGGGGCTTCGTCTGACTTATCTTCCAAGGTTTTTGATCCATCTCTTCCTTGGATGAAGCATTTGCAGGCAAGCTTTCCGGAGGTTTATCGCCGTTTGAGAGCACATGAGAAAGCTCCTTGTTTTGTGTTTAGCAAACAGGACGCTTATCACAAGTTCGGCCAAATCTACAAAAGGATAAATGGAATAGAGTTAAATGTTAAGGCTATCGATTATCTGTCAAACTTGGCTCTTGTCAGTCAATGGATTTCAATTGCATCTGAAATAGATGGCTATAAGAAGAAAATCAGTGAAGGAAACATGACTGGTCGAGGCTGGACAAAATTGGGTGCAGACGCATATACGCTTCTCACAGGTTCGGCCGATGCCATCTTGGGGATATTAAATAAGAAAGCATTTTCTTTTTATACCGTGGCCGACACAGGGGCAGCTTTTACCCTCAGTCGCTTAACTCTATTATCAACGATAGGGCAGGCCATAGGAGCTTTCCTTTTAGGATATGAGATCGGCAATTTTATTCGAGAGATACCTGGTGGAAATGGCGAGACCGTAGGTGATTACATCGACTCGTATATCCAAGAGATATGGGACCATCCGTATAAGACTCTTGGGAAAATGGGGCCTTCTGCTGCTCCATTGGCTTTGCTGATTGATGCGTGGAAAAAAGGAATAGAATGGAATGTAAACCGTGTTTCTAACTTGAAACCGATGACATCTTACGAAAAAAGGCTGTTGGAGCAAGCCAAATTACGCAATCGGGAAATGTATATTCAGGCTGCTCCGCCTAAACTTGTCATTCGGGCTGCAAAGTGAACGCCGAATTTTATGAATCGAAAAGCTTGTCTTTTAATGGTCGTGCTTTGCCTTGTGTGGAGCAACTTGTCTTGGGCGCAGTCTGTTTCAGACGTGAAAGCGTATATCAAGAAATATGAGCAGATAGCTTTGAAACAGGAAAGAGAGTTCGGCGTTCCTGCCTCGATTATTTTGGCACAAGGAATTTTAGAGTCTGGAGCAGGGACTAGTTCACTTATCCGTATGGCCAAGAATCATTTTGGAATAAAGGCTTATGGTGGCTGGGCTGGCGACGTTTATTTGGCATGGGATGATGAACAATCGAAGAGTCGTTTTCGCAAATACAAGTCGGACTTGGCTTCTTTTGAGGATCATTCAAAATTTCTTCGAGAAAACAAGAGATATCAAAAACTGTTTGCAATAAGCGTGTATGACTATCGAGGATGGGCATTAGGGTTACAGCGGGCAGGCTATGCGACAGCTTCACACTATGCGAAAGCTCTTATCGGATACATTGATGCTTATAAACTTTATGCGATTAACGGTGGTGTGAAACTCCGGCCTGGTAAGACTGTTGTGCTCGTGCGTCAAGTAAAAACTGAAAAACCAGTGTTTGATGCAGATTGCCAGATTCTTGAAACAGAGAAAACGGAAGAGGAACGCCAGATTGATCGTATTTTTCGCCGTTTTGTGGTTGAAATAAATGAAGTCCGCTGTACGATATTGTATCCTGGTGAGACTTTGTATTCTGTCTCCAAGAAATATGACATATCGAAGTCAGATTTGTTGGCGTATAATGAAGTTGGTAATGAAAGTGGATTTAAGGAGGGGGATATCGTGTTCTTAGAGGAAAAGAAGGAGCGGTATGAAGGGGCGCAGGACTATTATAAAGTGCGTGAACACGATACAATGTATGGCATATCTCAGCAATTTGGTGTGAAATTGGCAAGTCTGATCCGGATGAATGCACGGGATTTCTTCTCCGAGTTGAAAGCAGGCGAAATGTTGAAGCTGAAATGACGGAAGAATACGAAGTATGGTAGGTTTAGAGAAATACGCGAACGGCGAACTTCTTTTTGACGGCCATTATAGGTTGCTCAGACTCCTTAGCTTGGAAGGCGGTTCTGCTGACGTCTGGCTGGCAGAGGATGCCGATACGGTTGACACTCGTCTGTCTGAGGAGGACGAAGAGAGTTTAGTGCCGATTGAAGGGTCTGGCGTGCTTGTCGCAATCAAAATTTATCGTCCAAGGAATATCTTGGATATTGATGGCGAGCAGAATTTTCGACAGGAATTTAAGACTGTTTTTAGCTGTCATCATGCTAATTTACTGCAACCCACAGATTTCTCGATATGTGACGGCATGCCTTATTTGGTGATGCCATTTTGTGAGAAAGGTTCAGCGGAACGGTTCGTCGGGAAGTTGGCCGAAGACGCCGAAATGCTATGGAAGTTTATTCATGATGTCGCGTCTGGACTTGCTTACCTCCACGCGTGCAATCCTCCCATCATACATCAGGATATAAAGCCTGCCAATATCCTTATAGATGCGAATGAAAATTTTTGTATCACTGATTTTGGAATTAGTGTTAAATCAGGAGTCGGCAATGACTACTATTTAGATAACGATAATAGCGGAACTGTTATCTACATGCCGCCTGAACGGTTTAAGGATGGTTATGAAGCGATGGCAGCAAGTGACATATGGTCATTAGGTGCCACGGTTTATGAACTTATAACTGGTGACGTCCCCTTCGGGCAGAATGGAGGGAGAATCCAACAAAGTGGTGGTAAAATTCCGGAAATCAAAGCCCGAGTAGCGAAAAAGATAAAGAAATTGGTTTACGCATGTCTTGACCCGGATCCAGCCAAGCGTCCGTCCGCTCAACAGGTCGCGGAGATTGCTTCCCGGCGGGATCGGAAACATGTGACAGCGTTAGTCGTAGGCGGGCTCTTTGTTTTCGGCACCGTGACCGCAATTCTGTTTTTTCAGAACCGGCCAGAGACAGTGGACGAGTTTACACAGTTGTGTAATAGGGGGGACTCAATTATCAACATCGAGCGTCAAGATGCAGGTTCTCTTTCTCTTGTAGATCGCGCCACGTCAGAATGCAGATTGATTGAGGCCGTCGCATTTTATGAGAAAGCATTGAGGCAAGAGGCCGATGATTATAAACGTCGTAAGCAGGTTGAGAAGCGCACATGGAATATAAAGGAAGTCATACTTCCCATGCTGGAGCATTACGAAGGCATTTGTGACACATTACGCATTGCCGAAGAGGATAATGTCCCTTTACGCATCGAAGAGTTCATGGCTAAAAAAGAGAGAGTGTCTAACGAGATCAAATCAAAGATTGTAGATTTATGAAACTTAGGTTTTTATTTGTCTTATTGTCGCTTGGTGTCGTAAGTGCAATTCACGTGAATGGTCAAACGTGCCGAACGTTGTATAAAGATGCGAATACCTTGTTGGAAGCAGGAAAGTTGGAGAAAGCGAAAGCAAAATTCCAGCAAGTTATAAACTGCGGCGATAATTTTTATGTTCCAGACAGCAAAAAAAGGATTCTTTGGATAAACAGGATTCTTCATAAACCGAACAAGAAAGAACCGTTTTCAGTATCAGATGATCAAATCGTTATACCGTATCAAGGCGGACAGGACGTGGTGACTATTAATGGTGATGGAGCTTGGAAAGCCGTATTGGACGAGGTCGCATGGTGTCGGGTAAAAAAGGAGAAAGGCAAAGTTTATATTCTATGTGAGGAGAACAAAAGCAATGAGGAGCGAAGGTGCGAGATCCATATTTCTATGGGCGGGAAGACACGTACAGTTACGGTGAAAAACGAAGCAGCACCAGAAATACTGGTTCCTTCGGTTGAAAATGTCACATTCCCCTCGCGCGGAGGCGCCAATCTCATCGGTATTCATTCAAATACAGCTTGGAAAGTGGAGAGCGCGCCTGAATGGGTAAATACCGATGTCGAAGAAGGCACCGTTTCATTGACGGTGCTCCCGAATGAGAATAACAAGGAGCGTCAAGCCGGAATAAAAATCGTGAGTACGTCCAAGTCCGTAATCATCAACATTTATCAAAGTGCAGGTCTTGACCATCTGGCCTTTTCAAAGAACGATTTGCACTTCGGCCCTAATGGCGGTGACGAATACATCAATGTTTATACTGATGCCGAAGACTGGCGTTTCGGCGATTTCCCTCATTGGTGTCAAGTGACACGTGTGGCAGACAACCTCATACGCATTCATTGTACGCCTAACGACCCGGTAAACCTGAATAGAGAAGCGAGTGTCAACGTGACCACAGGCAAACAGACCTTGGGCATTAACGTGACACAAGAAGCAAAGCCTTTCGTCGCGATGATTCCCGATTTCGGGATTGGAGGACAACCTATCTCTTTTGGCCTTTCAGCAGGAATTCTCGTTCCGACAATAGCTACATCTTGTGGGAGTGAGTATATGGGAAGTCTTGTGAACTATGCCTTAGGCAATCAGCGTGAAAACGCATCTTACTCAACGCCTTTCGGTTTTTCCGTGGGAGCTCATGCCGATATTCGGTTGTATAAGAATTTTTATCTGAATGCAGGATTGAATTTTATTCATTACACGTATGAGAACCGTTTTGACCAAACTTATGAGCGAAGGGTTTCCACGTCTTCCATGGGATGGTATCTGAAAGGAAACGTGCATAGCAAATATGCAGAAGATTATACGATGAATACGTTGGAGGTTCCTCTTGTTTTTTCGTATCGTCTGCCTTTGTCGCGTATTAGTCACGTTCAGTTCAACCTTGGCCCAGTCGTCAGCATTGGCTTGAACGGTAAGATGAAAATAGATGGTGGCTACGACAGTGAAGAGATTTACCAGTATTCGTCTCATAATCATCAGATTATGGGAGATGTGACTTCCGTCCATTTCGTCGGTCGTGGCGATATGGATCTTTATGGTAACAGAGTAAGTTATGCGGAGGCTAATGTGATTGGTAGTGACGATGTCCTATTGTCACATGATGCACAACTGGATGCCGCTCCTTACCGGCGTTTGAATTTCGGCGCTCGTTTCGGGGTTGCGTATGAATATGCAGGCATCAGTTTCGGAGTGGAATACAATCTTATGCTGACCAATATGGCCAATCGTAAATTCTGGGATGGCGACAGGTGGATGATTTTCGGAAATAATGCCTACTCTGTAATGTCTGGTTACAAACAGCGCAATAATTACTTTGCAGTGAAACTTGGCTATACGTTCCGATACCGGAAATAAGCCGTGTATATACGTGTCTTTGACTCCTGTAATAAGTAAAGCGAGAATACGTCTAAGAAATAACAATTGTTTAATAAGCAAGACTATGAAAAAGTTCTTTTTGTTCTTGTTGGGTGCCGTGATGCTGACGGCATGTAGTGATGACGATGGCGGCCCTCAGAATCCGCCTAATGATACATTGGCTGAGATGATAATCGGTGAGTGGGTGTACGACAATCCGGCGGCCGGGGTGTGGGAAAAGCAGATCCTGCGCAACAATATGTCGCTCTATTATTCCAGTCAGGTCTTGAACCCCTATGTCTCCATAGAAAACGCAGAAGGAACCTTCTATTTTACAAGCGAAAACAGAATAACGTTGGCATACAAGAACATCATGGGGTATACAACGTATGCAGATCTGGAGATAGAGAGTATAGAGAAGTATTCCTATACAGCTACGTTCAGAGATGATGATGGATTATATGGAGGGCGGTATACCTATAATCGTTTGATAGACGATGTTGAGCTTGAATTCGGTGAAAAGGTCACTCCGGCTTACTCCCGGTTGGTTACAGATGCTGTCATACGTTATTATTATTCGAACGATAATGCCGTCGCCATGGTTAATTCGACAACCGGAGAGATTACTGCTGGTGAAAAAGCAGGCTTGACATATATTAATGTGGTGACGGATGAAGGGACTGCTGTTGTCGAGGTGAAAGTGACGGATCCCGCAAACATGATACCAGACTATTCGTATGCGTTGAATATGAGCGAAGATGAAGTCAAAGCTACGTGGCCGGATTTCTGTACCTATAATCCTCCTTTGACCGACAGGGTTTGCTATCCATTGCGTGGCAACGACTATGCTCAGATGGCTGTCATTTATCTTAACGAACAACGTAACGTGGAGCTTGTTTCCATCCAACTGAGAGATACGCTTTCGGGAAGTGGTATGGAAACAGCAATACATCAATTCTTAAGTTCGAAATATGAATTCCAAGGCCCAATGGATGGCGGGTACTTATACTTTGATTTTTCTCAGCCAGACGTGTTGCCCTTGGCCGTAGTCTATTACCCGTCTTTGGGTGAGATTGAATATCTAAAAGTAGATACGTCGGCCGAAGAGGAACTATGGCCTGATTACACGCAGGCTTTCGGCATGACTGCTTACGAATTAAAGGCAGAGTTTGGAGAACCGTTTTACGAAACCGATGATGCGTTGTATGTCTTGCAGGAAAATGAGTATATTGACTTTGTCGCATTCTCACTGAATACGTCGACAGGCAGAACGTATGCGTCAAGTGCTTTCCTGAAAGCCGATTGTGATTGGCAGGCTGCTCTTGATTACTTGAACCAGAAATTCTATTATTTTGAGAGTGGCAGTGAGCCAGAGAACAGTTATTACGCATTTACAGATCAGGCTACGTTAGAAGCTTCGCGGACGGGCATCACGTTCGACGGCGTCAATGGTCTCATTACGTACGTTGACTTGACAGCTTCTCCGAATCGGTCTGTGCAGGATAAAGGAATTTTCCCGTTTCCGCAAGTGAGAGTGCAGCGGCCCCGATAAGAGGGGGCGCTTGTGGATTCCCCTCCCGTTCATTACCACTCCGTTAGAGTGATGATGGACGGGAGAGGATAACAGAGATGCTAAACAATAGGTCAACGACATGATGGACATAGAAGAACTGGCAAGAAAGAATATACTTTTTGACGGACGGTATAAATTGCTGAAGGCCCTAAGTACAGAAGGCGGCACGGCGGATGTGTGGCTGGCTGTGGATATGAACACAATCGACAGTGCCGAATTCTCAGAAGAAGGCAAGCCTGCCGATGATGTCGGCGATGAGCATTCGGGAATGCTTGTTGCAATAAAGATTTATCGCCCGAAGAATGCTCTCGACATTGAAGGGGAGCAGCGCTTTCGGGACGAATATAAAATTGTACACAATTGCCGTCACACGAACTTATTGCAGCCGAACAATTTCTCCATCTTCGAAGGGACACCCTATCTCGAATTGCCTTATTGCAAGAATGGCTCGTCAGAATTGATGATAGGGCAGCCCATGACCGCAAGCGAGATTTGGAAGTATATCTACGATGTGGCATCAGGCCTGTCGTATCTGCATGCTTGCAATCCTCCCATCGTTCATCAAGACGTGAAGCCGGCCAATGTGTTAATAGATGATTATAATCATTATGCTATTACCGATTTCGGAATCAGTTCGAAGCGGGGAGGACATCATGGCTACTATTATGATGAAGAAAAGAGCGGAACTTTGGCCTACATGGCTCCGGAGCGTTTCTTGGAAGGATACGAACCTGTCGCCGAAAGTGACATTTGGGCATTAGGGGCTACGTTATACGAAATCCTTACCGGTAAGGTTCCTTTCGGCGAAGAAGGCGGAAAGAACCAACTGAACGGTCAGGCACTGGCAAAGATCGCAAGTGGAAAGGTTCCCTCAGACGTCCAAAAACTCATTGCTTCGTGTCTGTCCGTGCTTCCCAAAGACCGTCCAACGGCTCGTCAGATCGTTGACATAGCGCGTAAGCACTTGGAACGAAGCAGTGCAGTGAAGAAAATAGCGATATCTTCAGCTGCCATTGTCATTGCGATTGTTGCTGTTTTTGTGCTGTGGCCTAAAAAAACTGTCACGGAAAGGTCTAAAGAAGAGATCTTCAAAGAAGCTCTGGCCCAATTAAACGGTACGTCCGAGACAGAAGTCCGGGCGGGATTGGCCACAATGGACAGCTTGTCTTATGTGGATTATGCTCCCGCTATGTATGAACTGGCATTTACTTATGGCTGGTATTCCGACACACTCTCTTTGCAGCGGAAACGGCTGTTGGGCATCAGTTGCTACACATCGGGTACCAGTAAGTATATGCCCATATCGAACAAATATAATTACAAGGCAACGGAGTTGTTTTCCAGGATTCTCGAATTGGGTGATACGGTCGACCCTGCGTTGAAAGCTGACGCTGCCTATCGAATGGCTTGTTATTATTTCAATACGAATAATGTCTATAAAAAAGACTTGGGCAAGGCCGAGCAATTGCTTTCAATCTCTCAGAAGTATGCGCGTCAAGCTAATGATACTCTTTTGCTTAAAGCAATTGATGCCTTTGAACGGGCACGTAAGTAGAGGCCATCTTGTGAGTCTTAGGGGAATAAATTAAATCATAAAACAAAACAGTAAAATAAACAAGTAGAGCATGAAAAGAACGTTGTTTTTCGGATTAGTCTTCTTTATTCTTGCTTTCAAAGGTGAGGCACAGATGGCTAAATGGGTGATGCACCCTGTTTACGACGATATCCGTTTGGCTTCTGATGCACAGATTCTTGTGAGTGACTCTTCAAACACTTCCACCCTTTGGAGCACAAAGGGGAAAAGGTTGGCCAAAACTTCTGATAAGTTGCAAGACTTTCGCGAAGGAGCTTCCGTCACGACCAAAAGGAAATCAGACGACGTGACGGGATTTTTCAAGACTGACGGATCATTTGTTGCTTTAACTGATAGTAAAGTCGTGTGCGACTATCCGTATTTTTCAGATGGCTATCTTCTTTTGAAGACCCCAGCAGGCTATTTATGGGTGGATCAGGAAGGGACGTCTCATAATTTTGGTTCCTTTGTCAAGGCATATCCTTTTATGGAGAAGCACGCTCTCTGCCTTGTTTACGCGTCGATGGAAAAACAAAAAGATCCATACTATTTCTATCTGACGACCAAAGGCGATAGAGTGACCTTCTCGCTCGAAGACAAAAAAATAGATAGCGAAGATGTCCACTTCCTTTCGTCAATGGGTGCGGATGGGAAGTCGATAGTTGTCGTTAAACGTAAGGTGTACACTTACGACGGCAAGACTAAATTGTTGGAGCCGATGTTTGCCAATGAAGTGGAAGGGAAAAAGAAACGGCAAATTTCCGTGGATGGCCAAGTCGTCGAGTGTCTGGAAGAAACAGAAACCGGAAGCATACTGCACGCCCAGGGAAATAAGAATGAGCGTGTGGACTTTGTGTTCAACAAATTGGTTCAGCTCGTATCTATTCGTTTTGCCGACCATGAGGTCGACAACGGCCCAGATGACTCACAGAAGTCAGAAAGCGTTAAGTTGACGTCTGCGTTCACACCAAAGAAGTCTTCTTCTGGTCAGTGGGGGCTTGAATATAAACACGCATCCGGGACTTTCATCCTCCCTCCCCAGTTCGAAGCCGTTGATTTCTGCATCGGTGATTTCGCCGTCGTAAAAGCCGGGGGCAAATGGGGTATGATTATGGTTGACGATAAACTGAATTACCGCTTGCAGATGAACCGTGGCAATGACATCGCTTTCCGTCACCAAAAGTTTGAGACAACTGTACGGTTGGATTTGCCGCCGGCCATTTCTGCTAATGATTGCCGGTTCGACATCGCACCTGAGTATGGTTGCGTGATAGACAAGACGTCGTTTGAGGCTCGAAATACGGAAAGCGGCAATTATGTCCAGTATAAGTGTGTGCTTACGATTCCCGATTCCCTGCCTGATGTGATTACGGATATTCCGTATCCGGTTCAAATTGTGTACGATGATATTCAGTATCCCGTCACGCCTTTTTCCGTGAAGGCTTGGCATTACAAGTATATAAACGTCGATCTGAATGAAGCGGAGACCGTGTTGGAGCAGGGCAATGTCTCGTTCACCATTAACATCTCAGCCGAGAAGAATCCGGGCGAAGGTGATTATCCGTTCGAAGTGCATATCGTGACCGATTCCTTACAGACGGAATTAGAGAAGATTTCCGAAACGCGGTATAAGTGTAAGCTTTATGCTTTGGCCGAAGGCGTGAACATTGTCAATATAAACATCCTTGAACAAGGTTGCCCGCCCGCAGTTTTCCCGTTTGAAATCACATATACGAAGCCTGTAAAACGGACGCGCCATACGCCTGCGAAGAAAGAACAAGTTCAGATTAAGAAAAAATCAAAGGCTCAGCCAAAAACTCAACCGAAGGAAAAGGAACTTCAACTTCCTGTTTAATTTTCAAGGCGTTATGAAACTCAAAATTTCAGCGAGTACTGATGTCGGGAAAGAACGAACGAACAATGAGGACGCTTATCTCTTTTGTTCCGACTTGTGTGCCTCGCAATGGAACATCCCTTGTAGTCGGCCTGTTCATTTGGGAGAGTGGGGGGCTATTGCTGTTGTAGCAGATGGCATGGGAGGGGAGAATGCTGGCGAGGTCGCTTCTGCAATCGCTATGGAAACATTCAAGACAGAGTTCCTTAGTGCCGATTTGCATGAAGTCACGTCGTCAGACGAGCGTGTGATCGCTTTTCTCCGCAACTGTGTCTCAACCGCCGACCGGGCTATTCAGCGTCGAATTGAGACTGATCCCACAACTATCGGGATGGGAACAACCGTCGTGGCACTTTGGCTTTTTGAAGAGAAAGCCTATTTGGCTTGGTGCGGTGATAGTCGGTGTTACGTGTTTAACTCCGAAGTAGGTTTGCGCCTGCTGAGTAAGGACCATTCCTATGTGCAGGAATTGGTTGATGCAGGACGCCTGACCGAGCGGGAGGCGTTTGACCACCCGGATAATAATATCATCACACGTTGTATCGGGGATGCAGAAACCTCTGCGGAGCCTGACACACGGGTCGTGCATATACATCATGGTGACATCTTCCTGCTTTGTTCCGACGGGTTGAATGGTTGTATCCATGACGACGCGATTGAAGCAGTTATGTGCAAGTATGGAATCTGGCAGGATGGCGGAAGCGAAGCGTTGGTTCGTGCCGCCCTTGATGCCGGAGGCTTTGACAATGTGACTGTCGTCCTATTATCATGTCTTTCTGACGGAGCGGCCGAAATGTCGCCAAGGTTTATAGATAGATTAAAATGGCGCTTCTTCAAACGTAGCACATAAGAGAACGCATTTCATTGCAAATCTTTTTGGCCGCAACGATAAGATGATAGCTACTTCTGAGCGTTCATCATATCGTTGCGGCTGTTTTGTTTATACAGCGTGTATGATCATGGCGCGGGGCGCGAAGCCGTGGCGGAGGACCGCTCTTTTGCCAATCGGAGAATTTTTTTACCTCAAATCTATGATCCAAAGGGGGACAGGCAAAAAAAAAGCAGTACTTTTACACTCCAAAAACTGTATTGAAAGAAAATGGAAGACAAGAGCGTTATTGCAGCGAAAGACAAGAAAAGTCTGAACTTTATCGAACAAATAGTTGAGGCCGACCTGAAAGCCGGCAAAAACGACGGGCGTTTGCAGACACGCTTCCCGCCTGAGCCCAACGGCTACCTCCACATCGGCCATGCCAAAGCAATCTGCATGGATTTCGGCATTGCGCAAAAATATGGCGGTGTCTGCAATTTGCGTTTTGACGACACGAATCCGCAGAAGGAGGACACGGAATATGTCGAAGCCATCAAGAAGGACATCGAATGGCTTGGCTTCCACTGGGGGCATGTCTATTATGCCTCGGACTATTTCCAGCAGCTTTGGGACTTCGCCGTCCGGCTCATCAAGGAGGGCAAGGCTTATGTCGACGAGCAGACGAGCGAGCAGATCGCCGAGCAGAAGGGGACGCCGACGCAGCCGGGCGTGGAAAGCCCCTTCCGCGACAGGCCTGTCGAGGAGAGCCTCGCGCTTTTCGAAAAGATGAACACGGGCGAAATACCCGAAGGGGCCATGGTCTTGCGTGCCAAGATCGACATGGCCAATCCCAACATGCACTTCCGCGACCCTATCATCTACCGCATCATCAACAAAGAGCACCATCGCACCGGCACGCAGTGGAAAGCCTACCCCATGTATGATTTCGCACACGGGCAGAGCGATTTCTTCGAGGGCGTGACGCACTCGATCTGCACGTTGGAGTTCATCCCTCACCGCCCGCTCTACGACTATTTCATCGACGAGCTGAAGGAGGGCCGTGACCTTGAAGACCATCGCCCCCGGCAATATGAGTTCAACCGCCTGAATCTGACCTATACCGTCATGAGCAAGCGCAAGCTGCTCGCCCTCGTGAAGGAGGGCCTTGTCGACGGATGGGACGATCCGCGCATGCCGACGGTCTGCGGGCTCCGCCGCCGGGGCTTCTCGCCCGAGGCGGTCCGCAAGTTCATCGACATGATCGGCTACACCAAGTTCGACGCGCTGAACGACTATGCCATGCTCGAGGCTGCCGCCCGTGAGGACCTGAACAGCCGGGCCACCCGTGTCTCGGCTGTGTTGCGGCCTGTCAAGCTTGTTGTGACGAATTATCCTGAGGGCCGGAGCGAAGAGATGGAAGCCGTCAACAACCCCGAAAATCCTGCCGACGGAACGCACACCATCACTTTCAGCCGCGAACTCTGGATGGAGCGCGACGACTTTATGGAAGAGGCGCCCAAGAACTTCTTCCGTATGGTCCCGGGCAAGGAGGTGCGGTTGAAGAACGCTTACATCGTGAAGTGTACGGGGTGCAAGAAAAATGCCAGCGGCGAAGTGGAGGAAATCTACTGCGAATATGACCCCGAAAGCCGTAGCGGCCTGGCCGGGGCGAACCGGAAGGTGAAGGGGACGCTTCATTGGGTGAGCGCCCGCCACTGTCTGCCTGCCGAGGTGCGCCTCTATGACCGTCTTTTCAACGTCGAGAACCCTGCGGCCGACGAGCGTGATTTCCGTGAGTTGCTCAATCCGGATTCGCTGACCGTGCTCGGCAACTGTTATGTGGAACAATACGTGGCCGGGCTTCCTGCCGGGACTTATTTGCAGTTCCAGCGCATCGGCTATTTCTTTGCCGACACGCATTCTGCGCCTGGCCATCTTGTATTCAACCGCACGGTGAACCTGAAAGACACATGGGGGAGCCGGAATGGTAAGAAGTAAACGAACAAAAGCAGTTGGGAGAAAACATTGATGAGTAGCAGCACGTCGTATTATGACGACCCAGAGTTCAAGCGCGTCCTCCGCCGTTACGAGGAGGCATGTGCGGACGGTCAGCACGTTTATCTCGATGCCGACGACTTTGCCGACATCGTCGATTACTACCTCTCGCGCGACCGCCTGGACGAGGCCGACGCGTGTGTGACCTACGCTTTGACCCTCCATCCTGATCATACGCGCCTGCTCGTCCAGTTGGCAAAGAAGTACATCGACGAGGGGAACATCCAAGAGGCCCAGAACGTCGAGGCCTCCATCCACGACGCCGAAGACTACAACGCGAAGTTGCTGCACGCCGAGATACTGTTGTATAATTTTGAGTTTGAAAAGGCCGACAGCTATCTTGGCGAAAGTTTCACGGCGCTGGGCGACTTGGAAGATATCGACGATGTGCTCGACGTGGCGGCCCTGCTTCTTGACTACGAGCAGCCCAAACGGGCGGCTGCCTGGCTGGCCAAACTGAAAGACTTGAAGTTTGACCGGGCTTACTACTACTATTTGCTGTCGCTCTGCCATTTGCAGTCAGGGCGGTATGATGATAGTGTGGCTGTCGCCAATCAATGTCTGGATTTGGACCCGTACGACGGCGCATGTTGGGGCGTGTTGGCCAGCGCGCAGTTCGAGAAGCAGGAATACCGGAAAGCCGTCGATAGCGCGGACTATGCACTGGCCATCTGGCCGCAAGATGTCTCGGCCCTGCGCGTGAAAGCCAAGAGCCTCTACGAATTGCATGATTACGCAGCTGTTCATGAGGTGTTGTCGTCCGGGTTGGAACTTCATGGCAGCGACGTCGATTTCCTGTTGCTCGACGGCATGTGCCTGAATGCCTTGTCCCGGCCCGAAGAGGCGCTGGTGCGCCTGAAAAAGGCCGGAAGCCTCAGTCCTGGTGGCTCGACGGACTACCTGCTTGACATTTACCGGCAGCTGGCCTATGCTTACAGCCTGTTGGGCGACGAAGCGGAAACCCTCTCATGCCTTGAACAGGTTGTCCGTCTGGGGGGCGATGCCTCGCTGTTGGACTTGCAGTATGTGCACAACGACTTTGCCGACGGTCGCGAGCAGGAGGCCTTGCAACGGGCAGCCGGCCTGTTCGATGACGGGCAGGCCGACGTCAGTGTGCGGTTGCACCTCACGCTCGTGTTGTCAGATTATGGTTATGCCGAGATGGCTTCGCGTATGCTTGAACGCCTGGAAAATGAAGACGGCATAGCCGGGAAAGGACTGTATGCCTATCGTGCATATGTCAGCCGTAAACTCGGACACACACGGGAGTACCTCCAATTTTTGGAAAAAGCCTGCGAACTGAGTCCGGACCGCGCACGTGACCTCTTCCAGAACGTGTTTCCCGGCTTGGACCCCTCGCAGTATGTTGCAGCGGCCCGGAAGAGGATGGAGGAAGGCGACAGGGATCTTGAATAAGCCTCCCCCCCTTCTGATGAGCCGCGGCCTACACTCTTCCGGTGGAGGCCGCGGCTTGTTTTAACTGTACTTCCGGGGGTAGCGAAATGCGATGCTGGCTATCGTGCATAAACCTACGAGCATCGGGTAGTACAGGTAGGGCACAATGCCTACCGGGCTGAGGCCGGACAAGCCAGCCGCCATGAGCAACTGTGCCCCGTAGGGCAGTACGCCTTGCACACAGCAGGAGACGGTGTCCAGCACGCTGGCGCTCTTCCGTTTGTCCACCCCGTATCGCTCGGCGATGTGTTTGGCCAGCTTGCCGACAGAAAGGATGGCCACCGTATTGTTGGCCGTGCAAAGGTTGGCTAACCCGACGAGCGCGGCTATCGAAAATTCCGCGCCACGCTTTCCGTTGACGTGTCGCGTGATGGCGCGCATCATGTAGGTGATGCCGCCATTGTAGCGAATGAGCTCAAGCAGGCCGCCGGCTATCATGGAAATGATGATCAGCTCGCCCATCGACGTGATGCCTTTGCCCATCGAGGCAAACCAGCTGACGACCGAAAAACCGTCAGTGTCCAGCAGGCCGACAAGTCCGGTGAGCAGGTTGCCTATGGCGAGTACGAAAAGCACGTTCATTCCACAAAGCGCCATGACCAGTACAGCCACATACGGCATGACTTTCAGGAGATCATAGTCCGGAATGGCTTGTGCCGGAGCTTGGTTCTGGAAGCCAAGGTAGGTATAGAAGGCCAACGTGAGCAGGGCGGCGGGAAGCACGATGCGGAAGTTGACTTTGAATTTGTCGTCAAGGCGGCACTCCTGAGTGCGGGTGGCCACCACGGTCGTGTCCGAGATGAACGAGAGGTTGTCGCCGAAGAAGGCGCCTCCGGTCACCACGGCCACTGTCAGCGCAAGGTCGGCGCCGAGTGCCGGTGCCAGCCCCGCAGCTATGGGAACGAGGGTGACAACCGTCCCGACCGAAGTGCCGATGCTTATCGACACGAAGCATGAGGCCAGAAAGAGTCCGGCCAGCAAGAAATCTGCCGGCAACAGATTGCGTGCCAAGGCCACTGTGGCGTCGATGGCTCCCATGTCTTGGGCCGAGGCCGAGAAGGCGCCTGCCAGAACGAATATCCACACCATCGTCATGATGTTGGCGTCGCTGGCTCCGCGCGTGAAGACAGCCAGCCGCTTGTCTGTGGCAATGCCGCGCGTGATGGCCAGTGCATAGGCCGTAGTGACGATGAACACGACGGACATGGGGATGGCATAGAAGTCGGCGGCGGCCAGGCTTGTGCCGACAAAAAGCAGGGCAAAGAGCATGAGTGGGGTAAGGGCCAGAAGACCGTTGCGGCGTGGACGGCGGCGGCTGGGATTTGCTGTGGGCATGGCGCGGTTGTGTCGTTACGTTTGTGTGGGTTGAAGATGCAGGCCGCCGTCGTCTCCTGCGAGTTCCGGCGGCATGAAAAAAGCTCTGATGCCCGATGGGGCGTCAGAGCCAGTGTAGCGCCTACGGGAATCGAACCCGTATACCATGCGTGAGAGGCATGTATCCTAACCGTTAGATGAAAGCGCCATTATGTTCGCGGAAGCTAGGAGATTCGAACTCCTGGTACGATTACTCGCACGGCAGTTTAGCAAACTGCTGGTTTAAGCCACTCACCCAAACTTCCTTCCGCGTTTTCTCTCAAACGCGGTGCAAAGATACGACATTCCTCTTAAAGTTCCAAATCATATTCCTGGAAATTTTGAGTAAACTCTTCAAAATGTGTCGTGGCGGGGGCGGGACGTGTGGCGGAATTTGATTTTTCCGCGGCTGTGCTGATACGATTGCGGGGCTGGCGGCGTGGAAGGCAGGGGCGGCCGATCGGATTTTCCGTCGCCCTGACTGAAAATCCGGTCACTGCGGTCGGAAAAACGGGCAGGCCATGTGTTGTCCTGCCAGCGCGTGTGCCGAAGTCCGCACGCCCGGTGCCGGCAATGTGCGGGGCAGCTGTGCCTTTCAGCAGGTGCGGGGACGCCTCGGAGCTGACCGCCGGGAGGTTGGCGCCGGACACTCCTTGCCGTCCGGGACATAAAAACTCCCGCCCGGCTGTGTGGCGCGCGGGCGGGAGTCTGTGTGGTGTTGCGGTAGGGGGCTGTCGGTGTCAGTTGATGCTGACTTTGTATGACGCGCTTTGCCCGCTGTTTGTCTTGACGTTGACCAAGGCAATCTGTGAAGCGACACGGGGAAGCGTAATGAGGCTCTTGCCGTGGGCGTTCACGTTGGCCAGTACGCGTCCGTCTATGCCATAAATGGCAACAGACTTGATGGCGTCGTTGGATTTTACAGTCAGGCGTCCACCATTGTTCGTGAGTTCAATGCCTTCGGCCGACCCTGTGACGGCAGTCGGTTTGTCGATGCCTACGGGAACCGTGCTGGCTTCTTCACAGATTTCGTGGACAATGGGCGACGCTCCGGTCCATCTGAGCTTGACGGCGATGGCGTCGGTGCAGTGTGCGTCAGCCAGCGAGAAGCTGGTGACTGCGCCGGTGAGCTCGCCGAGTTCGATCCATGTCTCGCCGTCTCGCGTGGCCGTTACGGTAGCGTCGTAGTCGCTCGATGCGTCAACGAATACGGTGACGTTGTCCACGAGGTTCGGATGCTGCAAGTTGTAGGTCAGTTCGCCTGTGCGTGGCGACGAATAGTAGGTCGATGGCTGGTTGTCGAACACCTCCGTGACGCCAATACCGGTGTTGGTCATGGCCGTAGGCACTTCGCCAAACTCGTTGTAGAGTTTGTTCACCTCAATCTCGTAGAGGCGGAGCCACTTGCTTGTGTTGGCATTGCGGACAAGAAGGCGTACATACCTGATGCTGTCGCCGTCGGCTTCGAAGTCGCAGTATGACATCTCGTCGGAGTATTTCACTACATTCTCGTTCTCCATGGTAAAATTGGTGATGTTCGTGCCTTTGATGCGGAGCGTGGTCCAACGCTGGCCGTCATTGGATGTTTGCACGAAAGCCGAGTTCATGTAGTCGCCGTTGGTCGTGCCGACGCAAACGCGGACGTCATAAACGGGTGTTGCCTTACTGAGCGTGATCTGGTAGGCGTCATTGTTGATCTGGTTACGGTTGAGGACACAGAACGTCGAGTAGTCGCCGTCGTAAAGGTAGTTGCTCGTGTGGTTCTGCCATACTTCGCCGCTGGGGATAGTGGCTCCGGACACTGTGGCCGGTTGCGGGATTTCGAACCGGAACGTGGCGCGGTTGGGACGGAGCGGTTGGGGAGCGTTGGTTTTGTTGCGCAAGCCGATATACTTGCAGGGGGTGTCGAGGACGGCTCCCTTGGCCAGCGTGTTCCATGTCTTTCCGTTTTGTGAGTGGACAACGTCGAAGTGGTCATAGACGGTGTCGGCTACGGTGAGGTTATAGACATGCACGGGAGCAACGAGCTGAATGGCCAGCAGGTCGCCGGGAGCGAGCGTGTAAGTGGTGCTCGTGGCCATGCACACGCCTGCTTGATTGCTCTGTACGCGCGGCGGGGTGATGCCGTCGGCTGTGGTGTACGCCGTGGGCGCGTCGATGCTCTGTCGCTCGGGGAACATGTCGTTGAAGGCCTTGCTGCCCATCCATTCGGTAACGAACGGTTTGAGCGTCACGGCCGATGCGTTCACCTGGTAGCGGCCCACAGCGGGATTGGTTCCCATGCTTTCGAGCGTCTCGACGGTGTAGCGCGAGTCGGTGGCGAAGGCGTTGGCTTTCTTTTGTGCGGCGAGATAGGCTGTCCATTTGTCCGTCAGGTTGTCGACATCCTTGGCTTCGAGGAAATCATTGACGGTCGTGGCCATGTCGTGGACAAGGTTGAGCCACGGGCGGAGGTCGTTGAAGAAGAGACGGTCTGACTCGACTTCGCTGGTCTCCATGCCGGCTACCGTCTCACAGGCGGCGATGATCTCGTCCATCTTGGCTTTCAGGCTGGCCGCGTCGGCTTCCTGGCCGCGTTCGATGCTGGTCTTGTAGCGCTGGATGAGGGTAGTGAGTTCGCTCGGGTCGTTGTCCCTCAGGTATGGGGCGAGTGTCCGGAACGCAGGAGCGTAGTTCTCGCTGATGATGGCGGGAATGGCGGCCTCCCAACTCTTCATGTTGTCGAAGCCGTCGTTGTTCCATGCGTAGTCAGCTACGCTGAAAAGGGCTATTTTTGAAATCTCACCCTGTTGCATGGGGTTGCTGAGTACGCCTGCACAGTGTTCGAGCGACGTCGGCATGCGCGAATTGTCGTTGACCTGCGTCATGTCGATAAAGTTCGAGTACATGTCCGAGGGGAATATCTGGCTGTCAGAACGGCCATTATCGTTGCAGGGGTAGTTCCACCACCATGCCACGTCGCGGCCGAACTCGTTCTTCATCGTGTTGAGGTCGTTATTGTTAGGCACTGTCCATACGCCATAACCGGTAGTGTAGAACACGATCTTTTCCGGAATTTCCGAGAGGGCCTTGAAATAAGCTTGGCGATTGTCCTGGCTGGTCCAAGTGAGGTTATAGACGTGCGGTACATAATGAAGCGGCTTGACCGTGTCGGCCGGAGCAGCGCCTGGTGTGTTCCATGTGGCGTCTATCTGGTTTTGCAGGTTGGTGAAGAACTGCGTGTAGAGCGGGAAGTTGTCGGGGTTGTCGTAGCCGCCGGCGTCATCGGTGAACACGCCGAACTGGCGGACACCCAAGTCGTACATGAGCTTGAACTTGTTCATTACGTCAGTGACGTCTTGGTCGGTCTTCGTATTAAGTCCCGGGTGGATGGCCCAGATGAAGCTGACTTTCGTGGCATGTGCCGTGGAGGTCAGTTCCTTGAACATGTCTTGGGTGAGCCAGCCGTTCTTCTCCTGTTGTTCGGTGATGGTCGTCGGGTAGGGATCGAGGTAATAGCCGGAGTGATAAGGGTCGCTTTTGGCTCCATAGAGGTAGGTGTTGAGCTTGTAGCGGGCCATGAACTTCATGATGTCTTTCTTTACGGCAACCGAGTAGGGGTAGCCGTAATATCCCTCGACGAGTCCGCGCGACTGCTGGTCGGCGTAGTCATTGATGGTGACGCAGGGCAGGTTTTCTGTGCCCTTGTCGAGCATTTGTTCGAGGCTGGCGAGGCCGTAAAACGTGGCATCTGTGTTCTCGCCAAGAATGACTAGTTGGGCGTTGGCCCCGTCTGAGGTCAGCGAGACAATGTGCCGGTCGAATTTCCCGGCCTTAGTCAGTACGCTACGGTCGATTCCAAGTTCTGTCGCTTTCTGGTCGGCCACGCCTTCCGAGCCGGCCACGCCTAAGTAAATGTTCGTCTGTCCTGACACAGCGGCATCGGTGAAGCTTACCGTGATGCCGTGCGCTGTCAAAACCTCCTGTGCTCTGTCTTTGGTGTATTGGTCAATCGTGGGGTCACAGACGATGTTGACGGTCGGGGTGAGCGAAACTTGGCCGTCGACGGCAATCTGTTCCTGCGGGACGGGGTAGATAGTGTACACTTCGTCCGCATATGCGGGGACCGTGCACAGCCCGCCCATCGCCCACAGCAGGCAAACGGGGATAACGTGTCGTTTCATAGATTATACATTAAAATTGTTTGTTGGATATGTGTCTTATTTGAGTCCCTGTAAAGTTTCTTTGAGCGACTTGATTTTTTCTTCGGAGTCTTTCTCTTTCTTGCGTTCCAGTTCGACTACTTTTTCGGGTGCGTTAGCCACGAATTTTTCGTTCGAGAACTTTTTCCTGATGCCTGCGAGGAATTTTTCCAAGTGTTCCAGCTCGGCTTCGATCTTGGCTTTTTCGGCATCTACATCGATGAGGCTGCCTAATGGAACGGCCAGTTGAAGTGTGCCGACCATGAAAGCCGAAGCCCCGTCGCTTTTGGTGGACACGCGGCTGAACGTGTCGATGTTGGCCATCTTGGCGATGACCGCTTCGAATTCGGCTACGGCTTCCTCGTCTACGATTTCCAGCGTGAGCGGTTCCTTGGGCGAGAGGCCTTTCTGGCTGCGGATGCTGCGTACGTTCGTGACGATAGCTTTCACCTCCTCGATGCGCCCTACGAGGTCCAGTTCTGATGCTGTTGGTTGGGTATGAGCGATGGGAACAGTCATAATAGTCTCGCCCTCTTTCCTGTCTGACAGGTTTTGCCAGAGTTCTTCGGTGATGAACGGCATGAATGGGTGGAGCATCTGGACAAGCGTCTCGAAGAACCGGAGGGATTGCTCGTAGGTCTTCCGGTCGATTGGGCTGCCGTAGGCAGGCTTCACCATTTCGAGATACCAGTTTGAGAATTCGTCCCAGAAGAGGCGGTAGGTCTCCATGAGCGCTTCGCTCAGGCGGTACTTTGAGAAAAGATCGTCAATTGCGGCCTGACTCTTGTGGATCTGTGCGGCGAACCAGCGGGTGGCTATTTCCGCGGTCTCGGGTTGTTTGCCGTCAATCACCTCCCAGCCTTTGATCAGGCGGAAAGCATTCCAGATTTTATTGCAGAAGTTACGGCCTTGCTCGCAAAGGGCTTCGTCGAAGAGGATATCGTTGCCGGCCGGTGCGGCCAGCATGATGCCCATGCGCACGCCGTCGGCCCCGAACTTGTCGATGAGTGCGAGGGGATCGGGTGAGTTACCCAACGATTTCGACATCTTGCGACCGATCTTGTCACGGACAATGCCGGTGAAGTAGACGTTGCGGAAAGGCGGTTTGCCGGTGTATTCGTAGCCAGCCATAATCATGCGGGCCACCCAGAAGAAGAGGATGTCGGGGCCGGTGACGAGGTCGCTCGTCGGGTAGTAGTAGCTGAATTCCGCGTTGCCCGGTTCGAGGATGCCGTTGAAGAGCGAGATGGGCCAGAGCCAGGACGAGAACCATGTGTCGAGGGCGTCTTCGTCTTGCCGCAGGTCGTTGATTGTCAGCGAGCTGTCTCCCGTTTTTTCGATGGCCAATTTGAGCGCCTCTTCCGGAGTTTCGGCCACGACGTAACCGCCGTTCGGAAGGTAGTATGCCGGAATGCGGTGGCCCCACCATAGCTGGCGGCTGATGCACCAGTCTTTAATGTTTTCCAGCCAGTGGCGATAAGTGTTTTTGTATTTAGCAGGATAGAACTTGATTTCGTCGTTCATGACTGGCGGAAGGGCGATCTCTGCAAAGTGCTGCATGCGAAGGAACCACTGCATGGAAAGCTTGGGCTCGATGGGCACGTTGGTGCGTTCGCTGAATCCTACGTTGTTCGTGTACGGTTCTACTTTTTCGAGCAGTCCGGCAGCTTCCAGGTCTTTCTCGATTTGCTTGCGCACCTCGAAACGGTCCATGCCGACGTAGAGGCCGGCGGCTTGACTGAGTGTGCCGTCGTCGTTGAAGATGTCAATGCTTTCGAGATTATGTTTCTCGCCGAGCATGTAGTCGTTGACGTCATGGGCGGGCGTCACTTTGAGGCATCCCGTGCCGAATTCGATATCTACGTATTCGTCTTCGATGACCGGAATGGAGCGGCCGACGAGGGGGACGATCACCCGTTTGCCGCGGAGCCACTGGTTTTTCGGATCGTTGGGGTTGATGCACATGGCCGTGTCGCCCATAATGGTTTCTGGACGAGTGGTGGCTACGACCGCATAGGCTCCGTTGGCTTGCGGGTCGTCCACCATATAGCGGAGGTAATAGAGTTTGCTGTGCTCTTCCTTGTAGATCACTTCCTCGTCTGATAGGGCTGTTTGGGCTTTCGGGTCCCAGTTGACCATGCGGACGCCGCGGTAGATAAGGCCTTTTTTATAAAGGTCTACGAATACCTTGATGACGCTTTTCGAGCGTGTTTCGTCCATGGTGAAGGCCGTGCGGTCCCAGTCGCATGATGCGCCGACGCGCCGCAGTTGTTTAAGGATGATGCCGCCGTGTTCGTCGGTCCAGTCCCAAGCGTGTTTGAGGAACTCTTCACGCGTGAGGTCCGCTTTCTTGATGCCCTGTTCAGCCAAGCGGTTCACCACCTTGGCTTCCGTGGCGATGGACGCATGGTCTGTGCCTGGTACCCAGCATGCGTTTTTCCCCTCTTGGCGGGCCCGACGGACAAGGATGTCCTGAATCGTTTCGTTGAGCATGTGTCCCATGTGTAGGACGCCCGTCACGTTGGGCGGAGGGATGACTACGGTGAACGGCTGCCGGTTGTCGGGTTTTGAACTGAACATCTTGTGGTCCATCCAATACTGGTACCACTTATTCTCTACTTCTTCGGGATTGTATTTTGCTGCTAACTCCATGACTTGAAAGTCGTTTCTGTTTCTAATCGTAGTGTCGGGCAAAGGTAGTAAAAAATGTGGCTGCGACCAAAACGACGGCGGGAGAAGTTGGCCGCCTGTTGGAATGTTGGTCGTTTCTGACTGGTTCTATTGTGGAAATATAAGGCGTTTTCTTTATATCGCGGCAAAAAGTCAGATGACTGACAAAAGTTTTATGCTAATGTGTGAAATGTAGGGCGTGGACTATGCGTGAAGTCAAATTGACGACCTGAGTAAACCACCTTGTATCTTCCCGTCCCGGAAACCGATCAGGTCTCCGCTTGGTGAGCGGATAAAAAACCGCCGCTCCTCATGCGGAGGGGCGGCGGTTGTGTGCGTAGGCCGTCAGGGGGGGACGGTGATTATTTGCGGAAGAGCATGTCGGCCGTGATGGCTTGCCATTTCCCGCCCGGGGTGCGGAAGTTCACTTTCCCGTCGTTCCAGTAGGTCGGGTATCCGCCATAGATACCTCCGGTGAAGATGACCTTGATCGGGTGGAAGCCTTTGGCCAGTACGCGTTGGGCGTTCTCGCGGCTTTGGCGCTTGATGCGGTCGCTGTCGTTGTCGATGAGTTTCACACCGTCGATCCAGAACTGCGTGTTGGTGGTCGAGAATTCGTAAATGCCGTCTTCCGGTATGTAGACATAGCCTTCGGCTACGGCGGCGTAGTTCTCGACGCCACGGACGTTGCCCGGGACGAGCGTCTGCGAGCGGACTGCCTCAATGGTGGCGGCAGCCTTGTGATACCAGTGCTTGACCGTGTCGAGGTCAGCTACATACATGAAGTCGCCGTTAGCCAGGCGCAGGTCGAGTCCTTTGCGCGGTGTGCGGTCGAACGTGACAGCCGGAGCGGGTACTTGCTTGTCTGCCTCAATGGTGCGGACGGGGCTCATGAGTCCGCATGGCAGGATGACGGCCGCTTTGATCGTGCTGCTTTGCGTCAGGACGATAGGTCCGGTGTAGGTCGTCGACGACGCCGTCGGCTGGCTGCCGTCGAGCGTGTAGACTATCTTTTCGGGGCGTGTCGTGCTCAGCGTAACGTGTGTTGTGTCGCTGAACGCCAGATGGCTGCACGAACCGCCCGGTTGCTCAGGCAGGGGGATGTGGAAACCGATGCCGTGGGCTTGCAGGCGCAGGGCTGCGTCGGTGTCGATACGGCGGACAAAGTCGGTGTAGTTCTTGCGGCCCGGCATCGTCCAGCCGATTTCGGCCACCGCCAGTGCGCGAGGGTAGAGCAGGTTTTCGAGTTGCCCCTGCGTGTGGATGTATTCCGCCCAGAGGTTACCCTGTACGCCGAGTACGTAGCGATCGGCGTGATTGGCAGAAAGCACTTTGGGCACAGGGTTGTACTTGTAGACGCGTTCGAGGTAAGAGTTCCCGCCGATACAGGTTTGCTCTACGTTCGGGTCGCCTTGGTAGAAATTGATATACAGCCCGTGGCTGCTGGGCGTCATGATGACGTTGTGGCCGGCGCGTGCGGCGGCGATGCCGCCGTCTTCGCCGCGCCAGGACATGATGGTTGCCGTCTTGTTGAGGTTTCCGCCTTCGAGGATCTCGTCCCAGCCGATGATGCGTTTGCCTTTCTTTTCAAGGTACTTCTCCACGCGGCTTACGACATAGCTTTGGAGTTGTGCTTCTTTGGGGCGGCTTTTCTCGTCGACGTAACCCAGTTTGCTGATTAGCTTCTGACAGTTCGGGCATAGTTCCCACTCGATGCGGGGGCTCTCATCGCCGCCGATGTGGAAGTACTTGCTCGGGAAGAGTGGGGCGAGCTCGTCGATTACATCCTCGAGGAAGTCGAATGTGGTCTCCTTTCCGGGACACATGACGACATCTTCGACGCCCCAGATGATACGGGGCGTGATGGAGTCGCCCCGGCACGACAGCCACGGATAGGCTGCAATGGCGGCCAGTTCATGACCCGGGATTTCCAGCTCGGGGATGATTTCGACATGGCGGGCTGCGGCGTAGGCTACAATGTCTTTCACCTCATCTTGTGTGTAGAAGCCGCCATGACGGCTTCCGTCGCCCTCCGTCCGCCATGCGCCGACCTCTGTCAGCTTCGGATATTTCTTGATTTCGACGCGCCATCCCTGGTCGTCGGTCAAGTGCCAGTGGAGCGTGTTAATCTTGTAGTGCGAGAGCATGTCGATTTGCTTCTTCATCACGTCGACGGGGATGAAGTGGCGGCAGGGGTCAAGCATGATGCCACGGTAGGGGAAACGCGGCTCGTCGTTGATGACGACGGCGGGGGCTGTCCAGGTCTTGACGCCTGCCTGCGGCGTGGCGGCTTCGATCTGTGGCGGGAAAAGTTGCATGAGGCTCTGTGTGGCATAGAATAGGCCGCGGTCTGTGCTGGCGGTGATTTCGACGCCCGGCTGGCCTACGACGAGGCGGTAGGCTTCGGGCTTGAAACCGGATTTGTCTATTTTCAGCACAATGGAGCCTGCGCTCGGCTTTTTGGCCATTTGGATGTCGTAGCCGGTGGCGGCATTAAGACGGGCGATGAGGCTTTCGGCCACGTCTTTGGCTCCCTTTCCTTCGGGGACGACCGTGGTGGTCGGCGCCAGGGTGAACTGGCCCGTTCCGTGCACGATTTCCTGCGGCGTGGGGACGATGTTGAGCGCGACGGACTGGGCGCCGGCCGGCAATCCGCAGGCCAGCAGGAGTGTCGCGATGAGTAGTGGGGTTTTCTTCATGATGCGTCTGATGGGTTTAAGGTTTATGTATAATGGATTGGGTATGGTCGGGGAGATGACGCGCGCACTGGCCGTTCTTCCTGTCAGCCGTCGGGACGTTTCTGTCAGCCGTTTCGTTTTTCCGGTCACTGCGCCGGGACTGCCCGTTGGTAGGGCAGGTGTATTGTCCTTTATGCCGGGTGGCGTGTCCGAACCGGACGGCGTGTTGCGGACAGATGTGGTAACAGGCCAGGCAGCCCGTGCAGTGTCCGAGCCACTCGGGGCGTCCGTCGGGTCGGTGCCGGATGTTCTGGACGGGGCAGTGGGCGCTGCATGCGTGGCAGCCGTTGCACGAAGGTTGGGCGTGGAAATAGCGGTCGGTGACAAAGAAACGGTTGAACAGCGGTCTGAGTACACACGACTTCACCCAAGGCATGCTGCCGGGAGTGACGCGGCTGACGCCCCGGCGGGCGGATAGGATGTCGGCCGCGATGGCGTCGAGCGTGAGGCGAGATGCGTCGAGTTTATGCCCGGCGACTGCTTCGCTGTCGACGTCGAAACCCGGGAGGCAGACATAGGTGTTGGGCATCTGTACGGAGAAGACGGCACGCAGGGCCATCCCCTTGGTCTGCAAGACTGAACGGAGTTCCCTGTCGGCCAGTCCGATGTCGTCGCCGCAGGTCATGACACCGTAGACGTAGGCTTCCGGCGCGGCGAAGCCCTCGGGGAGCGACTGTATGAACCGGCGTACCCAACGGGGAAGGCCCCAGGCATGGACAGGAAAGACCCAGCCGATGCGGTCGTAGCGCAGGGCGCCGCGAACGGTGTCGGAAGCTTGTGTCATGTCGTAGATGGCATCGCCCGTCAGGCGTGCCAGGGTCTGCGCCACATATCGGCTGTTTCCTGTTCCGCTGAAATAGAAAATCGCGTTCATCTGAGGCGTTGTTGGAATACATAGCAATCTTTGAACACCACTTTGGCGCTTTCGACCGGATGGGAGAACAGCCCGAAGACCGCACTGCCGCTGCCGCTCATGGCGGCATAAACGGCGCCGAAGTCGTAGAGCGTCTGCTTGATGGCTGCGATTTCGGGATGCGCCGCAAAGACGCTTTCCTCAAAGTCGTTGCCGAGGCGGCCGCGCCATTCCGTCACAGGGCGCGCGATGACGTCGGCCAATTCCGTGTCGGGACGCCGGGGTGTCACGCCGGCGTAGGCTTCGCGAGTGGAAACGTGGACCGGAGGCTTGATGAGCAGGAGCGTCCACCCTTTCAGCGAGAGTGTGAGGGGCGTGAACCTGTCGCCGATGCCGGTCGCAAGGACGGGGCGTTCGCGCACGAAGAACGGACAGTCGGCCCCAAAGGCCGAAAGCCGCCGTTCCATTTCCGTCGCGCTCAGTCCGAGGCCGAACTGCTCGTTCAGTTGCTTCATCATGTGAGCCGCGTCGCTGCTTCCTCCGCCCAACCCGGCACCGGTGGGGATGTGCTTGTCCATGTAGATGTCGAGGGCTGGGAGGCCGAATTCTTCCTTCATCGAGAGGTAGACCCGTACGACGAGGTTGTCCGCCGCCTCACCGTCGATCCGCAGTCCGACTTGCTGGAAGGCGTAGGGCGCGTTGGAGTGGAGCAGGGGCTTTGTCTCGAGCGTGTCACACAGCGGGATAGGGTAGAAAACCGTCTCCAGATTATGATAGCCGTCGGGACGTTTCTCCACCACGTATAGGCCGAGATTGATTTTAGCCGGAGGAAAAGTTAGCATAGGCTCAGTCGTAAGTCAGGCAAAGGTAACGTTTTATCAAAAATAAATCCGTACTTTTGTCCCATAATTTTAAATATGTCTAAAAGCTACAACAAGAGTTATGCTTACTATCAAACAAATCACAGACGATAAGGAAGCCGTCATCCGCGGGCTTGAAAAAAAGCATTTCGGCGGTGCGCGCGAATGTATCGAACAGGTGCTCTCTTTCAACAATGCGCGCAAGGCGGCGCAAGCTGAACTCGACAGTTGCCTTGCAGAGGTGAAGGCGCTGTCGAAAAGCATCGGCGCTCTCATGAAGGAAGGCAAAGCAGCAGACGCCGAAGCTGCCAAGCAGAAAGTGGCGGACATCAAAGTGAAGACTAAGGAGCTCGAAGCCAGGATGGCGACGGCTGAGGCTGACATGAACCAGCTGCTCTACACCATACCGAACGTGCCCTACGACATTGTGCCCGAAGGCAACGGGGCGGAGGACAACCTCGTTGTCAAAACGGGCGGGCACGATACCGTGCTGCCCGAAAATCCGCTGCCGCACTGGGAACTTGCCAAGAAGTACAACCTGATAGACTTTGACCTCGGTGTGAAAATCACAGGTGCCGGTTTCCCTGTTTACATAGGCCAGGGCGCCCGCTTGCAGCGTGCGCTGATCGACTTTTTCCTTGATGAGGCCCGTGCCGCCGGCTACACGGAAATCATGCCTCCCACTGTGGTCAACGCAGCGTCGGGTTACGGCACCGGCCAGTTGCCCGACAAAGAAGGGCAGATGTATCACTGTGACTTGGATGACCTCTACCTGATCCCAACGGCCGAGGTGCCCGTGACGAACATATACCGCGACGAAATCCTCGACGAGAAAGACCTTCCGGTCAAGAACTGCGCCTACACGCAATGTTTCCGCCGCGAGGCCGGCTCCTATGGAAAGGACGTGCGCGGCCTTAACCGCCTGCACGAGTTCTCGAAAATCGAACTCGTCCGCATCGATAAGCCTGAGCACTCGGCACAGTCGCATCAGGAGATGCTCGACCATGTTGAAAACTTGCTTGTCAAGCTCGAATTGCCGTACCGAATCCTGAGGCTATGTGGCGGCGACATCAGTTTCACGGCGGCCTTGTGCTATGACTTTGAGGTGTATAGCGAAGCGCAGAAGCGTTGGCTGGAAGTAAGTTCCGTGTCTAATTTCGATACGTACCAGGCCAACCGTCTGCACTGCCGCTACCGACGTGCGGACAAGAAGATCGAGCTCTGCCACACGCTGAACGGGTCGGCGCTCGCCCTGCCGCGCGTGGTGGCTGCTTTGCTCGAAGACTTCCAGACGCCTGACGGCATACGCATCCCCAAGGCTCTGCAACCCTATATGGGCTGCGATATGATTCGTTGAGCGGATTGTCCCACCGGAATGCAGGCTTGGAAAATCCTGTCGCAGTGACAGAAAAAACTGTCAGGGCGACAGGATTTTCTGTCACTGCGGTTTGTCTGCCCGCCTCGGCCGACGTGTACGGCTGAATCTGGAAATGGAAAAGCGCGATGGCGTCCAGGAATGCGGACACTGTCGCGCTTTGTGCGTAAAAAAGGACAGGAGGCCTGTAAGCCGGGTTCTGTACCGCCCGTATTGGACGGTGTCTGCCATTTATCCGGGCCTGCCGTCGCCGACAGGCTCTATCGTTCTACCCTCCGGCGCATTGCTCGGGCGGGTCACCCTCAGTCGCCGGTTTACATGAACTTTCAACATCCGGCAGGCACGGCCTGCATGTCGCCATGCAGCCGGTGGGCTCTTACCCCACCTTCTCACCCTTACCGACGCCGTGTGGCGCCGGCGGTTGTTTTCTTCTGCCTTCGCTCACCCTTGCGGACGACTTCCCGTTAGGAAGCGGATTGCCCTGTGTTGCCCGGACTTTCCTCCTGCGCCACTGGGACGCACGCGGCAGACCGGCCTCCTGTTCCTTAGTGGCTGCAAAGGTACGAATTAAATCCGATTCGTGTCCCCCTGGTGCTTCTTTCTCCGGCTCCAAGGCAGGCTGAGGAGCCGTGGGCGGTGCTTTTCAAATTCGTTCAGTGCGCAGTCGGCCTGTTTGTGTCCGAGACGGATGAGAGCGTCGGCCTGCGGGAAGTCGAACACCGAAGCGCACAGCATGGGCACTTCGACAACAACGTCCACCGGGTGTGCCGCCAAGGTTTGCGCGATGAGGCGTTGCGTCATCAGGTCGAAGATCGAGCGGATTGTGCCCACGTATCCGGCCGGGCCGCCCGAATTGCTGAAAACGTTGTCCAGCAGGTTCGTGCGCCACGAGCGTACTGCCTTATATTTCTCTCGCAGGTAGGCTATGGGTGTCGGAGCCTTGGTGCCGTGCGTGTGCGGACGGTTGGCTATGTTCTCGTTACCGTAGGCGTAAAGGTTGACGGCGACGCTAAGTTCGCGGCGGCCGGGAAGGGCCAGGTCGACCGGAATCGGGTTGACCACACTGCCGTCTACGAGCCGCACGCCTTCTTTTTCCACGGGTGTCAGTACGGCCGGGATGGCTATTGAGGCACGGATAGCTTCGTAGACGCTGCCTCGCGTGAACACTTCGGCGCGGCCGGTCGTGAGATTGGCCGCCACGATGGACAACCTGACGGGCAGCGACTCGATGGCGCAGTCGGGGGCAAGTTCTTTCAGCTTTTCGATGAAACGTCCACCCCTGATGAAACCTTGCTCGGTCAGGGTGAAGTCGAGATAGTTGGCCATGTTTTCCGTCGAGACAGTCCGCATGAAGCTTTCGAGGGCGTCGAGCCGTCCCATCGCATAGAAAGCACCGACCACAGAGCCGATTGAACAACCCGCCACAGCGCGTATGCGGTAGCCTCGGGCTTCGAGTGCGTGGATGGCGCCGATGTGAGCCAGCCCGCGCGCTCCGCCGCATGACAGGGTGAGCACAACGTCTTTTTTCATGTTATATATATTTAATGTGTGGCAAAGGTAGCAATTTCTTCCACCGTACCTGGATTAATCAGAAAGGAAACGGGTTTTTCAAGATGGCGACGAAAAAAAACGGTGATACGTTTGGAATATATCGGAAAAAGTCTTACTTTTGCATCGCTTTTCCGAACAACAGACAGGGCGCTTAGCTCAGCTGGTTCAGAGCGTCTGCCTTACAAGCAGAGGGTCGGGGG
>ERZ827496.342-NODE-342-length-69138-cov-39.156652_pt1 | contig 69138 bp, 43 predicted proteins | sample MGYA00519769_ERZ827496 | MGnify/ENA primary metagenome ERZ827496 (study PRJEB31778, sample SAMEA3449327) | human gut metagenome | biome: human gut; feature: human-associated habitat; material: faeces | place: United Kingdom | collected 2010/2012 ...
AATTCCTAACGGAATTTCATCGCATCTTCTTCGGGACAACATGTATATCATTTCCAAAAAAATTTGGACTAATGTGTGGCCGAAAAAGAGCGAACACGGATAGCGCATATTTTCACGAATAATTCATTGGGGATTTGCGTGTGTGGTGGGGGTTATAACAGGCACCACATGGTGACGAGGAAGGGGACGGTGAAATCTACCACGAAGCCGTGGTAGATGCTGAGGGCGGTGTAGCGGTCGCCTATGGTGTGGGTGATGATGGGGAGGGTGGTATCCATCGAGGTGGCTCCGCCTGCGGTGATGGGGGCGAGCGGTCCGAACACTTTCGCCAGCAGTGGGGCGAGTAGCAGGGTGATCATCTCGCGTATGATGTTGGCGAGCAGGGCGATGGTGCCGAGTTCCACTCCGCGAAATTCGGTGATGAAGATGCTCGACAGCGAGTAGTAGGCGAATCCGCTGTTAATCGCCATAGTGTCGGCAAAGCCTCGATGCAGCATCAGCCACGCCACCACGGCACCCAGCCACGAGCCTAAAATGGTGACCAGTGGGAGCAGGGCGTAGCGTGGGTTGATGGAGCGCAGATCGCGCTTTGTGTCGGGGTTCATGCCTATGCCCAAGCCCACGCAGAAAAGCAGGCCGCAGAGTGCCACAAAACTTACATTGCTATCTCGCAGCAGCGCTGGCGCCAAGTCGGCATGGCCCACCACGATGCCAAGGATAAAGAATCCTACGATAATCAAACTTCCTTTCATCGCTTTCCTCCTGCTATTTTCCACAATGCCCAAGCCAGCACGCAGCAACCCAGTGTGCCAGCCACCGACAGCAGCAGTGCCTCAACGCCGAGCGTAGGCAACGCCTTGATGATTTGTTCGTTGCCGCCCACTTCCACGCCAAGCAGAAAGAGCAACAGCCATATCAAAACCGTAATCACTTTGTCTTTCGCAGTCTGCACCTTGGCGCAAGAGCGCGAAAACTTTTTCCGCAGCAAATATCCGCTACAGATGCCTAAAAATATGAATAGAATGACGCTAAACATTCGGTCGAGATTTCAAATCACACAATTATTACATCTTTGCCCTGCAAAGCCGTTATTCCACCCAAAATATGTAGGTGAGGCTGATAAGGCTGATGCTTATCCACAGCAGCACGCCCTGAATGAGTGGACGAATGCCCACGGAGCGCAGTGTGGCGCGTGTGAGCGATGCACCGATAAAGAATAGTGAAAGGGTGATGAGGTGCTTGGCGAGCTTGTTGACGGCACTGCTGAACGCCGAGCCCATAGCCGCAGCACCGTCGCCGATGAGGGCGGCATTGCTCAAAACGTAGGTGTTGAAGATGATGGCAACGATAAACCAGATAATGAATCGTGGCACGCAGCTGTACCAAGGCTTTGCCTCGCCACCAGCCGACGCAAGCGAACTGCGGAAGAAGAACGGAGTGACCAGTGCCAACACCACAATCCACAGCGCGCGAGTCAGTTTGATGGTAGTCGCCACCTCCAGCGCGCTCACACCTTGTGCGGCAACGAGTTGTGGGTGCATCTGGTCGTAAGCCGCGCCGGCTCCCACCACCGACGAGGTGTCGTGAATGGCAATTGCCGCCCACATGGCAAATTGTTTCATGGTCATGCCCAAAGCGTCGCCAATCGAAGGGAACAGGAACAGCGCAATGCCGTTGAGCACAAACACCACGCCCAGCGCCACCGACATGCTCTCAGGTTTCGCCTTGATAACTGGCCCCACAGCGGCTATTGCCGAGCCACCGCATATTGCCGTGCCCGAACTCAGCAGATAGCTGGTCTGCGAATCCACTTTCAGCAGTTTTCTGCCGAAAAACCAGCCCAATGCAAGCGTGCCAAACACGCTCACCACCGTGAACAGCATACCCTCGCTGCCCGAAGCAAGCGCCTTGTTCACGTTCATACCGAATCCCAAGCCGATTACTGAATATTGGAGCAGTTTCTTCGACATCGTTTTGTTGAACGCAGGGAAAGCCTCGCCCACAATCAGCGCGAATGCGAAGCCCAAAGCCAACGCCACAGGCGACGACACCCAATGTGCCATCCACGCCAACTGTCCCAACTCCAATCCAAACACTTCCTCGGCGAATCCCAAAAGTAGCGACACGCCAATCACTGCCACAACAGTAATGTAGCACACTTCATTTCTCTTCATATCAAAAATATTTCTTCAAAAATCATTTCCCTCCAAAATGTCATTCCACATTCTGGTCCGAGCCTCGCCCTGTTATTCTCAACATTTTTGCGACGGCTCTATAATATATATGGTGACAAAGGTACTAAAAAATGATGATATGCGAGCTATCACTACCGCCGAAACAAAAAAATGCAATTTTATTTGATTTTTTTTGTTATGTGTGCAGATAGGTTGCACATGTGGTGATTACCTTTGCGGCGAAGTTAAAACCCAGTTGAGGATGTGTCAACGCATTGGAAACATGCCAAAGGCATGTCCCTACGATATGGCGATGTCGGTTTTGAAATATTGGATTATGAATTTTAAACTACTAAAAAGGATTATGACAGTTAAGGAAAAGATTATTGGCACACTGCGTGCCACTGGCCGTGAGAACATTGAACAGGTGATCGACTACATGGAAAACAACGGCTTTTTTACGAAGAGTTGCCACCGTCACCATCATTACAGAGGTGGACTGGCAGACCATGCGTGGCAAACCTATCAGATTGCCCTGCAAAACAACCCCAATGGCATTGACGAGCAGAGCATCGCCATTTGCGCTTTGCTGCACGACTTTTGCAACTGTGGCGGAATGACTGACCAAGTAGGGCATGGCCGCCGCTCGGCTGGAATGTTGAAGGAATTGGGATTGCATTTGTCGCATGACGAATTTTTGGCCGTGCGTTTTCACATGAGTCTGCACACCCATATTTCCCACCCTCTCTATAACGACGCGAGGCACTGTGCTCTGCGCACTCTCATCCTCACTTCCGACACCCGCTCTGCCCAAAAACGCACAGGCGCAGAGTTTCCTGCCATTGACCATTGACCGGTTTGGGTTAAAAAAAGATGGTACTGCTTAGGCGAAATTTATGAATTGTTTTGTATATTTGATAGTTTATTGTGTGATTAACTTGTAAATCAATATTTGTGATGAAAATTTTACATACGAGTGACTGGCATTTAGGGCATTTCCTGTATAACGAATCGCAGGAAGCGGCGCAGTTGGATATGCTGAACCAGATTGCGGAAATTGTGGCCGTGCAACAGCCCGACGCACTGGTGATTTCGGGCGATATTTACGACACCACCCAGCCTTCTGCCAGCGTGCAGCAGATGTTTGCCAATGCCATTGTGAACATACACGAGGCGTGCGAAGATATGACCATTGTGTGTATTGCCGGCAACCACGACAGCGGCAGCAAGCACATGATTTTCCACACCCCATGGCGTGCGCTGAATGTGCACATGGTGGGAACCATATCCAAAGACTGTAACCTCGACGACTACATTATCCCCGTTGCCGACAAGGGATATGTGGTGGCTGTGCCTTTCGCCGCCGACCGCTATATGCCCGAAGATGTGTTTAAGGTGATGGCGGAGAAGGTGGCTGAGCGCAACGAGAAGGGGCTGCCTGTGGTGCTTGCCGCGCACTTGGCAGTGGCAAACTCCGACTGGCGGGGACACGATTTCTCGACCGACACCAATATCGGCGGACTGAACTGCCAGGAATTGAGTGTGTTTGCCGACGGCTACGACTATGTGGCACTGGGGCACATACACAAGCAGCAGTGCCTGGATAAGGAAAAGCGCGTTTGGTATGCCGGCACACCGATAGCGGTGAGTTTCGACGAGTCGTACTCAGGCAATGAGCACGGCGTGCTGATGGTGGAGTGTGAGCATCACGGTGCAGCGGTGAGCGTGGAGTCGATACACGTGAAAAACATCAACCCATTGGTGAATTTGCCATTTGAGGGAGCCGCCGAATGGGAAGATGTGAAGAAAATGCTCGCTGACTACGACAGCGAAATCCCTTCGTTTGTGCGCCTGAATGTGGAGGTGGATGGCTATCTGCCCGCAGGTGCCAACGACGAGGCGCAGCAGATTGTGGCGGGCAAGAAATGCCGCCTTTGCCTTATCAACTCAAAGCGAAAGGTGCAGCGCGACCACGCCACCAGCGACCAACCCACCCTCACAGCCACCGAACTGAAGCAAATCGACTTCATAGAAGTGGCAAAAATGTATATCGAGTCGGAGGGCGTGACATTCGACGACGAAATGCTCGAAATGCTCCAGGAAGTAAAGGAAATGTTGAACTCAAATCAGGAATAACCATGAAAATCAAACAACTGCATATCAGCAACATCGCTTCAATCATTGAAGCCACCATCGACTTCACTGCGCAACCACTTTGCGACAGCGACGTGTATCTCATCACCGGCGACACTGGCGCAGGCAAAACCACCATTCTCGATGCCATTTGTCTGGCATTGTTCAACAACACCCCACGCCTGGCAAAAGGCACCAAGGTGACCGTGAAGAATGGCGACGATGAACTCACGTTGAGGGACCCTCGCCGATTGATGCGTCGCAATACCGGCGAAGCATTGGTTGAACTGCTTTTCGAGGGCAACGACGGCAAAAACTACAAGGCAGAATGGCAAGTGCAACGTGGCAAGAAAAAGAAAGTCGATAAAAAAATCAACAGCATTAATCGCAGCATCACCAACCTTGACACAGGCGAAAGTATACAGTCGGCAGGTGTCAAAGATGCTGAATTGCAGGCAAAGATAGCAGAAGTGATAGGGCTGGATTTCGACCAGTTCTGCCGCACCACGATGCTTGCCCAAAACGAGTTCACAAAATTCCTGTCGAGTGGCGAGACGGAAAGAGCCGACATTTTGGAGAAAATCACCCAAACCGCAGAGTTCTCGGCTGTGGGTAGCAAGGTGTATGAAATCCAAAGCGCAAAAAAAGAAGCGTGGGAAGCCGCCCAGAAAGCCGCAAGCGACACAGGCCTCACCGACGACGAAATAGCGGAAAAGAAGGAGCAAGTGGCTGCACTTGAAGAAAGCAGGAAGCAGCAGAGCGCCGAGCGCGACAACGCCCGCAAGAAAAGGGATTGGCTGGACATGGAAAGCAAGTTGGCGCAGAAAGAAGCGCAGACCAAACAGGAGTTTGACGCCGCCAGCGAAGTGCTTGAAAGCAATCAGTACAAGAGCGATTGCAGTTTTGTGAACGATTGGAACGCCTCCATTGGCGCCCGAAAGCACCTTGAGCAAGCCGTTGCCGCCGAGAAGCAAATCAAGCAGCAAGAGGGCGAACTCTCTAAACTGAAAGCGGAGTATGTGAAGGTGCAGAGCGGCTATCAGTATGCCCAAAACGAATGTGAGGAGTCTGGAGCCAAGTTGAAAGCCCTTGGCGAGGCTATTGCCGCCAATAGTGGCAAGGCTGCCGTGTTCGACAACGCCCAAACCATCGGTGCAAGCCTCTCCACCATTGCCACCAAAAGCAAAAAGGTGGAAGAGCTGGTTGCCGCTGTCGAAAAAGAGCAGCAGTTGCTCACCGGCACTCTTGTGCCTCAGTGCGAGAAAACCAACGGGGAGTTTACCGAGCATGGAAAGGCAGTTCAAGTGCTTGCCGATGCCATCAAAACGAAAGATAGCGAACTCGACGCGTTGAAACTCAAAGACTTGCGAAACGAGCGCGACACCGTGAAAGAACTGCTCACCAACATTGGCATCGCCATCGACAATATCGACGCTATCGACAAGGCCGCGGAAGCGAGAAATAAAGAAAAACAGCGCCTCGACGCACTGAAAAACGACATTGAGGCAAGAAAATTGCGCCTCGACAAAGAACTTGTGCCCTGTTACACCGAGGCTAAGGCAGCCACCGCTGCCTGCGAACAGGCGAGAGACCTTTTGCGCGACTCGGTCGATAGTTTTGCAAAGCAGATGAGAAGTCGCCTGACGGTGGGTTGCGAATGCCCTGTGTGCCGTCAGAAGGTAGAGCAACTGCCGCTGGAAGATGCGGTGAACAAGATGTATCTCGATGCCGACAAGAGTTACAATGAGGCGAAAAGCAAATGCGAACTTGCCGAAAAGCAAATGCGCGAAGCCGAGTCGGAACTGAAATCGGAAACCAAAAGATACGACACCGACAAGAAGAAATACGATGCCGACCACTCTGCGGCCGACGCTCAAAAAAAAGCTGCCGAATCGTGCAAGAAATGCGGTATTGACGCGCTTAACGCCGACACCAAACAAGCGTTGCAATCGCTCTGCGATGATCAGCAGAAGCACCTCACCACCAACATTAGCCCCAAAATCACTAATGGCGAGAAACTTGAGGAAGAACTGAAGGGGCTGCGCACCGAGCACGAAACTGCTACGAAAACCCTTGAGCAGAAGCGTGTGGCAAGCGAAAAGGCGAAGCAAGCCGTGGACGGCAGCAAGGCGAAGATTGAAAACAACAATCGCGCCATCGCCGAACATAATGCTGATATCGTCGCTGCTATCGGTGAGGTGGAACCGCTGCTTGCCGACAGCGAGTGGAAGCACGACTGGAAGAACGAGCCGCTGCTGTTTAAGAAGGAACTGGAGCAAGCCGCCGCCGATTTTGCAAGCAAGAAAAGCCAACAAACCAGCCTTGAAGCGCAAATCGAACAGGCACAGCGCGACAACGAGCGTACCGCCAACATCATCAAGCAAATCCAGGAAAAGCAAGCCGATTGGAGCAAAACCGAGGCTGTGGCTGCGTGCCAAATGGCGAATTTGTTTGAGAGCGCCAACAGTGTGTTGCAACGCGTGGGCGTGGTGGCTTCTGCCATTGCTTCTGCCCAGAGCGCCGCAACCGAAAATCGCAACAGTCTGAACCAGTTTTTAGAGCAGCACCCCGATTTCACGATTGTTCGCCTCGAATATCTTAACACTGCTACATCGGTGAGCAAGTTGGCTGAAAAAATAGAGAATCAGCGCAAAGCCCCTACGCAAAAGGAAACTTTGTGGAAAGAGGCTATTGAAAGCCACAAAGCGCACCAAGCCGCCAAGCCCGAATTGGCTGAAGATGACACCATCGACAGCACCGCCAACGCCTGCCAAATGGCAGAAAACGCCATCGGTGAACTCAACCAGCAGATTGGTGCCATCAACAAGGAGTTAAGCGCCGACGCAGAGAAGAAAAATGCACTCACCGCACTGGTGGAAAAGGAGGCTGAGGCTCGCAAGGAATACGATAAATGGCTTCGCCTAAGCAAGTTGATTGGCGATAAAGATGGCAAGGTGTTCCGCACAATAGCGCAAAGCTACATTTTTGGCGGTTTGCTCAACTCTGCCAACACCTACTTGGAGAAGTTGGAGCCACGCTATAGTCTGAAGAGCGTGCCACGCACCCTCTACTCATCGCTGGAGGACGCTTATCAAGGATATGCTTCGCGCGACACCAGTTCGCTTAGCGGTGGCGAAAGCTTCCTCGTGTCGCTCGCTTTGGCTTTGGCATTGAGCGATATTGGGCAAGGACTGTCGGTCGATACCCTGTTTATCGACGAAGGTTTTGGTTCGCTGAGTGGCCAACCGCTCACCAACGCCATCAACACCCTGCGTTCGCTCCGCGGAAAGAATGGCCGCCACGTGGGCATCATCAGCCACATACAGGAAGTGCGCGACAACATACCCGTGCAAATCCAAGTGGTTAAATCCTCCGACAGTTCATCCAGCACCATCCAAGTCACCGAATAAGAGGCTCGGTCGGGAATGCGATTTCGTCATAACGTAGGGATATGCCTTCGGTATGTTTTGTTGTCAATATAAAATATGTCAGTATTTTAGAAACATGCCAAAGGCACCTCCCCACGTTAATCACTTAGAAACACACACTAAAAACCTATAAAACATGGAAATTACAACAAAGATTTTAAAAGAACGGTTTATTGAATACAACAAGCGTTACTTTGATGATAAACTACCGATGGTTGATTTTCGCCGACACCGTACAGGTAATCCTGTCGCTCGTCTGAATACTCCGAACAACGGAAACCTGTCAATATCCTTCAGCACCGTATATAACTGGAACGATAAACTGATTCGTGACACATTAATCCATGAGATGATACATCTATATTTGGTCGTCAACAAGAAAGAATGGATTTTTGGCCACGGCATACCATTTCACCTATGCTGTCTGAAATTCCTATTGAAATACCGTATCGACGCCTTAGGCTGGTTCACAAAATACCCCCGGTTCTAAAATACGGTTCAGCGCATAAATACTGGAGGGACTGAAACAAACATAAAAAAAACAGCCTTTTGGCAATGTCAGTGCTTCGCACCTGTCGTTAGTGCTGTGGCATGTCTGATTTCAAGCAGATGCTTGAATCATCCACACCACATCACCAACGCCGCCCTCCCCAGCGAGGTCGGTGGCATCGCCAAAAGGATAAAAACCGCTCGCCTTCGGCGAAAAACCAAACCTGGTAGGGACGTGATACTTCACGTCCGCTCATAATTTTGGTATTATATTGAATATCAACCATTTGACCTGGACGCGAAGTATCGCGTCCCTACCATGCAAAATCGTTTTGGGAGATACAACCTCTTTTCAAGAAATCATTTTACTATCAGGGGTTTTTCAATAAGAAACGGCGAGTGGTTTTTATCCTTGGGGCAAAGTGGATAGCCCTCGTAAGAGGGTGGCGGAGGGATTGTGTGGTTGGCGGCATGGAAACTCGTTTCCAATGACGCAAAGCGCACAGTTGCACCGCCAAATGCGAAGCATTCCACTTTGCCCCAAGGCTGTTTTTTATGTTTTTGTTTTTGCTCCCATTCACGATTCGACCACATTGCTTAATCCTCCCCCCCCCCAAGTAAAAAAACACAGGGGCTGGGCCGCGTAGGGTGGGTGCGGCTCAGCCTCTGGGGTGTTGTTTTGGTCGAAGCGGTGGGGGTTAGGCTTCGGATTCTACGATTTTGCAGATTTCTACGATGGTGCGCATTGCCTTTTCCATTGCCTGAACGGAAACGTATTCGTAGCGACCGTGCATGTTCATGCCGCCTGCGAAGATGTTGGGGCATGGCAGACCTTTGAACGAGAGTTGTGCGCCGTCGGTGCCGCCGCGGATAGGTTGAACGATTGGGGTAACGTCGGCGTTTTTCATTGCCTTTTCTGCCACCTCGATGATGTGCATCACTGGTTCAATCTTTTCGCGCATGTTGTAGTATTGGTCTTTGATTTCGATTGACGCGCAGTTGGGGAACTCGGTGTTCACTTTGTGGCAAAGGTGTTCGAGTTCGCGCTTGCGACTTTCAAAGCGTGCGCGGTCGTGGTCGCGAACGATGTAGGTGAGCACGGTTTTTTCCACTGTGCCCTCAAAGCCAATAAGGTGATAGAAGCCTTCGTAGCCTTCGGTATGCTCTGGGGTTTCCCAACGTGGAATCATCACCGCAAACTGGTTAGCCACTCGGATAGAGTTGAGCATCTTGTGCTTCGCCATGCCAGGGTGCACGTTCAAGCCGGTGAAAGTGATTTTTGCCGATGCGGCGTTGAAGTTTTCAAACTCAAGTTCGCCAGGATAGCCACCGTCCATGGTGTAAGCCCATTCGGCACCGAATTTTTCCACATCGAAGTGGTGTGCGCCCATACCGATTTCCTCGTCGGGGTTGAACGCGATGCGAATGTCGCCGTGCTTGATTTCGGGGTGTGCCTGGAAGTATTCAATGGCGCTGATAATTTCAGCGATGCCAGCCTTGTCGTCGGCACCGAGCAGAGTGTTGCCGTCGGTCACCACGAGGTCTTGACCCACGAAGTCGGCCATTTCGGGGAATTGCTCAGGGTCGAGCACGATGCCTTTTTCCTCGTTAAGCACCACCTTGCCGCCTTCATATTTCACCACACGGGGATTCACACCGTGGCCGCTCATGTCGGTGGCGGTGTCGAGGTGTGCGATAAAGCCGATGGTTGGCACCTTCTTGTCGGTGTTTGAAGGGAGAGTTGCCATCAAGTAGCCGTTTTCGTCGAGCGAGATGTCGCTGAGGCCCATGCCTTCAAGTTCTTTCTTGAGTTCTTGTGCAAACACCATTTGCCCAGGTGTGGAGGGAGTGAGGTTGGTAAGTTCGTCACTTTGAGTATCGAACTTCACATACTGGAGAAATCTATCTACTAATTTCATGTTGTGGTTATATGTTTAAGCCACACCTAAATAGGCGTGGGCAGTTTATTTGCGTATTATGTGAGCAAAGGTAATAATAATTTTTGTAATTTTGTAATGTTAAACATGGCATTTGCATGATGGCAATTCGTAAAAAGCGCAAAACCTATGCTTCGCACCGCTGGCGGCTTCATCTGCTTTCGGGCATTTGGGGTGTGGCAGTGACGGCGGCGGTGGCTGTGCTGGTGGTCAGGTGCCAGCGTTCGGTATCGGTGGGCATCGCGATAGATGAGCCGCTGCTGGCGCAAATCTGCGAGGTGCAGTTGCCCGACGCCACGCCCGACGAGGTGGTGACACTTGACGGTTTCACGGTGCACTTCAACGCCTCCCACCACATTCCAAACTATGTGGTTTACCGCCTGTTGCGAAGCCACATCGGAGGCAAGGCATCGTATAGCGGCACTTTCACCTGTGCCGATTCGGTGAATGGGTGCGCCGAGCCGTCGGAGTATGCCAAAAGTGGCTACCAGCGTGGTCACATGGCTCCAGCTGCCGACATGAAGTGGAGCAAGCAAGCATTGGAGCAATCCTACACGATGCTCAACATTTGCCCACAGCGCAAGAGTCTGAACACCGGCGCATGGCAGATGCTGGAGGAAAAGGTGAGGGAATGGGCAATGCGCGACAGTGTGCTTGTGGTCATCACCGGTCCGATTCTCGCCAAGCAGATGCCTACCATTGGCAAAACGAGCAAAATTGCCGTGCCTGGGCAGTTTTTCAAGGTGGTGTTTGCCCCTTATGCCCGTCCGTCGCGCGCCATCGCATTTGTGATGCCCAACGCCGATGCCGACAAACTCTGCTCGGAATATGCCGTGAGTGTGGACGAGGTGGAACGTCTCACGGGATTCGACTTTTTCAACACGCTACTTGATGCCGAGCAGCGCCGACTTGAATCGGGAGTTGATACCGACAGTTGGTTTCAGTTTTAAAAATGTAATTTTCAACGCAATATGAAGAAATTATCATACTCCATTATCGCCCTGCTGCTGAGCGCAGGGATTGTGTGCTTTGCTGTTAAGTTCACCGCAGGGCAAACCGCCGATGCCGAAGTGCCGAAGGTGGAGAATGTGGAGAAGAAAAGCCCCGTTGGCAAACTTGTCAGCACCGACAAGAATCCGCTCCTGCTGGTGAAGGTGCCGCAAGATGTGGCAAACCAACGCATCAACCACATGGCGTATGTGTGCTATTTCAACAAGGAGCACCGCATCCCCAACTGCGTAATCTACGAACTGTCGGCCACCGAAGTGGCTCAATGCGATGCTCCCGGCGCAGAGCGACGCAAGAACTATAAGTTTCTTGCCGACCCGAAATGTCCCGACAGCCCCGAATGGTATGAATACCGTGGCTCTGGCTACGACCGTGGACACATGGTGCCTGCCAACGATATGAAGTGGGACAAAACCGCCATGAAGGAATGTTTCTACATGACGAATATGTGTCCGCAACTCCATGCGCTGAACGATGGATGCTGGCGACAACTCGAAATGGCTGTTCACCGTTGGGCGAAGCGTGACAAGCGGTTGATTGTGGCGGCAGGGCCAGTGTTGAAAAACAAGATGAAGCGCATTGGCACTGACCAAAATATATCGGTGCCGGGAGCGTTCTTCAAGGTGATTTATGCGCCCAACCATGGCCGCGCCATCGGCTTCATTTTCAATAATGAGAAAATCCGTGGTTCCTACACTAAGCATGTGGTGAGCGTTGACTATATCGAACGAATGATCGGGCTCGACTTTTTCTCGGCAGTTGACGATAAATTAGAACGACAGATGGAGGCGAATGCCGACATTGAGATGTGGACCAGCAGTAACAAAAAATAAACGAATGACGACAATCAACAACGATACAATTGTGGCTATCAGCACACCCCACGGAATGGGTGGCATAGCAGTGGTGAGAGTGAGTGGCGACGATGCCATATCTATTGTGGCGAAGCGATGGAAGGGCGCGCCACTCAGTGAAATGAAAAGCCATACGGCGCACTTTGGCCGCCTGCTCGACACCAGTGGCGAACTGCTCGACGAGGTGGTGCTCACCCTGTTTCGCGGGCCGCACTCTTTCACGGGCGAAGATGTGATTGAAATCGCTTGCCACGGCTCGATGTGGATTCAACAGCAAGTGGTGAACACGCTGATTGACGCTGGCTGCCGCTCGGCCACTGGCGGCGAATTTACGCAACGCGCCTTCGGAAACGGCAAACTCGACCTTTCGCAAGCCGAAGCCATTGCCGATGTGATTGCATCGTCGTCGCGCGCATCACACCGTGTGGCAATGAATCAGATGCGTGGTGCTTTCAGCCGCCGCCTCACCAGTTTACGCGCCCAGTTGCTCCAATTCGTGTCGCTGATTGAACTTGAACTCGATTTCAGCGAGGAGGAGGTGAACTTTGCCGACCGTGGCAAACTCATCGACCTGGCAACAGGCATCAAGTCGGTCATCTACAGCCTTGCCGATTCCTACAGTGCTGGCAACGCCATCAAAAACGGTCTGCCTGTGGCTATCGTGGGGCAGACCAACGCTGGCAAATCCACCTTGCTCAACGCTCTGCTCGGCGACGACCGTGCTTTAGTGAGCGACATCAAAGGCACCACACGCGATGTGATAGAAGACACCATCACCCTCGGTGGCACGCTCTTCCGTTTTATCGACACCGCTGGCATTCGTGAATCGGGCGACGTGATTGAGAACATGGGTATCGAGCGCTCGTTCAAAAAACTCGACGAGGCGCAACTCGTGCTATGGGTGGTTGACCCAAGCGAGGGAACCGACGAGATAGCCACCTTCAGCCAGCAGATATTGCCACGCTGCGAAGGCAAAAAACTGCTCGTGGTGGTCAACAAAATCGACACCACCGACCAAGCCACCCAAACCGAAGTGGCACGCGTGATAGAGCAGCAAATCAGCGGCAACGTGGAAGCCCAAACCATCTACGTTTCGGCACGCGACGGCCAAAATATGGAAACCCTCAACCAAGCCATCATCAAGATGGCGGCACTGCCATCGGTAGCCGACGACGAAGCCGTAATCGTCACCAATGCACGCCATTACGAAGCCCTCGTGCGCGCAGGCGAAGCCATCACACGCAGCATCGACGGCCTCTACAGCGGCCTCAGCGGCGACTTCGTAAGCCAAGACATCCGCGAATGTATGCACTACCTCGGCGAAATCACAGGCGAAATCTCCACCGACGACATCCTCGGCGAAATCTTCTCCCACTTCTGCATCGGCAAGTAAATCCCGATTAGCACCGATTACAATCAATCACAAAATATCACGTAAGGCGTTCATTATGAGCGCCTTTTCTTTTTACGCGCTTTTTAAGTAAAGTCCGTTATAAATCGTTTTTGCTCGACTTTTTGTACCGCTCCTGTACCGCCACCTCAGAAAATGCCATTATTATAGTGGCGGAGGTTAGCGAGATAGTAGAAGAATTTCACGATGGTGCACGATGGTTCACGATGATGCACGATAAAGTGCGTCTTCATTGTCCACTGTAAACCACATAATATTAACAAAAAAGAGTAAAAATGGCAACAAGTAAGTTCAGAGTCCTTAGGACATGCGAATTCTGTGGTAAGGAATTTTACGCGCAGAAGGTCAGCACTCGCTACTGTAGTAAGCGGTGCAATGAACTCGCCTACAAACAACGGAGGCGACAAAGACAAATCACAGAGGCAGAAGCAGGAATTCTGCAAAAACCAATTGAAGAGGTAGGAAACAAGGAATTCCTATCTCTTCAAGACGCGTCTGTTTTGTTTGGCATCACCAAACGAAGTGTGTATAACCTCATATATAATGGGGTACTTCAGGCTTTCAAATTTAGCAGCAGAATGACTTTTGTTCGTAAGGCTGACATAGAAATTATGTTTGAAGGGCATCTTTACACGAAAAAGGTAAAGCCCGAGCGCAAACCCATCACCGAGTTCTACACCACAAAAGAGATCCAGGAGAAGTTTGGTGTATCAGAGGCATGGGTATTCAAACTTGCCAAGGAGAAGAAGATTCCAAAGGTTCTTCACCATGGTAAGACATACTGGAGTAAGCAGCACGTCGAAAAGCATTTTGCCAAACACATTGAGAACAACAGCATCGTTGAATGGTATTCTGTTCAGGACATGATGGAGAAGTTTAATATGACCACTTCTGCTGTCTATTGCTTTGTGTCGAAGTTCAACATCCCGAAAAAGAAGATTAAGACGTCGGTTTACTACAGCAAGCAGCATGTAGATGCAGCCAAGGGTATCAATGAACCACCGAAGGAAGAGTTCTACACGATGAAAGAAGCCGTACAGTACTTTGGCATGACAGAGGACCAAATCTACAAATATGCCAAGAAAGCCAAGGTGTCCAAGCACATGGAAGGCCGCATCGTACTCATGAACAAACGGGAGCTTGACGCGACTTTGGCCCCTCCATCGATATGATACAGGCTTTTCCTTTGGTTGAAAATCTGTTAACCACATATTAACTTTTTCACCCGCATCTCACTTTGTACTTTTGTACCGTGTTTCAACAATAATCAGTAATTCAAATATTCACCAATTTATAATCACATTTCAATTATGAGTTTTGTACATACATTAGTAAAGGTGACGCTTCGTGAGCGTCTTTACGAGAAAACTGGTCACATTGCACTTTATTTGGATTATTATCCACCTATCCGTGACCCGAAAACAATGAAACAGACACGTCGTGAGTATCTTGGCTTGTATCTCTATGCCAAACCAACATGTGATGCCCTAGTTGCCTACAACAAGGAAATCCGCGAGAAGGCTCTTGCCATCTGTTGCATGCGTCAGACGGCAATCATCAACGAGGAATTCGGTTTCTTGGATTACAACAAAAAGAAGATGGACTTCTTGCCATACTTCAAAGAGTACGCTGACAAGAAGGGTGACAAATGGACTGCTGTATATAAGCACTTCAACAAATTCTGTGGCGGCAAATGTACCTTTGGCGACTTGACCGTAGAGTTCTGTCTGAAGTTCCAGCAATACTTGCTTGATGCACCTTCTCTAATACATCCCAAACAGAAGATGTGTAAGAATACTGTGGCTGCCTTTTGGGGCACCTTCCGTGCAATCGTGAAGAAGGCATACCTTGACAAGTATTTGCGTGAGAACATCAACGACTATCTGAGTGCGCTCAAAAAGGAAGATGTTCATAAGGAGTATCTCACCCAGGAGGAGGTCATCAAGCTGGCCAACACCCCATGTGATTATCCTGTATTGAAACAGGCTTCTCTGTTTTCATGTCTTACGGGTCTGCGTATCAGCGACATCCTCAAACTGACATGGGAAGAAATCCAACTGGCACCCGATGAAGGCTATTGCTTGCGCTTCACTTCACAGAAAACAGATAGAGATGTGACTATACCTATCGGATTCCAAGCATACGAACTGCTTGGCGAGCGTGGTGTGGGCAAGGTATTCAAAGGCCTCAAACGTTGTTGGACGCAAGGTCCATTGAAAAAATGGGTGGCTGATGCTGGCATTACCAACAAGCACATTACTTTCCACTGCTTCCGACATACCTACGCTACACTTCAGATAGCAGCTGGAACCGACATCTATACCGTATCAAAGATGCTCACTCACAGGAACGTTTATACCACTCAGATTTATGCAGACCTTGTCAATGAAAAGAAGAGAGAAACCGTCGATAGGATCTCATTGAAATAGTAGTTCTTGTTATCCGTTATTTATCGTTTTTAAGGGGCAAAGATGGCAAACGCGTCATTTTTGCCCTTAATTTATGTTAAATCTTCATTTCTCTTTACGTGAAAAGAATGAAAACAAGTGCCAAACAAGTCAATCAAATGAAAAATAATTTTGACCCAAAAATTCAAAGAAAACTCGTTCTGCTCATTTAACGTGCAGAATGTGAATGTTTTAGAATGTTAACGCGATTTGGTGAAAAAGCGATACTGGAGTAACTTTGTACCGCAATTCAGATTAATATCAATCGCTATATATGAGAAAAATCACAGTATATGACCAAGTCGCACTCATCGCACTAGCTGGCGAGTCCATGGTTTGCTACATCGGTTTGCACAATGTTGTCCAACTCGATGTTATTGCCTCGCTATTAGGATTAGTATTCAACTCATCTGTACTGTTCTTTCTCTATTGCCATAGTTTCAGACGAGTCCTTACTGGCTCAATCTCCCCCAAGGAGACTGTTATACCCAAAGAAACCGATAGTCACCCTTCAGATGAAGATGACGGCCAACTTATTATATATAAAGAAAGGGAAGAAAGAGAATTGAAGACCATCGATGCGGTCTTCAACTACACGATGCATTATATTGGTCAGTACCTGTCACAGGATGAAAGAACTCTCATCCGAGAAAACATCATCATCTTCTCCTTTGATAAGGATGAAGAACTCCAGTCCGTTATGCAGGACAAGCCTGATGATTTCAATCTTTATGACATCACCCACCTGTGCCATGCCATCGGTAATCATACTGTCACCAGAAAAAACATCTATCAGATAGCAACCTTTGCCAAGGCTTGCTTCCCTGCCTACACCAAGGGGCAGCATGTACATTCCATTGCTGCCAAACTCACCAATACCGACCGTGTCACCACCATTCCCGTTTTGCATAGGAATGACCCTCTACCCGATTTTGGTGAAACGTGGTAGATTTTCACTCGCTAACTCGGGTTAACTGCAGGTTCACTTGTTCACCCGATAATCACCCCATACTTTTGCAGTCGATTTTAATAAACGACTCACAATATGGAAAATCGAACTATCAGTTTTGAGGACCTTCCTCAGGCCACTTCTGCATTACAAGGAGAGGTTCAGGCTCTACGCTCAGTTGTGGAGCAACTTGTTGTAGAAATCAAGTCATCCAACGGAAAGGAAACCGTGGAAGACATGATTGGTATCGACGAGGCATGTAGGCTTCTTGGATTGAAGAAACCTACCGTTTATCACAAGGCGCAGAAACGCGAGATTAAGTCTTACAAGCCAGAAGGCACAAAGAAACTCATGTTCAAACGCTCTGAACTTTATGAGTGGCTGGAGAGCAAAGGCATCAGTAAAGAACCGGCTCCCGATGTGGAAGCAATTCTCGCCTCTCTGCAGAAAGGTGTTCGTCACAAACCGGGTTCAATCAAATAAAAGAAGACTGGTATGGAAGACGAAATCAAATACATGCGTATAGGCACCTCCTTGTACAAGGTCGTCCGCAGGCCCGGTCTCAGCGGTTCTATGACCAAGACTATCATCCAATGGTCATACGGAGCCATCCGACAGGATGAATCCAAGGAATATATCATCAATATCCCCAAGTATGATGGCTTCTGCATTGTGCCAGATAACATCAACTACAAACGAGTTGTCGGCAACTTCTACAATAAGTACGAGCCTATCAACCACATCCCCACCGAGGGTTCCTTCGTTCATATAGACTCACTCATACATCATATCTTTGAGGAGCAATACGAACTGGGGATGGACTATATCCAACTTCTCTATACCCGTCCGCTCCAGAAACTTCCGATTCTTCTCCTTGTATCGCAAGAACGCAACACGGGTAAATCCACATTTCTCAACTTCTTGAAAGCCATCTTTCAGGATAATGTCACGTTCAACACCAACGAAGACTTCGGCAGCAAGTTCAATGAGGACTGGGCCACCAAACTCTTGGTTGTTGTAGATGAGGTGATGCTGAATAAACGTGAGGATACCGAACGTCTGAAGAACCTCAGCACAGCGCTCAACTACAAGGTCGAAGCCAAACAGAAGGACCGCCATGAGATTGAGTTCTTCTCAAAGTTCGTCCTGTGTTCCAACAACGAGGCCTTCCCTATTATCATCGATCCAGAAGAAACTCGTTTCTGGGTTCGCAAGATTAGGCATCTTGAATCCGACGATACCGACTTTCTCCAAAAACTTAAGGTAGAGATTCCTGCCTTCCTATATTTCCTATTGCATCGCCAGATGTACACCCGAGTACAAAGCCGCATGTGGTTCTCCGCCAGCGACCTTCGCACGGCAGCACTCGAACGAATCATGAAGTCCAGTCGCAGTCGCTTGGAGTTGGACATGGCAGAATTGTTCAACGAAATCATGGATGCCCACCATATCAATAGCATTTCGTTCTGCATGGCAGACCTTATAGCATTGTTCGAATACCAGCACATCAAGATGGACAAAGCGCAGGTCAAGCGAATACTCAAAGACCTGTGGAAGTTGCCTCATGCTGACAATGCACTATCTTACTCCACATATGTCATAGACAGAGACAACACTACTGGCTATGCTGAAGTGCGTCGCATCGGGCGATTCTACACCGTCAGTCATGACAACATTTCTCATCTCTTATAATATATTGTTGAATTGTTGACCAAAAGAGCCAAAGACGTTGGTTACAAGATACTTAACATCTCAACAAACATTCAACAACCTTTCAATAAAGAAAGAAATATAGTGAGGTGAGTACCCTGTGTCATCTGGCATTTTGATGAACACTACCACTTCAATCATGTGGCATGTTGAAGGGCAATATTGCTGAATACTCGGCACCTGCACCCAAGGGCTCAACGATTCATCAAATTCAACGGAGATTTAGAATCTTCTTTTCTTGAACGAATACAATTTTCAAATATTTATAACATCACTAAAGTTTCAGAACTATGGATCCAGATTCTTCATTTAACAACTCAGGCGTTTCAAGTACGCCAAGCAGACCAACGTACAATAATGGCGCTGGCTATCAGAACAACAATCAGGTTTCGCAACGTCCCAATGATGCACAAAGGGATATAACACCCCATGTCAATCAAGAAGGAACAAAACCAACGACAACATCTGTTGCAACTACCCAAACAGACTGGGTGCGTTTCAACACCATCTGTAACAAAGAACTTGTTGACAAAGTTCGTGCTATTGCTGACCGCAACCACAGTAGCATCCGTGATGTCGTTGAACTGATGTTCCGCAGGTGCATCAATACCTATGAGCAGAAGAACGGCATTATCACAATTGAACAGAAGAAACCGCTGGAAGAACTGTTCTAAAGGCATACCATGCAATCATGCGCCATTGCTTCACTTGTACCATTTCACACAATGAAGCAATGGCGTTTCTATGCCTAAAGGAGGCTTGTTATGATATACCTCATTCCTCACGGGCACGTCATTGTGTCTTTTCTTAACAGAATCATCATTGTAAGCAGAGGGGCTTGCCCTTCTGCCACTTATTTCAAGTATCGGGAAGCTCACTACCCGATACCCTTTGGGGTGTCGGTGAGACTGACCAGATAAAATCTGCAAGCAGAGGTCACGAAATCAGAAAATCGGCTTGCCGATGCCACTTTTTTTCAAGACCGGGAAGCCTAATACCCCGCCCTACTTCGTTAGGTGGGATGGCTGACCAGATAAGATAGCAAGCAGTGGTCATGATTCATCACTCGTATCAAAGCATCGATGGCAACTCCAAATGAATCATTAACACTATGCGCATAATGTCAAACTTGAAAAAAGTGTCACAGCATCACATCTGTCACAATTAGCACATTATGTCTTTTAAAGCTTTCATTATCTTGTCCTTTTCTCCACTACCAGTCGTTGACAGACGAAGCAAGGGCAAACCATATACATCAAGAATATGGTTCTTCATTTCGTCACGTTGATGTTGGTCCGTTTCTTCATGATGGAAATTATACCCATCGGTCTCAATCGCCAACAAAGGCTTTTTGGTGACGTGGTTTACTATGAGAAAGTCAAGATGAGTCGAATAATGAGAGATGTATTTACACTCTTCATCATTAAGCAGCGACCAATCTCTTACCACAGTCCTTAGCGGAGTGTGACAGAACACCCCCAAGTGAGAGAATTCGGGGTACTCATGAAAGATATCCTCTATCAATGAGAATGTCAGATTCTCCGAATCATATTCAGAAATATTACGATGACCTGCAAGAAAAGCCATACGCTCAGCTGTATATTGACTGTAGAGATAATCAAAAATGGAACTGATTTTACTCTCCGTCACGGAAAAATTGTTGTAAGCGATATAGTCTACCAAATCTGTGATGTTTCCTGCTCGCTCCTGTTCGCTACCTGAAACGACCAGGCAGAAGTGCTTCTTCGCTCTTGATATGGCGACATTCAACAAACTGGGATCATCTGCAAAGTCGCTTATCTCGTCATCCACGACACTCATGATGATGGTGTCCTTTTCTCGCCCCTGATACTTATGAATGGTGGCGGCCTCTACTGTGGGTATCTGACGGTTAAACTCATTCACCTGTTGGTTATAAGGTGTAATGATACCAATATCCGTTTCATCTTGCAAGTTTGGCATGATTTCCTCCTTTACCACATCTATCTCGCGCTGGTTATAGTGACCACGCGTATGATGTCCTGGAGCTGTTTTCACAGCTGTCAGTACATTGGATTCATCATTGTCTTCTTTCATAATCAACAGATTCCCACCATAGAAACGCTGATTGCAAAAGTTGATGATTTTGGGATGACAGCGGTAGTGCTCTCTGAGCAAGGTTAGTTTGATGTTTGGCATGACTGCACAGACAGACTGCAGAAAGCTGTACTCTGCGCAGTTGTACCCTTCCATCACCTTGTATTCTTTGAATATGCTGTCCAATTTCAACTTGTCTTCATCCGTAACCACATTCGGGAGCTGGAGGGTGTCACCCACAATTACAGCATTCTTAGCACAAGTAAGAGCCAAAGCACCAGTTTCAATAGAGACCTGCGAAGCTTCATCCATAATAAGGTAGTCATAAACCATATCAGGGACAGTTGTTCTTGCAGAAAACGTTGTACTCAAAACAACAGGATATTGATTCACTAACTCTTCTGCGTAAAGGCGCAACTCTTTCACGTCATTAAACACCCGGCGTTGCTCCTTGCAGTATCTGCCATTGAGAGCATTTTTTAGAACGGCCATTGAATGGTCTGTTAGTGCTGAAGACAATGTCTTTGAGTCATAAGAGGCGAGCTGACTTGTAAGGTCATCTATCAAGTCGGTCAGTTCCTTCATCCGCACAATATAATACAATGCCTGTAACTCCAAAATGGTCGGCTGAATATTGTTCCTATCTAATGGCGACTTTACGCCAAGAAGATATTTCCTGATAAAATTCATCCAAGTCCACTTGATGCGTTCCACTAATTTGCCAAACGTACCGTATGTAATGGCATCGCCTTCAGCATAAGCCTGATAGCGAAGCCACAGTTTCATAATGCGTTGGGATTTAGCAGCTCTTTTAGGCGAAAACGCATCTTCATCAATTTGATTGTCCTGTTTGAAATGCTCCCATTCCAGTTCAATTGCCTTCAGCTCTTGCTTCGCAGATGCCAAACCCTCCTGCAATTCAAACACTTTCCGCAGTTGTTTCAAAGTGTCACCCGCTCTTCGTTTCTCTTGGAACGAATCTGTCATCGACAAACTCCAAGTCTGTAATTCATTTGGAACAACAGGCTGATTATTAACAAAGGCCTCCTTGTTTTCCCTTTTTCCTAATGGAGCCACAATGAAGTCCAGTCCATACTTCTGCAATTTCTCCAACACATTGGCTGTTGCAGAGTTATTGTTAGAGACCACCATCACCGTTTTTCCCTGTACCAGGATGTTGGCAATGATATTCAGGATCGTCTGTGTCTTTCCAGTTCCTGGAGGCCCTTGAATCACGCTGATTTGGTTCTCAAAAGCACACCTTACGGCTTTCTCTTGACTGGAGTTACAACCAAAAGGAAAAATCAGATCAGATACACGATGCCTTTTTACATGATATTCATTTGGGTTAAGATACGGGGCTGCGGACAACTCCTTATCAATAAAATCTATCTTTTCATAAAGTGCAGGAAGGATGCCACCATGCTCTTCATCCATGCCAAGTTCATTAACCTGTGCAATACGCTTTAGGAATTCAAAAGCATTATTTGCGATGTCGTCTGCCAGACACGATTCTACCACTTGAATACTACCATGAAGGTAGTCTTGCACATAACCATTGTTGAATGTAATACGCCAATGCGTTTGTTCACCATGTTGGAAAGAACGAATGTCTTCAACATTGTGTTGCTCTCTTCCACCAATGTAAACCTTACAATGCAGATGATCATGCCACACGGCATCCTTCAACCAAACCACATCACTATACCTGTAATGATATGTACGAGGTGAAGACTTGAACTTCACGTCGTACACACCATTATCGCCCATCTGGAACCTTTCAATTTGTAAGGCTTTTGTTTGACCTTTAATGATGATGAATGAGTTAGGCATTTTTGTTTGTGTATTTAGAAATCAGCTTTTCTCTGTTTTGACCTTTTTCTCTTTAACAATCACCTTTTATGCCATTGTATATAACGTCATCACCTTTACCATCATCAGATATTCTGTCGCTGATAAAGAGGGGCTGGATTATATCGGTCTCCCCATTTTACTTCCCTCAGGGTCTGGATGAACATCAATCCGTGTATAGGTGGCAAACTCATGCCAATCTGCTTTACACTTCTGCATTACATCATGACTTATTTCCATCATTTCAGTCAATTCTCCCTGACTGTACTCTCCATTAAGACATTTTATGTACTCGTCAAGACCTTCTATATATCGTTCTTCTTTGTCCATGCCTTTTTCAATTTTCGTTTCTCAAGAAGATGTCACAGACCTATCACCTAACATCTTACAACAATCTTCTTTGACTTTTATACCTAAAGTCTTCTGGACCTCCTTATTGCTATCGCTCAGGTGTCCACCTATAACAAGTATGACTTGTGCATTAGGTTTTTCTCCAAATATAGCAGCTTCAGCATCAAGAGTCGCTTTGTATTTAACACATTGGAAAAGCCCACGAAGAATGTCAGAATCAGATGATGTCTCAGGCTTAATTTCAACGGCAATTTGAGATTCGGGGAACCATATATCTAGTCGATCCCCTGAGAGAATAATATGTTCTGTTAAGCCAGATTCTTTCGCACCAACAACATTCGGATGTGAAGCGACATATTCTTTGAGTGCCAAATGTTCAGCACCCTCGCCACCAAATCCATGTACCTTTCCGTTACGGATTTCCTCTATGTCCGATAAAGAGATTGGTGGTTTCAATCCTAACTGTGCCAGAACCCAATCCCATTTGTCATAATGAATGGCGACAGAGTTAAGCTGACTAATAAACTTCAACTTGTCCTCTTTTGACATTTCTTCATAAGATTCTTTTGTTACAAAAGACAACCCATCTGAAGGAATACCGGAATTTGCATTACAAACAAGGCTATTAGGTGTAGGAATATCTTCACCGGTCAATTCCTGAAGCCGTTTCAATACCAAATCTGATGCGCCAAGCATGTGCCCAATACTAGAATTAAGTCCAGATTTGTAACCTATGAGTTTATTCAAATCACCATAGGTCATATTTGATAGTCCAGCTTTAGCCCATCCTATGAGAATCGGGATAATCAATTTCACCTTTTCTCTGGTGGTAGATGTAGGTATAACCTCTTCAAATATGTAACTGTATTTACTCGTCATATGCGAAGTCATATACTTTGTTTCAACAATCCCGTCGGTTCTCCGAATCCGACCATGTATACGAGTTGTCTGGCTCGTGTGATGGCTACATAGAGCAAAGAACGTTTTGCTGAAAGGAATTCTTTTTTGTCAAGTGCATCCATACCAGAGAATGGATAAGAATCCGTTGCTCTTGAAGGTATATTACGCTCATTTATATCCATAAGTATAATGACCTTGAATTCTAGACCTTTCAGGGAGTGAAGGGTGCAAAGAGAAATTCCATCCTGAGCTCCTGACTTGGTTGTACCTTTCAGAACTCTGTAAGGAGTGCCATCAGTATGTAAACGTGTCTGGAATTCTTTCATCAATCCCGAACTTGGAGCAGCTACACAGATGTCTTTCAATGCAATATTATTCTGCTTGCACTCTTCTATCCATTCAATAATCTGGTTGACTTCTTCTGATGCATTATCAACAATCTTGTAAACAGGCTTTTCTCCTCCATGGATGAGAGAAACATAACCTTTAATAGATTCAGTACCACCATCCATATCATCGTAAGTTTGGCCTTTGATAACTCCAACAGCTACTTTCTTGATAGGTTCTGTTGTACGATAGTTAATCTTCAATCGTTTACTGCGAACTCCTCTGACATTGATACCTGCAGCTCCAAAGTTAATCTTGCGGCCACTATAGATACGTTGCATAGGATCACCAGTCAGGAATAAGTCATTTCTTCCCTCTGCTACAAGAGCACGAAGGAATTTAAGTTCAGGATTCGAGAAGTCCTGGAACTCATCAGCAATCACATTGGTATATGGACGCACATTGTTATCATTTAAATACTTGGTTGTCTCATTAAACAATTCAAGACGATCAACTACTTTACGCTCTTGCTTAAGTGAAACATACTTTTCTACAAGTTTCCATATTTCAATGCGCTGTTTTCGACTTAACGCTTTTGTTCTGCCTACACGTTGCTGCATCATGTATGACTTAACATCTGCATTGCCGAAATACACAATAACATCGATGTACTCGTCATAAAGGAACTGTTCATCAAATTCAGTCACCTCTGTTTCAAGCACCTCGCGCCAGAGTTTTAGAGATTCCTCATCACCTGAATAATCAAGTATCTTATAGCCATCCTTAACATTATACTGACGTGCTGTTTCTATCAGAACCTGATCAATATTGCTCAAAGTACAACGAGAACGGTTAATATCCATTTTCTTTACCAAGTCCTCCAGATTTTCTTTGAGAGTTCTTGTGTATGTTGTGAAGAGAATCTTGGCATTCGGGTTCGCACTAAGATGCTTTAAACGATGAAGAGCAGCTACGGTTTTACCTGTACCTGCGCCACCGCTTACCTTCATTGTACCTTTATAATCAGCATCAACAAGTTTTTGTTGTGAAGGATGAAGGAACAGTTGCCATTTATCCATATCATTATCCAAAATACGCTGCAATGCGTCATCTTCGGTAAGTTCAACAAAACGACGCTTATTGTTATTGCTAAGCAACTGATCTTCATTTTCTTTTACTTGTCCTTCCTCTATCTCAGCAATAATATCATCAATATCCTCTCCGTCAAGAAGATTATAGATATTCTCAAATGCATCTGTAGGAAGATACTCTTCGAGTGGTTCCAGATCATCCAGAGACTTAATAAGCTTAACCTGATTGACCAAATCTTCTGGGACACCAATTTTAAGCCATTTTTTTTCGTTAATATTACAGAATGGTGATGATTCTTCTGTAACCGCAGATTCTGTATTAACTACAGTCTCCGTTGTTTGATGTATTGTAACCAACTGGCAAGCCTGAGTGTGGTCATTCCATACCAGTTTCTTGCGGATACCCCAGTTGTAGGCATTTTCATGAGTTCCTACATAAAGTAGGTAAGCATTGTCATCAACAAGTCCAATGACAGCACGATAATTGTCATCTATGCGAGCTGTACGCATTGAGTCGTCATTAAACTGGGCTATAGGTTCCAGATGCATGCCATTGGCAGATGTGCATTCTCGGAACTTCTTTTGAAAACTAACCACTTTTGACTGAATCTTCTTAGGAAGAGCAAAAAGTGGCTCGTAGCATGTGTCTGAAAGGAACAGTCTCATATGTTATTTCTTTAAATCATTAATATCAAAATTATCGGAATAAATAATAGTATATCCAGCTGATTCGAAAATAGAAGTAGAATTTTCGTCGGTCGGATCAATTGCAATTTTAGAGTCTCTGATAAGCATTCCAGCAGAAGCTAGAACAATACCATCCGAATCCGTTAAATCTACGTCGCCTTCAAGGCCGAATTTTATGTTATTGTCGAGCAGTATATCAACAATGTTTTCTAGGCCAGGATAGTACATCTTTACTTCATCTCTATCAATATCAACGGTTGTAGGTTCGACAGGATTGACTGTTTTATTAGAGAAGAACTGTAAAAGATTATACCTACGCCAGAATCCCACCCATTCTTCCTTATCGATATTTAAGTGCTGATGTTGCAGATGCCAATTATATGTAATAGCCTTATCCAATGCTGCTGCAACTTCTTCATCGCTTGAGTTGTCTGTAAGAGTGTTAAAACAGCTGTCATCTATGTTGATTTCACCTTGATACAACGAACCACCGAATCCCATAAAATCCTCCGCATCGGCAATACATCCATAAGCAGATTCTTTCAGATTTCCTTCTTGTGGATTCTTCAGCAATTCAATCAAACGAGTCACAGAGTTTAATCCGAGAGAATCATCCTTTTCATTTTCAAACAAGAGTATATCTTCCCATGTTAGTGTCCAAGAATGTATCTTGTGAGTCAACGAACTACTAATACTATCACGTTTATCTTTATCTCCATAGAATCGTATATTAGGAGCTTGAGCATGGAAAGCATAACCATCAAGGAAAATAGCCCACATAGGCAATTTTTCAACAGTGTTTATCGCAATCCCATTTATTGTTGCAGACATACAAATGATCTGAAAATCAGCAACAGTATAGGTTTTGACACCATAATGTCCTCCAAGAGCAAATTGAGGTATTATATAATAACGGATGTCTGTATCACCATCAATTACATGCATCTCATATCGATAACTGTCAGCATCAGGAACCTTTTCAAATGTCCAGTTGTTATTTCTGCTTATTGACTTCAAAGCGCTAACAAACTTTAGTTCTAGTTCACTGTCTTCCGCAACTCCAGTCTGTGAAATTGTACCGACAGAACCAGAAAGAGTCTCCCAATAATTGACATGACTTATAAGCTTTTCAAAAAGTGAATCTGCGACTTCTCTACTAAACGAATCTCGTTTATATTGGTTGCCATAGGTGAGGATACAATGATAGCACCCATCTTTACCTTCCCACTGACATTGACAATCATGTATCTTCTCATAAGCAGTCTTTAGTAACAGGGTAAACTCTTCTGTATTATACAATTTTGACAGATAGCCAGTACCACCAGGAATGGTGTCATACATCACCAGATAATGATCCTTCTGCAATGTAGCTAAATTCATCTCTGTATATGAGTCTATGCGAATATGCTCTGGTGAAGACTTATAGTAAGCCTTCATACCAAGTTCAATACCAGCCTTGAACATTTCCACAGCAGAATTAGCATCCATAATTTGGATTGGCAATAAAATTTTTATTGCCTCCGTCTGCATATGCCGATAGAGGTATAGGTGCTCGAATACATGTTCATCTCTGTCATCGGTAAATGCAATATCCTTATGAGTACAGAACTTATAATGTTGATTTTCTAGTGTTGCCCCACTCAGGATAGGTGTTGACTTTCCACAATATCGACATGTAATAAATCCATTCTGCGGTACTGTAGTATCATTATCAACTTCTACTTTACTACCAGACTGCATCTGCATACCATAATTTACCTCATATAGCTCCATATTATTGCAGAATTCGATACCGAAACCAACTCCTCTGATTGCATAAGAGGTTGTTGCTCCCGTATGACGGAACATATAATGTCGCTTTATGATGTAGTTTTCAGAATCTCGATCTTCACTGGAGTCATCAAGAGCTGCGTCATTGCTATGCATTACACTTCTTGCACCAGTAAACTTCAATATAGGATGACGATTGACTCCCCATGACGGATCATTACATTTTGGACAAGCAGCATCCTCGAATCCTGAATCCCCCTTTAAAGCTACACAGTCGCATTTTGAGCAGAACTTCATAACTGTCAAAGAGTCCTTCCAATCAAAAGTATTCAATCCACTTACATTGAGCTTGAATTTTTGTGTATAAAAGTTATTACCTGGTGCAAGCTCTTTGATTCCTTGGGAAGCGGGACGAGTCAACTCAAATGTCTTCGGTTCTGCCACATTACCCTCCTTATCTTCTTTTGCATGAGAGGCATAGACATTTGCTTGCAATTTAACTCCAGTCTCAGGGAAAGCATAATTTGGTAAGAGCCCAACATTTGTCATATACTCAATCATGCTTTCACTCATTATCTGGCCATACTGCTTTTTTGTTGCTTTGATAAGTTCTTCAATCTGTTTAATAGCAGGGTCATTTGGCTGTATTCTCTTCTTTTGACTGTCATATTCTTCAAGTTCTTTGCCAAGATGATGCAGACGATCGGTGAGCAAAGCAAACTCATTGATAAGCCTGTTGTAGAACGTACCGTCATCGAGTGTCTCAAACAACTTGCCAAGTGCTGGCTGAGTTTTATCCTCATACTGATCGCAGAATGCGGACCGTAATGAAACCTTATTATTCTTAATGAATGTAACAATTCGGTTAAGAATAAATGCATCATCATTGAAAATGTTGTCATTCAGCAGATGAAGGTCTCGTATATTGCTTGGAAGTGTATTCTGAACATCAGATGAAGTCCATGTGTCTATGCAATATGCGAGGAAGTGACGTCTAAGAATGTCCTTTGCTTCAAGGAAACATCCGGGCGTATTCACTTCTCCTTGCATCATTTCCTCGGGATATGTGTAATAATACATATCATGAGGTTCGCCAGCATGGGCATAGTTCAATACTAAAGCAGAACCTTCCTTACGACCAGCACGACCAACTCGCTGAAGGAAATTGCTCGGCTTTGGAGGGATATTCGTATTACCCATTACGTTCAGATCACCAATATCAATACCCATTTCCAAAGTGGAAGTAGCACATAGAACATTAGTTGAATTACTATGCGGATGCCGTTTAAAGTCCTTTTCAAGTTCTTCTCTGTCATAACGCTCCAACAAACCCGTATGCTCATGAGCATGAACACGAGGAGAAAGATTTCGATTGTAAACCTGCTGATAATAATTCAGTTCTGGCTTCGTTTCTTCCGAATATGTACCCTTACACTTATAGTCAAGACAATGGGTTCCTTCGGCAAGATTATCTTGTACGGCAACACACAAACGAGACTGACAGGTATCACACTGGATGTGCTTCACCTTATTGCTTATCCATATATTTTCAGGTCTGATAGCATAATTACCACCACCTTGTTCCTCTCGGTTTAGTAATCCTACTTCAACCATAGTATCGAGAAGTTTGCGCATAAAGTCATTGAAAAGAGCAGAGTTCTTTCCAATCCAAGGATCTTCAAATACCTCTATGAAGTAATTGCTATACCATGTCTGCTTACTATCACCACGCATTACTGCCATATCAAGCATTTCATGGTTCTTTCCTTTATGGACAGTACCTACAAGTTTTGGAAATTGCATACTGCCACCTAAAGATTTGTTCAAGAAGTGACGACCATCCCATTGCCAGTTCAGAGCCCACTGATTCAGATTTTCTTTTCTATACTTTTCAAGGTATGGATGATCAACTGCGCCATGAGTTCGCATACGCTGAAGAACACCATAAATGAAATGTATGAAAGTAGATTCATTCTCACAGATACGCTCCATAGCATTATCCTTCAACCAATCCGTCATCTTGGCATGAACTTCTGACAACAGTTCTTGTTTGAAGAAAGACGCTGATGCACCAGTCTTTTCCAGAGTGCGACCAAGCTGGGCAGTAAGGGCAAATTCGCTGAGAATCTCCCAATCTACTCGCAACTCAAACTCCTTCTTGAAATTATCCATGAAATCACTGCCTTCACCTGCAACACGATAGTTCTTACGCAAGTCTATACTCTTTGCCAAATCCGCAGGAAGGAATCTATTAAAGTATTCCTCATCCGTCAGTTGTTCATGCCAATATTCTTTGAATCCTTTTTGCAACTCGACAAGATTGATTGGTGCAGAAAGCGTATTGATATATTTCTGCATTGATTGACGGAATAGGAAACGGTATGTACGTGCTTCATAGAATCCTGCCTGATGTGCGGCGTCCTGTACACTATTGGTAAATACCAGAATCTTTCTTTCATCGGCATTTGCATTATCAAAGTCACTAGACAAGACCTGACTGATGGCGACACTTGATAGTGTAGATGTGCGGCCACCAATCTGGCATATTGTATCTCCGCCATTACATTCCGGACAAGTACGCATGAACTTTTGATTACCGTTCCTGTTTGAAGATGATTTACTGCAAACACGCAGACGTATTGTGTCACTATCGCTTACACTCGCTTCTGACAGATCCTTCATTTTTACATGAAGAGTGACATTGGTTGCATTCTCGCTAACGTAATCATCTACCGCCTCATGACGTTTCATTTCTGTATTGAGAAGAACCACGTCCTTCTCTTTAGATGCAAACGCCATGTTGATGGTACGAACATCGCTACAGAACCTATCATCCGTAGCAAGTCTTCTGCTAATCCAGCCACTTGCTCCACAATCACGACAGAAGTACATTGGCAATGCCACACGGTCTTCATCAGACTTTATGCTTCCTCGCCATGTAAATTCTGGTTCTTTCTGTACATAGCGTAAAATACCACTAAGTTCTCTCTGCCAAAGTTGAACCTGAAGATACAACATGGGCACAGTCTTAGTACCGGTAAGAGGTCGCTTTGAGTATGCAATCAATGCCATGAGGTTTTCGATGGCGATGCTGCATGTTTTTTCCGTATATTGTTGTCTTAATCGTCTGAACTCAGAATTGTCTTCCAATTTATATTGAAGTTCATCAAGTGTAAGAATGCCATCCTTTAAGGCGTTAAGCAAATCGCGAACGATTCCCATGCGCCTAAGAATCTGACCAGCTTCTACAGGTGTAGCGTCACTCTTCTTCAGCCAGTATTTACACAATCGCTTGATATATGTTTCTACCGTATCATTGTTGCCGAATATACATTCTTTAATGAGTTTTCCATCAGGAATACCCATCGTAACAGCGTCGATATATTCATCTACAGGAATACGATGTTCTTCTATGACATTCTTTTCCTCAAACTGTTCACCAAATACATTTGTAGCGTATTCGCAAAGTCGCGTCTTACTATCTTGACCACTGCCGATAGTGGCTGAAGTTCCAATAGGGCAAAGAGATTCCTTTGGCAAGTTCAACTTTAGCTTCAGACGACGAATAAGATTGGCAACATCTGTTCCTTGGGCTCCATCGTATGTATGAAGCTCATCAAGCACGATGAAACGCAATGCCTTTTGGTCAGTATCAATATTGCCTTTCCACAATGACATAAATCGCTGACGCATCAATCCATAGTCCAGCATTTTGAAGTTGGTAAGCAAAATGTCAGGCACTGTATCAAGGATAGCATCACGATTCTCAATAATATGGTCTTCACCCATATCACGAGGATATTCTTTTGCATCAACTCCTTCGCCAACGAACAAGCCTGCAGTTACCTTTCCCTTCAGCCTCGGATCATTCCAGATTGTTTCAGCCAAACGCTTTGCTTGATCACTTGCCAAGGCATTCATTGGGTACATAATGATAACCTTTACACCAGTCTGACGCTCGTACTGATTGCAATGGTAACAATAGTCAAGGATTGGATAAAGGAAACACTCTGTCTTTCCAGAACCTGTTCCTGTAGTCAGAAGTGTAGGCTCTGGCTTATGTCCATTCTTCATAGACAGCTGATGGAATGCCTGTAACTGATGCTTGTAAGGGGGAAATGATGGTGCTATATCTAATGGGATATTAGCACTTTCCTCCGCAGTAGCAGACACAAACGGAGTCTTCAAAGAAACATATGGTCCTTTGAATAATCCATTATCTTTATCCTCAATAAAGCGATAGAACGCATCGCTCACATCCTTTTCTTTGAATCGGAATGTTGCTTTAATATACTCAATAACTGAGTCACGAACTTCGCGTGCTTGTTGGAGTGGTAACATATTTTATTTTTTTATCATCGAAATATTGAAATTAGCAGACTCAACGATTTTATATCCAGCTGCCTTGAAAACAGATACAGACTCTTCATCTATTGGGTCGATTGCTATTCTGTAGTCTCTTAATATCATTCCTGCGCTTGCGATAACTAATTCGTTAGCATCCAATAAATCTACATCACCGTCCATACTGAAAGGAATGTTATTGTCGAGAAGCATGTCAACAATGTGTTCGAGACCAGGATAAAAAGCCTTAACGTCGTTTCTTTCAAGTGTTGCGAAAAGGCTATCATTTTCTTTAGCATCCATAGCACTTATATTATCCAAAGACTGACATTTCTTAATGAAATTGGCTACTTTCGGAGATATTGAATGCATATTAGTGAGCGGGATGTCTGACACAATTAGTGTTGTACTTCTTGAACGACTGGTTGCAACATTAAATCTTCGTTCATCAAGCGCAAAACCTGGGTTTCGACCGGGTATATATAAGATGGCGTAATCTACTGTCATACCCTGAATTCTATCAATTGTCTCAATAGTAAAGTCGTCCAAAGAAGAATCTGTCAAGAAACTCTTCTGAAGCTGTTTTACCGTGTCATTGAACGGTGAAATAATAGCCAACGAGCGTTTAGGGTAGTTTTTTCTAAATGCATTGACTACTTGCTTGACAATATTCAAACCTGTTCCCGAGACAATTCCATTTGTAAAATCTTGGGTATAATGATAGATAACACCTCCTCCAGATGGAAATAGATTTGAGTGACAGAGACTAAAATCTATTTCTTTCTTCTGCACAGATCGGAATCTGTTACTATAGAAGATGCCTGTCAAAGCTGCACTTGCTTTTGTAAGACGGAAAGTTGTTGTTATTCTGTATGATTTTACATTTGTACCTAAGGCAAATGTTTTGAGACCTTCAATCTGAGTATTTGCATTCCAAGCATTATACACCCCTTTAGTAGGATTGCTAATTATAGGTGGAAGCTGCATTGGGTCACCCACTATAAGGCATTTATGTCCTAATTTCTTGAATGCTATGATTGAAGCAAGAAATGCTTGTGATGCCTCTTCTATGATAATCAAGTCGTATGATGGTAAGCCATCGTCACTTAGATTATCTGTATTATAAACCTGGGAAAGAACATAATTAGTAGAACAGAATAGTTCACCATTTGGAATTATGAAACCTTTCTTGATTGGTTTTAATCCTGGAACAGTTCTTCTTTCATCTGCCGACAAGTTAGACTTTGAAATCTTTCCATCCTGTAGGAATGACAAAAGTGGTGGCTGTTGAACAAGTTCAATGAGTCCCTTGTTTGCCATGGTCGTAACACAGACAGTCTTGTTATTCGTAAGATATGTCGCGATTATATGAGCTATAGTATAACTTTTGCCAGTTCCCGGTGGACCTTGGAGAATGCAACAGTCATCATCTTCTATAGTCTGAAGAATCCTTTCGGGAATGGCGTTCTCATTCTCGGGATTATACTCCAATTCCTCTGGCTGCCAATCTTCATAATCAATTTTTGGCTCAATCATTTGTTCTGGCAGGTCATGATAAACCTCCAAGAAATTCACGAGATTATTGAAATAATCCACAGGAGGAAAAGGTGAGAAAACAATCACAGACAATGATTTTCCAGACTCAGTTGACTTTTTGAACAAGTCATATAATGAAGTGCTCAATCCTGTGCATCCAACGTAATCGTATTTTGAGTCACCCTTATTTGTATAATAGAGTGGTAATAAATCAGAAGTATTGGAATGATATTGAGGGTTCTTGCAGAAATCAAGGAATGAGCACACCCATGAAGTGAAATTCTGACCCAAATCAGCTTTGGCGTCCTTTTTAATTACCATTACGGATTTCTGAACCTTCAGACGAGGAGCCTTATCCTTTGGAAATTTAAGGACGACATGTCCAAGGGTATCATTAACATGGTCAACATATCCAATAATAATTTCTTCTTTACGGAACAGCAGGTTCATAGGAGCCTTAATAATAGACTTCTGTTCCATCTCAGCCTCACGAACTTGATCCGAGAAGAAATACTGGTAGTTCTGTATCTTCTTATCAATCATCGTATTCATCTAAGTTTTCCTCTGTTTCGTTAATGTCATTATTTGTAGGCAACTGAGCAAAGAGAGAATTGTACTTTTCGTTGGAGTTAATTCTAATGAGGGTATAAGCAGTTCCCTTTACGCCATTGAGTACTCCGGAATAGAGTTCTTCAACAACGTTTGCTTTTTCTTCGCCTGTAAGTTTGATGACAATATCATCTTCGCCAACCCATTCAAGAATTTCATCAATTGAATTAAAGTACATAAACTCGTTTGACTTCGCACCGAGATATACACATACAACGCATCTGTCGTCAGCAATCTTATTCCAGATTGACGGCGATAGATACATGATGCCACCAGCAGCACTACATTTATGGATATATTTACCACCTCTAATAGTATGTTCATTCTTCATGTGAGCGTTGCGAACAAAGTCGTCTTTGCTCTCATTAGGAGTCATACCTCTATTAACAAGGTTGTTGTACAATCTCAACTGAGCCAAGTAGTTTTGGTCTGCAACTTGCTCTGACGAGAGGTCTTCACCAAGAATTCTGTTAATCTCATCTACCTCGGACGTAGTTGGTTCCAAAACTTCAAGTGTTCTAGTCACTCCATGAGAGCCGAAGTTTCTAACATCTTCTGGTGAGTATGGTTTGGGGGCCTGTGGAGTATAATTACCAGAACCCTCCCAACCATTCATGTCACTATAGGAACGTGTACCTTCACCTGCTTTTGTCGGAGTTGCATTCGAAGAATACTTTCTCTCACGAGGTTCTCTTGTCGTTGGATAATCGTGAGTAGAGCCCTTATCAGAACGTGTTTTCTTCGGTTCTATAAAATCCATATTATCATCTGTATGTTGTGAATATGGTTTTGATGATGAGGTAGAATTACTCCGAGAAGAAGATTCTTGCTCAATGTTGTTACCATGGTTATATGAGCCTATGCTCCGTGTATGTGAACTAACATTAGAGCCGCTTCTCCAATAGCCATTTACCCAAGAGCCATTGCGATAGTGACCACGTACCCAAGTACCATTACGGTAGTGTTCACATACAGTTTCTATTTCTTCACCATGGTAGTTGTAGTACATTTTTGTAATGTTACAGAAGTCATCTTCGTCAAGAACTTCATCTGACTTTTCAATAGCTTCACGTTCATCATCATCATCGTACTCTTCTTCACGCAGATACTCGATTTCACTATTTTGATCTTCTTCTCTTTCAGAAGTCTCAATGTCAGTGCTTTCTGTTGATACATTATCCTCAAGATTATCATCTTCAGAAGTTTCATCCTCAGGTTCATTTGTATAACCTGTAAACGTATGACGTGTATCTTCATCTACAAGATCTGTATCATCAGCTTCTATACCATTTAGTTCTCTTTTAATTCCTGGTATCAAAAGATCAAGTTCATCCTTAAAGGCATCATCCAGCATAAGGGTATTGTTTTCTTGAACAAGTTCCATCGCTGCTTCACGGCTATCCATAACGGTTTCAACGAAGTCCTTGTCTGCTTCAATTCCCAAATACTCAATAACATTCTCTACAAATGGTTTGAATACTCGTTTCTCGTCCAAGGATTTCACAAAGTAGAAATCTGCCGAACCTTTTTCGCGATAAAATTTCTTTAAGTTTTGGCAAATATTCTCATCCTTTTCATATCTAATAGATATTGCTGTACAACACCACAACTCCAGCGCATCTATAAGCTCACAATATTTTTGATAGCGAGAACTCCAGTTCTCCGCATCTTCATACCCTGCAAGAACCAATGCATAAACTCTTAATGTTTTCTTATATACCTCATTCTTTGAGACCTGACCGATTTTGTCTACAATTAAGTCTTCAGGTTCAATAGTTGTTATCTGAAGTATATCGCATGCATTCTTGAAAGATATTGGACCGGCAGGAAGGTAATCCTTATTGATAATTTGTGGTAGATTGCCAAAATACTGCTCCAATTTCTTATCGTTATATGACAATGCATATAATTCTGTAATTGGCTTGTCTTCATTTTTAGTATTCTTCCACTTAGCAGATTCATCTGCTCTATATTCGGTAACGTTTACATCATATTTCTCATCGTAAGTCTCTATCATCCACTGCAAGAGCTGAGCTCTTCTTTCTTGGCCAGCGATGCTGAAAAGAGCATACAATGAATCACAGAAAGACAGACGTAAATTTGATGGCTTATTTAATAACAAACCAAACAAAGTTCGTTTTTCTTCCTTATCATATTCAATATTAGGGAGATCTTTTAGAGGTAATTTGTTCTCCCAATCATCTCCATGTTTTATTACATATGAAGATATACTTAGAGAATATATTTCACTGGGTTTCTTCATGTAATCCTTGGTAGGAATACAGGCAATAGAGTCAAACTCCCTATCTTCAATCAGTTTTTTGACGCCACTAATGTCAGCATCTCGTTTAATTAGATACTGACTCCAGAAATATATTGAGAAATCTCTGTCTGACAGATTTTCAATATCATCTTTTTCGAAATCGCAATGAATCTTAAAGACTCTATTGAGCATCTTTCGTATGTCATTCGTACATTCTTGTAAATAAGAATTAGAGATATAATCATAGTCAAGACCAAATTTCTCGAAATCACAAAATGGTTTGTATAGACTTCCTTCTGTCATTTCAGAAACGTCAGTAAACTCATCATCGGAATCCAAGAAGAGTACATTAGAGATCTGGTCAAACTCTTTGAGACTATCCTTATCAGCATTATACATAGCCGCAAGTTCATCCACAAAACGGAAGTGTATAGAGCGAAGTAGGTCTTCATTATTATCATCATCTTGAATTTCAAGATAACGATCTATCTTAACTTTTTGCCATTCCGTGAGCTTGACGATTTTATCACCATCTATTTCATCTAATATATCGATAATGAGTTTCCTTTCGTCTGCCGTAGCAAACGAAGCCTGATTTGGAATGTCTATATACTTAAAGGGTTCTTCTTTTTCGCTATCAATATATATAATTTCAGATAGACTATAAAACTCACCATCATGAGCCTTGACACGAAGGTCTCGGAGATTAGAAATCAAATCTCCCTCGTAGTGCTCTTCCAATTTCAAACGATGTTTTGCAATTGTAGCTGGTAGCTTAGCATCGTCCGTCTCTGATAATCTGTTGTCAATTGTGTCGATAAGAATATCTACCATCTCAAATCGCACGCCCATCTTTACCCAGAAGTCTTTCCAGGAATCAATACTATCTTCCTCTGCAATATATTCGCTGCTGACGAATGAGGCATCAGGATGGTAATTCGTTACAATCGTCTCTAACCCACCTTCTTCGATATAGTCATCTGAAAGGTAGATTGTATCATCAGAATCTACATATTCATCTGTTGTAAGGTAGATAGGAAGAACAGGAAGGTTAGCAAGTGTTTGATCTGCTAGTTTGCACCCTTTTACCCATCTCCAAAATTTTATATTATTATCCTTATCTTCGATTGTTGAATAGAACGTATCTGTATTATCAGTCAGCCAAGTAATGAAGTCGGTCACGGTAAACTGTTCATTTCCCAGTCGGGTTTTCCAATAATCTTCATTCTCTTCTATGTGATAATCAGGATCAATAATGTCAAGGTCGGAAAATTCAACCAATCCCATAGATGCAAGTTCACGTGCGCTCTTGCTTAATATATGATGTCCATCAGATCTATCACTAGCATCATCATTACCATAAAGATACACCTTAGCCCTCTTCATTACCTCTTTTTGCTTGTCGGTTAAGTCTGAAAGACGATCAATGATGAAGGTATGAAATGCGATACTAGCTTCCTTGGAATCTATGGTTTCATTAATATTGTCAAGTTCCTCAGTTATTACATCGCTAAAGAAGTTTGCAAAATCATACTTCTTGGCTTTGATAGCCAATATTGACTTTGATTCTCCGTATTTGTTTGTACACAAGTTCACTGTGTCTGCAGGAAACCATTCTGAATCAAGAATTTCCTTCAATTCAGAGTCATAAGCATAAATGTACGCTGAATCAGAAGCAATATCATAAAAGCTGTTATCATCTGAATCGCCAATAAATACAAAGTCTCCAAATTTGTCTGCATCCTTCTCTTTTTCGAACACTAAATTGTAGTTCGCGTCGAGGTAGCCGATAAAGTCGAGGTTCTTAGCTCCATCACTATCGCTGTTTCCGCTTGTATTCGATATGATAGAACTGATATTGGGGCGTACAATATCTCTGTAGAATTTATCCGCACCAAGTTCTTCGACATAGAAAGCTTTTTCAAGGAAAGCCTTTACTTTTTCTTCATCATTATCTACTTTGAGATAATCCGAGTCGAGACTATACATCCAGTCACAATCCAGCCAATCTTTTTGTGAGTATTCATCGAAACATACAGAAGGGAAAAAAATATGGTCTTCGTACAGAACAAAAGCCTGTTCTCCATCGCAGTCATATGAGTTCAGAGCATAATCTCGTAAAGAACCACTTCCAAATAAAGATTCATGCTCAAAACAGAACTTTACAAATGCCACACTGGTATCCTTATCTTCCTGCTGAGATTCATTTATCTCGTCATGATAGTCCTCTGACTGAATAATGTCATTTACTATGATGTCGTCAGAATAGTTCAAAACTCCGGCATTCGCTTTGAAATAATCAAGTGTGGCCTTATCGTATTTTGGTGACACAAAACAGAAAGAAACAGAAGACAACCATGGTGCGCTGCATGTTTTCTTTCCTTCTGAAGACGAAAGGAAAATGAATTTATCGTTGAAATCGTCTTCAACAGTTGCTTCTGAGTCATCGTTGAAAAATGGCAGACTACAGAGGTCGTCTGGAACAATACTATTCTTAGCCAGATAACTATAAAAATGAAACGAGGTATTCCATTCTTTCAAAGCCTTAACAGTCTCATCCCAGTTTTCGCTTAACAAAGTATCGTTTATAAAACTATCCGAATTATATTCAGCAAACTGACCATCGATGATTTCGTTCCACTTCTTATTATCCTTGAAAAATTCACGGGTCTTGAATGACAGATAGCACAAATGTGAACTGAAAGCAGACAGGTCTTTCAATTCCTCATCAATATTATAATATAGATCACTTGCAGAAAATAGTTTTCCACATTCCTCTTCTATGAATATAGTTTCATCAAAGTAATCTTCCAGATAATCATTTTCTAGAAGATAGTTCAAGAACTTATTATTGTTGTCTTGATCTTTAAGCCATTCCTTAAAATCGTCATTAGAGACAAGGTCTTTAAGACTGTCTTTATCAAAGATTTGATCCTCCTCAGCATAGCGTTTTAAGAAGGAATTGAAATGCTTGTCTTTGCGCAGCATAGGTAATGGGAGATAATAATCTTCCATACCTGTAAATCTACGGAACTCATCATCGGACATTATTCCAGATAAGCTGAGTCCTGTTGAATCCAAAATGACATTATTGACAAGAGCAATACCCTGAGGAACAGGAACTATTGTTTCTTTTTTGAGGCATGAGTCAAACGCATCTTCGAATTTCTCGATGAAACTAGTATAATCCTTGTGTTCTCTCTTGCACTTTTTGAAGTCAGGAACCAAAGAGAATACAGAACCAAGATGATATTTTCTGGATGTGAGCAAATCACGAATCCAAAGGAACAGTTTAGAGCCTGCGATAGAAGCCAGTTCCTCGTTGAAGTTTGTCTCATCCTCATCGATAAGCTTTACCTCTGTTTCTATATCATTGCGATCACCTTTAGGAATCATGTCTGTATTCATAAGGAATGGCAAGCCCCATGAAGCCTTCGTTGGCAGATAGCAGTAGAGGGTCGCATCTTCGACAGGCTTAATCATTGCACCTTCATGATTACAAGCAAATGAAACCTTTGTATAATCGAAATCTTTATATTTCTCAGGAATACGGCTATTACCTTTTTCAATAGTTTTATTGATTAATAGCTGTAATTCGTCTTTTATTTCATTCTCATAATCGCCTACAATCCATTCCTCGTTATTGCGGAAACAAGCACGTTCTTTCTTTCCGTTAATGAAGACACTAACAGAATTGATATTTGGAATAAAGAGAATGATATTTGAATCAGAGAAAACTTCACGGAAAAGATTCTCATAGCTGTTTTTGCCTATGTGAAGGAGGTTCTTGTTATCTGGACGCAAAGCGATCTTAACTCTAAATTCATCACCTGAATTGTCAAAGATGTCATTTACCTCTTTAGCAACTTCATTGTGTTTTGTCCAAATAGGAAGAATCTGGAATGGAGCACCGAGACGCTTAATCTTTCCACCCACTTTCTTTTCCGGAGTCTCACCTTCATCAAATCTGAATGAATAATCACCAGTTCTCAGATATACATAGTGATTATTAAGGAATACGGTCTTGAAACCTATACCCTTGTAGCCAATGGTCTTCTTGTTGGCAACCTTTTCCTTCTCATTGATACCACAGATACCCGATATGTTTCTAACGTTGAACTTGTCACCCGTATGGAGGAATAACAAGTAGTTGTCTGTTATATAAAATTCCACATCGACACTACAGCCCTCCACAGGATAGTCGTTCGCATTCTGCAGCAGTTCATATACGAATGTTGATTCCTTTGCACTCAGCTGTTTGCTCAGTGTGTCAAGGAAGTTGGTAGCAGAACCAAAGTTCTTAGATTTATCGTTATGGCGGTCATCAAAAAGTGTATCAATAAACCATTTTGGATTGATCGCTTTGGGCTGAGTATTGAAATCAAGGTATATCTCATAGGGATTATATTTATTCCTATGAGATAGTTTCCATGTAAAGAGATAATAGTCATTCAACTCAATACCTCTGATTTCATGAGGGTATGATATGCGAATAGGTTTCTTTTCCTTATCTCCTGGATAATATGGAATATGATCAAAGTTAGGTTTACGTAAGTCATCAACGATGTAAACTTCACTTTCTTCATCATAATGATAATAACCAATACATTGACAATCTTCGACACCCCACATGTCGAACAATTCCTGTTCTTTGCTTTCTTTCTCAGAAATTGTCACATTGGATTCTGTCAACTTCTGAATAGAGGTCAAAGTGGAGCCTAACAGATTCACTTTATAGAACCCCTGTTCACGTAATGCCTTGATATTCATTCTACATTTGAAAGAACATGGACCTTCAGGGATGTCTTTACTGTTATGAGGAACATTCAAGAACAGACCGACCAAATTGGTAGGTCTTCCTTCTAATTTTATATCGGAGATACTTCCTTTGTAGAAGTCGCTGTTCTTGCTCTTCAACTCTGAAGAGTATATTCCTTCAAAGACAGTCTCAGAGAAAAACTGTTCAATTTCTTCATCTGTTGCCTTCTGTAGTTGATTCCTATTTATATATCGTGGCATAATATTGCTATTTAATTATTGAATACCTTTTCGAAATGCGCCCAAGCAGTGCTGTAGTCGGCGATACAATTACCGTATTTCACCATAGATAATTACCCAATCACTACCCTTACCTTTGCTACGCTTGATAATGCCTAATTCTGTAAGACGGGCTGTAATGGTCTTTACTGTTCGTTCTGATTTCCCTATTTCCTTGGCTACAAACTTTTGTTGTGCCGAAGGATCTTGCTGTATGACTCTTAGTACAGCGATCTCTTCCAAAGTGCAATTTTTGCACTTTGGAGGCAAACCTTGGGCAAAATTTGCACTTCGAATAGGTTCTTTTCCACTTTCAGAGGCAATATTTGCACTTTGGCTCCCATCTTCTGGCTTCCAGTCTAAATGCATTTCCCTATTACGGAGTGGTGTAGTTTCGCCAAGCAGCATATTGCGGAAGAAACGTTCAAGAAAGACTGTCGTTTCTGTAATTCCCTCTTGTAGATTACTATAGTTAGCACGAACTAAGGCATTGCGGAAATACCAGGAGTTGGTGGCGAAGAGGTCATTCGTAACCTTGAAGCCCAGCGTTTTCAGGTACTTAATCATAAAGACTGCGGTACTGCGAGTGTTACCCTCCCCAAAAGCATGTATCTGCCATAGGTTGGCACAGAAGCGGGTCAGATGACTGATGGCTTCATCGATGCTTTTGCCATCATAGCTATAGTTCCGTTCTTGGCCCATATCGTAGTCCAACGTCTCACTGATGGTATCTGCACTGGCGTAATAAACCGTCTCACCTCGTAACACCCACTCTCGTTTGGTAATATTATAGTCGCGGATGAGTCCTGCAAACTTATAGATACCTTCAAACAGACGTCGATGGATGGACGTTAATTGCGCCGGAGAAAAGTTAAAGGTTTGCTCTTGCAGCAATTCTGTGATACGGGCAGAGACCTTATCGGCTTCCTCTGTTCGTTCACCTTCGATCTCGTCACGTCCAGTCTGCGACTTATAGTAGCTGTCTATGAGTTGCTTGGCTTCACCAATAGTGATGTGACCTTCGATGTGGCGGCGAGCTGTTTCTAACAGATAAGGTGACGTCTTCAGCCCATCAACCTCCTGAAGTCCGATTGCTGTCTGCCACGCTCTGCCACGTTCTTTCTCTTGCGGTTCACCCTGACGGATATATTCGTCGAGTCCATGTATGTATTTATTTTCCATTTTCACACTACAAATATGAGTCAAGCTTCATTTAAAATTTCAACAAGCTTCAAACCAAGTTCAATATAGTCTAAGCCATAATTGCCATCACCAAAGTCTATTGTAATCTTTTCGTCTTCTGTTTTCTCAATGATAAGACTTGGGAACTTAGCAGTAATAGTAGGAACTAAATCTTTACTGCACTCTATCAGCCACTTGCCATGCTTGAATTGTATGGCAGAAGCGCTTTTCTTTATTGATATAGGGTGACAGCCATGCTCATCAAGGTAATACTTTTCGTTGTCTGCAAGAACATTGTTCAATAGGAATGTCATCATCATCCATTCAAGATTGCCCTCGCTGTGCTGAGAACTGTTAAGAAGGATAAGGTCGAGAGGATAATTAGAGAAGTCATCCCAAACTCCTATTCCGTAGCGAGTCCATTGATGAGTGGACTGCAATGGATATTTCGCTATATAGTATTTCCAATCTCTTATATTAAAATGCTTGCACAATTCCTCTGGTGGCAAGAAGTCTGATGGAACTGGCATCTTCTCCAGTATTTTCAATATACTCTCTTGATTACGTCTCTGCGCATATTTGATATAGAAATTGCTCAATTCCGCTGGCTTAGTTATAAAGTAACGGCGTTTACCATTCCTATCCATATATGCGTCATACTGCATGTATTCAGTTTCATTGTCAAGTAATGCAGTACGTATCTGATGAAAGTATTTAAGATAGTCGTTGGAGTAAATTGTTTCAAACTTCTTGAGCAGTTCAAATAGTTTTGTCGTATCAAGCGGTGCTATAGGTTTCATGCCTTCCAAACTATCTGTTTTTAGACAGTAGTCCATAAACAGAGACAGTGAACATTGGAGTATCTGGTGATTCTCATATCTGAGAAGTTTTTCATAACTTTCAGGACAAAAATAGTTTTGCTTGACAAACTCCTCATTCCATACGTTTTGTATAAAGGCGAGTTTATGTACATTGTCGTCTATGTTCAATCCCGACTCCTTGTCATAGAATATATCTATACCATTATGATCAACAATATACTTCACCTCTACGAGGAAACTTGAAAGTTTGTCGGTACGAGCATCGACGGCCCGGACATTAGCAGTCATCAAGTTACGGATTATTCTTAGGCAACGTTTCATGGAATTTTCATCAGTACCCTTTTTGTATAGCAAATACATTGAGTACATATATACGACCTCTGGTACGGACAGTTCTCCCAGCATGGCAAGTTCGAAAACGGAACTGTGTTTCTGCTTCCAGAAAAGTCTAATCATATTATTATCTCCTACAGTATCCTCACTAAAGTAGAAATATTTAAACCAAAGGTCATTGAATCCTTCATTCTTATGTATAGAATAAAGGGTATCAAACATATCTATAACGCTGGTTATGCCTGCTGTGTCCTCGAATATGCTGTTGATGTCTTGCTCATCCAAACCACCAGCGCCAAGATTACGGCGATAGTACTCAACACGGAAGATGTTATGGAACAGCATGGAATATTTCGTGTCTGCATCATTCGTAATATCTAATGGCTGGCGTTTGTCGTTAATGGTCTTATCTGTATAATCCCATACGATGTCAATCCATTTTGTGTCCATGTCTTTTGAGAAGTCATCCTTCAATTTCTCATCGACTTTCTTAATAGCGGCAATCATGTCGGATTTGAATATCTCAAACGCTGTAAGCTTCTTGCCACGAGCATTCATTTTGATGAAGAGATCATCCGTAAGTCCAAAGTTGTCGAGCGACAACTTATAGAATTCTATGTTACGCCTCTCCTTGAGACGTTTCCACAGACATGGATTAAGAGACAATGCACCAAGTTCAGCACATTTCTTCTCTATCTTATCTAATACATTGAGCATAGACATGATAGTTGGGTCACTATCGTATGTGCTCAGGTATAACGCATCGTCAACTATAAGAGCCTTGATGTTTTTATTCTCAGGCTTATAGTCTTTTATTAGATTGAGGCGTATGCTTCTAATAAGGTTGGTACAGAACTCTGTTGCAGACTGGCGGGTTTCGTATCTGAACTTTGTCAGTATCTCGACATCATTCTGTTCAATAGGATTTTTATCCTCATCGCCAAGCAAGGAAGCATAGAAATGAAGCAAGAAAAGAGTTGTGAGTCGTTGTTGACCATCAAGAGGAATAAGACCAGCTTTCTTGTCGCTCTTATGAACATAAGTCCCGCCATAAACAAAGTCTAGGATGTTGTTGGAATCATCTCTAACAGCCTCTATGATGCTGGTGAGCATACCATCAAGGACATCCTGCACCTTTTCTTCTTGTCGGCCGTAGGCGTAGTCGCGCTGTACCTTCGGGATTATGATGCTCTTCTCTTCGTCAAGTAATTGACGGAATGTTTTCAACTGTCCAATATTATCGTTAGCCATTTTTTACCTCCTGTTCTTTTGCTACATTTTCTTCTTTCACCATCGCATTCTTTTCTTCTTCTTTTGGGTCTTTTGCTGCCAAGACATCCTTTAGAACTCCTTCGATGTTCGCTTGGTAATTCTTTCTGTCAATTTCACTCCAGTAGAAAGATTGCTGAACACTGAAATCCTCCTTGCCCTTGTTATAGTACTTCAAGAACACAAGACGTGTGCAATAAGGAATATACTCTCCACCTGCGTCCTTCTCCATTATGAGTTGACGCTTAACCTCAAACACAGAATTGCTGATTGATGTATTGACGCTTCCACTCAGTAATGCCATGTTGGATATTGTATGTATCTCAGGAGAGCCACCTTCAGCTAATGCCATCTTGTTGTAATAGTCGTTCACGCAGTCGAAGCACCTTGTGAAGGTTTCGAACACATAGGTGTTGTTCCATACTTTTTTCTTGTTCTCTCCTAATATCTGGATTACAGGGCGTGGATCATATGAGTGCCCCTCAGCAAATCTTGTTTTGAGGCGTTCAAGAGCTTCCGTATTCAAGTCTATCCACTCTTCCCACTTTGCCTTGTCGCTACGATCTATGCGTTCGGAGTTCTGAGCATGAATGTGTTCCAACGTCCAGTTCTCTTTCTTGTATAACTCAAATGGAAATTTGTCTTGTGTGGTTGCTAAACGAGTGGACTCCACGTTATAGAAGAAAAGGATGCGGCTTAGTGCTGATTTCTGTTTGTCCTCATCGTAACTGTATGTGTAAATGTCATCATCCACACTTATCATCATATTGGTTTTGATGAGCCAATTGATGTTTTTGTCAAAACGAGTCTTCGTCTGTTTTGTTGACATATCAAGCAGGTCGTAGAGTATGCTTGACCCCTTCTCTGCTATAAGGTAGCCAATCTTATGGTAGTAGTCGCGTTTCTGGTACCATGACAACAAAGTATCAAAGTCACTTTCCACTTTTACCCATAAGTCCCATAGACCTTTAACACCATTGTGTTTCGTGACCATATCGTCAAATCGGAGATAGGTATAGAGCTCGTCTTTCTCCTTCTTGCTCTTCTGAGAGATAAGGTCAAACAGATATTCAATACGGCAACTGTAACCTTTGTCTGATGCATCATCCTTGATGAATGCCCAAAAGTTTGGCTGACGCAGTTGCTTCTCTATAATGTCCCATTGCTCTATAATGTGAGATTGCTTGCGGGCTTGCTCTCTTTCCTTGACGATGCTCTGCACCTCTACGGGATAACCGTCTAATACAGAATCGTCGCACTCATATTCTGCGGAGTCAGATAGGAACATGGCACGGATAAGTTCGGCGTTATTAAGAGCCACTTTTTTGTCGTTTAGACGTTTAAAAGTAGCATTTGGGTCACTATTATCACACAATTCATACCATATTACCTGAACTGACTTCTTGCCACTTTCTTTCTTATGAACGAAGTTTTCATAAAAACTCCCTTTGAAATATCTAATACCTTGATCTTTGTCTTCGCCTTTCTTCAGCCAATCCATTATAAAGCTAGCAGCTTGCAGGATATGCCACGAATCGATATCCAGTGAACACTCATCATCAACAACAATCTTATATTTATCATTATCATCACGTTTCATTCTATCAAAGAATCCACTTAGATTATCTCTTGTTTGATAGTGGATATTGAACCTTTCATCATTATCAGAATCGAGCAGATGTTCCAAAGCGAAAATGATGCGAATTGTTGTCAAACGCTGCTGACCGTCAATAACCTCATACCAACGGTTATTATCCGTATCAGAGTGGAGATTATAGGTGGCCTTTTCGCTTTCCCCTAGTTCCTTTACTACTATAGGCTGGAGACAATAGAAATCCCCTTTCCCCCTTTCGTCGAAGAAATTGCAAAGGTCATTCATAAGTTGTTCCACCTGTCGTGTACCCCAGCGATAACCTCTTTGATAGTCTGGTATAAAGAAGTTCTTACCATATAAATCGGGGATGGCTTTCAAACTTAATTCGTTAATTTTATTTTCTTGCTCCATACTTTTTATATCCTTGGAAACTTATGATAATCTATAACTAAATTGAGCAGCTTTTTGAAATGTACTAGTCAACTAAGGAAGTCCATGAATCAGACTGTTTGTTCTATTGCACGACGTGCATCCAGTGCATATTCAACAACTGTGGGGTAACCATTATCTTCAAGAGCCGAACGAATTTCATCATCGCTGAGGGCTGTATAGTCTTTGATGATATATCCAATAAGAGTTTCACGCTCAGACTTGAGAAGTTGATGGTTGAGATTAAAACGTCCAATAGTAAAAATCACCTTGTCTATATTTGTCTCATTCAGACCATCGCGGGCTACCATTTCTCCGCTTGGGAGATATGTAATCATTTCTTCCGGATAATCTACCATAGGGTTAAGAAGTTTATTGTAGTCAGAGACATCCCTCGTAAGGTTATCCTTATAGCATGCTCCATATTCTGAATTACGACTCTCCACAACCAAGTTGTTCCAATCAAATGACACGTCATGAGGCCAATTCATTCCTTTCTTGCGAAAATGGTCAATGTGAAGGTAAGAAGCATTCATCAAAGGCCGTTCTGTATATCCACCTAATCCGTTCTGTTCGCACACCAAGATGGTATCGCGGCAATCGCGAAACAAATTGGGATGATGCTGAGAGTGATGAATGTCATTCCAATTAATTGGATTCTCATTTTGGACAAAATCCAAGAAATCGTCTATTGGCTGGTTTTTATCTATATGCTTCATCTTACAATCCCTTCTTTATCATTGCAATTTGCAGATTGATCTGAATGAAGATAGAGTCCGCAGAATCCACATTATCCTTGAGCCAAGATAATTCCGTGTTGAACTCTTCTGATTCATAATCCTTATTTTTAAGACAAGCCCATATTTTATCAATATGATATTGCACAATTGGATTTCGGAGGCTATCCATCTTGAAAATATCAGCCAACACAATATTAGACTCTCTACCATAGCTATTGCCTAAGAACTCTATTGCTTCGCCATTGGTTATAAGAATCAATTTATCTCCAGATTTAAGATTAACCGATGATACCACATGAGGCGAATGCGTAGAAACAAAAAACTGGCAGTTTGGCAAGAGCAGTTTGAGTTTGTCAATTACCTCACGCTGCCATGATGGATGTAAATGCAAATCCACTTCATCAATCAACACAATGCCATCGCCATTAAGCGGATTCTCAAGTGAAGGATGCGTCATAGCCATCTTCCTAACTATATCAAAGATAAGGGCCATGTATGACTTTTCGCCATCTGATAGTTGGTTAAAATCGAGCTTTTCCTCACCCTTGTTTATTACAAAGGATTTTGGGTTACGCTGTACTTTGAAGTCCGAATAACCATCAAAAACAGTCGCAATTGAATTACGCACAGCTTCCAGTCGTTTATCTTTTTGGAGATGTCCCGTGTTGCGTAGTGACTCGTTCTCAATATCTTCCATCTCTCGGAACCAAATGAATAAATCGTGGAAATTTACACTATTAGACATGTCCACAGACAATGCATCTAATGGATTAAGCTTGTGTGCAGCTCGTACACGCATTGGAGTTTCATTTACTACTCTATTCACACCATAAGCATCAATCAAAGGAAGATCTGTTGGAGCATCTTGCCCCAAGCCTTCAGCCAGTTCATTTGCAAATGCATTCATCTTTGAAAGCTCTGTTTTGTATTCAGCTTTCGCACGACATTTAGAATGTTGCTTATATAGTTGCCATTCAACACCATTATCCAGCCTAATCCTAAGAAGACAGTAATTCTTCCCATTTGTAATGTCCTTATCTTTTATAGAGATACCATTACCTTTTTGATTACGAATGCGAGCGATGAGCCATGACAGCAACGTCTTAATGGCTGTAAGAACTGATGACTTACCTGCACCATTGAGACCTGCTATTACGTTCAGGTAGGCCAAATCCTTTACTTCTAATTTATGAATACCTCTGAAGTTCTCGATGTATAATTCTTCTATTTTCATATCGATATATTTGTTTTGTTTTTCTATTTATTAAATATCTTTTCAAAGTGTGCCCAGGCAGTGCGGTAGTCGGCAATGCGGTCGCAGCGGGTGTATGGTGCGACGAAGGTTTGTTGCTGACCTCCGTAGAGTTCGCTCTTAGCTGGATCTATGGTGTGGGTATGGGTAGGCGATATACCTGCGTAGGTGTTTTCGTCTATCTGTTCACCACGGATATCTTCCCAACCAAGCATACCGGTCTTGGCATTGCGCTTGCGGTCGAGACCTACGCCTGTGAGACCTTTTGAACATGTGAAAACAATCTTTCCTTCGGCATCATACCATGTATCGTTCTCGTTCTGCTGCAGTACGGGGAATTGGATGGTATAAATCATCTCCAAGTCTTGCAGACTCAGGCCTAAAGCCATTGCTGCTATTACGTCTATCTCTACCAATGCTTGACGACGCTCGAAGTAATTGCGTAAGGGGATGTCCCATGACCAATTCTCATGCAGCGTGTTGAAAGGCTTCAGGCGTGAGTCGGAAATCGACCACGTTTCGTGCTTATATTCTTCACACCAGCACTCAAACCACAAGTCGGCGTAGGCGGTGGTGAGGCAGTTCAGCAGGAGGGTGCGAGAACGCATAGCATTATTGTATTTTTCATCAATACCGAGAGGGAAACCTTGCATTCGTACTGATGTCAGGTTTTGTGCAGCTATAGTCTTCATAAAGAAGTCCATCGGAATTGATGCGCAAAGCGCAGCCATATCCACGGTGTCATCTCCTCTGACGAAGGAAGAGGAGATGACACCGTTGATATGTGCTGTCCTGCGTGGCAGGACAGCACATATCAACGAGCGTTCGCCTGAAAGGTTTATCATTTTTCTAAATCCAACTTTATAGTGGTCAATCCAGTTGTCATATACAACGTTACCTTCTTTGTCTTGTCCAACACAAAAGCCCAGCACTTGTTTTTTATATTCAGATAACGGCATAATAGGTCTATAGTTCGACCGTGCAATATATTCGTTTGAAATAGAAGACAAGTCGATAGTGTCGTAGTCTGCCTTATTGACGCATACTGTTCTTGGTGTCTTGTAACTTGGATTTCCTACATATATTTGTGGACCATTATACACCATTTCGTAGTTTTCTACATTTGGGTAAAAAGTCTCTCTCTTTAATATACCTGCATCTAATGCTCCCGTTTCATGGAAACACTCCTGAACATTCACATTGAAATCACCCACATGTTTTGGAAAATCAGCAAATGCTTCCAATACATTCATGATTTGTTGTGCATGAATGCTTACCAATTTGGCAGATTGAGGGTCTGCACCTTGTTCGAAAGTGTCTGCCATTACTTTCAATTCTTTTTCTGTAATATGTACTATACGATCTTTATGACCTGCTGTATTCCATTTTTCATCTACTTTTATTCCTCCACAAGTACCATAACCATCATGAGCAAAGCAGGCATCGATGGTTTGTGGTATGAATAAGTTGTTAATGCTATTAAAATTCACATTGATTTTCTTATTACCATAAATACTTGTGCCATACTTTTCTCGATGGCCTATTGGAAATAGATTAAGCGCATTTTGATATTGGAAATGGTATCTTAATCTGCGGTATATTTCATTTCTCAATATTTGCCCCTTTGGATCATCATAAACACCCTCAGGATGGATCATACCCATAAATCCATTATCAGAAAGCAGTGAAAATCCATTCTCAATGATGCATTTAAAGAGATTAGTCTGTTGTCCTTCAAGCAAAGGGTAGTTACACTTTGCATTCAAGAAAACAGCAGAACAAGCATTCTCCGTTTCTTCATCAATAAACAATTGTTTTAACAATGGTGAAGCATTAAAGAAGGCATCACGCATAGTGCGAGCTTGCGGTGCGCTCACTTTACGAATAGCCACTTCCGGATATTTCTCCGAAATGATATTCGCCTCATTAAATTCAAGTTTAATCCATGGCGGATTACCACAGATAATATCAAATCCATCCCTCAGCCAGAAGACCTCAAGGAACTCAAGCATAGGATGGAAGAAGCGGTAACGCTGCGAGAGTCGGCTTGCAATCTTTAAGCGTAACGGGTCGTCGGCAGAGAATAGCGTAGCGTCGCCGTGAGCCTCGGTGAGCAGTTCCTCTTGGGTCATTGCCACAATCTGCGATTCCTCCTCCGTAATACGGCTATAGTCGGTGGCATCTTCCATCACCTTGCCGGCGGCAGTGCGTTCCAAAGCCAGGCGAGTACGGTTGTCAAGCTTATCGTTATCCACATCAAGCAGAGCTTCAATATCTGCCCAATACTCCTGACGGGTAGGCAGACTATCTACGTCTTTGTACTCCCAGAACCACAGTGAGCACCAATAGTCCATCGTAAGTTTGAGCTTGCGGTAGGCATTATTATGGCCGTAGCGAGTGTCGAACAGGCGTTGCTTGCAGGCATAACTCTCTGCCTGCTCCTCGCGTTTGAACAGCGAATCGGAGTCGGAGCGGTCGATGCCGTCCCACACCTCACGACGATTGTTGGTGTATTTCTCAATTGTGATTTGCTCGATGAAATATTCTTTCAGCAAGATGTCAATCTTTGCCGAGATGCGCTGAAGCGTCATAAATTCGTAAGAATTGACAGGCGCAGTCCAGTCCTTCAGTAAAGCAGCCATTCGGCTATCCTCCTCGGGATGAGCCTTCTTTTGCTCTTTGATGGTGCGCACACCCAGCATTTTGGCATCCGGGAGAAGGAAATGATAGACATCATTGACCGAGCGGTTCACACGGTTGGAGAAAAACTTCACCTTACGCGGAGCCTTCTCCCACCACTTGTTGGGCTTCGGTTTTGCGCCATAACGCTCCACGATGCCCAGCACGTCGCTCTTGCCATACACCTTTAGCCACGCACCAATCACGGCATTGCCCACGCAGATGCGGTTGGCGAAAAACGGGGTTTCCATGTCCTTGTGAATCACATTGAGCCAGAGCGAGAGTTTGCCGAGTTCGATGGCAGTGGGATTTAAGTCCACGCCATACACGTTGTGAGTGGCGATGTAAGCTTTCACCTTCTGCAGCTCGTCGCGATAATGGTCGGGAGAGATGCGCCAATTCTTCAGCCCCGCCTCACGCTGCTGACGTTGCTGGTGGAAAAGATAAGCCTCGGCAAGTTGGTTGATGACCTCGTTTTGGAAAGCCGCCGCACCCATGGCAGGCTCCAGAATCTTTAGTTCGAGCAGTTCGGTAGCCTTTCGCTTATTGTCGCGCACCTCGTCGATGATGGTTTTCAGCGTATATTTCACCGTGCTGCGGGTCAGCACCTCGGGTGTATAGTAAGAAGCCGACTTCTGGCGGTCGCGACCATTCAGACGATACACGAAAGTTCCCTTGGGCAGTATGACAGGCTCACCCGTCTCCGAGTTGGTGAGCACTTCGCTGATGTTGAAGTCGCCCATGCGACTGTATGGCACCAGGAAAGTGCCATCCTGTGGTTCGTTTGCCTTGTGGACCTCGATATAGTCCTCCTCGGCATAGAAGCCGCGGAATGCGAGCAGACTCTCGTAAACGCTACCCAATTGGTTCACACCCAAGTTGGCATAACTGATGCGACCGCAGTAGTTTTTCTTTTTAGAGAGTGAGAGCGCACGGATGATTTCCTGCCACTTGATATTTCGGATGCGGACATCTGCAAGATGATGGAGGTTCTTATTGTTGAAAAGCGGCGAGTCAATGGGACGCACACGGAAACTCTTGTTGTTGCCGAAATTATCGCCAACGTGATGACCCGAAGAAAGAAGCGAGAACAAATGGTGTATGCTATCGTCGAAGAAATAACCTTCTCGACTTGCCTGTGAATTCAGGCGCATCATCTCCAGGTCACGAAGAGACTCCAGAGAATAACCTAACTTATACACCTCGTCACCAATGGGAAGAATCTCCAATTCTTCACGGCTCTCAGCATAGAAGAGGAAAAGCAGACGATAGATGATAGTAAGACAATCATCCTTCACTTCTGCCTCGAAAGTATCATCCGTATAGTCGCTGACAGGTATGTTATTATTCTGTTTCCAGTAATACAAAGCCTCATTGGCCAATGTCTCGACAGCAAATATAACACCTTCCTTCAGGTCTTTAGTCACCTCGTAGGCATTTTTGTAGCTTTCTTCTATGAGACTGTCCATGAGAACAGTCTGCCCATCTGCAGCAAGAGTCTCTTTACAGCATAGCAGATGAAAAAGCGCATAATACAAACGATAAGCCTTAATCTGTGCCTGGAAATAAAGGTCGTCAAGTGAGAATTGCAGGTATGAGCCACGAGCCCACTTGTCATGATCAAACAAGAAGACTACGTTACCTGCAAGCATCAAGATATAGTGTGGACGACGTTCCTCGGGCATAAGGAATATCTGAGTGATGGCCTTGTTTATAACAGCCGGAGAGAAGTGATAACGCTCACGGTCAAGGTACTTTGCAGGAATGACCTGACGCCACTGCCCCGCATTGTAACGCTGGTGATTGGAAGTTGTATCGCCTTCATACTGCTGCTTAAAAAGTCCGTCTGGCTCAACATCGTTGATGGTGATAAGGTTTTGCATCTCCATGATAAGCATAGATACCTGATTACCACTACGAATGATATGGCGGACTGGGATAATCTCAGAAGGCGAATCGTTTGTTCCCTCCTTAACAACGTATGGCTCCTCGTAAGCATGGTCAGTATTGTAGCCAAGCTTACGGAGTAATGTGGTATGCCAGTCGTGTGTGTGCTTTATTTCATCTTCTTTACGGGCATGACTGTTGATAATGAAGTTCTTGAACTCCTCATACTCACCGCGTATCTGAACATAAGGAGAACAAAGTTCCTTCATTTCGTCAGCACTGCGTCCTGCACAGTTCTGTACCTTGTTGATGAAATCGTCTGAGAAATAACCTGAGGGGAAATAGTCTCCGCCATTCTGTATAAAACGATATGTTATATTGTCTGCCATAAAGAAATCAAAGATTATGGAATACAGCGAGAAGTCGCATGTATGGGTCTGCATTATCAAGTGAGAAGAGATCTTGATAGAACTGACTTGATTGGTCAGTTATCTTCTGGATTTCTTCTTTCTCCTTTTTATACTGATTGGTACGAGTGATGGCAATATCTTCATCAGGGAAGAGCGAATTGGCAGTGTCAGCCCAAACAGCTAACTTCTGCTTATACTCTTTCAGCTGTTTCTCCATTGCATCGCTAACCTTATTCTGAGCATCATACATGTAATTAACCAGTCCCATGTCAATTGCTTGTTGGAGGTTCTGTTGTAAGATGGCTATATCATCAGCAGATGCGCCAGACATAAATTTAGAACTTATGTTGTATTTCGTAGTAAAATCATGGAAAGACATCGGCAACTCCTTGAGCTGACCATCCGCATTGATTGGCACTACGAAGAACTTACTCACAAGGTTCTGCCCCAATCCATTACCATGACTGCCATAGAAAAGATAATAGCTCATGCCCTGTGGCAGTTCGTTGTAACGGACAGCCATAGCTTGGGTCTTTGGCAATGAGGCTGTGAACTTGGTCAGTAGATACTGCACGATTGGATGCAAATCGTAAAGTGGAAGGAATTTGCTCCATTCACTATCAATACTCTTGCGTGAATCGGCAATAGATTTGTTAAGCCAAGCCTTATCGGTAGCCATACGGAAGATATTATCCTTAGGGAATGCCTCACGTGGAATGTCGTAAAGCACCTCACGTAGTTCTTCGTTGCACTTTACTTCAACAAAAGGAACAGTCGCATCGTTCCTATGCATTACGATGTCACCATGATTGACACTACCGATTGCCTCCAGCTCATCGAAAAGATCCTTATAGAAACTGAGGTCATCATCATATAGTGAGAAGCGTTGCTCGAAAATCTTATCAGACAGACGTTCCGTTGCAGGAGTCTTGGCAACATCTTTCTTAAACCCCATTGGACGACGACGACGTTGGGGCTCTGGTTCGAGCACGTCTGTGTCGGCCTTACCTTGGAGCATATCACCGATAGCCTTTTCCTCTTTTTGCACATTGTACAATTCCATTACACTCATAGCATCGCCGAGTGTATCGTGAACTTCCTGTTCTTTATCACGCAGTTTATCAATGATACGGAAGTCTGTCTTCAAATCCTGACGATTACTTTTGGCCACAAGATAATAGATAACAGGTGTCTGCTTCTGTCCATAACGATCAATACGTCCATTACGCTGTTCAAGAGTGATTAGACTCCAAGGAATGTCATAGTTGAACATGATGTGACAGAAGTAGTGAAGGTTTACGCCCTGTGAACCTGAATCACTTGATATAAATACACGAATTTTGCTATCTTCTTTGGCAAAATCGTTCACCATATCTTCCTGCTCGGTATCGGAAAGCGAACCATCGAAACGCTTCACTTGGTCACTGTTGAGATTAAACTCTTTAGTTATGCGCTCTTCGAGGTATTTCATCGTAGCTATACGCTCAGTAAAGATGACGATACGCTCCTGTTTGTTTTGTTTCCAGATCTCTTGTAATTTCAGTTTGAGAGCATCATAACGTGAGTCCTGACTGAAGTCAACAAGAGTGCGAACATCAGTAATGAGGCTCTCCAAATCGCTGCTATCATCCTTTTTCTGACGTTCTTCCAAAGTAAGAAGTGCTGCCTTTGGAGAAGAAAGGAAACTCTTAAAGACGGTAAGGGCAAAGAGTGGGTCGTTTGTACTGCTGTTACTCAGATTGACAAACTTTGCGTGTTGCATACTAAGGATTTCTTCTTCCTGTGGTGTCAGGTTTACATCGATGGGGATAACCTTACGCTCCTGGAATTGACTACGAATGCGAGCATCAGAGATGTCATTCTTAAAACGTCTAACGTAATAAGGCATCACATCTTCCTTAGTATATTCTCCATTGCGAGGAATAGAAATTGGTTCCAACATTCGCATGAGATTAGCAAATGATTCTGCAGAACCATTATGGGGTGTAGCAGAAGTAAGAATCATGGAATCACACTTCTGGGCAAGGAACTGGGCAAGGTCTCCACGAAGGCTGTCTTCATTGGCCACCTTGTGACACTCATCAATGACAATGATGTCCCAATGAGTTTTTTCCAACCAAGCACGGAAACGACCATTGTTCTTTAACGTATCGATGGAGATAATGGTCTTATCATAATAGTCGAATGGATTTTTATTGAGAGGTATTTCGTTTTGAATCTTAGCGACACCTACACTATCAAGTCGTACGAGCGGTATTGCAAAGCGGTTCCAGATTTCCTCTTGGAACTGAGCGAGAATGCTTTTAAGAGCACATACCAAAATTCGTTTGCCACGACCACGACGTACCATCTCAGACAAGAAGATGCCAACTTCTATTGTCTTACCAAGACCTACTCCATCTGCGATAAGCAAACGAGGACGAGGTAACTCAAACGCTTTCAATGTAGGAGTCATCTGATACTCTGCCACATCAAAGGCACCATTATGAGCTATGGTAATCTTGTTGGAGAAATATGCATTGCTACGCAGAGCCGTCTCGATCAAAAGGCGAGTCTTACGCCAACGAGGATCGTTGTCACTCACCAATGTAGCATTAGAAGGACTGACAATGTCGATATCTTTGTCTAGGTCTGTATCAAAAACAAAACTATGGTTGCGCACCAACTCACTTATACCTTTGACATAAAGGAGATGGGCACCATTATGATTGCGTTCGACACGTGTTATCAAAAAATCTTCACCACGAACGGTTATACGTTGACCAGGAGAATAGTTTATCATAAGTTATCAAATTCCAATTTGTTTGTTTGATCATCGTTTTCTGCAAGTGCTTCGAAACGAACTAGTTCATCAAGGTTGCATTCCAAAAGCTGGGCTATCTTCATCATTGTCTCAAGTGTCGGTTGTGCCACATTTGTACACCACTTGCTGACAGTAGCAGGATCCTTGCCAACTTGTTCAGATAGCCATTTATTGGTTTTACCCTTTTCGGCGAGCATTACTTTGATGCGATTAATTTTACGCTCCATACGTACATATTTATATTTTATGTTTCAAAAATAACAATAATAATTGAAAATCAAGTCAAAATTCATAAAAATCTATCAAAAGGCGTCGTTTTTATTGCGTTTTTTGCAATTTTAGACCCCAGTGGCACGATTCATGGTATAATTATATCATTCATATTTTTAAGAACATAAAATTTACAGGCATAAAATTACATAAAGAAGTTCCAAGAAAAAAATACTCCTTTACTGTTAATTGGCAAAAAATGAACCATTTTACAGAATAGCGAGTACAAAAACATATATCCGATGTAGATTTTTGATAAAATGTTTGTTATATTAAACATTTTTATTTATCTTTGCACCCGATAAGATACAATTATGGGAAAGAATACATTTGGTAAAACGATGCCAAGGGCATTGAGCCAGAACCTGAAGATTATGGGCGAGCAAATCATGTTGGCCCGCAAGCGCAGGCATTTGTCTATGCAAGACATAGCAGACAGAGCTACTGTGACACGTCTGACTGTCTCAAAGGTGGAACATGGCGACCCAACGGTTTCCATGGGTATCTATGCGCGTGTACTCTTTGCACTTAATTTGGAAAAGGATATCACTCTGTTGGCTGCCGACGACGCTCTTGGCAGACAACTTCAGGATGCAGAATTACTGAGAAAATGAAAAGGATTACAGTTTACGCAGATTTTGACTTCCTAACCTCTCCCGAAGAGATAGGAACATTAGGCTACGAACATATTCGCGGCAAGGATTATTTTGTCTTTGAGTATTCGCGCCAGTGGTTGAAACAACATGGCGGCATCCTGCTAAGTGGTGACCTGCTGAATGTTCCTTCGTTGCAGCATCCTCGTAGCAATGATAATGTGTTCGGTTTCGTCAAGGATTCATTCCCTGATCGCTGGGGACGTTTGTTGCTTGACCGCAGAGAGCGACTGACAGCTCAACAAGAAGGTGGACCGAAACGTATGCTCACAAATTACGATTATCTCATTGGTATCGAAGACTTCACCCGTATGGGTGGCATACGTTACAAAGAGGAAGATGGCGATGACTATATCAATGCTAGTGCAAAATACCTTGTTCCCCCGATTGAGAGTCTTCGTGCCCTGTGCGATGCATGCCATGAGATTGAGTTGGCAGAGGAACGCAATGAATTGCCGGAACAGCGTTGGCTCGACCAATTGATTGACCCAGGAACCTCACTCGGTGGTGCTCGCCCCAAGGCCAACGTGGTTGATACTGACGGCAAACTGTACGTGGCAAAGTTCCCTTCTAAAAAGGATCTGGAGAATACTGAGCTTATTGAACACTTCTCACATCAGCTTGCGGCCAAGGCTGGCATCAACGTGGCAAAGACGCGCACCATCAAGATTTCAAAGGACCGTGACCTGCTTCTTTCAGAACGCTTCGATAGAACAGCAGAAGGCCGTCGCATACACTTTGCTTCTGCTATGTCGTTGCTTGGTTTTGATGATGGAGCTGGCAGCAGCACAGGAAACGGCTATCTTGACATCGTTGATTTCATTCTTCGTGGGTGTACCGATGTGCGTCAGAATCTCCGCGAACTCTATCGCAGAGTGGCATTCAACGTTATGTTTGGCAACACCGATGACCATTTCCGTAATCACGGTTTCCTGCTAACTCAGAAAGGCTGGACGCTCTCTCCTGCATACGACATCAATCCAGGAGCCAAGTCACATCAATGCTTGCTCATAGACTCATACACTGAAGAATCGGACATCAATGTCCTACTCTCTGCAAGCGAGAGCTACATGCTTGAACACCAAGAAGCATCTGAGATTATAGAAGAGGTTCGCTCAGCCATCAAAGACTGGCGTAAAACCGTTACCGAACTGCAAATACCCCTCAAACTATTAGAATCATATTCCATTCGTTGGGATGAATTATAAAAAAGATAGCGCATTCTGCACGTTTTTCGTGAAAAATGTGTAACTTTGCGGCAGAATTGAAATATGTAGCGAACAAAGAGAAACTCGTTGATATCCAGTGGGATAATACATTCTAGCGAGCATTTCTCAAGTCGAGCAAAAAGGCGCGGTACAAGTTGAACTGTCAAAGTGCTTATTATCAAGCATTTGCACTTTCACTTACTTTCGAAAAGACTTTCGAAAATTAGCTTTGTACCGATTAAAGCCGTAGAACGCCGATATTACGTGGATTGCCGTTGGTGCATCGGCAAATAATTCTCCATACCTCTGGAACTATGGGAGGAGGGGGTGGTGTGAGGTGTTTTGCCTTGGAATGATGTGAAATTGATTTTTTGGAGTTTGAGGGGGAATGGTGGGGACTGGATTGAGGCGGTGATTCGTTGTAAGGCGCGGACATTGATTGCCGCGTCGGTCACTCTGCCGAGGGTGACATGTAATTTGAAGGCTGATTGCATTTTGCACCCCGCGGTCTCAAAATCATTGCGAATGGCTTGAACAATCGCTTCAAAATCCTTAGGTACATGTGTAACCGAAAGATAGATGATGGGCATACCAAATTTGGTACGGAAAGAGTCCACTTTGTCGAATGTCAATTCGGGTGCCTGATAATGCTTCAGATGCTTGTCTAAAATTCCACGGAAATTAACACCAGCTGGCATCTCGTCGAGAAACGCCATAGTGATATGGTGCCAGGCACGTTGCCACCTGACATCAACGCCCTTGCACGCATCTCGCAGTTCCTTAAACCACAGAGCATCATAACGCACAGGCACCTCTATTTCCAAATAACATTTCATCATCATTCATTACAAATACAAACTAATGCAATACCTAAGATGGTATGGGACGTTTCGTGGGTGGGGGCTATAGGTTTTTGTAGTAGTTTTGGATTTTCTTTGCCATTAGCTTTCGGCGGGAGGCGAGGAAGTCGGGGTAGTTGGAGTAATCCATATCCACGATTGATTCGGGTATGCAGTTTTCTTGCAAATTTTGGCGTAGCGTGGCTGTGTCGGCAATGTTGCCATATAGCGTTTTGCCATTTTTACAAGCCTCGATGGCGTTTTTGAAATACACGTTTGGCGCATCGTCGGATATGCCCTTGTTCACCTGTGTGTCGAGATAAGTGAAGTTGGCAATCTGATTATACAGCCTCTTCTCGTCATAGCCATTTTTGCGCAAATACTGCTTGGGGAAGATGTGGTGCACATCGCCCATCAACGTGATTAAATAGCCTACTTTTGTGCCATTGCTGAATAGTGCATTGTTGCCCTCATAGATTTGTGCGGCAAGAAAGACATTGAAGAATGGGCTGTTGATAACCTGCGTCTCAAGGTTTTGTACAAGACCCACATTCCAAAAAGTGTCGGAGAGCTCGGCTTCTTCCACCTCTTTGAAGAATGTCATGAATCCTTTTTCACGAATACGCCTGATGTCAAAGTCCATTTGTGATTCTGGAGAGCCGATATAGCGGCTTGTGAGTGTTGACATCACAAACCACTTTGCCACATAATGCTTAATTTGGCTCCTTTCTATTGTGGGATCGTTGTTCAGCAAGAGATATAGCGTGTATGCAAAATCCAGTGTCATTTGAGAGTTAATCAACTTGTTGGAAATGAAGCCGGCGGTCTTCATGCCGAGTACAAAGTTGGAGAACGTGTATTGGCTCATGAAGTCAATCACGCCGTCGCTCAACTTTGCGAACGATTCTTCGGCAATCGTCTCTCGATAATCGCGTGTTTCGAAATCACGTCCACCGAGTAAACTTACGAGGTCTTTCAACTTCGCACGGCCGAATTTATACATAAAGGCGATGCGCAAGATGTCGTTGTAGTCGGGGTCGAAAATCGACTCTCGGTCATCTTTCAGCCACTTTAATTTTTCGGCGTACCGTGTGCCCATAAACCCATCATCCTTTGCCATGTCGGCATACCAATCAGGCTCTACAGCCAAATGAGAGAAGTAGTCGATGGCCTTGCGCAGTGCGTTGCCGCCGTATTCTGTGTTGGCAGCAATTTTCGACATGGCGAAGTCGGCTTGATTTAACTTTGCGCCTTGACTATTAATGCGGATAAAAATCTCCGTCACCTCATCAATATTCAAGTCTTTGTCAAGAGTGATTACGCCAATCTGACGATTCTTTATATCCAGCAGTCGCATCAGTATTTTATTCATCTGTGAGCCATTCACATCGGGATTCTGCTGGCAATACTCGTTCACAAACTCCCACTGATCGAAGTCGGGTTTAAACAGTTCTGCGATGTCGGAAATCCATTTTTTGTCCTTCAACACAGCATTATCTTGCACTTTAAACACCTCTTCATCGTTTTCTACCGAGGCTTGGGGGTTGAAGGCTATTTTGATTCTGCGCTTCTTGAAATCGCTGCCCAGCACCTCCAGCCCCACAATCGAGGTCATCAATGCCGTGACACGCTGCTGCCCGTCAATCATAATCTTCTTGCCGATTGACATCGAGCCGTCTTTCAATCTCATGTCGGGGCTTTGTGAAATAATCAAGTAGCCAGTAGGATAGCCCATATAGAGCGAGTCGATTAAGTCTCTCACCTGTCGAGGTTTCCACACAAAAGGGCGTTGGATTTCGGGTATGGCGATTTCGCCCGACTTTATGTAACTTAAAATCTGCTCAAGTGAAACATTCGAAGCATTATATTTTTCAGTCATAATTCCTGTTCGCTATTTAAGATTCATGTAGCAAAATCGCATCACATTGCACATGGCAAAGATGCAACATACAAATATACAATTTTACATTCACAATCACGAATGAATTGAGCGAATAATTAAATCCAAATCGGTCATTGGGCGTGTAATGATTTTTTAGGATACTTCTTGCGGTCTTTCGGCTTTTATAAGATGCCTTTTGCTTGTTTTTAATTCGTAATAGCTCGCTATCACTCATTAAAAGACAATCAAAATTCATTCATTTAAAATTCCTAAATACCACAAGCCCTAATGACCGATTAGGGTTAAATGTGCTGACTGGTTAAAAGGGGAAGTTTATGTGGAGATGTTTTTTTTTGAGGGGATTTGTGTGATTATCAATGCGAGTTCGGGATAAATGACGACTTTTTGGTGGGGAATTATTTTTGGTGGGGGTGGAGGTAGGCGAGGGTTTCGGTTAGGATTTCGGGGTGGAGGAGTTTGGTGGCGGCGATGTAGAGGGGCGCGGCGATGGCGATGCGCACCACGAGGATGATGGGGTGGCTGGATATCCAGAAGGTGCAGAAGTAGGTGGCAGCCATCACACCTGCCGAGATGAGCATGAAGGGCATCACGTCGAGCAGGGTGTGGACGAGGCGCAAGCCGATGAGGCGTTTTGCCACCACTTGCCACGCCAGTAGCCACAAGACGATGAATGCGGAATAGGCAATGACCATCACGGAGAGTCCCATCGATTTAAAGGCGAAAATCACTGCCACTTGCAGCACAATCTGCGCCACATTGCACCAAAGGTAGAGGTCGCTGCGACCGCTGCTGATTGCCAAATTCTGATACATGGTGTAGAACGGCACGAATGCGCCCGCCACGCACAAGATGCGCAACAGCGGTATGCTGCCCACCCATTCGTCGCCGATGGTGCACAAAATGAATTCCTCCGCCACCAGCGCGAGGCCGAACATCAGCGGAAACGACATGAAGGCGGTGAAGCGCATCATCTTCCTATACACGCGGCATCGGCGCTCTCGCTCATCGCCAGCAGCCACGAGCACGGTTTGCACCACCTGCCACAGTGTGTTGGCAACGAAGGAGTTTGCCATCGTGTTCCACTTGTAGGCTTGTGTGAAGTTGCCCACTTGCTTCATGGGGAAGTAGCGGCCAAAAATGAAGGTGAGGATATTGCTGCTGAGCGTGTTGATGATGTTGGTCATCAGGATTTTCACGCTGAAACTGAACATTTGCCTTACCGGTCCGAAGTCGATTTTGAGCATCGGTCGCCAGTCAACCACGGCGTATCTGCCGATGTTGAGCACGGTGATGTAGATAATTTGCTGCCATGCCAAACTCCAATAGGAGTAGCCGTTGAATGCCAATGTGATGCCCGAGACGCCCGAAACAGCCAACGCCAAACAGCTGATAAACGCCTGTTGGCGGTTCATTAGGTTTTTGTTCATATACGCGGCGTGGGCAATGCCAAACGAGGAAATCACAAATCCCAAAAACACGAACCTTGACAAATCGACCAAGGCTGGCTGGTGGAAGAAGTCGGCGATGAGTGGCGCGCAGCAGAATAGCACGCCATAAATGATGAAACTGGCAATCACGTTGAACCAAAACACCGAATTATAGTCGCGTGCCGTGGGTTTTTTCAGGTTGATAAGCCCCTGCGTGAAGCCGCTGCTCTGCAAGTTGCCGGCAATGAGCGTGAAAATGGTGAGCACGCCCACCAAGCCATATTCGCCCGGCGTGAGCAAGCGTCCCAAGAAGATGCCGATGAGCAAATTCAGCACCTGCATGGTGCCATTGTTCATCGCGCTCCAAAATAGATTCTTTGCCGTTTTGTCTTTCAGAGAGTCTGCCATAATCGTATTACTTCGCACGGCTTGAGCGTCAATGCACAGCCCAGCCAAAGTGCAAAGTTACAAAAACTTTCGCGAAATAGAAGTTTTGTAAGAAGTTAGAGATTGGAAATTAGAGGGTAGAGGGTATGTCAAAAAAAAAATCCGTGAAAATTTGTGGGCAATCCGTGTTCGTTTTTTTACTGCCACGGATTCGCACAAATTTTCACGAATTATTATTGTTGCGCCTAAGATGGCGAGCGCACCCTATTTCAACGCCATATTGTAGTTGTAGTAGCGTTTGTTGCCGGTTATGTCTTCAAGCACGCGCAAGAATGGTGGAAATTTCACCGCTTCGCCTTCTGCCACGTCTTTGGTTTCAAGAATCACCAGTCCCTTGCATGGGGTTTTGTAACTGTCGAGTTCGAAGTATTGGCCTTTCCAGATAAAGCTGCATCGCGTTTTCTCGATGGTTTGGCGATATGGGTCGGCTTGCTGGAGCAGCGATGTATAGAGGTTTTTGCTGATTTGACGCTCTGTCACCAGTTGCTCATTTTGCGAAATTCGCTTGGTGGTTGTGTGAATGAAGAACGACTTTCCTTGCCATTCGCGGCGGCGCAGACGCACCTCGCAGTTAGGCTCTGCCACAAGGTAGGTTTGGGTGATTTCGCTCTTCACGACACCCTCAATCTCGCCTTGCACCTCCACAATGTATTTGCGGCTCTCCTCGATGGGTTGAGGCAGTTCAAGCACGTTGGAAATCTCTTGAAGCACACGGCGGAGCTTGTGGTCGAAGTCCTCATGATTATTAATCACACGCAAATGTGGGTGACCAGCCCAAGCGGCAATCACACGCTTGTCGAGCGAGCGAGCCAGTTCCAGCCCCTCGGTGCGCACCTCGTTAGAGGTGGTGTTGTAGAATTGCTCCGCGCCGTCGGCAGCCGACACCAGGTGGAGCACCGCATCGTATGATTCGCGAAGTTCGGTGGAATTTGTGCCGCACAAATTGGTGATTTCGGTCCACATTTCAGGTGGCAGATATGCCGAAATGTCGAGCGCACCACGGTCGCAAATCACCACGGTTGGCTCCTCGCATTGCTCCGCCATCTTCATAAATGAGCGTTCCATAGCCATCTGAATTTCAAGCGTAGCCTTTTCTCCTTCGTAGAAAAGTGCCTTGTTTTTAGTCAAATAGTCCATGCCGGCTTGAAGGAAGATAGTGGGCACTTCGGGTACGGTGAACACCTTATAGCCACGGCTCGAAAAGTGCTCTATAATTTTCACTAATGCGGTAGTCTTACCTGCGCAAGGACCACCTGTGAGTACGATTTTCTTAATATTGCTCATCAATCTTAGTTTTCATGTGTGATGTTAAAGTTCAAAATTACGCATTTTTCCTGAAACAGCCCTTCAATCTGCAATATAATTTCATCACCACACCAAAAAAATCCGCGCAAATCGGTGGGCGATAGAGGGAAACACGGATTTGCACGGATTTTTCGGATTTGTGTGTGGGGCATTAGAAGCCTACACGGTGGTGTGTGGTGGTGCCAATGCGTTCTTCGTCGCAGTAGGCGATGATGTCGTCGAAACTGAAGTCGCAGTCGTTGATGATGGCGTTCACCTTCTGCTTGCGGCTCACATTCTCAATTTGTCCGCCGCTGAAGTCGTAGGTTTTCGCCAGTTGCAGCGCTTGGGCATCGGTAAGTTCGGGTATCATCGATTGCCAGATACGGCTCTTTGCCTCTGCCGAAGGGTTGTCGAACTTTATCTTGTAGAAGAAGCGGCGTTCGAAAGCCTTGTCGAGGTTGGTGGTGAGGTTGGTGGTGGCAATCATGATGCCTTCAAACTTCTCCATTTCCTGCAAAATGATGTTCTGGATGGCATTGTTCATCTGATCCACCGAGTGGTCCACATTGGTGATGCGTTTGCTGAAAATAGCGTCGGCCTCATTGAAGAGCAAGATGGGCGCATTCTTCATGCTGCGAACCTTTTTGCGGTATGTTTCAAACACGCTGCGCATATTTTTCTCGCTTTCACCCACAAACTTATCCTTAATCTTATCCACATTCACCTCCATGATGTAGCGGCCAGTTTGGCGTGCCAACTGATACACCGTTTCGGTTTTACCGGTGCCTGGCGCACCGTAGAAAAGGCAGGTGACACCTGTGCGCATACCGGCTTTCTTCATGCGGTCGCACACCTCTTTGTATTTTTCTTCGGTGATCAGTTCATGCAAGCGCGACACTTGCTTTGCCTCCCTGTCGTTGTAGAACAGAGGTTTTTCCGCCAAGTCCTCATAGTTCAGAAGTCCATTTTTCGTGCGGGGGTTAAACACCTCTTCAATGTCGTACTCGGCAAGTACTTCGTTTTTCACCTTGTCGGTGATCTGCAACTGGTCGGCAATAGCCATGCCGTCGTCGGCCTTAAATTCCACTAATCCTCGCTCTTGGAGCAGGTTGCATCCCTCGTATATTTCCTTGTGAAATTTGTGGTAATCACGGCCTTTCGTCATATTGTAGATCGACAAGAACGGGGTGGAAGTGACTCTGTCATTGACCACGGAGTGGCACATCAGCACCAGCACAATAAACTCCAGTGGTGGGAGGTGCAACTCGTTGATTTCCGACACGCAGGTGAGGTGTGTGTTGGATCTGAAATACCTTTTGAGCATCTCCACGCCATCGGCGTAGTCAAGTTCTTGGTCTTCCATTATCGAGAACACATTCTGCACCCTATCCACAAATTCGTCGGCAGTGTATTTTTTGTCCCATATCGCCACAAACCCCCTATCGGTTTGGAGGGCGTCGTCGGCTGCTTCGGTGATGTAATAGTTGTCTTCTCCAAGCATATTTCTTTTGCACATGATGCCAGCCTTCTCCAAGGCGCGGCATTGACGGAAATAACTGCTGGCACGCACATTTGAGCATGAGAAGAATGTTGCCACATCATTCACATCCAATCCCGAAGGGTGCTCAACCCCCACAGCTAGCATCATCGCCTGAGTGTCGGAAATGCGGAAGCGTGCCGCCAACTTGTCGAGCATCGGCTGGCAGAGTTCAAGGGTGCGCTTGTCGAAGCGGCAGTCCTTCAGTCGCTCAGTCAGCATTTCAATTAAATCAATCATATTGCACTGCTTCAATTCCTCTTCTGAAATGGGTTTCAGTGCCTTCTTCTTTTGTTCAAGTTCCACCTCGTTGTTCACTGTGTTTGCTCTCTTCATTGCTTGCGTTTTAATTGCCATTTTTAATAAGATTGATAAGATTTAATTGTTGTTTGTTTGGTTTTGTGTTTCTCTCCCTTGTGAGCCGGGCTATTGTGGCTTACCACTCGATTTTGCGGTCGCGCTTGCGGTTATACACCTTTTTAGAGACGTGAACACGAGCGAACGACACTGCACGGCCGTGGCTGGCAATCTCGTCGGCGCGAGAAGCCTTTCGCCATGCGCGCACATACTCGTCGAGTGTGCCCACCACCTTTTGCAACTTCTTGTTTTTCTTGTTCATGTGTGAAGTGATTGTTTTTTGTGGAATTGCAAAGGACGATACATATAATAGTACCATTTTGCAAAAATTCAAAGTTTTTAGTTGTTAAACGGTTCAATAATTCCTTTTCGGCAAGAGCCAAAATCATCTCTGTTCCCCAATTCACAGTGAATGGGCGAAAGTTATGAATACGAATAATATTTTATGTGTTGTTGAATAAATGTGTTCTTCGAATAGTGAAAGACGTGCTTTTCTAATCGTGTCGCAAAAGTAGTAAAAAGTTTGGATTTCGCAAATTTTCCTGTGCGAATCTTTGTTAAAAGTTTGCGACGATTGGGCGGTTTGTTGTAAATTTGTATAATGTATCAATTTTTGGGCAAGGACATATCGACGCATTTGACGGATTTGGCGGCGCAGGGCAACAAGGAGTTTGCCGCGATGCTCAATCCTGACGTTGACGGTGTGTTGGGCATTCGCATTCCCCAACTTCGCCTGCTTGCCAAGAGCATTGCCGCCGACAGTTCTTGGCAAGAATATGTGGCATCTGCCGACACCGAATTTATGGAAAGCCGTATGCTGCACGGCATGGTGATTGGCTATGTCAAAGGCATCATGCTCCAGCATCGGTTGGCGCTTATCGCCGACTGGGTGCCACGTATCAACTCGTGGTCGGTGTGCGACTGCGTTTGCTCCACTTTCAAGCTGAAAAAGAGCGAGCGTGGGCAGTGGTGGCAATTCATTCAGCCCTATTTCAAATCAAAGGAGGAATACGAGATACGCTTTGCCGTGGTGATGGCGCTGCGCGAGTTTGTGGATGATGAGCATATCGCGCAACTTCTTCGCACAATCGATGCTATTCGCCACGAGGGCTATTATGTGAAGATGGCGGTGGCGTGGTTGGTGTCGGTGTGCTATGTGAAGCTGCCACAACCGACGATGCCGTATCTGAAAGACAACCGCCTCGACGATTTCACCCACAACAAGGCACTACAGAAAATTTGCGAATCGCTGCGTGTGAGCGATGAGCAGAAGGCTGTGATTCGCCGCTTGAAACGAAAGGAGCCGCGCCGATGATTCACCCTTTCGCTTCCGCACTACTGCGATGGTACGCCCAGAACGGCCGCGACCTGCCATGGCGACACACCACCGACCCATATCCGATATGGCTCAGCGAGGTGATATTGCAGCAAACCCGCATTGAGCAAGGTCGCGACTATTGGCACCGCTTCATGGAGCAATACCCCACCGTGGAGCACCTTGCCGATGCCAGCGAAGACGAGGTGCTACGCCTGTGGCAAGGGCTGGGCTACTACAGCCGTGCCCGAAACCTGCACACCGCAGCCAAGCAAATCAAGGAACTGGGCAGTTTCCCCACCACGCTCCACGGCATTAAGATGCTCAAAGGCGTGGGCGACTACACAGCGGCAGCCATTGCCTCGTTTGCCTTCGGTGAGGCGGCGGCAGTGGTCGATGGCAACGTGTATCGAGTGTTGAGCCGACACTTCGGCATCGGCACGCCCATCAATTCCACCGAGGGGAAAAAGGAATTTGCCGCACTGGCGCAGGAATTGTTGCCCGAATCGCAAGCCGCTGCCTACAACCAAGCCATCATGGACTTCGGAGCCACGCAATGCACGCCCAAAAGCCCAGCGTGCGATCGTTGCCCCATTGCCGATACCTGCCAAGCGCTCCACACCCATGCTGTGGACACACTGCCAGTGAAATTGAAAAAACTCACCATCAAAACGCGGCATCTGCAATACATCTACATTCGCGTGAACGGTGAAATCGCCATTCGCCGCCGCCCTGCTGGCGATATTTGGCAAGGTTTGTGGGAACCGCTTTTGATAGAGAATGCCCCCATTCCGCCATTCGACGGCACGCTCACCCTGCTTCGCCAAAAGGTGAAGCACGTGCTCACCCACCGTGTGCTGTATGCCGACTTCTATCTGCTCGAAGCCACCGCCAAACCCACACTTCCGCCCGAATTCATTTGGATTCCGGAGTCCGACCTCGACCGCTACGCCCTCCCGCGCCTCATCGAAATCCTCACCCAATCCCTCACCCCATAGCAAATCCCCACCCCACAAAAAAAACGGTTCTGCATTATTGCCGAGTCGTGAATGTAATCAGAAACAAAAACATAAAAAAACAGCCTTGGAGCAACGTGGAATGCTTCGCATTTGGC
>ERZ827496.351-NODE-351-length-67420-cov-10.056558_pt1 | contig 67420 bp, 58 predicted proteins | sample MGYA00519769_ERZ827496 | MGnify/ENA primary metagenome ERZ827496 (study PRJEB31778, sample SAMEA3449327) | human gut metagenome | biome: human gut; feature: human-associated habitat; material: faeces | place: United Kingdom | collected 2010/2012 ...
TTAGGGCACTGAAAAGTGCCCTTTCAAAAGGGGATGCCCTAAATTGAGTGCTTACTAAATTTGCGACGGTCGACAACAAGGATGTGGCTAAACGACAAAAGAAAAGCATATCACGCCCCTAGCATCGGCCAACAAACTTATCACATTTATTTATTCATTCACTCTACAAAAAATCAGTGTTTATGAGAAAGATTACACTGCTGGGATTGTTCGCACTGCTTTGTGCGACAGTCATGAAAGCCGCCGTGCCTACATGGATCGAGGGACAGGGCGTGCGTCCCGCCGACGTCACGGCCGGGATGGAGGTCGTGTTCCGCTGTCCGGCCTCGGATTTGACGGCGTCATACTTTGCGGGAGCTACGTGTGTCGCCGGCGAGAGCCAGGACATCGTCTGGGTGCTCGAAGCCGTCGAGGGCCAAGACGGTAAGTACTACTTGAAAAAGAAGAACGCCGCGAGCGACGACGTAGCTTACGTGCAGCAACCGGCCAACAACGCGAACGAAACTCTTGTCACTATGGGCGCCAAGGCGACGGCCGGCGCGTTTGAGTTCCGCGCTTTGACCGAAGCTGACATTGAGAAGTTCCGCCCTTCTCAGAAGCTCGACGGAACGTATAATACGGAATATACGGGTCGTCTCGTCGTTGTAGCACAAAACAACAGTGAAGCTGCTTTGCGCGCCGATAGAGCCCATGCCACTTATGCCGTTACTACTGGTGGTGAATGGACTATCTGGAACATGTACGTGGCTGGTGAGGCTTTTGAAAGCTACCTTTCTTATCTTGCCAACAACGGCCCGGCTATCGAGCAGTACCTCCTGCCGGCAGCCGATGGTGTGGTCGGCGGTTTCCACGCCGCAGATCTCGCCGATGTCAAGGCTGCTGCCGAGGCTGGCAACTGGGCCGAGGCCAACACTGCCCTGCAAGCGCTCATCAGCAGCGGTAAGCAAATCGCTTTCGACGCCGACAAATTCTACACCCTCGTGTCCGCACAAGCCGCTGCCGCTGGCGCTGAGCTGGCAGTCTTCGAGAGCTATACTACCGTCAACGACGAGGGCGCCTATGCCCTGCGCTGGGGCGCCCCGAAAGGCGCAGCCTCGATGTGGAAGTTCATCCCCGCCGGCACGGTGACCGTAGAAGAAGGCGAGGTGCAGCAGTACAAAATGCAGGCACTGAACTCCGGGAAGTTCATCCCGACGGTTCCGTTCAGCACCGCCAGCTACATGACTGATGAAGAGAACGCCGGCTTCTACGAACTGGAAGACGCCATCGGCGCCCAGAACGCGGCCCAAATTGCAGCCTCATTCTCCATCAAGGACTACAACGATAATCGCGGCGATTGGGCCGTGCTGACGGCACAGGGCAACGGTAGCACAACGCCCGACTGGACGGCTGAAAACGCCGAGGGCTTCATCAGCACGTACAAGAGCACGACGCTGGGTGTCAACTGGTATCTGCGTCCCGCCACGTCGGTGAGCGTGACCGTGCCCGCCGGCAGCCAGTACGCTACGATGAACCTGCCTTTCGCCGTTGAGTTGCCCGACGGTGTGACAGCCTACGTAGGCGGCAGCGTGAGCGACTCTGAAATCACGCTATCCCCTCTCGACGGCACCGTCGTACCGGCTGGTTGCCCCGTAATCCTCACCGCAGAAGAGGGCTCGTATGACCTCACCATCGCTTACGACAACGAGACGTCGGCTCCCGCCAACTCGCTCAGCGGAACGCTCGTTCCCCAAACTGTGGACGCCGATGCCACCGCTTATATAGTAGCAAACGGCTCTGCCGGTGTCGGATTCTATAAAATCACGGACTCCGAAGACCGCACCATCCCGGCCAACAAGGCTTACTACACCACCAACGCTGAAACTGCTGCCGCTGTCCTGGCCTTCTCATTCGGTCCCGCGGTGGGCATCGACGGTGTGACCACAGCCGACAAGGGCACTGACACCTACTACGACCTCCATGGCCGCCGCGTGCTCTACCCCGCACATGGCGTCTACGTCAAAGGAAACGGCGAGAAAGTATATATTAAATAAACAATCAGACAAATAAGAATAATGAAAAAGACGTATGTAGCTCCAAAAGCAGAAGCTGTATCCCTCCATTCGGAATCTCCCATCATGACCGCATCCACCACTATGGGCATACACGACGAAGAAGGCATCGGCGGTTCCGAGGCTTACGCGCCGAAGAATGGATGGAATTCTGACAACTGGGCTGAGTGAAACAGCCTACCGCTCTTGAATTTTGCAGCCTGTGGCTGAACTGACAAGCATCCTGACGAGATTAATCGTCAGGATGCTTTTTTGTTTTGCGCCGACATGCCAGCAACACGCAGAGGCGTCGGTATTATGTCTGGTTGGACGAAAAACGACGAAGTGCCACGCTCTGAACAACCATTACTCATATACAAAAGGAGGACACGCTCTTACTGAGCGTGTCCTCCTTTTGTATATGTTTCCCTACCGCTTTACTTCACTTCGATGCTGCGGCTGACCGTAGGCCGTACTTCGGGCCTGCGTTTGGGAAGCTCGACGTGAAGAACGCCATGCTCTACGTGAGCCGAGATCTTGTCTTTCTCCACATCGTCCGGAAGAATCAGGGTTTGCTGGAACTTCGTATAAGAGAACTCGCGGCGCAGGTAACGTTCAGGACGTTTGCTTTCCTTGTTCTCTTCTTTCTTTTCCATCGTGATGACAAGGTTATCGTTCTGGTCAACATCGACCTTGAAATCTTCTTTCGACAGACCCGGGACGGCCAGTTCTACGACATAATCGTCTTCGTGCTCAATCACGTTAATGGCCGGTGCTGTAGCGCTGCGGCGTACTGTCCAATCATTATCGAAAAAGTCGTTGAAAATGTTCGGCAGCCAAGTGTCGTTGTGTCTAATCAGTGCCATAATCTTTCTCTCCTATTTTTAATTTGTTTGTAAATCCATTTGCGGGTCCCGTTGCTTAGTCCCGGAGCCCACTTTCCTTTTTGCAAAGGCCATGCCAAGCCGTGAAAAACCTCACTTTCATTCCGGGCAAGAAGGAAAAGTGACATAAATGTGCCTTTCGCGTCATTCTGTCAGTTGCAAGGCGCTGGCAAGCACTTCGCGTCTCGCCGGACTATACCGGCACAAGAAGAGACGGAAACAAGCCGGCAACCTATAGCAGACAAGTCGGCTGACAGAAATCGCAGGACGGCTGACCGTTTTTCTTGTCAGCCGCCCTGCGGAAACACTCGCCCATGAAGTCCCGCGTGCGAAAGGACACAAAAAAGCCGCAGCTTCCGACTGGGAAAGCCGCGGCTTGCGAAAGTTTCATCAAAGCGCTTTATTTCACCTCAATGGTATGTTTGGCGTTCGCCTCTGGCGTCTCCTTGCGTTTGGGCAGTTCGACGCGCAGCACACCGTGTTCGACGCGAGCAGAGATCTTGTCTTTCTCCACGTCGTCGGGCAGTATCAAAGTCTGTTGGAACTTCGAGTAAGAGAACTCACGGCGCAGATAGCGTTCGTTCTTCTTCTCCTCCTTCTTTTCGTCCTTCTTTTCCATCGTGATGACGAGGTTATCATTTTGATCGACGTCGACTTTGAAATCTTCCTTCGACATGCCGGGAGCAGCGAGTTCGACGCAGTAGTCGTCGTCATGCTCAATCACATTGATGGCCGGTGCGGTAGCATTTGCACGTCCCATCCAATCGGTGTCAAAGAAGTCGTTGAAAATACTCGGTAACCAATTCTGATTGTTTCTTACAGGTGTCATGGTTTTTATCTCCTATCTTTAATCGTTTGTTTAACTTGTTGTTGGCCTCTCGCTTACGTTCTGAAGCTCAACCATAGGAGTGCAAAGGCCGTGCCAGCCGGAAGAAAGGCAAAATACTGACAAAATTTAGCCTGTTAGCTGACAAATTGTAGCCATCAACGCAATTCTGTCCGCCGGGACGACGGACAAGACGGCGGAAAGGAACTATACGATAGGCTGGTGGCCTACACACGGTTAGGTGTAGGCCACCAGCCTCACCACGCTGCCTGGATGTCAGGCGTCGCCGGCGGTCTTCGTCTCGAGCAGCTTTTCGAGACGGAGCATCTCGTCGCGGAACTGTGCGGCCTGCACGAAGTCGAGTTTCTTGGCAGCTTCCTGCATCAGGCGCCGGGTGCGTTCGACGGTCTTTTCAAGCTGCGGACGCGTCATGTAAGCGAGCACAGGATCGGCGGCAGCCACCATAGCAGCATCGTCGACCGGGGCGTAGACCTTCGGAGCTGCCGGCTTAGCCGTTTCGGCCGTGGCCTTGGCCGTATCAACGAGACCGCCCATGCCGAGCGCCTTGCGGATCTGACGGGGAGTGATGTGATGCTCCTCATTGTAGCGCAGCTGTTTTTCGCGCCGGCGGTTCGTCTCGTCAATGGTCAGTTGCATCGACTCCGTAACGCGGTCAGCATACATGATGACGCGGCCATTGACATTGCGTGCGGCGCGACCGGCTGTCTGCGTGAGCGAACGGTGGCTGCGGAGAAAGCCCTCTTTGTCTGCGTCGAGGATGGCGACGAGCGAGACTTCGGGCAAGTCGAGCCCCTCGCGCAGAAGGTTGACACCGACAAGGACGTCGTAAGTACCGGCGCGCAGGTCGTCCATGATGCGCACCCTGTCGAGCGTGTCCACATCACTGTGGATATAGGCCGTGCTGACGCCTTTGTCCGTCAGGTAGTCCGTCAGTTCCTCAGCCATACGCTTGGTGAGCGTCGTGACAAGTGTGCGCTCATGGCGCTCAATGCGCTGACGGATCTCTTCAAGCAGGTCGTCAATCTGGTGCAGGCTGGGGCGTACCTCGATGACAGGGTCGAGCAGGCCTGTCGGACGGATCACCTGCTCGACCACCACTCCCCCGCTCTGCTGAAGCTCGTAGTCTGCTGGCGTGGCGCTGACATAGATCACCTGACGCGCCATCTGCTGGAATTCCTCGAACTTCAAGGGACGGTTGTCGAGCGCCGCAGGCAGGCGGAAACCATAGTTGACAAGCGCCTCCTTGCGTGAACGGTCGCCGCCGTACATGGCCGCGATTTGCGGCACACTGACGTGGCTTTCGTCAATGACCATCAGGAAATCCTCGGGGAAGAAATCGAGCAGGCAATAAGGCCGCTCGCCCGCACGGCGACCGTCAAAGTAACGCGAATAGTTCTCGATGCCGCTGCAATGGCCAAGTTCGCGGATCATCTCCATGTCGTAGGTTACACGCTCATGCAGCCGGCGTGCTTCGAGTTCCTTGCCGATGCTTTCGAAATAGGCTTCCTGCTCAGCCAGGTCGTCTTCTATCTGGTAAATAGCCTGCAACTGGGTATCCTTGGAAGTCAGGAAGAGGTTCGCCGGATAGATTTTGTAGTCGTCGAACGAAGCGATACGTGTACCGCTCAACGCGTCGACCTCCTCTATGGTGTCCACCTCGTCGTCCCAAAACGAGACGCGGAGCACCTCGTCGGCATAAGCCAGATAGACTTCGACCGTGTCGCCCTTGACACGGAATTCGCCCGACTTCGGCGCCACGTCATTGCGCACGTACAGACTGTCGACCAAGCGGCGCAGAAGAGCGTTGCGGTCCAGCGTGCGGCCGCATTGAAGCTCGATGACATTCTCATAGAAAGCGCCGGGATTGCCCATGCCATAGATGCACGACACGGACGACACCACAATCACGTCCTTACGTCCCGACAAGAGGGCAGACGTGGCCGCCAGGCGCAGCTTGTCGATTTCCTCATTGATGGCCAGGTCTTTCTCAATGTACGTATCGGTCGAAGCAATGTATGCCTCAGGCTGATAGTAGTCGTAATAGGAAACGTAATACTCTACTGCGTTCTCCGGGAAGAAACGTTTGAACTCGCCATAGAGCTGCGCGGCCAACGTTTTGTTATGGCTCAGCACGAGGGTCGGCTTGTTCACCTGGGCCACAACGTTAGCGATGGTGAACGTCTTGCCCGACCCGGTGACGCCGAGCAGCGTCTGTGCGGGTTCGCCGGCCAGCACGCCGTCCGTCAGCTGCCGGATGGCATCGGGTTGGTCGCCCGTGGGAGCATAATCGGAAACCAATTTGAATTTGTTCATGCGGACAAAGTTAGCACAACACCGGCGAAGCGGAAAGGACGGGCGGTGTTTTTTTAGGAAGCCGTGACCGGTTTCGCAGTCAGCCAGATAGAAATTCCTGTCAGCCGGACAGTTTTTTCGGGATGCCTACACATTTATATTATTTATAGCCCCAGCAGAGGACTAGCAGGCGACGCGGCAATTGGAGCCGTCGGGAGAATACGTCCCTTGCCCACGCGACACGGAAGCTACCGGCGCGGCTACTCGCCTCCGCCGTACTTCTTACGGAACAGCGCTTCGTTCTCGTTGCCCCACTGCATCATGGCGTCAATGATCGGAATGAGCGTCCGGCCCAACGGCGTGATGGTGTACTCCGAACGCGGCGGCAGCTCGGGGTAAATCGTCTTTGAAACTAGCCCGTCCTCCACCAGTTCTTTCAGTTGGAGGTCAAGCACGCGGGGCGTGGCTTCCGGGAAAATCCGGTGCAACTCACTCGGCCGCAGCGAGCGGTGGCGCAATTCATCAAGAATACACGACTTCCACTTTGCACCTATCAGGCTTATGGTCAGTCGGAGCGGGCAATTCATGTCGACGGGCGTCTTTCTTTCGTACATAGGCCACAAAAATTTCGTTCATACGGTTACAAATTTACGTATTTGACTCACGAAACAAGGATACGGCGATTAATTTTTCAATATCTGAAAAAATTTTCGGTACTTGTGCGAACGATACCTATCGCTTACCTTTGCGGCAGACAATCACCCAAAAACGAAACATTATGAGAGCTAGCATTGAAGAGTACAAGGCTGTGGAAGAGGCAGCCATGAAGTTTGTCAAGAGCGTCGCCGAGGGCAACAGCCGCTACGCCAAGGAACTGTTCATCGACGAGGCCGTGCTGTTCGGCTACCTGGACGGCAAACTGGAACACGGCAGCATCGAACAATTCTACAAGAACGTGGACACCGTGGGCGCCGGCGACGACTTCAAAGCCCGCATCGACGTAGTCGACGTGGAAGAGACGCTCGCCGTGGTGCGCGTGCTGGAAGAGAAATGGAGCGGCCGGATTGACTTCACCGACTACCTGCTGCTGATGAAGATAGACGGCGAATGGCGCTGCGTGGCCAAGGCTTACAACCAAAACTCAGATACGGTAGAAATATAAAACGCAGCACTGGACATGGAGGTTGCTGTAATCATAGGAAGCCCCCGCCACCGGGGCAACAGTTTCTCCCTGACCGAAACATTCATCGCCAAAGTGAAAAACTTGGCCACACGGTGCAGCGCTTCGACGCCGCCATGGTGAACATTGGCAACTGCCACGCTTGCGAGACCTGCTTCAAGACGGGCAAGGCCTGCTCCTTCGACGACGACTTCAACCTCATCGTGCCCGCCGTGCTGGACGCCGATGCCATCGTCTTCATCATGCCGACATACTGGTACTTCATACCGGCACAGATAACGGCGTACGCATCCCCTTTGAACGCTCCGCCGCGCTCCTGAAATGGGAGATGGTGGGCGAAGTCCAGCTACCCGGCGTAATGGACGAGGAATACGTTGAACGCACCGACGGCCGCGGACAGACAGCCGCGTTGGCCAGGAAATTCGGCCAGGCCTGAGACCCACCCAACACCGACGTGGCTGTCCCCTACAGCCCATGGTTTGCCGCCACATGTGCCGAACGCATGTGGCGGCCCTGCGTCTATGCATCCACTAGGCCAAAAAGAAAAACGGGAGGGACCGCCAGTTGCCATTCCCGGCGCAAAAGCTTATCCGTCACCCATGATACACATCGGCGCCCTCATCGAGCAAGATCTCCACCGCCCACACCGGGCCATCCCCCCGGCTTCTTGTGTGAACGCATGAAGCTACGTCCGGAACGGGCACTTTGCAGAATTCGTTCTGAACGCAGTTCGTTTTACAACTCGCTTCGGGCGAATTTAGACACTGACGTATGGCTTTTTCTGACAGAATGCTGTAACTTTGCCATTCGTTAAAAAACCGACCGAATGGACAGCCGTTACGACCTCACACAGGGCGGCATTACTTCGCGCCTGCTCCGCTTTACGCTGCCGATGATGTTGGGTGCGCTCTTGCAGCAATGCTACAACATTGCCGACACGCTCATCGTGGGCCGCTTTATCGGCGCGGGCGCGCTGGCTGCGGTGGGATCGGCCTATACGCTGATGACATTCCTCACGTCCGTGTTACTCGGACTGGCTATGGGGAGCGGGACGGTTTTCTCCCTGCAATACGGCGCGAGGCGGCTCGACCTGCTGGGGCGCAGCGTGGCCACGGCGTTCGTTCTTATCGGCACAATCACGGTGGTGCTCAACGTGGCTGTATTCGCCCTTATCGATCCCATCATGCAGCTGCTCTGCGTACCGGCCGACATCTACGGTGACATGCGCAACTACCTTTGGATCATCTTCTGCGGCCTCTTCTTCACCTTTGTCTACAATTTCTATGCAGCGTTGCTACGTGCGGTGGGCGACGCCATAACACCACTGAAATTCCTTGCCGTCTCCGTAGTACTCAACATTGGGCTCGACTTGCTCTGCATACTCCACCTGGGATGGGGAGTAGAAGGCGCGGCCATCGCCACTGTGGCCTCGCAGATAGTAGTAGCTGCTTGGTTGGTGGCTTATACTTATCAGCGCCGTCCGGAACTGCGCCCGCACCGCACCGACCTGCGACTGAACCGGGCCTGCCTGCGCGAGATTGCCGCGTTTTCAAGCCTGACGTGCGTGCAGCAGTCGGTGATGAACTTCGGAATCCTGCTCGTGCAAGGCCTCGTCAACAGTTTCGGCACGGCTGTCATGGCAGCTTTTGCCGCTGCCGTAAAAATCGATTCGTTCGCCTACATGCCGGTACAAGAGTTCGGCAACGCGTTCTCCACCTTCGTTGCACAGAATTACGGTGCCGGCCGCCACGACCGCGTGCGCCGCGGCCTGCGGAGCGCACTGGCCGTGACAGTGGCGTTCTCGCTGCTCGTGTCGGTGGCTGTCTTCTTCCTGGCACGTCAGCTGATGCTCATCTTCGTGCTGCCCGACGAAACGGAAATTCTCGCAATCGGCGTAGAGTACCTGCGGATTGAGGGCGCGTTCTACGTAGGCATCGGCCTCCTTTTCCTGCTCTACGGCTACTACCGTGCCGTGCGCCAGCCGGGCATGTCGGTGGTGCTGACCGTCGTGTCGCTGGGCACACGTGTCGTGCTGTCTTACTGGCTGGCCACAATCCCGGCTATCGGTGTGACGGGCATCTGGTGGTCCATTCCCATCGGCTGGACACTGGCCGACGTGGCAGGTTTCGCATGGATGAGGCACTGCCGGCGCCGGGCTGCTTACTCCCGCGAAACAGCCCAAAACTGACACCGGAGCGACCCAGACTCAAAGATACTGATGGAACAAGGCGACAGCCTCGATACCCCGGCGCATGATGTCGAGCCGGAAATTTTCGTTAGGCGAATGGATGGCGTCGCTTTCAAGGCCAAAGCCCATAAGCACCGTTTTGATACCCAACTCGCGCTCAAAGTCGCTGATGATGGGGATGCTTCCGCCGCGACGCACAGCCAATGGAGACCGCCCGAAAGCATCGGCAAAGGCCCGCTCGGCAGCCCGGTAAGCCGGGAGCGAAAGCGGACAGACATAGCCCTCGCCACCATGCATGGACGTGACCTCGACGGTGACGCTGCGGGGCGCAACGGAGCGAATGTAATCAGCAAAAAGCCGGGAAATCTTTTCGTGATTCTGGTGCGGGACAAGGCGGCACGACACCTTGGCCTTAGCCCATGACGGCAGAACAGTCTTGGCCCCTTCGCCAGTATAGCCGCCCCAAATCCCGCAAATGTCGAACGACGGACGGCAGCTGTTGCGCTCCAACGTCGAATACCCACGCTCGCCTTCGAGTTCACAGACGCCAATTGCAGCCTTGTAGGCCTCCTCGTCAAACGGTATGTCGGCTATCATGGTGCGCTCCTCGGGCGAGATGTCCTCCACGTCGTCGTAAAAACCCGGCACTGCAATGCGTCCGTCGGCAGCGACCACACCTGCCAGCATCCGACACAGTACATTCAGCGGATTGGCCACGGCCCCGCCGAAATGGCCGGAGTGAAGGTCGCGGTTCGGTCCGGTAACCGTGATTTCCCAATAGGCCAGCCCGCGCAACCCGACGGTGAGCGAAGGCAAATCAGCGCCGAGCATACTCGTGTCGGATACGAGAATGACGTCTGCACGAAGCAGCTCCCGATGTGTACGGAGAAAACCGTTGAGACTCGGTGAGCCTATCTCCTCCTCGCCCTCAAAGATGAACTTCACGTTGTGATGCAAGAGCCCCTCGCGGACAAGATACTCAAAAGCCTTTACCTGAATGAGCGCCTGCCCCTTGTCGTCGTCGGCGCCCCGGCCCCATACCCGCCCGTCGGCCACGGTGAGCTCGAACGGCGGGGTGCGCCAAAGATCGAGCGGCTCAGGCGGCATGACATCGTAGTGGGCATAGACGAGCACTGTCGGCCGAGACGCGTCGACGCACTTCTCTGCATAGACCAACGGATTGCCCTCAGAAGGCATCACGCATGCCTTGTCGGCTCCTGCGGCCAGCAAGAGTTCGCACCAACGCGCCGCACAACGGTCGATGTCGGCGCGATGCTCGGGTTTGGCACTCACACTGGGGATGCGCACCAGGCTTGCCAATTCGTCGAGGAAACGTTCCTCGTTTTTCCGGATATACTCTTTGATTTCCATTTGCTTGTCTTTCGTGTTTCTCTTACTTATTTTGAATACTGTCCCAAAGTGCGGGACCAGAACGTAGGGGCAATGATACGCAAAAAACGGGACATGGCCAAACAGGTTGGCACACAATCACCATCAGGCACGTCACGGACGCAGGCAGCCTCAACAGAGAAAAGGGCAGGCACCACAGCCAAGATGACAGAATACCGCGACAGGAAGGACAAACCGGCTGACAGAAGATACAGGACGGCGATTAGGAAAAACGGACGCTGCGACCATTCCAGCTGGCAGGCGACTGCTCGAACCGCCACCCGGAACAGCCAACCGGCGCTAAACAGGCAACGGTCCGACCTGTGCACTAAAAAAAGCAAAGCGCTCCCCGCCGTGTGCCGTAGTCCACAGAAAAAATCGTAACTTTGCGCTGTCGAACAGAAAAAAGGTACCATGACGAGCAGACAGAAACGGAATTGGACGATCAAGCACGGTGAGCCCCTGACGGAGCTGGACAAGAAAATCCTAAGTTACCAGAACAAAGGCATACTTGTCCCACGGCGTGACATGATCAAAACGCCCGAACAGATTGAAGGCATCCGCCGTTCGGGCGCTGTCAACACCGGCGTGCTCGACCTCGTCGAACAGGAAATCCATGCCGGCATGACGACAGCCGACATCGACAAGCTTGTCTACGACTACACCGTCAGCCACGGCGCAATTCCCGCTCCGCTGAACTATGAGGGATTCCCAAAAAGCGTCTGCACAAGCGTGAACGAGGTGGTCTGCCACGGCATACCGAATGAGTTCGAGGTGTTGCAAGAAGGCGACATTATCAATGTCGACGTGTCGACCATCCTTGACGGATATTACAGCGACGCATCGCGCATGTTCATCATCGGGCAGACAACGCCAGAGAAGGAAAAACTGGTGCGCGTGACGAAAGAATGCCTCGAAATAGGCGCCCAAGCCGCCCGGCCATGGGGCTTTCTCGGCGAAGTGGGCAAAGCCATCGAACACCATGCCAAACGCAACGGGTTCAGCGTAGTGCGCGACCTCTGCGGCCACGGCGTAGGCTTAGAATTCCACGAAGACCCCGAAGTAAACCATTACAACACGCACGAACGGGGCATGCTCCTCGTCCCGGGGATGGTTTTCACCATAGAACCGATGATCAACATGGGAACGTGGCGTGTGTTCATCGACGAAGAAGACGGATGGACCGTCGTGACGGAAGACGAACTCCCCTCAGCCCAATGGGAACACACATTCCTCGTGACGGAAGAGGGCCTCGAAGTCCTGACGCACTAAAACAGCCAAACAAAAAGAAGCGTGAAAGACATTATTATATTAGGCATAGAATCGAGTTGTGACGACACGTCAGCCGCCGTGCTGAAGAACGGAGTGCTGCTTTCGAACGTGACCGCTTCGCAAGACGTGCACCGTGCCTATGGTGGTGTGGTGCCGGAGTTGGCCTCACGGGCACATCAGCAGAACATCGTCCCCGTAGTTGACCAAGCCCTCAAACGGGCAGGTGTCAAGCCGGACGACCTGTCGGCCATTGCCGTCACACTGGGCCCCGGCCTGATGGGGTCGCTACTCGTGGGCGTTTCTTTTGCCAAAGGAATGGCCACATCATTGGGCATTCCGCTCATTGAAGCCAACCACCTGCAAGGGCATATCCTCGCGCTTTTTCTCAAAGAAGAAGGCGCAGACACTCCTGTCCCCCCTCTGCCCTACCTCTGCCTGCTTGTCAGCGGAGGAAACTCGCAAATCGTCAAAGTCGACGCTTACAACAAGATGGAAATCCTCGGGCAGACCATCGACGACGCCGCGGGCGAAGCCATTGACAAGTGTTCGAAAGTGATGGGGCTCGGCTATCCCGGCGGACCAATAATCGACCGCCTCGCCCGCCAAGGCGATCCAAAGGCATTCCAGTTCAGCAAGCCACACATCCCGGGACTCGATTACAGTTTCAGCGGACTGAAAACATCGTTTCTCTATTTCCTTCGCGACCAGTTGAAAGAAGACCCGGACTTCATCGAACATCACAAAGCCGACCTCGCCGCGTCGCTCGAACGGACAGTGGTCGACATCCTGATGGACAAACTCACCAAAGCCGTCAAACAGACCGGCATCAAAGACGTGGCAGTGGCTGGCGGCGTATCCGCCAACACCGGTCTGCGCAACGCATTCGCCCAAAAGGCAGAATGCGCGGGCTGGCGTACCTACATCCCGAAGTTCGGCTACACCACGGACAACGCAGCCATGATTGCCATCACCGGTTACTACAAATACCTCGACCGCGACTTCTGCCCGATCGACAAACCAGCATATTCCCGTGTCTCAATATAACCAAACGATAATACCACTATGGACTTAGACCTGAAAATCGTCAGCAAAGACATTAACGAAATGATGTGGCGGGCCGGCAAGACGCTATGCACCGCCGAAAGCTGTACTGCCGGACGCATCGCCAGCGTCATCACGGCCATCCCCGGCAGTTCATACTACTTCAAAGGCGGCCTCGTATGTTATGCCGACTCGACAAAAGAAGAAATTCTCGGCGTGGACAAAGACATCATCAGCGAACAAAGCGCCGTATGCGAAGAGGTAGTACGCCAGATGGTTACAGGCGCCAACAAACTGTTCCACTCCGACTACTGCGTTGCCGTAAGCGGATTCGCAGGCCCCGGCGGTGGCACGGATACCGTTAAAGTAGGAACCATCTGGATTGCCGTAGGCTCGAACGAAAAAGTCGTGACCTGTAAACTCGAAGAAGATAACGGCCGCGACAAAAACATCGCACAAGCTACGACAACAGCCATGCACATGCTACGCGACTTCCTTAAAGAGAACGAAGCAGATAGCGAAGCGTAATTTTCTTCGGGTCACACTTGCTCGGTTGTAAAAAAAATCCTAACTTTGCACCTCGTATTGGGATTACCCGGCCAAACCGGGAAAGAAAGACTAAAAAAGAGAAAGATAGCGATGTCAAGAATTTGTCAAATTACAGGAAAAAAGGCCATGATTGGCAACAATGTTTCGCACTCGAAGCGCCGTACCAAGCGCACGTTTGACGTAAACTTGTTTAAGAGAAAATTTTACTACGTTGAGCAGGACTGCTGGATCGAGCTCAAACTGAGTGCAGCTGGTCTCCGTATGATCAACAAAGTAGGACTTGACGCTGCGTTGAACAACGCGGTAGCCAAGGGGTATTGCGATTGGAAAGACATCAAAGTAATCGCTTAACACACACAAGACTATGGCAGGAAAAAAAGCAAAAGGCAACCGCGTGCAAGTCATACTTGAATGCACCGAGATGAAAGAGAGCGGCCTTCCCGGGACATCGCGCTACATCACGACCAAGAACCGTAAGAATCACCCGGAACGCTTGGAGTTGAAGAAATACAACCCCATCTTGAAGAGAATGACCATCCATAAAGAAATCAAGTAATCCTAAGAAACCATGGCAAAGAAAACAGTCGCAACGTTGCAGGAAGGAAAGACCGACGGACGTTCGTACACCAAGGTTATCAAGATGGTGAAGAGCCCGAAGACGGGTGCTTACATCTTTGACGAGCAGATGGTGCCCAACGAAGCTGTCAAGGATTTCTTCAAGAACTAAGAAGACAATTTCTACCCTATACGTCAAATCCCTCCTTTCCCTATCGGAGAAAAGGAGGGATTTTGCTATTCTTCAAATGACGGGACGAACAATTATTATAAAGTGAGCATCATGCCCTCTTCGGCCAACAGAGTATCAGGAAAGATCTCACGAGCTTCGTCGAGCAGCACGCGCTCGTCGGTGTACCGCGCTGAATAATGCCCAATCAACAGGCGTTTCACGCCAGCATCACGGGCGAGCATTGCGGCCTGCCGGGCGGTTGAATGAAATGTCTCTACCGCTCTCACACGGTTGTCTTCGCCAAATGTTGCCTCATGAAACAGCAAATCAACGCCATGCAAATAATCAGCAAGGCGGGGAAGGTAAGTCGTGTCAGAGCAATAGGCATAACGCCGAGGAGCATCGGCCGGGAAGACCAAGCGTTCGTGTGGAATGACACGCCCATCAGCCGCAGTCCATCCGGCTCCCTCTTTAATAGACCGAATAGCATAAAAAGGAATACCAAGATAATCCACCATATCCCGACGAATGTGGGGCAAGACAGGCTTTTCGCAAAACAAGAAACCTGTGCTCGGGACGCGATGACAAAGTGGAAGCGCGTAGACTGCTACGGTAGGATCTTCGTAAATAAGACCATACCCGTCTGGATGAGCGTGAAAAATGACTTGAAATTCGAGGCCACGACAGAATGTCGAGAGCTCCATACGCAAGACCGGCTCCAAAGCCTTGGGAGCATATACATGCAGATCGGCCGTACGTCCCAGCATGGAGAACGTTGAAATCATTCCGACTAACCCGAAACAATGATCGCCGTGGATGTGCGAGATAAAGACATGGTTCAGACGTGCGAATTTCAATCGGCTTCGCCGTAATTGCAATTGCGTTCCCTCACCGCAATCTATCATATATAGTTTTTCCCGCAAATTCAATACTTGCGAACTTGGATTATGTCGCACTGTCGGCAGCGCGCTCCCGCATCCAAGTATGTGCAAATCAAACTTCTCCATCTCCTCTATTTTATGCCGTCAGAACGTCACACGGAACATAAAGCGAATGCCCCATTTGTCTGTACCCGGACGGTTCAGATAAGTCAAGCGCCGCACATATTCGACGTGGAATACCTTAAATATATTGTGTATACCCGCCACAACCTCGACATAAGGCGTTTTTCTGTCCATTACGGTTGAGAGATACTCAAACTCCCCATTCGCATTAAATCGCCCTGGGAAATAGAACAGATGACTGTCTCCAGGATTCTTCCATGGGTCGTTCTTACTCGTAAGCGTTCCCCAAAGCACATTGCAGGCAAAATACTCACGCCATTTCAACTTACGGATCAATGGAATTCTGTTCAGGATTTTCCCGTTCATGTCCCAGGAAACCATAGCGGATACATAGCGGTCGTTCAAGAACTCCATATTATCTATAAGGCTGAACGTATTGTCTTCAACGATGTATGACAAGTTGGCAGCAGGCATGATAAGCAAAGGATAAGGTACACGGTTCCATTGGATGCCTCCCTTGACTGTTGCGTCGATTTTTCCCCACGATGCGAGCCAGAACCGCTTATATACACTGGCTTCCGTGAAATTATAGTCGTAGTCACTACCCAACACGCCACGCACGCCGACCGTATGCGAAAGTGTGAAGACCGGTGTGTCGTGGTTAGCCTTGATACGCCGTTGCTTGGTGTTTATCCATGTGGCGCCCGGCTGGTATTCAAGACTGATTCGGGCATCCGTAGTCTTAATGCTGCGTACATACCTGCTGTGATCGGGCGACGGCGTCCCCTCTGCGTCTAACGGCTGATAGAACAAGGCTGCGGTAGGTTCATTCTCTTCGCGCTTAAATTCGAGACCGAAGCGCAAACCATTGCTCCACTCTTGGTCGTAAAGCAGACGGAAGCGTTCATAGTACATCATATGATCTACACGCGTCCACTTGAAGGACGTAAAAACGTTATCCTTGTCAGTCGGCATAAACTTGTCACTTGGCGACATGACATCCCGCGTGTAGGTAAACGTAAGATTGCTGACGGGGAACTCACGGGGAAGATAAGCCTTCTTGTTGAAAGAATACGTCACCTCTCCGGAACCTTTCCAGCGCTCATCCTTAAAACCATAAGCAACATATCCCTTCATAAACCAGTGAGGGTTGAGGTTCGCTGTCGTCTGTGCGCTGGCTCGCAAACGGAGACCGTCGACAAAATTTTGGGATATCATGGTGTTAATCGGTCCGATGTCCACTTTGCTTGGTCGTTCTGTATCAACTGACGTCTCCACAAAATTCTCAATAAAAGCCTTAGCGATGAAAAGTACGGGCTTAAAACCCTTCACATTTTCAAGACGGCGTATGAACAAGTCCATTGAACTCTCTGACTTAGTAAGTGACTCTGACCTATGTTCTTCCCAAAACGCCTCATCACGCATCATGGCATTGGCGTCAGTCCGCTGCGAACCCTTGAAGTTGAACTCACGGTCACCTATCGCGGCAAAACTATATCCAGAATACTCAGTTGTACGTCTCACTTGGAACTTCTGAATGAAATCCACAATCTTGAGCTGTACGGTCATATCGTCGTCAACTAGCACCTGCTCTCCCGTAGGCAACTGCGTGAACTTTTGGGAAATCGTCATGCGTTCCACGAAATTCACGTCAGAGCGATGAGGCACGCCCATCTCCACAGATTTTACCCGATAGCTCGAATCCGCCATAATAAACAGGCTGCCTGAGAAGCCGAAATCCTGTGGATTATTTGGTGTAAAACTGACTTCAATGCATTTGTCACTATCGACCATCACCGTGTCTTCGATGAAATAACGATAGAAACGAATGGCCGAACGTGTCGAGATAGGACTCACGAACGGATATTGCAACAGGCGGACATTATCTTCATATATATTGACGTCCGTAAAGCAGTCCTGCAACATGGTTGTCATGATGTCGCCCGTACTGAACAGTTCATTCACACCGTTCGAACGGCGACCAAGAATGATCTCCTTCTCCGATTTAGGCTCCTTTCGGTATATCTGACGCGAAACGGTTTCATCCACGGACACGGGCAAGATGAATTTTCCAGTTTCCGGGTCGCGCTCTACATGTTCGCGAAGGAACGGCAGACGCTTGAAACTTCCATCTTGAAAGACTTTCTCCGTCACATCGTTCAATGCGAACGTCAGCTTTTGGTATCTGTTGTAACTATAATAATCGTGCTGAGTGAGATCACTTTTCTTCTTAGCCGCGATCACTTTACGCATCAGCTCCACCGCAGGATTGTTCTTGCGGCTATATTTTCCCCGCCGACCACTGACAACGGCTTCCTTCAACTCTTTGGATTTCGAGAAAAGCCTTACATCTACGATCGTTGCCTTATTGATCGGAATACGCTGCGTCTCATAACCGATATAGGAAAACACCAGCGTTCCCTTACGCTGCGCTATGGCGTAATAACCGGCTGTGTCTGTCTGCACACCGGCACTTCCGTCGTAATGAACATTGGCAAAAGGTATCGGCTCGCCTGTATGGGCATCCGTCACCCTGCCCGTCACTGTCTGGGCCATAGATGGCGCAACGGCCACAAGGAAGGCAAACAAAAGAAATAGACTTTTCTTCACTTGTCTTAGCTTGTTGTATATGAAAAGCCCCACAGACGCCTTGCCGGCGGCCATGAAGCTTTTCATAGTACGGAGTTATTTTGTTTTATCACATATACTGGACAGGAAAGAGGTATGCTCCCCTCTCTCCCAAAGGATCAATCAAGTTCTTGATCGGCTTCGTAGCCACCCATCATACGGATGGCATTCTTGAACATGGCGAACTGCTGGAAGAGGTCGTGAACCGGTTCAATCCCTTTCACGTAATCATGCATTGGGCTCTTCAAGTAGAACGACATCCATGTCTGTATGCCTTTCCAACCAGCGCGGGCTGCCAAATCAGCACATAGAACAAGGTCGAGCATCAGAGGTGCCGCAAGAATGGAGTCGCGACAGAGAAAATCGATCTTAATCTGCATGCCGTAATCCGGTCCCATCCATCCGAATATATCAAGGTTATCCCATCCTTCCTTGTTGTCACCACGCGGCGGGTAGTAATTGATGCGGACTTTGTGATAGATGTCGGAATAAAGTTCAGGCTGCTCGTTTTTATCAAGGATAGTGTCAATCACAGATAACTTGCTCACCTCTTTTGTCTTGAAGTTCTCTGGCGCATCGAGCACCTCGCCATCGCGATTCCCGAGTATGTTTGTCGAGAACCAGCCTGACAGGCCGAGACAACGCGTATGCAACATCGGCGCCAAAACGGTCTTCATCAACGTCTGACCAGTCTTGAAGTCTTTTCCGGCTAACGGTACATTCTGCTTTTCGGCAAACTCCCACATCGCTGGAATGTCGATACAAAGGTTCGGCGCTCCCATCACGAATGGTGCTCCTTCGGCGATAGCGGCATAAGCGTAACACATCGATGGCGAAATGTTCGCCCGGTCGTCCGCACGCATTGCTTCCTCAAGGTCGGACAAGTTCTTGTGAACCTGTTCGTTATAAGGGATATATTTTTCAGTCGATGCTGCCCAAATGACAACTATGCGCTCGCATCCGTGCGCCTTTTTGAACGTGCGGATATCATCACGGAGCTGCTCCACAAGTTCCCAGCGCGTGCTGGCTTGCTTGATGTTCTCACCATGCAGGCGCGATACATACTCCGGGTCGAATGCAGCTTTCATAGGCACAATTCTCTCGAGTTCGTCGCGCACCGGTTCGATGTGGCAGGGCTTCAACACTTCGGCGTGCATGGCGCTTTGGTAAGCGTTATCGGTAAATATATCCCACGCACCTATTTCAAAGTCTTTCAAATCAGCAAGAGGCACAATCTCGCCTACGCGCTTATATGTTTTCTTGTCCCCACGGCCTACACGAATCTTGGCCATCTGCGTGATTGAGCCGCCAGGAAGACCCATTCCCTTCCTGCACATCAAACTTCCGGCAATGAACGTTGTGCTCACAGCACCGAGGCCGACGCATAAGACTCCGAGTTTTCCAGTGGCTGGTTTTACTAAATTAGCTTCCATTATCAGTGTTATTTGTTTTTGGACACCCAAAATTAGGGAAAAGTTTTCTAATCCCTCCCATATCACCGACATAAAAAACAATAAAAACGAATTTTACGACAACAAAGCTACAAGAAAATAGAGATTACCCGAAAATGGATTCTGACAATTGTCAAGGACCGAGCACCAGAGAATCACACCGGACGAAATCATGCTCGAAAAAAACGATTAAGAGTCACGCAAAAAAACGGCAAAACATCAGTTCGCACGGATACTGCGACAGTTTTGACAACCAGCCACCCCGTTCGCACTGTCAGCCATCCCGTAAAAACAGGGAACCGACCTGATGGAAACGGATTGAGCGCTTGCACCTCTTACCGGAAATCATTAATTTCGCGACGCTATTCCACAAACCAAGACTCAATATCACGATTCATGAAACTACCTCACCCTTTCCGCTTCCGAACCCTACATACAAGACATACAGTCATCCGCGGCGGTGTCCTCCTGCTTTTTATCCTGACTGCTGCTATGCCATTTTACGCAAACCCGGCTGACAGCCTCAGGAACGACATGAGCCGCGTTACTGCCGGACTGCACGCCACAGTGGGCGTGTCATTCATTCACAACGGCCGTCTCTTCACGTTCAACGATTCGGTACACTACCCAATGATGAGCGTATACAAAGTGCCTGTCGCCCTTGCTGTACTTCAAAAGATGTCCAGCACGGGCACCAGTCCCGCAACCCGCATCGAAGTGAAACGCGAGCAGTGGCATCCCGATACATACAGCCCCATGCGCGAGGCATTCCGAGACAGCTCCACGCAAATCCGGCTGGCCGACCTGCTCCACTATTGCGTCGCGATGAGCGACAACAACGCCGCAGACATACTCACGGCATACGTGGGAGGCATCACTGTCGTAGCACGGACTGTGGAGAGACTGATAGGAAAAAAGATGCATATTTCTGAAACAGAACAGGATATGCATGAAAATACAGAGAATGTCTATAACAACTGGTGCCACCCGTCGGCCATGGCGATACTGCTCCAAGAAATATATGAAGGGAACGCGCTCGACAGCTCCGCACGCGCCTATTTCGAACGACTGATGCGATCCACACAGACAGGAACAGACAAGATGCCGGCCGGACTTCCACCCGGCATCGCCCTGGGACACAAAACAGGGAGTTCGGACCGCGACGAGCGGGGCAACAAGGCCGGAGACAACGATGCAGGAGTGATTTACATGCCTGACGGGAAACGGTGTTACGCAGCTGTATTTATCAAAGACTCTACCGAAAGCGACGCTACCAACGCGCAAACGATTGCGACACTCACACGCTTGATTTACCGCTTCTCAAACAAACACCAATAAGTCACGAATGTAGCCCATCATCACCCACCGACCATGGGCCACGACGGGTACAAAAAATCCCCCGCCTGAAAAAATCAAACGGGAGATTCAGGGATACGCCGACCTACTTATCGCGGCATGCCGCGGCGTTTTAGTACGGCCATAGACTTATTGTGCCTTGTCATTTTTGCCGGTCAATTCCATCACGGTATTCCCGTCCGCGTCGACAAGCTTGATTACCGATTTTTCTGCCACCGCCTTTTTCACCCGCGAGAGTGCGCTTAGAAACTTGCGCTCATACTTATCGTCCGGACAAGCCATCATCGTCGTACCAACCTTCGTGAAGTCCGCCTTACCCTTGATTATCGCATTGAGGTCAGCATCTCCCATGATGAGGTTGCAACCCGTGAAACCATAAAGCCGGTTTTCCGAAAAGTTGAAACCAATGTACGGTGTGTTTTCTGCCGGAGTTATCGGTTCGCCCTCCAAGAGAGTAACATTCCACTCTCCGTTCAATTTTTCTGGCGTAAGTCCGTTGACGGAGGAGCAGGAGGAGAACGCCATGGTGACTGCTGCGGCCAGTACGGCCAAAGTAGTTGAAAAAAATTTCATCGTTACCGTTTGCTTGTTTTAGAATTTATAACCGATTGTCAATAATCCCTGATGTCTGTTCAGCTTGACCGGAATAGCAGGCAGTGCATTCAGTGCACTGTTGTCCTGTGAGACGTAGAATGAATAGTACTTGCCATCCTGCTGCTGGAACTGGTAGGCCACGTCAGCATAGAAATGCTTTCCACGATAGCCGATGCCGGCCGTATAGCGGTTGGTAGCACCCAAGTTGAGATAGTCAGTGCTCACACTGTAATAGTACGAAGGACTGCTGGTAAAGAGGTTGTTATATGCCTCGTCGTCCATAGGCGCCGACACATAGTTGTAGCCGGCCCGGATGAACAGCCCGTCGGCCACGCGGGCCTCAGCGCCAATACGGAAAACACTCACGCCTTTCATGTAGCGGTTGATTTCTTCGTTAAGTGCATAATCGTCCGATGTGGAATAGCCGCTCCACTCGTCATACCAGTAATCATCATACCCGTCAGAATAGCGGACCTTTGCAGTGGCATAGTTCGAATACTCGTATTCGGCCCCGATAGCCAGGAAATTGCCGATAGTATGTCCAAGACTGAAATTGAACTTCCATGGTGTCCGCACAAGATAGTCATGCGGCGACACCTCGACATCCTGACTGTATGGAATGCCGTCCGCATCCGTATAAGGTGACGCCATCCAAGCATAAGCACTGTGTGTCAAGGTGTAGAACGTAGGACTCGTAAACGACAGTCCTATGCGGAAAGCTGATTCCTCTATCGGACGGACAATCAGACCGAACTTCACGTCAAAACCACTTCCTGTCAGGCTTTCCTCGGCATTCAGTGTATAGTCTCCATAATTATTATCTGCGTCGACAAGCACTTCACCGTAGCTCGTCGCATTATGCCAGTCGACATGATATGCGCTAAGTGTCAGTCCGAGATAAAAACGTTCTTTCAAGTTCGTCGAGAAATTGAAGTCGTATTGCTGTATACCCCCCCAACGCGCTACGCGAGATGCATTCGAAACCGCATAGCTCGGATCATAGCCTGCGAGTTCTCCGTTTTCATCATAATAGGGGGCGATCATCTGGGTCAGTGCCCCCATGCCGGTCACGGGAGTAGTCAAATCGAAATCAGAACTCATGACCCCGTCTGCATCCACGGTAAGGTCAAGCGGACTGCCGTCTATGTAAGCAAGATTGGCCATCTCCCACGACTGCGAGATTCCACTATAAACTCCCAAATTGTCCAATCCCGAAAGTCCACCGCCGAACAAGGCATGGAAATTCTTCTTTTTGTGATAATTAAATCCCATGTTGAAAAAACGGACAGTCTTTCCTCCGACAGGAATGGCATAGACGAAGCCGGCTTGGTCGAACGATGCAACCGCCGCATTACGACCGGCAAACGAGCTGGCATCCGCATGACGCACAATACCTCCCGTCAGCGACACGTCGCTGCTACGAAAAAGGCCGATACCCGCAGGATTGGTGCTCATCACGGACATGTCGGCTCCCAAAGCGCTCAATGCCCCCCCCATACCGACGAAACGCGCCGTACCATTCAAATCTTCACTGCTCAGGTCGCCAACCCGGTAAATGTCTTGTGCGACCATCGTCCCCGCCTGCCCAGCCAGCAAAAGGGCACAGGCGATAAAAAATATATCACATCTCATAGCTTCTTTTTTTAGGCTTTGTTATCTGCGTCCGCCAAAACTCCGTCCACCTCCGCGAGACGTCCCGATTGAACGGCCGGGAGAGCTGAACGAACGACCGGGAGAGCTGAACGAACGGTTCGGCGAGAACGAGCGCTCTGAACGCTGCTGCATAGAGCTGTTGGTTCTTGAACTGTTGAAACGACGGTTGTTGTCAAACGTCCGGTTGCTCCCCGAATTCGTTCCACTCGACCGGTTCATGTTGAAGTTGCGGCGGCCTGTCGAAAAACGGCGGTTCGTCGTTGTTCCAAAACGTCCTGTATTCACGTTTCCAAGGCGATTCGTTGTAAACTGTCCGGCCGACGGACGGCGATAACCACTTCCATAACGGACATAACCTCCCGTCGGTCCCGGGCGCCATTGCCCAAGCCCCGAACCGACGTTCAACGGACGGTGCGGCCAATAGACGTGCCCCCAATAAGGCGGTCCCCATCCCCAGCCTGGATACCAAGGATCGTACCACCACCAGGAACTCCACGCATAGTATGGCCAGCGCCATGAACCATACCACCACGGATCATAATAGTAGTCCCAATAGTACGGACTACTTATGACCACGCCCACTGAAGGGGAATGGAAAAGTATAATTCGCTCCGTGCAACTCATTTCGGGTATATCCTCATCCACATAATCGGTACTATCGTTTGCCTCCGCGGCGGACTCGGCATACGCGCCACGGCGGTTATACTCATCCACGTCGCGGACGACATTTCCACCAGTTTCGACGGAAGCATACGTCATAACGGGCTCTTTGGCTTCGGACTTCGACGGAACGAAATACATGTCGTCTTGCGCCAGCAAAGACAGCGGAGCGCAAAATCCGATAAGGAAAATAATTAACGGTTTCATCGTTTCGAAGTTTTATGTCTCCACACTATAAATCTAATGCGAAGTTAGTGATTTCTGGTGTATACGGCTGTATTTTCCTGTTATAAAAGTATAACGATCAGCTCACCTGATCTTCAAACGCCCTCCTACGAAAGCGGCGTCTCCCGCTGTGAGGTCATTGTTCTTATAAAGCGTTTTCAAAGGTATTCCGTACTTTTGCGCTATCGTATAGAGTGATTCGCCCGGACGCACCGTATGATACTTTCCTTTGAAAGCCTTGTCCGCCTTCGAACGCTTCTTTTCAAGATAAACAATATCACCTGCCTGCAAACGATAGTGCTTATCGACTTCATTATATTTGCGAAGCTTACGCTCTGACACTCCCATCTCGCGGCCAATAGAAGCAAATGTGTCGCCACCACGGGCAATAACGTAATAATTATCGTTGTTGCGGCGCACAATCAGGCCGTCTGCTACCTCCCCCAAAACACCCGGCAATGAGGGGAAGTCAGACACCGTCATCTTGTCGTAGCGATCAAGGTCATAACGGTGTATGAGTTTGATGAGCAAATGTGCATAGCGTGGATTGGTTGCATAGCCCGCTTTCTTCAATCCATGCGCCCACGCCTTATAGTCGCTTTTCTTGTATTTGAAAAGGAAAGCATAACGTGAGCGTGTCGTCAGAAAGACGGAATGATCTTCGTAAGATTCACGAGGCGAGCTGTAAGCACGGAACTTTTCGTTACGGGCGTCGTCGTCACGCAGGACATACGGTCCATTCCAACTGCCTCCGCATTTGATTCCGAAGTGGTTGTTGGCCTTACGTGACAATTCGCTTTGACCAGCAGCACTTTCAAGCAATCCTTGCGCCAAAGTGATGCTCGCCGGAATACCATAGCGCTCCATCTGTTCGACGGCCAGACCTTTATAAGTATCTATATATGCTTCGTAAGGCGACCTTTGAGCATTAGTCCACTGCGAAAGTGACAGCAGAAAGGCCAAAAGAATAAAATGCGGCTTTATCAGACTGATGGTTTTCACTGGGATTTATTTTCTTGACGCACAAAGATACGCAATTCAAAGCGACCAGCCTTACTGCAATTGGGAAAGTAAGGATAAACATGCTTTTTTAACGAATCGGTACTTTGGAACCTCGAACAGAACAACATGTGAAAAATCCAGTCGTCAGAACGAGACGCTCAAACCAAGCGACAACTGCTCGAGAAACTGGAAATAAGAACCGTCAGCATTGGGAGAGACACTGTCGTCAAAGCGAGGATAAAGATAAGCCTTGGCCGAAAGAAAACGGTTGATGGTAAAGTTGACCGTATTCTCCCACTCCATCAGTGTGCGGGAGTAGTCGGTGTACCAATAGAAGCGTCCCGTCCACGAAACGTTCTTAAATACATTCCAAGTGTAGTTCACAGTTACGTTCGAACCGTATTCAAACTTCGAATGCCTGCCTTCTTTCAAGCCGAACGACGTCGAAAGGGCCAGCCGGTCGACATACTTGAAATCGCATGCCAAGGGCGCTAACGTGGCCGACAGGTTGAACTTGCTGAGCGACAACTTATATTCCATACCGATTGAGAATACCGACTCAAAGGGCGACATGAAATCCGAATAAACCTTCGGGTCGTTACTCTTATAACTGGGGTGAAATTGTGTCCAGCTTTGCAGCAAAAACGTATAATACCAACGCGTCGTGGCCCGCACACCCAGCTTATTCGTCAAACGGAGTTGATCGGAATTGGTCTTGAAACGATGAAGGTCGTCGCCGCGCGAGCGTTGAAAGCCAAGTTTCATTTCCAGCTTGTTGTCAAATGTGAGACGCTGCTTGTTATTATAGTTCGCCTCGGCAGTCAGAGAAGCTTGCAGAGTGTTGCTACTCTCACCTCCTTTGTGCCAATTGCTCGAAATGTATGACTGCATGAACTGTAATGAAAAGTCTGTGACTTTAAGTGTCCAGAAATCAGGTTTCCATATACGTAATTTCATTCCACGGGAAGCCCAATCCAGTTCGACACCTTCGGCCATGACCTTCGCGGGGACCACGTCCGAAAGGTTCATGTCGGCCTTGATTTCGTCCGCTTCCCCTATTGCCACAGAGTCATATATGGCCTCGTCTTCCTCGTCAGAAGCCACGCCCGTGGTCTGCTGCGGATGGGTCAGATAGGCGTAAGCCAGCCACATGTTGACCTTGCTGTTCAAATCCAACGCACGGCCGGAAATGACTCCATCGTGACTGTCTGGTCGTCCGGGACGCAGGAGGCTGTCAATAGCTGACGTATAAAAGACAGGAGGGGCGAAGAGCGGAAAATAAAGTGGATTGCTCAACGTATCCGCACCGGTGTACTTCCATGTTCTATACGACATGGCCAACGAACGCAATGAGTCAGCATAGCGTCTCTCAATCGCATCAAGTTGTCCTCGCGGCGTCACCACCCGCTGACGCGCGGCAAGCGGTAACACGATCGTAACACAGAGCCACACACACAACAATCGCATATTTCCGGTATGTCGGATAGGTTTAATACCCATTAAGCTAATTTTCCCGGCGCAAAGATAACGCATTTCCAAAGACTATCCCCATATTGCGCCGCATTATATGACGGTTTCCCGCCGCCTGCGTGAAAATCGAAGAACGTTTCGGGGGTAAGCGAACGATAAAAGCGCCAAACATCGGAGCCAACGGCTAACCGGCAGGCCGACTGCCATCCATCACGTTACGACACAAAATCGCGCCCGCCGCAAGGCTTCAAGGCTTGGCGGCGGGCGCGGTAAAGTTCACTTATTGGCCTGGCATTATGAATTCATCGAAAGGAGGAACTCGTCGTTGTTCCGCGTCCCTTCCATGCGGCGTTTGAGGTCGGTCATGGCTTCAAGCGAAGTCATGTCGGCTATATACTTGCGCAGAATCCACATGCGGTTCAATGTCTGGGAGTCTTGCAAGAGGTCGTCACGACGGGTGGATGATGCCACGATGTTGACGGCCGGGAAGATGCGCTTATTGCTCAGCGTGCGGTCGAGCTGAAGCTCCATGTTACCCGTCCCTTTGAACTCTTCGAAGATGACTTCATCCATTTTCGAACCGGTGTCGATGAGCGCCGTAGCGATGATAGTCAGCGAACCGCCACCCTCGATGTTGCGGGCTGCACCGAAAAAGCGTTTGGGCTTTTGAAGGGCATTGGCATCGACACCTCCCGAGAGCACCTTGCCAGAAGCAGGCGACACCGTATTGTATGCACGAGCCAAACGTGTGATAGAGTCCAGGAAGATAACAACGTCATGACCGCATTCCACCATGCGTTTTGCTTTTTCCAAGACAATACCGGCTATCTTTACGTGGCGGGCAGCGGGTTCGTCAAACGTCGAGGCAATGACTTCGGCGTTTACAGTGCGCGCCATATCCGTAACTTCTTCCGGGCGCTCATCGATAAGCAGCATCATGAGGTAAGTGTCGGGATGATTTTTGGCGATAGCGTTGGCTATTTCCTTCATCAGGATTGTCTTACCCGTCTTGGGCTGGGCTACGATAAGAGCGCGCTGTCCCTTACCAATCGGTGTGAAAAGGTCGACGATGCGTACGGACATAGAATCTCCATGACCTGTGCAAAGATTGAACTTTTCGTTCGGGAACAACGGCGTGAGATGTTCGAAAGGAACGCGGTCGCGGATTTCGGCAGGCGTGAGACCGTTTATCTTCGTCACGTCAACAAGGGGGAAAAACTTCTCACCCTCTTTGGGCACACGGACGGGGCCTTCGACGATGTCGCCGGATTTAAGTCCGAACATCTTGATTTGGTTCTGCGAGACGTAAATATCGTCGGGCGACGACAAGTAATTGTAGTCCGACGAACGCAGGAAACCGAACCCGTCAGGCATAATTTCAAGGACGCCGTTTCCTGTCAGGATGTTGTCAAAGTTGAACGCGCCAGCATACGGTACTGACTGCGTGAGGGATTGCCCTCCTGTCCACGACGGAATGTCGGACGACACGGGAACGGTTGGCCGACGCTCGAACTTGTTGACCAAGTCGCTCGTCAGCGAATCATAATTGTCGCTTTGGATGACTGGAATATCCTCGATAGGAATGAAATCCACTTCGGGCGACAAGGAAGCTTCTACCGATTGCGTCCCGACATTATCCTTAGCTTCGGCTGTGATTGACGCGTCATTAGTGACAGCCTCTGTCTCTGGGGCAACGTATTCTTCCTGTTTGGCAGGCTCTTCCGCCTGGGCATCGATGGAGCTTTCCGTTTCGGCCGGAACTTCCGTCATTTCTGTCACAGCAACAGGATTTTCCGTCTGGGCGACAGGATTTTCCATCAGGGCAGCCTCGGACATTTGCGCAGTGATCGGTCCGCTTTCCGCCGCTTCGCCCCCTTCGGTTCCGCCTACTGGTAGCGACAAAAGAGGCAGTTCCCGCTGTCCGACAGCGATCATCTGTTCCTCAATGGCCGCCTCGGCTTTCACGCTGCGGCGACGGCGCTTGGGCTCACCCTCTGCAACGGTTTTCTTTTTCTCGAAACTTTCCGTCTTTGTCTTCGAGGCCGAATAAACGTGGTCGACGTCTTTCTTCACAATACGTGTACGGCGCTTGGGAGCGGCTTTCTGCTCCGCAGCGCTTTGCTCAGCTTGCACATCAAGAATGGCATAGATCAGCGTTTCCTTGTCGGCAGAACTGCTCACTTCGGCATGCAGCTCCTTGGCAAGTTCGCGTAGTTCTACTTCTTCCTTGCTGTTTAATTGCTCTTTGGTATAAAGTGGCATTATGGGTGTGAATTGTCCCTACGAGCACGGCGTTCACTCTCGAAGCCGTCAGAGTAAGGGGATTGTGTATTTGAGAAATGACTGTATCAGGAGTGAAATTTCGCGGGCGGCGAACTTTTCACAGCGCAAAAGTAACACTTTTCTTTCAACCTGCCACGGTTGTTTTGGTTTTTTTCTCTAATTTCGCCCTCGTATGGCTACAAATATCCCTTACTTAGATGTACAAAACCTGTCGAAGCGCATCGGCGATCTGGTGCTTTTCGAACACATTTCTTTTTCCGTGGCCGAAGGCCAGAAAGTAGGACTTATCGCGCAGAACGGCACTGGGAAATCGACGCTGATGAACATTCTGTGCGGCGATGAGGACTACGAGGACGGTAAAATCACTTATAAACGCGGACTGCGCGTCGGTTACCTTGAACAGACACCGGACTACCCCGGCGAATTGTCTGTGATCGAAGCCTGCTTCTGGCACGGCAATGAGACCACCGACCTCATCCGCCGCTACGAACAATGCCTCGCAACGCCGGGCACGCCGGACCTCGACACGCTCATGGAGCAAATGGACAGCCAGAAAGCCTGGGACTACGAATTAAGAGCCAAGCAGATACTCTCGAAACTTGACATCTCGAATTTCAACCAGCCTATCGCACAACTCTCCGGCGGACAAGTCAAACGTGTGGCTTTGGCCAACGTGCTCCTGACCGAACCCGACCTGCTCGTGCTCGACGAACCGACCAACCACCTCGACCTCGACATGATCGAATGGCTGGAAAGATACCTCCGTCGTAACGTCAAGAGCCTGCTTCTCGTCACCCACGACCGCTACTTCCTCGATCGTGTATGCTCGGACATCCTTGAACTGGCCGACCACACATTATATAATTACCATGGCTCTTATAGCTATTATTTAGAGAAACGTGAAGAGCGCATGAATGCCGTCAACGCCTCCATTGCCCGCGCGAGCAACCTCTACCGCAAGGAGCTGGAATGGATGCGCCGCATGCCCTGCGCACGCGGGCACAAGGCACGCTATCGTGTCGAGGCGTTTGCCGAACTCGAACAGGCAGCAAAACGACGAATGCAGGAACGCGCGGCCCGCCTCGAAGTGAAGAGCAGCTATATCGGCAGCAAGATTTTCGAGGCCGAGTATGTCTCGAAGAGCTTCGGTCATGACAAAATTATAATAAAGGACTTCTATTATAATTTCACGCGCTATGAAAAAATGGGCATTATCGGGCCGAACGGATCAGGCAAATCGACGTTTGTCAAGATGCTCCTTGGACAGGTAAAACCCGACAGCGGACGTTTCGTCATCGGCGAGACTGTACGGTTCGGCTACTTCTCACAAGAGGGAATAGCTTTCGACACCCGCATGAAAGTCATCGACGTTGTCCGCGATATCGCCGAGACCGTAGACCTCGGCGGGGGGCGCCGCCTCACGGCCTCACAGTTCCTGCAACACTTTCTCTTTCCGCCCGAAAAGCAGCAGACCTACGTCTACAAGCTCAGCGGCGGCGAGCGGAGGCGGCTCTACCTCTGCACCGTGCTGATGGGATCGCCCAACTTCCTCGTGCTTGACGAACCGACCAACGATTTGGACATCACAACTCTACAAATCCTCGAAGAGTACCTAGCCGACTTCCGTGGCTGCGTCATCGTTGTGAGCCACGACCGCTATTTCATGGACAAGATAGTAGACCATCTGCTTGTCTTCCACGGCGACGGGAAAGTAGACGACTTCCCAGGCAACTACACCCAATATCGCGAATGGGAAAGCATCAAGAGACAGGAAGAGGAGGAACAGAAAGCGAAAACCGAAAAGAAAGACAAAAACGCGGACTCCCCCTCACAACCACGGCGGACGCACAACGAAGGCAAACGCAAACTGACCTACAAAGAACGGAAAGAGATGGAAGCGCTCGAATCCGAAATAGGACAACTCGAAGCTGAAAAGAAAGAAATCGAAACAGCCCTTTGCAGCGGAACGCTCGACGTCGACGAACTCACACGACTGAGCAAACGATTGCCATCCCTGGAAGAAGAGCTCGACACGAAGTCAACACGATGGCTCGAGCTCATGGAAATCGAAGGATAAGTCCGCCTGTAAGAACGAGAGCAGCGACAGAAGAAACAATCGCTGCTCTCGTCCTTACAGACACTGCTTCCAAACGGCCCGTCAGTACATAGCGGAAAGAAAGACGGCGGCACTCGTAAAAAAGTCAGGACCACGACATGACAAATCAGTTAAATTGTGTAATTTTGTCGCCATAAGCACATGGCAAACAGAATGAAGCTGATTTTGATGACCGTGCCCTACTTCTTCATCGAGGAGCACCAAATACTTACAGCGCTCTTCGACGAAGGGTTGGAGGTCCTGCATCTGCGTAAGCCCGGCACAGAGCCCATCTATTCCGAGCGACTGCTCACGCTCATACCCGAATGTTACAGGAAACGCATCGTGGTACATGACCACTTCTACCTGAAAAATGAGTATAAGCTCATGGGCATACACCTGAACCAGCGCAACCCCGAACCGCCAGCCGGATACAAAGGACACATCAGCTGCTCGTGTCACACCATCGAAGAGGTCAAAGCGCAAAAAGCCGTGTGCAACTATGTCTTGCTCAGCCCTATTTTCAACAGCATCTCCAAACAGGGTTACGAATCGCCCTTCACAGACAAAGTGTTGAAGCAATACGCCGCACAAGGCTGGATTGACCGCAAAGTGATGGCCTTGGGCGGCATCACTCTTGATAACATCGCACGCGTCCAGAGCTATGGTTTCGGCGGCGCAATCGTGCTCGGCGACATCTGGAACCGCTTCGACATTCACACGACACACGACTACAAGGATCTCATCACCCATTTCCGAAAACTGCAAAAAGCCGTAGGATAACAAACCAACTCACCTCATAACTACAAGCGCAATGAACGACAATTCATTTATGGTATTCTCGGGCACCAAATCAAGATATTTGGCCGAGAAAATCTGTGCCAGTCTGGGCTGCCCCCTTGGCAATCTGGTGATCACGCACTTCGCTGACGGCGAATTCGCTGTCAGCTACGAGGAGTCCATCCGCGGACGCGACGTATTCCTCGTACAGTCCACGTTCCCGAACTCCGACAACCTCATGGAGCTCTTGCTGATGATTGATGCCGCCAAACGTGCATCGGCCCACAGCATCGTGGCCGTCATCCCCTACTTCGGTTGGGCCCGCCAAGACCGCAAGGACAAGCCCCGTGTATCGATCGGCGCCAAGCTCGTTGCCGACTTGCTCAGCGTCGCCGGCATCGACCGTCTGATCACCATGGATCTTCATGCTGATCAGGAACAGGGATTTTTCGACGTGCCGGTCGACCACCTCTACGCTTCGACTATCATGCTCCCTTATATCAAGTCGCTCAACCTGCCCAACCTTTGCATCGCCACGCCCGACGTCGGCGGATCAAAGCGGGCCAGCACTTACGCCAAATACCTTGATTGCCCGCTCGTCTTGTGCAACAAAACCCGCAAGCAGGCAAACGTTGTCGAAACCATGCAGATCATCGGCGACGTGAAAGGCATGGACGTCATCCTCGTCGACGACATCGTCGACACGGCCGGCACCATCACGAAAGCAGCCGACCTGATGATTGAAAACGGAGCCAACAGCGTGCGCGCAATCGCCTCACACTGTGTCATGTCCGGCCCGGCCACAGAACGCATCGAGGCTTCGAAACTCCAAGAGATTGTGTTCACGGACAGCATCCCCTATACGCACGACTGCAAAAAGGTGAAACAACTGACCGTAGCCGACATGTTTGCAGAAACCATACGACGCGTCATGTCAAACGAGAGCATCAGTTCACAATACCTCATCTAAACGACACCACACATACTGATATGCGAAGGGGGCGGTTCGAAATAATCGAACCGCCCCCTTCGCATTATGATTATCGCAGCCTTACGGTCACTTTTCAAACTTCACGCCGACCTGCATACCGTCATAACTCTTGAAGAGCGACGTCACGGTCGAAAGCATACCGTCCTCCGGTACGATAGACGTAAGCGAAGAAACAAGCGTCAGAAGCTTGTCGGCCTGCACAGCCAACTGCAAACTGTTCCCCGTCTTCTTCACATTGGCCGATAAGGCTGTGAAGTTCAATTTCTTCAATGTCAAGGTTGCGTCTTGCACCTCATACGTGCCTCGGATGGTATGACCGCTCAACTCGCAAGTGTACGTGCCGTCGCTGTTGAACGTCATCTTCACTACGCCCGGCTTGACGCCGATTTTCTCCATGACAGACGAGAGTTTCTTCTCGGCAGTTTGGGCCATCACTGCCCCTCCGATCTTGCCCAGCACCTGATCTGATTCAAGCACCAGCACCGGTTCGGAATATGTCCACGTACCGACCAGATCCTCAGCAGTCACCTTGTCTTTTCCCAACAAAGCCGACACATAATCCTTTGCCGTACTGCCCAGATTAAGGCCGTCCGAGGCTTTCTTCAAAAGATCGCCGAACGATTGGGCGGAGAGTGAGACACAGCAGAGGCTCATCATTGTGACAAGAATACTTGTCCGCAAAATACGATTCATATCAGACTCTATTTTAACGGTTATTCAACCAAAAGCTTTTGAGTTCCGCTCGCCGATTTAAGCAGATAAAGACCTTTCGAGAGCTTCATACGGGCTGCGGAAACCGACGGAGCGTCGAACAAACGGCGACCATCGAGCGTATAAACTGTCACATCGCCATCCATGACCACATGATCGATGCCCACCGTCGGGTCTTCAATGAATGTGAACGAGACTACGCCGCGACGCTCGCTGATGTCGAGAATCGGTTGCCCCATACCGTTTCCGCCGAGGTATACATCAGCAGCAGGCGTCGACTCGTCTGTCAATTCATGATTGGAAGTCAGACCGGGATAGAGGTCACCTTTAATCCAGTTGGTCTGCAAGTAGCCGTAATCATCCACGTGCCCCTTGGCATTGTCAGCCGGAATGTAAGTATAGCGGGGGCGACGGGCTTCCGTATTCACGTGATTGCTAATCCATGAGTTTTCATCGTAGAAGATGTGGTACACCAACATACCGTGTCCCATGGTCGAGGGGAACCACTTGGTGCCGAGCTGGCGGTTTTCAAGGATATAATACTCTTTCCCGTCTCGGCTTCGGGGGTTCACTATCCGATATGCGCGCGTTCCTTCTTCGTCTGTCAGTTTGTTAAGTTCATAGACTCCCGGCTCCGTAAGGGTTTCCACTTCGAGCCATCCGAGGAAGCAGCGTTCATAGGCAGTCAGTCCTACCGGCGTATAGCCATTGTTCCAATGTTCTCCGAGATCCATGAGCGACCAATAGTCCATACCGGTTATTCCGGTGTAATTGATGTCATATACGTCGGGGAGACCGAGGCCGTGGCAGAACTCGTGGGCATACACGCCGACACCCGTGAGCTGCGTGCCGACGCGCTGCGACCCATTGTAAAGGCCCAGCAACTCATTCGTGGCCAAGTAGGCGTTGACGGGAGTACCACTGATGAAAGCATTGTTCAAACCAGCCTGATGGGCCCAGATGAAGCCTTCCGCATCAGCGCCGAAAGCCGACTGCTCACCCTCGCCGGCATAATAGATGGAGAGCATGGGGATGCGGCCGTTGGCGAGGAACGGCTCGGTGTCGAGCCCTTGTTCAGTCAAGTAGTTGAGGCATTCGATCACGAGGTCGATCATGCGGCCGTCGTTGCTGCCGTTCGAACCATGGGCGCCGTAATAGTCGTGATTGTTCTTCGCCATCATGCGCCCGACAACGCGGTACTCGGGCTTGAACATGCCATAGCTGTTATCGATGAAATACTGGCGCAGACTACCGACCGAGCCATAGGAATCCCGGTAGTTTTCGCCGTTCATCTGCTCGTCAAGCGATTCTTCAGAAGCCAGCGTGAAAGGCAGGTCGGGGAACTCAACCATGATGACAGGGATCACGACCTCACCGATGCTCGGAATGCTGCTGCCGGCCGACTGTCCATAGATGCCAAGGCCGGTTGACTGCGGAGCGCCGACAAGACGCGACTTACGCACGCTATTCGGATCAGGCTGCGTCAGGCGGTTGAAAGCATCAGAGGCTGTGATGGCCGATTGTTTCACATAGTCGGCCTCAGCAGCCGTACGGACTGCTTCGTCATGCGCTACTACATCAGATGCCACAAAGTTTCCAGACTCGTCAAAACAGGCATAACACAAATCGCCGGCAGCATTACGAACCAGCGCCCAACCATCGGGTGTGGCATAGAAACCGACAATGCCATTGCCGACCCTGTTGACCATTACTTCTGTGCCGTCGCTTTGGCTGACGGGGAACAAACGCCGCATTGGATTGGCGGCAAACAATTGCCCGGCCGTCATGACCAAGGCAAGCAAAACCAGTGTAATTTTTCTCATAGTGATAAACATCTATTTGCGCGACAAAGTTAATACTTCCGTAATAATTAGAGCCTCTTCTAGCACCGTTTATATTTACACCCTCTCAGATAATGCGCACTGACGGAACGAAGACGATCCCGATCACCAAGCAGAATCAATCATACACCGTGATCCATACCCCGCCGCGTCACATCATTTCAGCCACTGGGCAACCCGGAGAAACGAAACGGCTGACTGGAACAACAGGTCGCCGCTCCGTTTTTCCCAGACAACGAGCCGGAAAGACCGGTAGGCGACTAAGAAAGCCGTAACGACCGGAAGGCTCTATCCCTTCCGCGCCACGTCCTCGCAGTCAGGACGCTACAATTGTTTTCGGACTCAGCGTCCGCCGGTCTGTTCCCGCACGAACCGAAGCCCCATTCACGGTAACTCCTGCGTATAGAACAAGAAGCGGCGAGGCCGACACCGTTGTTCGACGATGTCGGCCTCGCTGGTTTATCTTCTGCTTAAAAAACGTTTGAGCTTAGTTGAGCGCAACCTTATATGCGTCCGTCGCTGTACGGATAATGTAGAGGCCACGGTCGGCATTGCGTATGTCGCGCACACGAATACCGCGGAGGTCATACACCTGGACTTTGTCGCCCAACTTAGCCAGTTCGGCACGCGTCATCGGACGATCAACAGGCAGTTCCACGCCCTTGATACCCGTCACAATCTTGCTTGACCGCGGGATAAAGCGATAGCGACTTCCGGCATCGCTCACCGAGTTTCCGCTGTATCCGTTGACCACCCAAAGCATATTGACAGCTTCACCATTGGCGGATCCACGGTTGTTGAGCAGAGTATTGAGCACTTGCAATCCATAAGTACTGTTATTAGATGTCTTGACAAGCTGGAACTGAGAAGGCGTCCCGTCTCCGAATTGTACATAACGCTGTGTCACAGTCGTGCGGTCGGCCTCAGGCTTCTGCGCTTCGTCCCACGACGAAACAGTCGTTCCGCTTGTAAATATCAGCGGCTGACCATCGTATGTATAGATCGTGAAGAAACGGCTGTTGCGTCCTTCCATAAAATAGAAGAGTTGCTTTTCTGCGTCGTCGCCGGTAAGCTCTTCGGAACTGATCTGGATAGTCGGGTTGTCGTAGTGCTCACCTTGGGTCCAGAAGAATTCTTCCGGACGGCTATCGCGAATGTTATAATAATAACGCACCGAGTCGTTGCTGTATCGGAAAATTCCCTCAAAAGGCTCTGCGACTTCTCCTTCGCCCACAGACGCGTTCGGATCATAGAGTTCGAACTTGTATTGGCTACCCTTGTTGGCAGCTACTTCTTCCACGCTGCCACCGTAGTCGTTGACCACCCATTTCATGCTGGCGTCCACTCCATAGTCGCTACCGCGGTTATTCATCAGTTCGTCTCCCTGTCCGATCAGGTAGTAGTTGTCTTCAGCAGATTTGCGGATCACGAACTCACCGGCCGTCGGCGTACCGTATTGCAAATACTTGTCAACGACAGTTTCGGTAGCCTCGTCAGGTTTTCCGTCGTTCCACGTAGCCGAAGTAGTACCATCGACATAATCTACATTCTGTCCGTCAAGCGTTTTGATGCGAAAGTGGTTCTCGTCTGAGCCTTTCTCAAAATAAAAAAGCTGCAAAGAAAGTCCGTCTCTTTCGGTACGATTCAACGTTGTGCTGGCTTGAATGGCCTTATATCCATAGTGCTCACCCTGCGTCCAATAGGCATTGCGATGGATGCCTCCGGCCGAGAACTGATTGTCGACTATGCGATAATAATGTTTCTGCATGTCGTCACTATATTGGAAGATGCGGTCGTCCGGAGTGAGGACTGTTCCCGGCTCAGCCACCAACAAAGGGTCGTCTGGCCAAGGAGCCACTTCGCCCGTAGCCTTGAACGAAGGACGCTGTGCGCCATAAGAACGCAACGAGTCGGCCAGTTCAATCGACAGTTCGCGGGCAACATCCGGCAGTTCATCAATAAGGTTGTTCTCCTCGCTGATATCCTCCTTGATGTTATACAAGCGGCGCTCTTGCGTCTCCCAGAAATACAGGAGGTGATAATCACCCTTCATGATGGCCGAGTAGGCACCATAACCTTCGTCACGACTCTGGCTCTCACCCCAAAGGTTCGGGAAGTGCCAGATGTTGACGCGGTCGCGCCCCTGCGTGTTGTTCTTGATGATATCCACGATACTCCGGCCGTCCACATGCTGCACCGTCTCATAGTCCGTGACGCCAGCCATCTCCAAAATCGTAGGATAGAAGTCTTCGATCATCACGCGGCTGTCGTTCGATGTGCCAGCGTATTGGTCGGTCACACCGGGCCAGTATACGATCATCGGCTCGCGGACGCCTCCCATGTACGAAGAGCCCTTACCGCCTCGGAGCGGATAGTTCTGATCGCGGTTCTGGGTGCCCTGACGGACGGACACAGCCTGTCCTCCATTGTCCGACATGAAGATGATGATAGTGTTTTCGGCCAATCCGGGACGTGATTCCAAGAACTCACGGATATCGCCCAAACTCTTGTCCATTCCCTCGACGAGTGCGGCATGGTTGACCTCACTCGTATTAAGCTGCACTCCCAACATGGGGTCAACCTTGTTCTTATAGTTACCCGAGAATCTTGTATCCTCCGTATAGGGAACGTGGATGGCATAATGGGACATGTAGAGATAGAAAGGCTGATTGCTTTCGTTATTATCCAAGAAGTTAGTCAATTTCTTGATAGCCTCTTGGGTCAAAGCCTCAGTCAAAAAGACATTGTCTTTTGCATAATCGTCGAGACCGGGAACGGGATAGTTGCTGTTGCCATAGGGGGGCAGATAGCTGCCGGGACCTCCGGCCTCGCTACCGGCGATGTTCACATCATAACCCATGGTCAACGGATCTGCACCCGTCGTGGAACGCGAGCCATAGTGCGCCTTACCACAATGGATCGTATAATAGCCATTGTCATGCAGGACCTGCGGCAAAGACGTAACAAGCGCACTGTTCACCGTATCTCTCGGGTTTGTCGTAGTCGCAGGCTGGATGCCGTTGTAGTTCCAGTCCGGAAGTTCAATCACGCTGCTTCCTGCGTCGGTTTTCGTATTGTATTCCAACGTCCAGTTCGTCACGCGGTGACGCGCAGCATTCATGCCCGACATCAAGCTCGCACGAGACGGCGAGGAGATGGCACAGGCATAGGCGTCAGTAAATTTCACGCCGGCCTCGGCCAGTTTCTCCATGTTGGGCGTACGATAGCGCTCATTGAGCGGCGTCTTCTCTGTCCAAAAAGGCAGAGACGTTTCCTGCCAACCCATATCGTCGACAAGGAAAAGGATGATGTTGGGACGCGTTTGGGCGCCCATGCTCATGGCAAAAGCCATAGCACCGCCCGACAGCAAACCCAAACGTAGGGGAGTAGTGTTTCTCTTCGCTTTAATTATATATGAGTTAATAATAATATCTGCCATACTTACGGGTATGCCCTCCGGCATACACACGTATCGACAGCAAAAGTAGCAAATAATGCAGACAAAAAACTTTATCGACAAATAAAAATTTCGCGACCTTGTCACAAAAAACTAAATTTGCACCTGTCAAACCGAATTCCCTTGGCATATGCCCTCCATTACTAACCAACAAACAGACAATGTCATCAAGGACCTGCGCTACCTGCGCCTGCTGGCCCGTGACTTCCCGACAATTTCAAGCGTCACTACGGAAATCATCAATCTCGAAGCCATTCTTCACCTGCCCAAAGCCACGGAACACTTCATGGCTGACCTGCACGGCGAGAACGAGGCATTCCAACACATTCTGCGCAATGCTTCGGGAAACATCAAACGTAAGGTGAACGAACTCTTCGGCAACACGCTGCGCGAGCAGGAAAAAAAAGACCTCTGCACGCTCATCTACTACCCCGAACAGAAGCTCGAGCTTGTGAAGGCCAGCGACGACCATCTTGACGACTATTACCAGACTACGCTGAACCAGCTCGTGACAGTCTGCCGCAACGTCTCGTCAAAATACACGCGCTCCAAGGTTCGCAAAAGCCTGCCGGAAGAGTTCTCATATATAATCGAGGAATTACTCCACGAATCCATTGAGGACCACAACAAACAGGCCTATTTCAACGTCATCATCCACACAATCATCTCGACTGGCCGTGCGGACGATTTCATCGTCGCCCTGTGTTACCTGATCCAACGTCTGGCCATTGACCAACTCCACATACTCGGCGACATATACGACCGGGGACCCGGTGCCCACCTCATCATGGACACGCTCAGCCACTACCACAACCTGGATATCGAATGGGGCAACCACGACGTGCTGTGGATGGGCGCAGCAGCAGGAAGTCCCGTCTGTGTGGCAGGATTGTTGCGCCTTTCGCTGCGATACGCCAACACGCAGACGCTCGAAGAAGGCTATGGCATCAACATGGTGCCCCTCGCCACCTTTGCCATGGAGACGTATGCAGGCGACGAATGCCGGCCTTTCCTGCCCAAAACGGATGAAGGACAGGACCTGAGCGACAAAACCCTGCGTCTCATCACCGAGATGCATAAGGCTATCGCCATCATCCAATTCAAGCTCGAAGGTCAACTTTACGGGCGCCACCCGGAATGGGGAATGAAAGACCGCGCACTACTCCGTGCCATCGACTACGACAACCACATCATTACGATAGACGGAAAAGCCTACCCTCTGCTCGACCACTCTTTCCCAACCATCGATCCCGAAGACCCGTTTGCGCTCACGGCGGAAGAGAGAGAACTGATGAAGAAACTAGTTCATTCTTTCCGTATATGCGACCGGCTACAACGCCACATGGCCTGCCTGCTGACACACGGGGCTATGTTCGGAGTCTATAACTCAAACTTGCTCTTCCACGCATCCATCCCCCTGAACGAGGATGGCAGCCTTCGCGAAGTCTGCGTCGGACAAGAACGCGTAAAAGGCAAGGAACTTCTCAAAAAAGTTGAGGAAATGATCCGCACAGCATTCGATCACAGCGCTGAAACGACAGACAAAGAAGAAGCACTCGACTTTTTCTGGTATCTTTGGTGCGGCCCTGACTCTCCACTTTTCGACAAATCGAAGATGGCCACGTTCGAACGATACTTCATAGCCGAACGGGAAACGCATGCCGAAGAGAAAGGGTGGTACTACAAACTGCGGGACAACGCCGCCGTGTGCGACCGCATCCTCGACGAGTTCGGCGTGCAAGGCCAACACCGCCACATCATCAACGGCCACGTGCCCGTGCGCGTGGGCAAGGGCGAAAACCCCATCAAGGCCGACGGGCGGCTGATGGTCATCGACGGCGGTTTCGCCAAAGCATACCACAACACGACTGGCATCGCCGGCTACACCCTCGTCTACCACAGCCGCGGATTCCAGCTGGTGCAGCATGAACCCTTCACCTCCACGGAAGAAGCCATCCGCAACGGGACGGACATCAAGAGTACCACGCAAATCGTCGAGATGACCGGTCAGCGCGCCATGGTCAACGACACCGACATCGGTGCCGAACTGCGCGTGCAAATTGCCGACCTGAACAACCTGCTCCTCGCCTACCGCCGCGGTTTCATCAAGGAGAAAAGCTGACACATCGCCCCGTCGCGGGAGCGCGGGCAAGGCGCTGCCCATCCTTTTCGCGCAAAGGTTTCCACAAGGTCGCCCAGATGGCTCACACGGCCACAGGCGGCCTTTCTTTTGTTTGGAGACGGAAAAACGGTCAGCCTCTCAGGAAATCCTATCAGCCACTCAGGAATTTCTGTCAAGGACTTAGGATTTTCTGTCAGGGCTTCCGTTCGTGAAATGAATATACTTTTCCCGTCCAATGTATATGCTATTTTCGCTGAAAAAGCTTTGGAGCTTTCAAACAATGGCTTAAATTTGCCCACGATGCTTAACCAAAATCGTGTGCCTATGAAAAATAAGCGTTTGGCGGTGCCTGTGCGCCCTCGCCTTGTTACCCACCCTTTTGACCTCGTGCATGGCGTTCGACGAGACCGACCCGCTGCATGAAGACAGCGGCCCGCCGCCCCCGATGGTAGACATGGCCAAGCTCTACCTCAGCGAGCGAGGCGGAAAAGTGGCCCCACTTCATGGGGCAGAAACCGTGAAAAACACAGACAGCGGAGAGAAACGCACCAGACAGTCTGCGAACGTCCACACAGAGGCGGAAGTGGACTGGGAAACCTTCCAGCAAATTGAGAAAAACGGGGAAACGCTCGTGCTCTTCCCCTTGAAGCATGAAACGGCCACCGCCATGGTGGAATACTTCGACGAAGGCCGCCCCCGCAAGGTGGCGGCCCCGCTGCGGAGCAAATTCCTCGTCAAGCGCTGCGCGGGCGGCGAGTTGGCGGGCTTCGTGGTGAGCTACCTCCCCTCGCCCACATACAGCCGCCGTCATCCCGAAGGGGTCGATTCGCTGGGCGTCACGTTCGGGGGCACGGGTTACAGCGGCTTCTACTTTGTCTCGCGTCTGGACGGCCGGATGCTCCACGGCACCCTCTACAAGGACGGCGGGGCACAGGCTTTCGTCAACGTGGAAAACTATCTGCGCCTCGACACGGCGGCAGCCGACTATGCGGACGCCCCTTTCGCGATGTCCCTGTTCGTGGGTGGCAAGATGACGCGCACAGGCCTGAGCCGCAATGTGGGCGAGACGCCGAATTCTACGTGCATCTTTTGCGGCCTTCCGGTGTATGGAATCATGTGCCCATGCGGGAAAACAGTCATCATCGAAGCCGAGCGCTGCGAGCGTTGCGGAAAAGCCCACCCATGGCGCGACTACTGCGAGATATGTTCGGAATGCAACCGCTTCCCCTGCGAATGTCCTGACGACCCAGGCTACGACCCCACGACCAACCCTGACTACAATCCCAATGGCGGAACCGGCAGCCAGACGGGCGGTGGCGGAGGACCCGCCGGCGGGCGCGACGACGGAGGAAAACCGTCGGGTGGCGGACAGACAGGCGGAAACAATTCACCCAGTTACATAGTCTCTCCTTCTGTCTTGACGTCTACTGCCGAAAATGTAGTACTTCACTTCAAAAACATAGGAAAATATAAAGGACTATCGATTTGTAACAAAGGTGTCATTGAAATGTTTAACCGGATATACAAAACTGTACCAAAGGGAATGAATGTAGTAGCGAACGATATGGTTGCATACTGGAAAAAAACACCTGACCATTGGATTCCTATAAGCGTTCATGACGCCCAAGATTACGCTAATAAAGGATATTTTGTAGTAGGAGGCTGGATAAATCCTAATCCAATGGAACATGGGCATGTCGTCGTTGCCGTTCCCGGAAAAGGTATTGTTAGTGCAAAGTGGGGAGGGAAAATTCCTTTTGTGCTCGAAATGGGTAGAGGAATCCGCGAACCTAAATATGGTTTAAATTATAGTTTCGGATCGGATAAGATTTCCAATGTTGTTTTTTTCTATTATAAACAATAAAAAATGAAAGCGTTACTCTTTTCAATGATGTTACTCGTGACATTAACAGTTCACGCCCAGGCGAAATTATTTACGTATAATAGTTCAACCGGAGATGTCGTGCCCAATGCCATGTTCGTTGAACCCATCGAGCCTATTACTTGGCCTACGACATGGGTTGATGAGGCTACGCAGACCGTGTACTCGTCCGACAAGGTCTACCGCTACGACATTCAGCTGCGCAAGCAGGCTGAGGCTGAGGGGATGAAGCTCTTTGAGGCCATGGAGATTAAGTGTGCTGGTAAAACTATCCTAAACTTGAACAGCCAAGAAGCGTGGGCTTGTGATTATCCGCTCAGCGACGGCGTGGCTGCTGGATACTTCACGGTGAAGCATCTGGACGTGCATGTTACAGCGCTGGTCCTGCTGGGCTGGTGCTACAACACAGACGTCCCATGGATCACCATCATTATATTGAACCGGGACAAGGCTACGGTGGTATTCCACCAGCGGGGAGACATCCGCCAATGCACTACGGACACACCTTATGGTCTCAATATGGTGTATACGGATAAGATCCAAGGGGTAGACGAGAACGATAACCAGACGCCACCTGTTAGCGAGCTCCGAAAGTTCCGCATCTGGCAGCAAGGGCAATACCTTATGTTCGCACAGACGCAGTGAGACGTGGCCTCTCTCCGTTGGTGGCGGGAGGCCTTACTAACAAGTCCATAAAATGAGAATGACAATTATTTCAATCTTGTTACTTTTCATGGGCCCAGCGATTTACGCGCAAACGGGAGAGCGCATCTTCACCTACGATGCGGCAGGCAACGTCGCGCCCAACACCGAGTTCATCGATAAACAAGAGCTATGGAACGATGGTACAGTCATGGCACACGAGGCCGACGTTACGGTCCAATCTTCTGACAAGGCCTACACCTATACGCTTAATCTGTTGCAGATGGAGACTGCTGACGAGATGAAAGTTTTTGACGTGATAGACATCAAGTGTGCAGGAAAGTCCATCTTTAAGATGAAATTTCGTGAGGCATGGGACGGGGGATATTGGGTGGATGATAATACCCAATTGGGTTACGTCACCGTCCGGCACTTGGATGTGCACGTCACCGCCTTGGTGTTTATGGGCTGGTGTTACGACTCCACGCCGCCTTGGATCATGATTGTCATCCTGAACAAGGACAAGGCCACGGTGGTGTTCAACCAGCGCGGCGTGGTGACAGAATGCCGCACCGACCAACCCTACGGCCTGAACATCCAGTACGTCGACAAAATCCAAGAATACGACAACGCGGAAGACACCACGCCCTCACCCGCCGACAACGAGTTAAAGAAGTTCCGCATCTGGCAGGAAGGACAGTACCTCCGCTTTGCGCAAACGCAGTGAACAGTCTCATTTGCGCAGACGGCTTTCCAGCCATCTGCGCAAATGTCTCTAAAAAAGCAAGAAACAAGCTCGTTCTTTTCCATAATGACTTTACCTCTGCTTACTTCCCGCTCAATTGTTCGATGGATTGCCTTTACACTCATGGCGCTCCTGCTGCTCGCCCTGCCATGGGTTCACCCACGTACCTCACCCGGGGTGAATTGAATTTCTCACCAACCGTGAACATGGTTATGCGAACATCATGGAAGCCACACGCAATTACGACATGCCCTCGGAAGAAATGCCCCGACTCCGGCCGGGCGCTACGTTTTTTGCCACGCGGAGTTTCCTTATTCACAGTTTTTTAGCTAACTTTGCGCCCCGGAAAATAACGACACAGCAACATGATCACCGTTAGCAACCTCGCCATCCAATTCGGAAAGCGTGTTCTCTACAAAGACGTCAATCTCAAATTCACCAACGGAAACATCTACGGCATCATCGGCGCCAACGGCGCAGGAAAATCCACCCTGCTCAAAGCTATCTCAGGCGAACTCGAGCCCAACAAAGGCTCTATCGAGCTCGGCCCGGGCGAACGTATGTCTGTGCTCAGCCAGGACCACTTCAAATTTGACGAGCACACCGTGCTTGACACCGTCCTCATGGGGCACACGGTCATGTGGGACGTGGCCCGTCAGCGCGACGCCCTCTACGCCAAACCCGACTTCTCGGACGAAGACGGTATGAAAGTGGCCGAACTCGAAGAAAAGTTTGCCAATCTCGGCGGATACACAGCCGAAAACGACGCCGCGGCCCTGCTGAGCGGTCTCGGCATCAAGGAGAAGCTGCACGGCAAACTTATGAAGGAACTCTCGGGTAAAGAGAAAGTGCGTGTTATGCTGGCACAGGCTCTCTTCGGCGAACCAGACAATCTGCTGCTCGACGAACCTACCAACGACCTCGACCTTGAAACCGTTGAATGGCTCGAAGATTATCTCGGCAATTTCGAACATACGGTTCTCGTCGTCAGTCACGACCGTCACTTTCTCGACCAAGTCTGCACGCACACAGTTGACATAGATTTCGGTAAAGTGACACTTTTCTCGGGCAATTATAGTTTCTGGTACGAATCAAGCCAGCTCGCCCTGCGACAGGCCCAGAACCAGAAGCAAAAAGCAGAGGAAAAACGCAAGGAACTCGAGGAGTTTATCCGCCGTTTCTCAGCTAATGTGGCTAAAAGCCGCCAGACAACAAGCCGCAAAAAGATGTTGGAGAAACTCAATGTCGACGAAATCCAGCCTTCAACGCGCAAATATCCCGGCATCATTTTCCAAATGGATCGCGAACCAGGCAATCAGATTCTTGAAGTCGACGGTTTGAAAGCCATTGCAGACGATGGCACCGTCCTCTTTGACAACCTCTCATTCAACGTGGAGAAAGGCGAAAAGATCGTATTCATTAGCCACAACCCACGAGCCATGACTGCGCTTTTTGAAATCATCAACGGCAACATGGCGCCCGCAGCGGGTACATTCAAGTGGGGCGTCACCATCACGACGGCCTACCTTCCACTCGACAACACATCTTTCTTCGACTGCGACCTGAACATGCTCGACTGGCTCAGCCAATATGGCGAAGGTAACGAAGTTTATTTCAAGGCATTCCTTGGGCGCATGCTTTTCAAAGACGAAGACATTCTGAAAAAAGTACGTGTTCTCTCGGGAGGCGAAAAAATGCGCTGCATGATTGCCCGTATGCAACTGCGCAATGCTAACTGCCTCATTCTTGACACGCCGACCAACCACCTCGACATGGAGAGTATCCAAGCATTCAACAATAACCTGAAACTCTATAAAGGCAACGTACTCTTCGCCAGTCACGACCACGAATTCATCAACACAGTAGCCAACCGCGTCATCGAACTGACCCCCAACGGCACCATTGACAAACTGATGACCTACGAAGACTACATCCACGACGACCGCATAAAAGAACTGCGCACACAAATGTACGGAACGGAATAAACGTCAGGTTTCCGTTTTTTGGTACATTTCTTGCTGTCCTATTCTTAAACCATTAAAATCATGAGCAACAACGATAAGATAAACAGCCCCGAAGAGGAAGAAGTAAAAGACGCTACCCCTGAAAGCGAGCAGGAAGAAACACAAAATGCTGAGGTGCAACCGGTAGAAAAGACAGATGCCGAAAAACTGGCTGAAGCAGAAGAGCAGATTGCATCACTCAAAGACAAATACTTGCGACAGGTAGCCGAGTTCGACAACTACCGTAAACGCACAATGAAGGAAAAGACCGAACTCATCCTCAATGGCGGTGAAAAGGTCATGCAAGCACTCCTACCCATCCTTGACGATTTGGAACGCGCCCAGACAAACATGGCGAAAAGCGATAACATCGAAACACTACGCGAAGGTGTCGACCTCATCATTTCCAAACTCGTGAAAACGCTGTCAACACAAGGTCTGAAAAAGATGGAAACCGACGGAGAGGATTTCAACACGGACTTTCACGAAGCTATAGCCCTTGTTCCTGTGGAAGATGACAGCAAGAAAGGAAAAATCATAGACTGCGTACAGGCAGGCTACTTGCTGAACGAAAAAGTGATCCGCCACGCAAAAGTAGCCGTAGGACAATAAAAAAGGAACCAGAGCGCACATTAATATATTGTATGGCGACTGAAATAGATTACTACGAAGTGCTCGGCGTCGCCCGCACCGCGAGTGCAGACGAGATCAAGCGGGCATATAAGAAGATGGCTATTAAGTATCACCCGGACCGCAATCCGGGTGATAAAGAGGCCGAAGAAAAATTCAAACAGGCTGCGGAAGCCTACGACGTGCTCCGCGATCCAGACAAGCGTGCCCGCTACGACCAATTCGGAGCTGCCGGAGTGAACGGTGCAGGCGGTTTCGGAGGGTTCGGCGGCGGCCAAGGCATGAACATGGAAGATATCTTCTCCATGTTCGGCGACATTTTCGGAGGCCATGCCGGTTTCGGAGGTTTTGGCGGCTTCGGAGGAGGACGCCCCCAACAACGGCAATACAAAGGTAGCGACCTGCGCCTGAAAGTCAAACTCTCGCTCGAAGAAATCGCCAAAGGCGTCACCAAGAAATTCAAGGTCCATAAAGACGTGAACTGTCCTGAATGCCACGGCACAGGATGCGAGAACGGAAGCCGCCCGGAGACTTGCCCCACATGCCACGGTTCCGGCTATGTAATGCGCACCCAGCGGAGCGTGTTCGGCATGGTTCAAACCCAATCGCCTTGTCCCACATGCCATGGGGAAGGAACAGTCATCAAGAACAAGTGCAAAAAATGTCATGGCGACGGGGTGGTCAGCGGTGAAGAAATCGTAGAAATCAGCATCCCCGCAGGCGTGGCCGAAGGCATGGTAGTCAACGTGCCCGGAAAAGGCAACGCAGCCAAGCACAACGGAATAGCCGGCGACATTCAAGTTCTCATTGAGGAAGAAGCCCATCCCGAATTTGTCCGCGACGAGAACGATTTGATCTACAACCTGCTCCTCACTGTCTCCCAAGCCACACTCGGCGACACGGTCGAAATCCCGACAATCGATGGCAAAGCCCGCGTCAAAATTGAGCCAGGCACACAACCCGGGAAGGTACTCCGTCTCCGCGGAAAAGGCCTTCCGGCCGTACAAGGTTACGGACAAGGCGTCGGAGACATCGTTGTAAACATCAGCGTCTACATCCCCGAAACCCTAAGCCGCGACGAAAAAAACGCTTTCGAAAAGATGAAGGACAGTGACAACCTCCGTCCGAGTTCAAGTATCAAGGACACCATATTCCGCAAGTTCCGTTCATACTTCGAATGATGACCTACGAAGAGACGCTGGCCTACCTTTACGAAAGTGCGCCCCTGTTCCAACAGATTGGCGGCGGAGCATACAAAGCCGGACTGGAAACCACGCAAACGCTTGACGCTCACTTTGGGCATCCACACCGAAAGTTCCGTACCATACACATCGCCGGAACCAACGGTAAGGGCACCTGCTCCCATTCCATCGCTGCCGTGCTTCAAACGGCGGGTTACCGCGTCGGCCTCTACACCTCGCCCCACCTGACAGACTTTCGTGAACGCATCCGCATCAACGGCGAAATGATGCCCAAGAACTACGTCGTTGACTTCGTAGCGAATGAGCGTGCATTCTTTGAACCACTTCATCCTTCTTTTTTCGAACTTACAACGGCCATGGCGTTCAAGTATTTCGCCGACCAACACGTTGATGTGGCTGTCGTCGAAGTGGGACTTGGCGGCCGGATAGACTGCACGAACATTATTACGCCGGAACTTTCCGTCATCACTAACATCAGCCTCGACCATACTCAGTTTCTCGGTACAACGTTGGCCGAAATTGCCGGCGAGAAAGCTGGTATCATCAAAACTGGCATACCTGTTGTCGTCGGCGAAACTACCCCAGAGACACGTCCTGTGTTCATGAATAAAGCTCGCGAGCTGCATGCTCCCATCACCTATGCAGAAGACGAGGCGGAAGTTATGTCCGTCACGCTTTGCGACGATTTCACTATTCGCTTTGAGACACGCAGCTACGGCACTATTCTCAGCCACCTGACCGGTGTCTACCAACATAAGAACATGAACACGTTGCTCACGGCTATACGCACACTCAGCCAAACACGAGCATTCAACTTCACGACAGACCACGTCCGCACAGGACTGGCCGACGTGGCCGCACTTACCGGTCTCCGTGGCCGATGGCAAATGCTGCAAACTTCTCCAACCGTTGTCTGCGACACCGGTCATAACGTCGGCGCGTGGACTTACCTCGCAGAACAACTCCGCCATGTACATTGCCAGGAACTCCGTATCGTGTTCGGAATGGCAGCAGACAAGGACATCGACACCGTCCTCTCGCTCTTGCCCACAAACGCCGTCTATTATTTCACAAAAGCCTCTGTACGCAGGGCAATGAACGAGGACGAACTGTGCCATAAGGCCGTAGCACATGGCCTCAACGGGCGAGTATTTCCCGACGTTGCCACTGCCTACCGGAAAGCGCTCGCCGAGGCTTCAGCCGACGATTTCATATTTGTTGGAGGCAGCAGCTTCATTGTTGCCGACTTGTTCTCCCTCCTTGAAGACCACCCTCATGATTGATATCTGCTGTGTCGGGCATATCACCCTCGATAAAATCACGACGCCGACACTGACCAAATTCATGCCGGGGGGCACCGCCTACTATTTCGCCGAAGGCATCCACAATCTCGGAGCCCGCAACTTTCAGCTCGTCACAGCAGTAGGCGAGAGCGAACTCCCCGTCATCCGCAGGATGCGAGAAGCAGGCATTTCCATCAAGCTGGTACGCAGCCAAAACAGTGTATTCTTCGAAAACATCTACGGCGAAGACCAAAACAACAGGACGCAACGCGTCCGCTCCAAAGCCGCCCCGTTCACCATCAAAGACTTAGAAGACATCGATGCCCGGATCTACCATTTAGGCAGTCTCTTGGCCGACGACTTCGCGCCTGACCTCATCCCCTACCTGCACGGCAAGGGGAAAGTCTCGCTCGACGTACAAGGTCTCTTGCGCGAGGTGCGGGGGGAAGACGTCTTCCCCATTGACTGGAAAGCCAAGCGCGAGCTTCTGCCATACGTGGACATTTTGAAAGTCAACGAATACGAAATGGAAGTGCTCACCGGCTGCAACGAGTCACACGAAGCTGCCCGTCGCTTGGCCGAATGGGGTTGCAACGAAGTATGCATCACTGATGGCAGCTATGGTTCGCTGATTTTCGCTGGGGGCGAGTTCTACGAAATCCCGGCCTACATGCCCACCCGCGTCGTCGACGTCACAGGTTGTGGCGACACTTATTCCACCGGATACCTCTACAAACGCATCCAAGGCGCCAGCTACGAAGAAGCCGGACGATTTGCGGCAGCCATGTCTACACTGAAGCTGCAATCGACCGGACCGTTCTCACAAACCGAGTCTGATGTAGAACAAGTCGTCCAGCAAGCAATCGTGTGCTGACCTGGTGACAGGCAATCACCAGCTTACATTACCTCATGGAACAAACCCTCGCAAGCGTACGCCCTACGGGACGCGCGCTTTTTTCGTATCGGCAGGAACAGTTCGTTTAGCGAGAGGACGAACCGCAGTCCAACCAAACATTGCCGGTCAATTGACTGAATTTCGCGAACGGCCACCCGAAAGTCCATTTCATATTGCGAAATAGACTTTTGCAGAAAGAAGAATTATTGCTGGTGCGACAGTCACTTGTATCGCAGCGCTGGGGTTTTCTATCGCAACGGATGACGGGAGAGACATAAGGACAGGCAGAACGTACGGTTGTTTTCCGATCATTACATACGCTGCTGCACGAATATGCCGCCCGCACCTTCACTCCCTGTCAGGCAAAAGCGCCATGAGTGGCATCCCTGCATATCCTCACCTAGTAGGTAATTATAGAAGTGGTACGACAAACGTTCCAAGCAAGCCCCCGCTGAAAAACCACGGGATTTTCAGCGGGATTAACGCTCGTTTGCACTATCTTTGCATATACGATAAAACAACAGAAACACGCTATGGCAGAAATCAGACAGATAAAATGGGGATTCATCGGCTGCGGCGAAGTCACCGAAAAGAAGAGCGGACCGGCATTCAGCCTAGTGCCGGGTTCACGGGTTGTTGCCGTCATGAGCCGCAACAAGGAAAAAGCGCGCTCATATGCCGAACGCCATGGCATTCCCAAGTGGTACACCGACCCGCAGGAACTGGTGGATGACCCGGATGTCAATGCCATCTACATCGCCACGCCACCATCAACCCACGCCACCTTTGCCATCATGGCCATGAAAGCGGACAAGCCCGTCTACGTCGAAAAGCCATTGGCTTCAAACTACGAGGACTGTGCCCGCGTCAACCGCATTGCGGAAAAAACGGGCGTCCCGTGCTTCGTGGCCTACTACCGTCGCTACCTTCCTTATTTCCTGAAAGTCAAAGAACTGCTTCAAAACAATGCCATCGGCCACGTCATCAACGTCCAGATACGATTCGCCGTCCCGCCACGCGACTTGGACTACAACCGTACGAACCTGCCTTGGCGCGTGCAACCCGACATTGCCGGAGGAGGCTATTTCTATGATCTCGCGCCCCATCAGATAGACATGCTCCAACAGTTCTTCGGCCCGATCATAGAGGCCAAAGGATACAAAGACAACCGAGGCGGCCTCTATGAGACGGAAGACACCGTGAGTGCCTGCTTCCGCTTCGACTCGGGCCTGCCCGGATCCGGTTCGTGGTGTTTCGTGGCGCACGAGTCGGCCAAGGAAGACCGCATCGAAATTATCGGAGACCGTGGGATGCTCTGTTTCTCTGTTTTCAACTACGACCCCATCCTTTTGCAAACCGAACGCGGCCGCGAGGAAATCACCGTACCCAACCCGGAACACGTCCAACTTCCCCTAATCCGCCTTGTGGTGGAACACTTGCAGGGCCTGTCCGTCTGCACATGTGACAGCGTGAGCGCCACGCCCGTCAACTGGGTCGTCGACCGCATCCTCGGAAAACTCTGACCCACCGCTGCCCAATGCCGAAACTGCCGCTCCGCCTCATTTGTCCCCTCGTCATTGCCCTTGCCGCCTCTCCGGTCTCAGCGGACATTGCCCCCGACACCGCAGCAGGCAAGCCTCGGCGTGCCAGTCTCATCAAGCGTTTCTTCCGCGAGTTCGACAACTACGACACCACTTACGTCGCGCCCAACCGTTACAACTTCACGGCCATGGCGCAAGTCTCAACGTCCACGCAAAGCTGCCGCTTAGCCGGATATCCTCCCGACGGCCATTCACAAAGCCTGTCAATGTCGCCGAGATCAAGCGTCAAACTGGGTCCCTACTTCGGCTGGCGCTGGCTCTTCTTCGGCTATACTTTCGATGTGGGCCGTGTCGGCTCGAACCAGACTCGCCGCGAGTTCAACCTCAGCCTTTACAGTGCCATGCTGGGCTGCGATTTTATCTATGTGCGCAACAACGGCGGCTACCGCCTGAAACGTGTCACCGGATTCGACGGCATTGATGAGAAAGCCTACGCAAAACGCGATTTCGACGGTCTCGAAACCACGACGCTGGGCGTCAACGCCTACTACATCTTCAACCACCGGCGTTTCTCCTATCCCGCCGCGTTCAGCCAAAGCACTGTGCAACGCCGAAGTGCCGGTTCGTGGAAAGTGGGCATCCAGTACTGCCGCCACACGTTACGTTTTTCGCCCGAGATGCTCCCACACCCCTTGCAGTCAGGACTGATCGACCAGCTACGCATCAGCGAGGTGCGCTACAATGATTACAGCCTCAACGTCGGATACGCCTACAACTGGGTCTTTGCGCCCGGTTTTCTGCTTGCCGTCTCAGCCGCGCCTGCCATCGGCTTCAAACAGTCGATCGGCGAGGGGCCGCGCGAACGCCTGTTCCGCTTTCAGAACATCAACTTCGACGTCATCACGCGCGCCGGGCTCGTATGGAACAACGGCAAGTGGTTCGCAGGCTCCTCGCTCGTCAGCCACATCTATGCCTACCGCAAGCGCACTTTCTCACTCACCAACACTCTCATGTATGGCAACATCTATGCAGGCTTTTACTTCCACAAGAAAAAACGACACTGATTCCCATTAACCATGACCGACACCCTGCCGTCTACCGAAACCCATCCCCTCTCCCCTTTCCTCCCCGCGGAAGCACGCCTGCTCATGCTGGGCAGTTTCCCACCACCACGCAAGCGCTGGTCGATCGACTTCTTCTACCCCAACCTGCAAAACGACATGTGGCGCATATTGGGCTACATCTTCCGTGGCGACAAGAACTGCTTTGTCGACGAGGCGGCCAAACGCTTCCGCCGGGACGAAATCATCGCCTTTGCCCAAAGCACCGGCTTGGCCCTTTATGATACAGCGAGCATCGTACGCCGCCTGCAAGGCAACGCTTCGGACAAGTTTCTCGACATCGTCGAACCGACCGACATCGCTGCCCTGTTGCGCCAGTTGCCCAACTGCCGCGCAGTGGCCACCACCGGGCAAAAGGCGACCGACACGCTCTGCGAGCGCTACGGCACCACACCGCCAGCCGTAGGACAGAGCGTCGCCCTCAGCATCGACGGGCGCACGCTCCGCTTTTACCGTATGCCAAGCAGCAGCCGTGCCTATCCCATGAAGGTTGAAAGAAAGGCCGAATACTACCGCAAAATGTTCGAAGAAATCGGGATGCTGCCCACACGACCATGATGCCGTGCCAAACACACTATTCTCAAAACGGGCATCAAGTCACAGCACACAACCGTCAGCATCCGCCACAACAAGTCGGTAGGCAGAAAATCCCGGACGGCTGACAGGATTTTCTGGACGGCTGACAGAATTAAAGCCCAGGGCATCCAGCATAACAGCACGACTCAGTTACGCACAAAGCCCGGTCTGCCGCTTCGCAGACCGGGCTTATTCTCGTTTCAAAACGGGATATGACGTGTTTTTACTCCACTTGAAGGACGAGTCCTTTCAGGTATTCGCCTTCCGGATGATAGATGTTGACAGGATGGTCGGCTGGCTGGTGCAACTGATGAAGGATGCGCACATGCCGCCGGCTCTGTGCTGCCGCCGTGAAAACAGCCAGGCGGAACTGCTCCTTGCTGACAGCTTGCGAACAGCTGAACGTGAAAAGGATGCCACCGGGGCGAATCTTCTCAAAAGCTTTGGCGTTCAAACGGGTGTAGCCTTTGAGCGCATTGCGCAAGGCCTCTTTATGCTTGGCAAAGGCCGGAGGGTCAAGGACGATGAGGTCGTAATCATGTCCCATATGGTCAAGGAACTTGAAAGCGTCCTCGGCATAAGCCTCATGACGATGGTCGACCGGAAAGTTGAGCGCCACGTTCGCCACAGTCAGGTCGACGGCCTTATTGCTGCTGTCGACCGAATGCACGAGTTTGGCGCCGCCCCGCAAGGCATAGACGGAAAAACCACCGGTATAACAGAACATATTCAGGACGTGACGGCCACGCGAGTATCGTTCCAAAAGGCTACGGTTCTCCCGCTGGTCGATGAAAAAACCGGTCTTCTGCCCTTTCAGCCAGTCTATGTGGAAATGCAGTCCGTTCTCAGTCGCCACGTCACTGGGATTCCCCCCCCGGAGGAAACCGTCGTGCTGCCCCAGCCCGGCCTTGAACGGAAGAGTCGTCTCCGACTTGTAATACACATTAGTGACCAATGCGCCCATGACTTTAAGCAGTGCGTCGGCAATTGCCTGACGCTCGACGTGCATGCCGACCGAATGTGCTTGCATGACGGCAGTCTCTCCGTACACGTCGATGACAAGCCCAGGCAGGCGGTCGCCCTCTCCGTGGACAAGGCGGTAAATATCATTGTCACCGCGTCCTACGAGGCCCAGCACCTGACGCAGACGGAACGCCTCTGTCAGCCGTTGCATCCAAAACGCGGAATTGATTGTCACATCGTCGAACGAAAGTACACGCACAGCTATCGAACCAATCTGGTAGTGTCCGACGGCAAGAAAAGCGCCCGTCTCGTCAAGCACGCGCACGGTGTCGCCCTCGACTATGTCCGCATCTGTCCGGGCAATGGCGCCCGAAAATATCCAAGGATGGAAGCGCTTCAAGCTGTCGGCTTTTCCGCGCCGAAGGGTGATTGTCTTATAGGTCATATGGTCTGTTTTCATCTGGAACAAGGCTGTAATCGCCGGTCGCTTTGAGCCGTTCGAGCTCTTCATACAGTACGAGACATGCCCAGGCATCGATGGCTGCATATTGCTTCTGCCGGTCGGTCAGCACATCGGCCTCCCAATTCGTCAGCTGCTGCGCCTTGCTGATACGCTCCCCGAAGAGGTTCGCATAAAGTTTTTGCAGGCTCATATCCTTGATGCCGAACGGTTTGACATACTGTTGGAGATCGACAAAATTGTTCAGTGGGACGGAGGCACGCTCGTGAAGCATCATGAAATCGTCTTTCAAAGAAAGGCCTACCTTGCGCGTGTTCCCGTCAGCCAAGAATTCGCATACCGATGCCGGCAAGCCAATCATATTGAGGCGAAAGAGAAAACAGAGGTCATGCGTCGACACCTGCATCAGGGCGACTTTATGATTCTGTCCCCGCTTGAACGAGGGGCGTGTTTCGGTATCGAACCCCACAAGGGCTTGCGTACGCAGGAATGCAACGGCCCGCTCGGCCTCAGGGGCAGACTGAACGACGACAATGCGTCCGGCAAACGCCACAGTCGGCATCTGCTGCAAAGCCGCTTTGTCCATCTTTTCGTGAATAATCCTTGTTGTCGCCATCATGCCTCTTCGGTTTGCGTCCCATACTTTACGTCATGCAAGGCACGCAGCGCGTTGAGCACGTTCTGCCCCCAAGCCGTCTCGAACTGTTCCAGCACTTCGGTAAGGGCGACTTGCATGGCCTCCTCATAACCTTGGCGGAACACTTCGACGAAATTGCGCAGCGCTTGGTAGGAATCCGCCAGATCCTCGCTTATCTGACGGCGTATGGGAGTATCCGAGTATTTGAAGTCGGCCACGAAGACGTCCAGATAGTCGTCGAACGTGCCCATGATGTCTGCCACAGACTGGCGTACATAGTCATAATCATCTTCCGTGACGGGATGTTCGACAAAACCGTCGCTCTCTTGTGGAACCGTAACCATCGAGGCTTTCAAGTAAAGCATAGGAAGGAGTTTGCGCATTACGTCGACAAATTCAGCCTGCTCCGTACCTTGGCATTGCTCCAAGTACTTGCAAAACTCTGCCGCCACTGTCACAAAGTCCAGAACGGAACGCGAATATATTGGATTAGAGCTATTCTCCATATTACAAAACTGTGGGGCAAAATTACGAAAAAAAGAAGAAATCCCGGTGCGTTTACCATAAATCGAGTAATTTTGCAAGACAATACGCCCTATATGCCCAAGAAAAAGACCAAAGAAAAAAGAGCCGGCATAAAAGACTTGGCCGAAGCCGGAGGCCTGAAAGAAATTCTCCAAGGCGAGACGTTGCGTTTCATCTGCGGCCTGCTCCTGCTGATCGTTGCCTTGTTCATGCTGCTTGCGTTCAGTTCCAACTTTGTCACAGGAGCGGAAGACCAGAGCGGTGTCGAGGCCGGCCAACTCACCGATCCTGCCAACTACGGCGGCCGTGTGGGCGCTTACGTGGCCTATTATTTCATGCACGAATGCTTCGGCATCCCGTCCTACTTCATCCCCTTGTTTTTCCTCTTCGCCAGCATGAAACTCATGAGCGCCTACAAGGTGCGCCTGTGGAAGTGGTTTCTGAACTTCACGTTCCTGATGGTGTGGCTGTCCGTAACGCTGGCGTTTTTCATCCCCGACAATTGGGTAACAGGCTTAGCTTTCCTCCCTGGTGGCGGACATGGCGACTACATCTGCCGCACACTCAATGAGCAGATCGGTCAGGTCGGGCTTTTTATCCTGCTTGCCGCTTTGGCAATATGCTACCTCGTCTATGTCAGCCGTGAGACGATGCATGTCATCCAGCGCCTTCTCAACCCCACAAACTACCTGAAAAACAGGCGGCCTCCCAAGACTGGCACACAGTGCCCGACCGACATCGATCCGGACAGCAGCAGTAACCTCACGCGAGCTGACGAGCCGGCCGCATTCGAGGACCCGGCAACCGTCAGCCTCGATCTGAGCAACGAGACCGACGACGGGAAACAACCTGCCCTCATCCTCGACACTACGGTCGGCGCCACTGAAAAGACGGACACTGCGACAGACAAAGCCATCACTGCGACAGAAAAGACCGGACGGCTGACGGAAAACGCAGCCACCCTGACCGTCACATCTGGAAGCAAGGAAGAAAAAGCCACGACAAAAAGCGTAGGCGAAGTCACAGAGATGGTACCTTACGATCCCAAAAAAGATTTGGAAAACTACCGCTACCCGACGCTCGACCTGCTCAAAAAGTATGCCGACAACGCTCCTTCAATCGACATGGCCGAACAGAATGCGAACAAAGACCGGATCATCACCGTCTTGCGCAACTTCGGCGTTGAGATATCAAGCATCAAGGCGACCATCGGCCCCACCGTGACGCTCTATGAGATAACCCCGGCACAAGGCGTACGCATCAACAAAATCAAGAATCTCGAAGACGACATCGCACTCAGCCTGAGCGCACTCGGGATCCGCATCATCGCGCCGATACCCGGTAAGGGAACAATTGGTATTGAAGTTCCCAACAAGAACCCGCACATCGTCTCGATGGAGAGCATCCTCAACAGCAAAAAGTTTCAGGAAACGACATACGACCTGCCCATAGCCCTTGGCAAGACAATCACCAACGAGGTCTTCATGGTTGACCTCGCCAAGATGCCGCACCTGCTTGTGGCCGGCGCCACCGGTCAAGGTAAATCTGTCGGACTGAATGCCATCATCACATCCTTACTCTACAAGAAACATCCTGCCGAACTCAAATTCGTCATGGTCGACCCCAAGAAAGTCGAGTTCAGCATCTATGCGCCCATCGAGAACCACTTTCTCGCCAAAATCCCCGGCGAGGACGACCCCATCATCACCGATGTCACCAAGGTCATCCAGACGCTGAAAAGCCTCTGTCAGCTGATGGACCATCGCTACGACCTTTTGAAGAAAGCCAAGGTCAGGAACATCAAGGAGTACAATGCCAAATTCAAGGCCCGCCTGCTCAATCCCGAGAACGGCCACGAGTTCATGCCCTACATTGTCGTTATCATCGACGAGTACGGCGACCTCATCATGACAGCCGGAAAAGAAATCGAACTACCCATAGCCCGCATCGCACAGCTGGCCCGAGCCGTCGGGATGCACATGGTCATCGCAACCCAACGCCCAACCACGAACATCATCACCGGGTCCATCAAGGCCAACTTCCCGGCCCGCATGGCTTTCAAAGTGATGTCGGGCATAGACAGCAAGACAATCCTCGACCGCACCGGCGCCAATCAGCTCGTCGGCAAGGGCGACATGCTCTTCCTCTGCGGCAACGATCCTGTCCGCGTCCAGTGTGCCTTCGTCGACACCCCGGAGGTAGAACGAATCAACAGCCACATCAGCCAGCAGCAGGGTTACCTATCGGCGTTCGCACTGCCCGAAGTGGCGCCCGAAGGCGACGCCGACTTCGGAGGCGGTGCGACGACTCCGTTCGACACCAACCACCTCGACCCGCTCTTTGAGGAGGCCGCCCGCCTCATCGTCATCCACCAGCAAGGCTCCACCTCGCTTATCCAACGCAAGTTCGCCATCGGCTACAACCGTGCTGGACGCCTCATGGACCAGCTTGAAAAAGCAGGCATCGTCGGCCCGACACAGGGAAGCAAGCCCCGCGACGTCCTCTGCATGGATGAAACAGATTTGGAAAACAAAATGTCTACTCTGAGATAACTACACGTTCTTATGAAGAAGCTACTCTACGTCCTTTTCGCCCTCCTGACATTCACGTCAGCCGCACAGGCTCAGACAGCCAAGCAAATCCTCGACCAGACTGCCGCCAAGCTGAAAAAGAGTGGCGGTCTGCAAGCCACGTTCAAAGTCGGCAACTTCACTGACGGCAAAGAGACGGGCAGCGGAAGCGGCACCATTTACGTCAAAGGCGACAAGTTCCACATCGACTCGCCGCAGATGAAGACATGGTTCGACGGAAAGACACAATGGAGCTACCTTGAAGGCAGCAACGAAGTCAACGTCAGCCATCCCACCGAGGCTGAACTGCAAAACATAAATCCTTACACGTTCGTCAACCTCTACAAACAAGGATACACTTACAGCCTCAGCCACACGACCCTGCGCGGCAAGGCCTGCCACGAAGTAACCCTGACCGCCACAAGCCCCAGACAAGGCATCCGGAAGATGATTCTCGACATCGACGAAGGCACAGGGTGGCCGTTGTGCATCCGCTTGACACAAGGCCAGGGGCAATGGACACGCATCAGCGTCTACGACCTCACCGCCGGACACCGCTGGAACGACACGTTCTTCCGCTTCAACAGCAAGGACTTTCCCCAGGCTGAAATCATTGACTTACGATAACCCCACACATTACACCACATAAACGCATTCACACTTATGGAAACAATACGATGCCTCATCTTGGGCTCTGGCCCCGCCGGCTACACCGCCGCCATCTATGCCGCCCGCGCCGGACTGGCTCCCGTGATCTACGAAGGCCTCCAACCAGGCGGACAGCTCACAACGACGACCGAGGTCGACAACTTCCCAGGCTACCCCGAGGGCGTCGACGGCAACCAGATGATGGACGACATGCGCGCCCAAGCCATCCGCTTCGGCACGGAGATACGTCCTGCCATCGCCGTGAAAGCCGACCTCTCGGCCGCCCCCTACACGCTCACCTTCGACGACGGAAGCCAAGTGCAATGCCAGACACTCATCATCGCCACAGGCGCCACGGCTAAATACCTCGGCCTGCCCGACGAAGAGAAATACAAAGGTCTTGGCGTCAGTGCCTGTGCAACATGCGACGGGTTCTTCTACCGCAAAAAGAACGTCGCCGTTGTGGGAGGCGGCGACACGGCCTGCGAAGAAGCCACTTACCTTGCCGGACTGGCAGCCAAAGTCTACCTCATCGTGCGCAAACCATTCCTCCGCGCATCAAAAGCGATGCAGGAGAAGGTCATGACGAACCCCAAAATCGAAATCCTGTTCGAAACGAACACCGAAGGACTCTTCGGTACGGATGGAGTGGAAGGCGCGCACGTCGTCTACCGGCGCGGACTTCCCGACGAGCGCCACTACGACATTGCTATCGACGGGTTCTTCCTCGCCATTGGCCATCACCCGAACAGTGAGCTGTTCATCCCTTGGGTCAAGACCGACGAGGCGGGCTATATCCTCACCGAAGGCGCCACACCCCGCACGGGAGTACCGGGAGTCTTCGCTGCCGGAGACGTGGCCGACCCACTCTATCGACAGGCCATCACGGCTGCGGCCAGCGGATGCAAGGCTGCGGTCGAGGCTGAACGCTACCTTTCGGAACACGGACTATGACATTCCCGTCCCTCCGCCTCATCACGATGCGCCGGAGAGCATCATACGCAAACCTCCGGCGCATCGGTTTGTGGAGCCTTGCAGCCGTCATGCTCAGCCTGACCTCATGCTCAAGCTCCCGACGCCTCGCCCACATCGACTTCCGCGAACTGGTCCATGCCGGCCGCGTGCTGGGGATGGACATCGCTTACAAAGACAACCACCGTCTCTATGTAGAGGCAGCCAAATGGGTGGGCACGCCCTATCGTTACGGCGGAAACACGAAAAACGGAGTGGACTGCTCCGGCCTGACCACGCAAATCTACCGCACCTGCTATCACGTCGAGCTCCCCCGGCAAAGCCAGGCACAGTATGATCAATGCGACCGCCGTGTGCGCAAACGCCGACTAAAAGAGGGAGACCTTGTCTTCTTTAACCAAGGACGGAAACGCCGCCTGCGTCGGCGCGTGGGGCACGTCGGCATCTACCTGAAAGACGGGAAATTCCTGCACGCAAGCAGTTCGCGCGGCGTCATGGTAAGCCGACTCAGCGACCCGTATTGGGGAAAACGGTGGCTCAAAGGCGGACGTTACAAAAAATGGGAAGCCAAATAATGACGCATCCAACTGCGGACTGAAACGCCCGTTCTCTGCCCATCCGCCAAATGCAGGAGCTCCGCAGGCCCGGACGTTTTCCGCAAATCATTCAAGCACCATTTCTGTACCCTTCAAGCGCATCCAGCCACATCTGCTACCCGAAGCCACGCTCGAAGGGCACTTTGTACCAACACAAACAGACAGACAAGGGATGCAATCCGGCTGACAGAAAATCCCGTCACTGCGACAGGAAATCCTGTCACTACGTCTGTTTGGAAAAACAGACGTAACGAATTTTTCGACCGACAGTCACGGCTTACGACCATGACATGGGAAAAGATTCCAGCAAGTTCCAGCCAGAAAGTGAAGCCGCCAACCAAAAGAAATGCATACGGACTGACGAAAAACGGAGCTCTTCATCTTGTGGAAGAAAAACGGGAGGCCGCCCCCACTCCATCAGACGGGACGTGCAATTCGATGCGAAACGTTGTCCCTACGCCGAGTTCGCTGCTCTTGACGAAAATATGTCCCTTATGATACTCCTCGACAATGCGTTTGGCCAACGAGAGCCCCAATCCCCACCCCCGCTTTTTTGTGGTATATCCCGGAGAGAACACGGTCTTGAAATGGCGTTTGCTGATGCCCTTTCCCGTATCGCTCACTTCTATGACAATGTGAGCCGTCTCGCGACGTAGTCTGATGGTGATGACTCCCTTGCCAGACATCGCATCAATGGCATTCTTGCACAGGTTTTCAACCACCCACTCGAAAAGCGGCGCACATACATCGACGACGACCGGATCGTTGGGCATGTCGCACGCCACGACCACCTTGTCCGACGAACGGCGCCGGATATAATCGGCAGTCCGTTCAAGCAACGGACGCAAGTCTTCGCGGGCTACTTCAGGCTGCGAACCGATTTTCGAAAAACGGTCGGCAATGAGTTCAAGGCGTTTCACGTCCTTGTCCATTTCAGGAATCAGCTCGTCGTCGGGATAGGCTTCGCGCAAGATGGCCGTCCACGCCATGAGCGACGAAATCGGTGTACCCAACTGATGCGCCGTCTCCTTCGAGAGCCCGACCCACACACGGTTCTGTTCCGCCCGTTTGGACGACAACAAGGCAAATATCGCCACAACGACAAACAGTCCCACGACACCAAGCTGCACGTAAGGATAAGATGCCAGACGCCGCAGCATGGACGATTCTTCGTAGCAGATGACCAGATAATCGTCGCCCGGCCTGACCTCCTGCCCCGCGTCTGTCAGGTTCAGATCGATGGCATAACCAGCCTGCCGCATGGATTCGGCACGTTGTTGAAGATAACGGAGCGTGTCTGCGGCCGTCTCGGCTTTGATTGTGATGTTGCGATAGGTCTCCACATTACCCTGCGCGTCGAGCACGATGACTGGAATGGTGTTGTTACCGTTGATCACCTTCAACGCAAGGTAGATGTCTGTGTTTTCATCGGCACTGCTCAACGAACGCATTGCCTCGGCCCAAACCACCATCCGGTTTCGCTCCTCATGCGAAAGGTCGCGGACCAACAGGTATGAAATAACCAGCGACACCGCCGCTATGACCACGGCGCTCACCAACAACACGATCTTAACCTGTCGGATGCGATCAGTCCATTGCATGGCTGTTCATCTTTTCGGAGCGACGGTCAGGCTAAGCCTCCCCAGAGGCCAGAGAGCGGTTGACACCGTCAATGTAATCCAAGATATCGTCCCGCCCTTGCGCCTTGGCACTACTCGTCACGAAATGTGGCGGCAGTTCTTCCCACTGCTCTGACAGTTGAGCGAGGTAAGCCGACACGTTCTTGCCCACCTCAGCTTTCGGCATTTTATCGGCCTTGGTAAACACCAAGGCAAAGGGGACGCCGTTCTCACCCAGCCACTCGATGAACCGCATATCCACCGGCTGCGGGGCATGGCGCACATCGATCAGGACGAACAGGCTCGTCAATTGTGGACGAAGAAGTATGTAATCTCGTATGATGCGCGACAGGCGGTCCTGTTCGCGCTTACTGCGTTTGGCATAGCCGTAGCCAGGCAAATCGACGAGGTGCCATGACTTATTGATCAGGAAATGGTTGATAAGCAAGGTCTTCCCGGGTGTGGCTGACGTCATGGCCAGTTTGTTCCGCCCGGTCAGCATGTTAATCAGGCTGCTCTTGCCCACATTGCTCCGCCCGATGAAAGCATACTCGGGCAGGTCGCCGGCAGGACACTTAGCGACCTGCGTATTGCTCACGACGAATTCGGCAGATTTGATATCCATCTGGAAAAATTTTCAGGAACAAGATAGTTTTCAGACGGTCTTCTGCCTCTCCATTCGCATGCGAGAAACAAGAAAACCGAAGCAAAGGTAAGTTTTTTCAGGGACATTTGATTAACTTTGCCTGCAATAATCAGGGCCATGAACGAACAATACCCGTCCAAACTCTTAGAGAAAGCCGTCAACGAGTTCTCGAAACTCCCCGGTATCGGTCACCGGACCGCCCTGCGCCTGGTGCTCCATCTGCTCAAACAAGATACGGAAGCCGTCAGGCAGTTCGGCGAAAGCATTATCCGACTGAAAGAAGAAGTGAAATACTGCCAGGTTTGCCACAACATCTCGGACACGGAGCTCTGCGACCTATGCGCCAACCCGGATCGCGACCGGACGACAATCTGCGTCGTGGAGAACATCCGCAACGTCATGTCGATTGAAGATACAGGGCAGTTTCACGGCCTTTACCACGTTTTAGGAGGCGTCATCTCGCCGATGGACGGTGTCGGTCCGGGCGACATCGAACTGGCCTCACTCGTAGACCGCGTGGCGGCCGGAGGCATCAGTGAAGTCATCCTGGCCCTCAGCCCTACCATGGAGGGCGACACAACAAACTTCTACATCTCACGCCGCCTTGCCCCGTTCGACATCAAACTGACAGTCTTGGCACGAGGCGTAAACATCGGCGACGAACTGGAATACACCGACGAGATCACCTTGGGCCGCTCCATCGTCAACCGCGTGAACTTCAACAGCTATCAGACACCGAAATAGGAACTCATTCCGCCCATGACAAGAACCTGGCTTCAACTGAAAACCGCATACTTTGCCGTCTGGATTGTCGGCGCCATACTGGCCTGCTGTTTCGACCACGAAATTCTGCCGACCGGCTTCGTTACCGACAAGCACACACGTTATTTTCTTTCATTGGGTGCCATCGTCTGCACACTGAGTGGTGTCTACGTGGCATTGAAGTTTTTCCATCTTACCACAGTCAAAGCGGCAATTGAAAAAGCCAGTTCACCCGAAAGGTGTGAAAGCAAGTGGCATGCTTATCGCCTCGGCCTCATGGCACTGCTTCTCTGGGGAAACGTGACAGTCTACTTCGCCACCCTTGACACGCAAGGTGGTTTCTGTGCCCTCATCACTGCACTGGCCCTCGTGTTCTGCTGGCCCCGCAAAATGTCCAGACCATAATAAACCGTACGGAAGCCATGACGCTGTCTATCATCATAGTCAACTATAACGTCAAGTCCTACCTCGAACAATGCTTGCGCTCCGTATGGAAAGCCACAGAAGGTATACAGGTCGAAGTGTTTGTCGTCGACAACCATTCGACTGACGGCAGCATTCCATACCTGAAAGGACTATTCCCTCCGGATACTTACCCCAACCTGCACTTCATCTGCAACTCGCGCAACATGGGCTTTGGCCGCGCAAACAACCAAGCCGTCCGTGTAGCTACGGGACGATACCTGCTATTCCTCAATCCCGACACTGTCCTGACCTCACATACGCTCACTGACTGTCTGTCTTTTGCAGACGCCCACCCAGACATGGGTGCACTCGGCGTAAGGATGCTGAAAGCCGACGGCAGTTTTGCCTATGAGTCGCGCCGGGGCTTCCCGACTCCTTGGACGGCATTCTGCAAGATGTGCGGTCTCTGCCACCTTTTCCCGAAATCACGCCTCTTCGGACGTTACTACATGAGATACCTCGACGACAGCGTACCCAACGAAATTGAGGTTGTGTCAGGAGCATTCATGATGATACCACGCAAAAAGATTCAGGGCGGGAAAGCATTCGACGAGGACTTCTTCATGTATGGCGAAGACATCGACCTTTCTTATCGCCTGCTCAAAAACGGCTGCAAGAACTATTACCTGCCCACTCCCATTCTGCACTACAAAGGAGAAAGCACGCTGAAAAGTTCCTTCCGTTACGTCCACGTATTCTATCAGGCCATGCTGATTTTCTTCAACAAGCATTATCAGCACTACAGTTTCTGGCTTTCCATCCCCATCCGCACAGCCATCTATACCCGGGCCTTCATCGCCCTCGTCCAACAGTCAGTCGAAAAGGTACGCGGCATGCTGACTATCGGGAAAAAAGAGCCGGATATCAAAATCCTCTTCGTGGGAAAAGAAGAACACATCACGCGGGCTCGGCAACTCAACGAACAATGGATGTTTGACATGGACTACATACACGCAGACAGACAAAGTGCCCCGCTAGATTACCTGCAAATTCCGTCAGCACAAAAAAGCTACCAGTATGTCATCTATGACACCACGGCATTCAGCTACGACGACATTTTCCGCGTCTTCGCACAAAACACTCGCGCCGACTTGAAAATGGGTTTCTTCTTGCCAGAAAGCGACCTGTTTATCACTGAATCCATGACCTACTCAGTATGATCCTACAACACGAACAGATATCCCTTCGGGCACTTGAACCAGAAGACCTCGACCTGCTCTACTCAATAGAGAACAACCGGAACAACTGGTCTGTGGGGTCAACCACAGCGCCCTACTCACGCTACGCGCTTAAACAACACATAGCCATGCAGCCGCAAGACATTTATCAGAGCGGCGAGCTCCGCCTTGTCATCTGCACGACGGAGGGAAAGGCTGTCGGACTGATAGACTTGTTCAATTTCGACCCGTACAATTTGCGAGCCGAAGTCGGCATTGCCCTCTTGGAAAAAGCTCGCGGACATGGGTATGCCCAAGCCGCCCTGCAAACCATCGAAACCTATGCCCGCCACGTGCTCCACATCCGCATGCTCTACGCCCACATCTCGCACGACAACAATCCCGACAGCAAGCTCTTGTTTGCCAAGCAAGGTTATGAAGAAATCGCCGTCCTGCCGCAATGGCATCTTTTCCGAAACAAGTTCGAGGACATCTCCGTCTTTTGCAAGTTTCTGATAAAATAACGGGGCAGACATTTGGACAATTAAAAATTAGTACATATCTTTGCACCGCTTTTGAGAGAGAAAGCGCCACAAAGAAAAGACAGATCATCAGGTGCGTTAGTTCAGCTGGTTAGAATACATGCCTGTCACGCATGGGGTCACGGGTTCGAGTCCCGTACGCACCGCAATAAACATTGGGAATCAATGTTTTACAGAACAAACACCCGACTCTACACCCAAGAATGTAAAGTCGGGTGTTTTTCATTAAGAAGCAAAAAGAAAGGGGGCTTAACTTACTTGAGTTTGCCCCTTATGGAAAAGCCACGCGACTTTGACCCTTTTGGCCAAACAGGATTTGCCCACCTTTGGCTACAATATGATTGACCCTTTAAAGTCCTGGTGTTGGGGGTCAGTTTTATTTTACCCTTTTAAAATTTCCCGTTTTTCTTAGACCTTAACTTTCGCATACTTTCACCATATAACTCTATGGTATGAGCCGTATGTATGATGCGGTCAAGGATTGCATCGGCTATTGTCGGGTCACCTACCATGTCGTACCAGTTGGAAGAGGGGTACTGCGATGTGATGATGATGGATTTCCGTTCATGCCTGTCCTCGATGATGTCAAGCAGAATGGGACGCTCTTTGGCATCAAACGGCACGAGGAGCAGGTCATCGAGGATGAGCAACTGACAGCGTTCAATCTTCTTGAGTTCCGCTTCAAGTACCCCTTTGATTTTTGCCACTTTCAGTGCGCCAAGCAGTTTCGGTGCATTGGCATAGAGAGTCCGGAATCCTCTTTTACATGCTTCGTGACCAAGGGCGCACGCCAGATAGCTTTTCCCCGTACCGGAAGAACCGGTTATGAAAAGATTCTGCCCTTTATGCACAAAGTCAAGGGTAGCGAGGCGTTCCATCTGATTGCGGTCCAGTCCCCGGTTTACGGCATAGTCAATCTGTTCAATATAGGCCTTGTAACGGAATGAGGCATTCCTGGTGAGCCTTACTATTGCAGCCTGGGCACGATAGTCCCATTCGCGCGCAAGTAGCATGGACAGGAAAGAGTCCGCGGTCATGGACTGTGGTGTGGTGCCGGCAAGACTTTCTCTGAAAGCCTCTGCCATACCGTATAATTTCATGCGGTTCATTAAATCCAGTGATATGGTATTCTGATCCTGTTGTCCCGTAATGGGAGCAGTCTTGTTGTTTATTTCCATAAAATAGAGTTTTATTGTTCTTGTTTGTCTTTTTTGTAATATTCACGTCCACGTATGTTTTTGTGAACCAACGGAACCGGGGAAGTCACACCGGGTTGTATTCTTCCGTCTTCATCGGGAAGGAAATCCGCATCTTCTCCCAGTTCAAGCACCTCGCGTATGGCCTGATATCCGTATTGCAACTTCTGGTCTGCGCAGGCGCAGGCTGCGACCAGACGGTCACGGCCATATTTTTTCTCCAAAGCCAGTATGCCCGGCAAGATCTGAACGCTTTGGGAGGATATTGCATGACGCGTTCCACTTCCCGAAGATAATTCAACACTATATTGTCCATTTCCGAGGCACGCCGGAAAAGTTCTTCCAGATCCTTGTCATAAGGACCACATAGTGTCCCGGCAGGTTGTGCTCCTTTTTCCAGGAATAAGCGTAGGGAATGTC
>ERZ827496.353-NODE-353-length-67110-cov-5.297741_pt1 | contig 67110 bp, 57 predicted proteins | sample MGYA00519769_ERZ827496 | MGnify/ENA primary metagenome ERZ827496 (study PRJEB31778, sample SAMEA3449327) | human gut metagenome | biome: human gut; feature: human-associated habitat; material: faeces | place: United Kingdom | collected 2010/2012 ...
TGGGGTGTCGGGGGGCAGCGATTGGCCCCCCGACTCGGACGCCTGCACAATGTTCAAGTAGATTTCAGAGTTCTAGGCGTACGAAATCTGACGCTAGAACAACCACATCTTACCGATAATTAACTATCACCTGCTGGCTCACCACTCTCACCGGTGGATACACCACGCCCTTGCCGGGAATGTGTAGGCTCATCGTGAGCGGTACGGCTGCTGACTCGCCTTGCAGCGCGGCGCTTTGCCCATTGGCGCTGTCTAACCAGAAGCATCGGTTTGGCGAACAGAGTTGTACAGCTAATCCCGCGGGAGCGGGATTGAGTAGCTGATAACGCCATACCACATCCTGAATAACCGCACCGGCGGGAATCGCCACGGGTGGATTGAGTGTGCGGGATGAAACGCTGACGCCTTTGTGGCTCAGTGTTGCCCCCGTGCTGTCTGCCGACCAACTGCCTCCGGTAGCGTTAACTGACAACGGAAGCGTTAGCAGCAAACCCATGAACATAAGACGTTTCATTAAGCGGCACCAATCGTTGAGGTCATACGCAGCTGACGGTTCTCGCTGATTTCCATGTTTGAGAGCACCACCATCTGCGGAAGAGAGCGGTGCAGGAAGCGTGCGAGCAATGGCCGTAGGGCGTGATTAACCAGTAGTACTGGCGGTGCGCCAAGCATCTCTTGACGTTGTAATGCCTGTTTAGCCTGCTCCAGCAGGCGATCGGCGAGACCGGGTTCAAGACCGCCTCCGCCCTGAAGCGCTTGCAATAACAGTCGCTCCAGCGGCGTGTCTAAACCGATAACCTGAATTTCACCTTCTCCAGGGAACCACTGCTGAGTAATCGCCCGTCCCAACGCCACGCGGATAACCGCGGTAAGCTCATAGGGATCGCTTTGCGTTGGCGCATGTTCTGACAAGGTTTCAATGATCGTGCGCATATCGCGAATCGATACTTTTTCTGCCAGCAGATTTTGTAGCACTTTGTGTAGCGTAGTCAGGCTGATGGTGCTTGGAATAAGGTCGTCGGTCAGCTTAGGCATCTCCTGCGTGACGCGTTCCAGCAGTTGCTGAGCCTCTTGGCGGCCAAAGAGCTCACTGGCGTGAATTCCAATCAAATGATTGAGGTGCGTCGCAACCACGGTGCTAGATTCAACGACCGTGAAACCTTGTATCTGAGCCTGCTCACGCAACGCGTTATCTATCCAGATGGCCGGTAGACCAAAGGCAGGATCGACCGTTGCCTCACCTTCCAGCGTACCGGCGGCACTGCCTGGATTGATCGCTAACCAGCGACCAGGATGTGCTTCTCCACGCCCTGCTTCGATGCCCTTAAGCAAAATGCGGTAACCCGAAGGGCTCAGCTCAAGGTTGTCGCGGATATGTACCACCGGCGGTAAAAATCCCATCGTCTGGGCAAACTTCTTGCGAATACTGCGGATACGCCCTAACAGTTCGCCATTTTGCTGGAAATCGACCATAGGAATAAGTCGATAGCCCACTTCTAAACCGAGCGGATCCTCAAGCTGTACATCTTCCCACGTTGCCTCCACGACCGGAGGCGCTTCAGGTACCACCTGTTCAGCCTGAGACGGCGCTGCTCGTCCTTCACGCTTGCTGATCCAATAGGCAATGCCGAGCAGTGCTGCGGTGAAGAGCAAAAAGACCAAGTTGGGCATGCCCGGTACCAAACCGAGTAAGCCCAGCACCGAGGCGCTAAGGATCATCACGCGCGGATTGCTGAACAGCTGATTCACCATCTGTTCACCGACATCCTGATCGGTGCTCACGCGAGTGACGATAACCCCTGCGGCGGTTGAGATAACCAGCGCGGGGATCTGTGCAACCAAGCCATCACCGATGGTCAGCAATGTATAGGTTTCTGCCGCCTGCCCCACGGGCATACCATGTTGAATCACCCCCACCAGCAATCCGCCGACTACGTTTAGCGCCATAATCATCAAACCGGCAACAGCGTCACCGCGGACAAACTTACTGGCACCATCCATTGAACCGTAGAAATCGGCTTCCTGCGTCACTTCCGAACGACGTTTTTTCGCTTCGTCTTCACCGATCAGCCCTGCATTGAGATCGGCGTCGATCGCCATCTGCTTGCCGGGCATACCATCGAGCACAAAGCGCGCCCCCACTTCGGCAATACGTCCAGCCCCTTTGGTGATAACCATGAAGTTAATCAATACCAAGATGATGAACACCACGATACCAATGGCAAAGTTGCCGCCCACCAAAAAGTGGCCGAAGGCTTCAATGACTCGACCAGCCGCCGCGCCACCGGTGTGCCCATCAAGCAAAATTACGCGCGTCGATGCTACGTTAAGCGAAAGGCGCAGCAACGTGGAGAACAGAAGAATCGTTGGAAACGCCGCAAACTCTAGCGTGCGTTGGGTGAACATGGCCACCAGCAACACCATGATTGAGAGCGCAATATTAAAGGTAAACAATAAGTCCAGAATGAACGGCGGTAGCGGCAGCACCATCATCGACAGGATCATCAGGATAAGTATTGGGCCAGCCAATATTTTCCACTGAGCACCATTCATGCCCTGCATGCGTAACAACGCGGCCAAATTACTCATCGGTGGTCTTCTCTCCGGCAAAATCCAGTGCTTCCGGCACTGGCAAGTTTTGTGGTTTCTTCGGTGCTAATCCGCCCTCTTTTTGCCAACGTTTTAGCTGGTAAACCCAAGCTAAAACTTCAGCAACCGCGGCATAAAGCGTGGCGGGAATATGGTGCCCAATTTCGCTGTGTCGATAGAGCGCACGCGCCAAAGGGGGAGCTTCAAGCTGAGGGATTCGATGCTGATTTCCCAGCTCTTTGATGCGCAGCGCAATCTCACCGGCGCCTTTCGCCAATACTTTTGGCGCACTCATCTTGTTTTCCTGATACTGCAACGCCACCGCATAATGCGTTGGGTTAGTGACGATCACATCCGCTTTGGGTACATCGCTCATCATACGGCGGCGCGCAGCGGCACGCTGTTGCTGACGGATTCGCCCCTTAACATGTGGATCACCCTCTTGTTCTTTGAATTCGTCTTTAATTTCCTGCTTGGTCATTTTTAGTTTGTTGAGGTTGCTCCAGATTTGATAGAAAACGTCAAACGCCACCATCGGAACCAGACCGAGAACGATCAACAGCCCGCACATGCCAATCAGATGCAGTGCATCCCCCATGGCATCAAGCGGCGACTCGGCAATCAGCGCCAACATCTGTCCCCAGTAGTGCCAGAGAAACCATCCTGCAACCCAACTCACCAAAATGACCTTCAGCACGCCCTTCAGCAACTCCGCCAACGCCTGACTGGAAAACAGGCGTTTCAAGCCCGAGAGTAGGCTCATTTTGCTTAAATCAAATTTGATCGACCCAGGATTAAAGAAAAAACCGCCAATCAGCATGGGGGCGGCCCATCCCACTAGCATCAGGCCAAGTAGCACCGGCATTAGCGCGGCAACGGCCTGTTGCAGCAGGTTACCCAACTGTCTCAGCATCTGTTTGTCATTGCTGATCAGCAACTGATCAAACTGCAGGCCTTGCGAAATCATCGCAGCCAGTTGGCGCGCCAAATGCTCACCGCCGATCAGTAGAATGGAAATACCGGCAGCCAACATCAGCATTGACGTGAGCTCACGCGAACGCGGTACTTGCCCTTTCTCACGCGCTTTTTCAAGTTTGTGGGATGTGGGGTCTTCTGTTTTTTCCAGATCGCTATCTTCTGACACCGCGCAAGCCTGAACCAAAGATGAAAATAAGTCAGTGCATAGGATGACAGAGGAGAAAAAAAGCCATAGCGGGAATAAAGGGGGGAAATTTAGGTTTATTGGGTGATCGAAAGTAAAAGATGTCAGCCCCCTCATCTTTTGCGAGGGGGCTAAAACGAGCGGATAAAACTCATGGCCGAAGTATCGTTAACAATCAACCACCTTGCTCAAATCACCTTTCTCCGCCTGTATCTCTTCCTGAGCGAAGAAGTCGAGATTGAAGTAGGTATCTTCGGTAAGCAATTCTACTTTATGCCAGTACTGTGGCGGTGAAACCCCAAACTGGCCGGCATGAATGGTGAGCTCAATCTCAGGCGTTTGTGTCTGCTCATTAGCGAAACCGTAGTATTTCACCGCACCTTGCATGACCGATAAACGACCATATACACCGGCTTTGGTGTTGTGGTGGCTCAACAGCGCAGCCGGAACGGTTTGACGATTAAAGAACGGAGTACTGCGAGTGACACGATAATTTGCTGGGATTTTAAACATATATCCACCTCTACATTGATAGTTGACGCAGTAGCGTTAAACCTTGCATTTGAGCCGAACCGCCCGCGATATAGGCGACGAGTTTGTCATTACGATAACCTTTCGCTAACAAGCCGTCGGGCATCTCTTCTGTCTGCCAAGTCACATCATCGGCGCATGTTTCCCCGGCTAGTTGTATCGGGAAGCGTGGCGTTTTTACATTAATTGGCATGATCGGCAGCGATACGTGGGTTGGCTCACCGCTGAGCGTTTTTGCCAGCGCCGCTGCGCTTTGCGAAATGGGCTGTAAAAACGGCCAGAGGCGCCCTTCAATTTGGGCAACATCGCCTAGCGCATAGATATAGGAGTCAGACGTACGTAGCTGGTTGTCCACCACAATGCCCCGCTCTACGTTTAACCCTGCTTGAGCGGCAAGCTCAATATTTGGACGTAACCCCGCAGCGCAAATCACATGATCGAACTCACGCTCTTCTCCGCGGGTGAACGTCGCTCGTACACCCTGTGGCAGCCGTTGTAACATTTCCAGCGTGTTATTCAGCATGAGCTCACAGGAGAGATCGCGCAGCACCGTGGACAAGCGCTGGGCAGCAAACTCAGGCAATAGGCTGGCGAGAAGATACGGCGACGGATCGCATACGGTAACTCGCTTACCAGCCACAGCCAGATCGTGGGCAATTTCAGTGCCAATCAATCCGCCACCAATGACCAGAACGCGCTCTCCATACGCCATACGCTCACGCAGATAGAGATATTCCTGCAAACTGTTAAGCGTCAGTATTTCTTCGTTAGCATCTCCCGCCACGGGGGGAATAAAAGCGCGAGCTCCCGTTGCCAGCACGAGTTTGCTGTAGGCCAACGTGCGTCCGTTGACCTGAACGGTGCGTTGGTTGGGATGAATAGCCTCAACGCGTTGCCCATTGAGCAACATCATTTTCAATTCCTGACGGAGTTCTTCCGCCGTTTTGCGCGTGAGATGCTGCGCCGTTTGCTGCTGGCTAAATGCATGGCTCAGTTGGGGTTTAGAATAATCCACACCGTCATCGGCACAGATCATCACCAGCCCCGAGCTGGCCTGTAAGCGACGCACGTTGCGCGCCAGTTGTAATCCTGCGTGGCCGCTACCCACGATAATAAGAGGATGATTATCTGCCATCATGTTGTCCTTAATCTGCAGGGTAAAAATCATCTTTGCCCATCAGACATACTGGACACAGGAAACTTTCGGGTACATCCTCCCAAGCGGTGCCGGCAGGTACGCCTTGGTTAGGCTCGCCCAGCTCGGGATCGTAGACCCAAGAGCAGGTGCGGCAGATCCATTTGCCTGACGTTGCTTTTTCTGCCCCGCCGCAGCCCGTGTCACAACAGGCGGGAATACCAAATTGGCGCGCGAACTCGGCGCCAAAAGCTTCACACTGAGTGACCGCGTCTTCGGTCGGTTTCCATTCGGCTTTAATACCTCGCATCATCATGAAACCGCAGTCTTGTAGACGAGAGGAGATCCGATCGACCGCCCCACCGCTCCAGCCGTGGCTACCAAATGCTGCTGCACTTTTCCCAGTAAAACGTAGCCCCTGCATCTCTTCCAATAATCCTGCCACCTGCGGCAACATAACGTTGTTTACCGTCGGCGAGCCCACCAGAATACCTTTGGATTTAAACACTTCCGTCAGCACGTCGTTTTTGTCGGAGTTAGCGAGATTAAATTGTTTCACCACCACGCGGGGATCGGCTTGTCGTATTCCGCGAGCAATGGCCTCAGACATGGTTCGAGTGCCATTCCACATGGTGTCGTAAATCAGCGTAATTTGGTTTTCTTGATAGCTATCGGCCCACTTCAGATAGTTTTCAACGATTTGTGCTGGGTTATCGCGCCATATGATGCCGTGTGAAGTACAGATCATGTCGAGAGGTAAATTCAGGGATAACACTTCTTCAATTTTTTTGGTTACCAGCTTGCTGAAAGGCGTCAGGATATTGGCGTAATACTTGATGCACTCGTTGTACAGCTCGTTTTGGTCAATCTCATCATTGAATAAACAGGCGCTGGCGAGGTGCTGACCAAAGGCATCATTGCTGAACAGCAAAGCATCTTCGGTCATGTAGGTCATCATGCTGTCAGGCCAGTGCAGCATGGGGGCTTCAACAAAGACCAACTTTTTGCCGTTGCCAATATCAATGGAATCACCGGTTTTCACAACACGGAAATTCCAGTCCTGATGGTAGTGACCTTTGATTGAATTAACCCCGTTCGCGGTGCAGTAAATCGGCGTATTGGGTATTTTCGCCATCAACGCAGGCAGCGCACCGCTGTGGTCGCTCTCGGCGTGGTTAGCGATGATGAAATCGATTTTATTTAAATCGATTTCGCGTTCGAGATTAGCAACAAACTCTGCGGCATAGGGGGTCCACACCGTATCAATCAGAACATTTTTTTCTTCTTTAATCAGATAGCTGTTATAGCTAGAGCCTTTGTGGGTTGAGTACTCGCTGCCGTGAAATTCGCGCAGTTCCCAATCTTGTTTACCGACCCAATAGACGTTGTTTTTTACCTGAATAGCCATGAACCACTCCTGATTATTTTCCGCTCTTAAATATGCATTTTAAATGCGTCTTTTAGATTATGGTATTTAATATGCATTTTAAATGCAACTTAAAGGACGATTTTTTTCAGAGGGTAATACTTAAGGGGAGATTCAATGCAAAAGCCAGTCCCCCTGATGCGGGGACTGGACTGGAATGGCAACGGATGGAGAAAACGGGGAAAATTATGTGGGGATAGACTAAACTTTTTGGAACATGCCCTCGCCCAAATAGTGGTTTTCGTCCTTTACTCCCGGTAATACAAAGAAGTAACCACCACCGATAGGCTTAATGTACTCTTCTAGGGCCTCGCCATTCAGGCGCTTTTGCACCGTGATAAATCCTTTATCCAGATCGTGTTGATAGCAGACAAACAGTAGTCCCATATCCAGCTGCCCTGAATTGGAAACCCCCTGCGAATAGCTATAGCCACGACGCATCATCAAGCTGCTGTGCGTTTCTTTAGTGCGCGGATTGGCTAAGCGAATATGCGCATCGAGCGGGATAACTTTTCCGTCGGGATCCCTGCTGTAATCAGGCTCATCATGTTCATGATTCATCCCCAGCGGAGCACCACTGGCCTTGTCACGCCCAAAAATAGTCTGCTGCTCTTGCAGTGGCGTACGATCCCAGAACTCAACGCGAAAACGGATGATACGTACCGCCTGATAGCTGCCACCCACCGTCCAAGCTGGCTCTTGTTGATCGGCCGTCACCCAAACAATATCGTCCATCAGCGGCTTATCGCTGGCATTGGGATTGGCCGTGCCATCTTTAAAACCGAGCAGGTTGATCGGTGTTTCTTTACCTTGGCTCTGCGCCGCATGGGTGGAAATAAACCCCTCGCGCCGCCAGCGGACGCTAAGCAAATCAGGCGTATATTTGATAATGTCGCGTAGCGCGTGGATCACGCTGTCATTACTGTTGCTGCAAATTTGCAATAACAGATCGCCGTGGCAAATATTGGCATCAAGAGAATCGTTGGGGAAACGCGTCATCTTTTGCAACTGCGTAGGTTTTTGAGCCGCGAGCCCAAAGCGTTCATCAAACAGAGAATGACCCACCGAAACCGTGATAGTGAGGTTATCTGGATAGATATCCGGCCCCATGATCCCTGAATCTAGCGGAGGTAATTTGGCATCGGCATGCGGTGCTTTGCCGCCGTGCGTCAAAAATGCTATCCGCTTGGTGAGTAACTTCATTAAACGCTGTAAATCTTCTGCGTTGGTCGCCAACACATCAAAAGCGACCAACATCGCCGATGCTTGCTGCGGTGTCAGCACACCGGCCTGATGTTCACCATAAAACGGCTGTTTCTGCCAGCGTGCATTTTTCGATGACGTCGCCGTCGCCAGAGGCTTGGTTCCCGTATCTGCTTTGACCGCGCCACCGAGCGCGAGCGCGCTGCCCAGCGCTCCTGCGCCAATCAATAAACGACGGCGAGAAGGCATTTCTGCCCCCCCAGTCAGCCCGGTGACCGGGCATCCTTTACCACTCATCTTTCCAACCTCAAAACGTTGCTTTTAATCGAGACCTAAAACACCGCGCAGCTGCGCTAAATCTTCTGCCAGCGCCGTAATTGGGCCTTTCATCGCGTTGCGATCGGCAGTGGTCAGCTTCTCATAGGACTCATAGCCATCTTTGGTACGATATTTATCCAAAATGGCGTCAACGGTTTTAAAGTTGGCATCAATTTTTGCCAGCAGTTGCGGGTTAGCTTTTTCCAACATTGGGCGCAGCAGGTTAACGATTTTCTGCGCACCATCGACGTTTGCACGGAAGTCCCACAGGTCGGTACGGCTGTAGCGATCTTCTTCACCGCTGATTTTGCTGGCAGCCACTTCTTCAATCAAACCCGCCGCGCCGCCAACCACTTTGCTTGGGGCGAAAGTTAAGGTTGTCACACGGTTTTGCAGCTCAAGCACGTCTTTCATCAAGCGGTCAGCGTAGCCATCAGCCCCTTTGGTGGTTTTGTCACCAAACAGCACTTTTTCCAAACGATGGAAACCGGTGAAGTTAGGATCCTGTGCTTTTTGCTCATAGTCGTCTTCGCGCGCATCGATGCTGCCATCGAGATCGGAGAACAGCTCAGCAATCGGTTCAATTCGCTCATAGTGCTGGCGCGTAGGCGCATACAGTTTTTGCGCCGTGGCTAAATCACCCTTTTTCACGGCATCAGTGAATGCTTGGGTCTGTTCCACCAGCTGTTTCACTTCTTGCATCACGTAAACTTTGTACTCAGCAATGGGACCCACCAATGCCATAGCATCCATTTTTGCAGCCGTCGCACCGTCAACAGCTTGAACAATAATTTTGCCCTTAGGATTGCTGAGCAAACCACAGGTCATATCGTATTCACCCGGTTCTAAAGTTGCTGTCATTTTTTGGGTAAAACCGGGAGCAATATTTTCGCGCTCCTCCACGACCATCACGCCTTTGAGAATTTCCCACTCCAGCGCCTTTTGGCTGTTGTTATGCACAATGAACTGGGTTTTCCCGGCAGGAATGGTCAGCGTCATTGGCTCACATTGTTTGTCGTTAACTGAAATTTTGACCTGAGGCAGCGCTTCAGCCGCCAAAGCCGCAGTGGTAGGCAGCGCCAGCAGAGCAAGAGATAACGCGGTGCGGCGGAAAATCTGGATGGACATAACGGTGACTCCCTGACAAGTTGTTCAATATTATTTGGTTTTAATTAACGTGACTGACTCGCGTTACGGTTCGCCGCTTCATCAACGGCTCGCTGCGGCATGAAGAAGAAAATCAGTGCTGGTATGAGATAGAGGAAATACACCAGAACTTCGCTGACGGTCGGTGCTTCCTGATAACCGAAAATACCTTCGAGCAACGTTCCCAGAAGTGAATGAGTCGAGAGCACATCGGTGAAATTAAAGGCAATATCTTGCAGATAGTTCCAAAGCCCGGCTTCGTGGAAAGCGCGGATGGCTCCGGCAGCTAAGCCAGCGGCAACAAACAGAATAAATAGGCTGGTCCATTTAAAGAACTTAGCCAAATGCAGTTTTACGCCGCCCCAATAGATCATCATGCCGACAATGATGGCACACACTAATCCGAGCACCGCACCAATCGGAGCCTGAATGCCGACATCTTGCTGAAAGGCTGCCAGCAGGAAAAATACGGATTCCAGCCCTTCGCGCGCAACGGCAAAAAACACCATCGCGACTAACGCCCATCCCTGCCCTTTACCTGCATTTAGTGCGTTGTCTATCGCGCCTTCTAAGTGTGTTTTTACCGAGCGAGAAACTTTACGCATCCAAAAAACCATGTACGTCAAAATACCGACCGCAACGACGGCGACAATCCCTTCAAACAGTTCTTGCTGTTTTTGGGGAAACTCACCGGTGGTCTCATTAATAAAAATGCCTAACCCTAAGCAGAGAGCCGCAGCCAAAATAACGCCGATCCACACAATACCTAGCCATTGAGAGCGCTGGGTGCGTTTTAAATAACTGGCGATAAGGCTTACGATCAGTGCAGCTTCAAGCCCCTCGCGGAACATGATGAGGAATGGGACAAACATGTTTTCTCTCTTGCTTGCGCGTAACGCGCATGTAAAGAATGGTAAAAATAATGATACCGATTATCATTACGACCAATAAAAAAACAAGCGCCCAATGCATAATATTTGTGAATTAAAGTGTAGCCAGTTGTTACTCATGGGTATTTGAAATGAAAATAATTTTTAAAAACAAACGAATAGCTTGAACGAAGAAGATGGCCTACTGATATTGAGCTCAGCGTTTGTTCAAAAAAGGTCACTAAAACCGTCGGATATTTTTGCTATCTATCCCAGCTGCGCTGGCCTAACTTATAAAAGTTAAGTCTTTGGAGACTGAGTTAATTCAATTGGATAGCTCACTATCAACGAACATTCATTCTGCTTTATTTAGGAGAGTAAAATGTCTTTCACAATGGGTGATAGCGTTCAAAAGATCGGCGGAGGTCCGCGTATGACCGTTTTGGCTGTGAACGGTGATGAAATCACCTGCGTCTGGAATGAGCTAGGTAACGAGAGAAAAGAGACTGTCGATGCCAAGGCGCTAACGCTATACCACGAAGAAGGTGATTTTGGCGTGTGTTAAACCACTCCCCACAACGCCACACTATTTCTGTGTGGCGTCTAATAACTTCCATGAATTTTCAATATCCTACCTCATTAATCCATTTCGTGAGCTTAAGGCTATCTTAAGTTTAGTTAGGTAAATTCGCCTGATACCAACAGCGTTTTCGCTTATTTTTCGGTTTTGTCATGACAGCAAAAGCCGTTTACTTGCATTTCAGGAGCGTTTCCCTTGCAGCGAAAGGTTTTGAAAGTCAGCTTTTTGTCGCTGACTATTATTCTGGCGATTTATTTTACTCTGGTAGTTAACCTGCCAATCCTGCTGCATTTTTATCGTATCCTCACATCGCTGGATAACTATAAACTCGGCTTTGCTATATCAATTCCACTGGTATTGATCGCCGCACTCAACTTTGTTTTTACCCCTTTTACGTTTAAACCAATTTTTAAACCCTTTTTCTGCATCGTGCTGGTAATCAGTGCCTTTGCAAGCTATGCACAGCTGAAGTACAAAATTATTTTTGATCGTTCAATGATTGAGAATATTTTTGAAACTAACTCTGCGGAAGCCTCTTCATACTATAATTTCTCGGTTGTGCTGTGGGTGCTGTTTACCGGTATTTTGCCCTGCATCCTGCTGATGAAAACCCAGATTGTCTACGCTCATGGCGTCATTGCGCGTTTGGGGCTACGCCTCGTCTCCATGCTGGTTTCTCTTCTGATCATCGCGCTCGTGGCTAGCCTGTATTATCAAGACTATGCCTCCGTAGGGCGTAATAACCGCACATTGAATCTTGAAATTCTGCCGACTAATTATCTGTACAGCGCATCGCAATACATTAACCGTCGCTATCTGACTAAGCCGATTCCCTTCCGTAAGATTGGTGACGATGCCAAATTAGTACAGAAAGCCGGCAGCAAGCCTACGCTGGTATTTTTAATTGTGGGTGAAACCGCACGAAATCAGAACCAGCAGCTACAGGGATATCCTCGCCCAACGAATCCTTATACCAGCCAAGAACCGGATCTGATCTACTTCTCTAAAGTCAGCTCGTGTGGCACCGCCACCGCAGTATCCGTGCCTTGTATGTTCTCAAATATGCCACGTACGCATTTCGACAATAATATTGCGCGTAACAGCGAAGGTTTAATGGATATCCTGCAAAAAGCGGGGGTATCAACCTACTGGAAGGACAACGACGAAGGATGCAAAGGCGCTTGCGACCGTATCCCTACACAAATCGTGCCGACCAATAGCGATAAAAATCTGTGTGACGGTGATACCTGCTACGACGCCGTATTGTTGAACGATTTAGACAAGCTCATTCCTAACGACGGAAAAAACAAAACCTTAGCATTCCATCTTATTGGTAGCCATGGGCCCACTTACTATAAAAGGTATCCAAAAGAATTCCGCTTCTTCATGCCTGACTGTCAACGTAGCGATATTGAAAACTGCACTCAGCAGCAGTTGGTTAATACCTACGACAACACCATTCGCTACACCGATTACGTGGTAAGTCAGTTTATTCAGCGGTTAAAAGGCTATGAAAAAGACTATAACGTTGCACTATATTATGTCTCTGACCACGGTGAATCCTTGGGTGAAGACGGACTCTATTTGCATGGTACCCCTTACAAATTTGCACCTGAAGAGCAGACTCGTGTCCCAATGGAAATGTGGTTGTCTGATAGCTATGTGAAAGCGCAAGGTATCGACCGTGCCTGCGTGGCTAGTCTTGCAAAAAACAGCGAGTTTTCTCACGACAATCTTTTCCACACTATGCTGTCAATGATGAATGTGCAGACGAAAGAGTACGATCCTAATCTGGATATTTTGAAAACATGCAGAACACAAAACCCGTAGCGCAGCTGCGGTGTTTAACCTGAAAAACAACGAAAGCCACGAACACGCGTGGCTTTTCTTTTACCCCAAAAAATAATCACGAGTTCCCCTCAGCAATAGAATTCTAGCACTGCCAACATCTTGATTTATTTGTTCTAACGAACGGCAAGCGTGGACTTTATCACAGACAACCATACAAAAAAGTGGTTATCTACGCGCTTAGTTTGCTGTTTTATTCTGATGTTCATTCATGATAAAACAGTGGGGAATAAACGTTCATATTGCGAGCCTTCTAATGATTAAGTGGCCTTGGAACGCAGGTGCAAATACTCCTCTTGCCAATTACCCTTGGGAAGAGGCTTTAGCTATTCCACTGCTTTCAACGCTTACCCCTCGTGAACTTCAGAAGCTTACGCTTATTGCCTCAAAATTTTTACAGCTTAAACGTATTGTTCCGCTACAAGATCTCTATATCACACCGCTAATAGAGGCACGCATTGCGCTGCTATTCTCTCTGCCGGTTCTTGAGCTCAGTATTGACTGGCTAGATGGTTTTCACGAGATTCTGCTCTATCCAGAACCGTTCATCTACCATGAAGAGTGGCAAGATGATATCGGGTTAGTCCATGCGGGTCCCATGGTGCAGGCTGGCCAGTGTTCCGCCCAAGGCCCTGTGATCCTTAATCTTATGGATGTTAAAGACTCTTTCGACCTTTCCGGCTACAACCTTATCATCCATGAAACGGCACATAAGCTTGATATGCGTAACGCTGGGGTTGCCAGCGGCGTACCGCCGATTGCGTTAAAAGATGTGGCTCAATGGGAGCATGATCTCCATGCGGCGATGGCATCCATTCAAGATGAAATTGACGTGGTCGGCGAAGGCGCGACAAGCCTTGATGCCTATGCAGCGAGTGAGCCAGCAGAGTGCTTCGCTGTGTTATCAGAATATTTTTTCAGTGCCCCTGAGCTCCTTGCCGAGCGCTTTCCAGAGATGTACGCGCACTTTAAAAGCTTCTACCGGCAAGATCCGCTGGAGAGGCAACGTCAGTCGCTAGAGCAGGATACGCATTTCTCACATCTCAGCTAACCATATTCACCGTTCCGTTGCAGACATGAATAACTTTCTGGAAATTCCGAGCGGTAAATTCGGGATCGTGACTAATCGCAAGTACCGTCGCACCCCGTTCACGGCTGTGGGATAACCAGCGTTCAAACACCGCAAGCCAATAGGGATCAAAATCTCTGCTGGGTTCATCCAAAAGTAACAACGGGGGTTCCATGGCACAGAGACAGGCCACTGCCACCATGCGTCTCTGACCACTATGCAAGTCGAGCGGATGCTTTGTAGCAACCGAGGCTAATTCGCACAAAGCCAAGGCGTCAGCAGTGCGTTGTTCGATCACCTCTTTATCTAACCCTTGCAACCGTTGCCCGAAGCGGATTTCCTCAACGACCGAACTATGAAAAAGCTGGCGCTCGACCTCTTGAAATAACATCCCAGCCTGCGCCGCTTTATCGACGGCTTTCATGCTTGTTGTCTCAGTACCGTTGAGATAAAGAGTGCCTTGGCTAGGCACCAGCAGACCCGCAGCCAATCTGAGCAGCGTTGATTTTCCTGCCCCATTCTCGCCGGTCATCACCCACTGCTCTCCCCGATGAATATGCAAGTTCACATTATGCAAACACGGATTGCGATCTTCCCAACTAAACGCCATATCTTTCATGATTAGCATGCTTGGCCGTCCCGCAAAAATGGTTTGAGTACATCCCACAGATCATTGTGATGTGGTGGCTTATCGAGCAATGTTTTCTTGAGCTGTTCAGGTAAAATAACCTGTGGAATCAAGGAGAGTAGCACATGATTATCGACCGGAGATGTCGTTCCCTGATCGAGTAGAATCAGTTGCTGACAGTAGTCCACCGCAGGGAAAAGCCGATGCTCAAGAAGGATAACGCTACATTGGAGCTCTCGGGAATATTGCAAAATGGCATCCAAGCATTGGTAAGTTGCCTCTATGCTCAAACGTCCCAAAGCCTGATCGAGTACTAACAGCTTGGGATGCATAACCATCACGCTGGCGAGCAACACTTTCTGAGCTTCCCCGCCCGACAATGACTGGGGATTGCGTTGGCGTAAGTGTTGGCAGCCAAAGCGTTGCAACGCGGTTTCCACTCGGCTTAGAATTTCGGGCGCGGGTAGTGCCAAATTTTGAGGTCCAAATGCAATCTCATCTTCTACCGTAAAGCAGCAGCCTGAAAACTGTAAATACGGTGATTGCTGTACCCATTGTTTTGCATATAGTGGAATATCAGAGCGCATAATATTGTGGCCTAATATCTCTCCACGGCCTTCAACGAGAGACACTTCGGTCTCTTCCAATCCACCGACTAACAAACTTGCTAGCAGGCTTTTCCCTGAGCCATTCCCACCCAGAATCGCCAGCCACTGCCCCTGTTCCATCTGCAAAGAAAGCGGGCCCAGTCGAAAAGCGTGGTGAATATCGACGCTAAGACGTTCAATGTTTACCGATACAGCCAAAACGAGCCTCCCTCTATCAACAAACATCCTAAAAGCATAAACCGTAGCCACGGCTCGAACTTATGCTCTCGAACAGGATTCAAAATAGTACGATGAGGAAAAAATCGAAAAGCACGGGCATCTAACGCCGCGCTGCGGGTGCTGAGATCGTGCAAACTTTGCAGCAATAGCGGAGAAAGCAAAGGCAAAATCGTTTTGATACGCTGGAATACATTGCCATCAAAAGCCACCCCGCGTGCAGCCTGCGCCTCACGAATGGCGGCTAATTGCTGCCTGAGCTGTTCTTTAAGCAGCAAAGGGCCAGCGCAAAGATACGCAATGCTAGGCGGCAACCGGCTGGAAAATAGCGCCTGGACAAAATATGGCGTTGAGACTTTTTGTAACCAGAGTTGAGCCCCAGCAAAGAATACCAATAACCGTAACCAAAGCGTTATTGCAAAAATAGGGGCAGCCAGAGTGCCACCGCCGCTCCCAGATAAGAGACTATGCAGCCAATGTCCATGTACAAGCCATAACCCAAGTCCCATCGGCAGCATAACGGCTAGAATAATGCTTATCCGCCAACGCGACGCTGGCCAAGCCAAAATGATAACAATCGGTAACGCGCTCCATCCTACCAGCAGGTGAACAGGCAAAAATAGCGCGCTGACCGAGTACCATATCCAGAGCATGAGTAAGGTAAAGGGATGCATTACCGTATCGGTGCCATTTGCGGGAAATTATGCCGCGTACGCTCTGGCATGCGGCGCAATAACAACCAGACAATGAGCACGGTGAGGATTTTGTCTATCAGGTTAAGCCCAAGAACTGTGAAAGCCACCGACTCTTGCAGCCCCTCTCCCACTGCATGCAGATAGGCAACGACAAAATCAGCCCCGCTGCCGGTCGCCCCACCAAATAAATAGGTCCGAATTGGCACTGCCACAACGGTCAAAGCCAGCGTAATAACGACGCCGCTGACGATCACTCGCCCGAACGTTCTGAACCATCCTGCGCGCGCCATAAAACCAGCGACGCAACCAATAACCATCGCGACGGGGGCAAACGCGGCAGCGATTGGACCTGTTAATAATCCCCATAGCACATTGGTTACCAACCCAGTAAAGAGTGCCACCCACGGCCCCGCCAGCACCGCGCAAAGCACGGTTCCGATCGAATCTAGAAACAAGGGAAGTTTCAGCATAGAAATCATTTGGCCAGCAATCATATTAATAGCAACGCAAATGACGATCAGAACCAGACTACGACTGGAAAAACGGTGTTCCTTTCTCATGTTCACCCTTCTTTAGAGGTAATAACTAATTCGTCATAGCCAGATAACACACAGTGCTGCCGCGAAAACTCGACATCACAGAGCTCACCGATAATAAGTTCTAGCGTTGTTCTGACGATATTCCCTGACATAACATGTCCCGCAATCACTCGCCCCGTTTCATCCGCCACGGACATGTGGAGGTGTTCAAATTGGCTATCGAGAGTTCCCCCTAGCGCAATGACTTCAAACTTCCCTTCAATAAGACTCGTCCACTCACACCCAGCGTAACGCAGAGATACGGACGATAGACTGCCGACAACGGACGCGATCCAGCCGGCCTTGATGTGATTAACTTGAATAAACTGACGAAGTTGCTCGATGAGCTCAGCTCCTGGTTGGAGTCTGAGAGAATAAAACTGGCTCGATGAGACTAAATCCTTAGCACGCATAGTAATTCCAGTGTGTGATTAAACCGTATTATAGTAAGGATAAAAAAATGCTTACTTTGCGATAAAGAACAAACTTTTAGCTTTTTGTGCAGTTAAGCAGCAAACAAACGCATAAATCTAATTAGCCGTTGACAGCGTTATCGCTGCTCGCTAAGATTCGCCCCGTTCAAACGATTCCTCTGTAGTTCAGTCGGTAGAACGGCGGACTGTTAATCCGTATGTCACTGGTTCGAGTCCAGTCAGAGGAGCCAAATTAGAAAAGCCCGCTTAAGGAAACTTAAGCGGGCTTTTTGCTTTTGTACTTCTTAGCTCCTATTCCCCTTCCCCCGCGCCATGAGTGGTTCGATGTTGAGCATTTCAATTCAATAATTGCGCGAGAGTACTCCATCGCGCTTTTCAGATTAGTTTCGGCAATCAAATATAAAAAACATGATGCTCTCCGCATTTTAACCAATGACAGGCGTCGAATAATGATTGCCCAGTTTGTTCTTTTTTGCCCGCGACAACGCCCCTGAAAACGCGCTTACTTTAAACATGGCATTAACTCTACTTGAGGAGAGTTCTCTGCCCTCAACGGCATTTTTGTATCTGAAATGATTCAAGTTACCAGCCGCCAAAACCGTACATAATAAATGGCGCGAGGTATGGCGCGTATTTTGCCCAAAACTAGGAGCAATAGAATGGTCAATATCCAGGCGTGGCAGGTGACGTAGGGAAAGCCGGTGTTGCAATTGATAGCGTCGAAGATATGAAGGTGCTGTTTGACCAGATACCGCTGGATAAGATGTCGGTGTCTATGACAATGAATGCGAGGTGCTACCAATTATGGCCTTTTATATTGTGGCAGCAGAAGAACAAGGCCTCGGCCCTGAACTTCTCACGGGTACCATTCAAAACGATATACTAAAAGAATATCTGTGCCGTAATACCTATATTTATCCCCCTGCCCCTCTATGCATATCATTTCCGATATTATTGCGTGGAGTTCACAAAATATGCGGCGCTTTAACACGATCAGCATCAGCGGCTATCACATGAGTGAAGCTGGTGCTAACTGTGTACAGCAAGTGGCTTTTACCATCGCCGATGGAATTGAATACATCAAAGCCGCCTTAAAGGCCGGTTTAAACATAGATGATTTTGCTCCCCGCCTCTTTTTTCTTCGGTATCGGCCTGGATCTGTTTATGAACATCGCCATGTTGCGTGCCGCACGTTATCTATGGAGCGAATCGGTGAGCCAGTTCGGGGCTACCAATCCTAAATCTCTCGCGCTGCGTACTCACTGTCAGACATCTGGGTGGAGTCTCACCGAGCAAGATCCCTATAACAATATCGTCCGTACCACGATTGAAGCGTTGGGCGCCACACTTGGTGGCACCCAATCACTGCATACCAACGCCTTTTATGAATCACTCGGTCTCCCCACTGATTTCTCAGCCCACATCGCTCGCAACACTCAAATTATCATTCAAGAAGAATCAGAGATTTGCCATACGATCGGTCCTCTGGCGGGATCTTATTTTGTAGAGTCACTTACCGACCAAATCGTGAAACAGGCAAGGGCTATCATCCAACAAATCGACGACGTTGGTGGTATGGCAAAAGGCCATTGAAGTCGGATTGCCAAAGCGCATGATTGAAGAAGCATCCGCCAATTAACAGTCACTTATCGACCAAAGCAAACGCGTTATTGTCGGTGTGAATAAATACAAATTGGGTAAGGAAGCTGAAACACAGGTTTTAGAGATCGATAAAGTAAAAGTGCGTAATGAACAAATTGCCCAACTACAGCGTATTCGCGCTACGCGAGACAATGACGCTAATATAAAGTAAGCTACCAGCGCATAGGGCTCTCAGTGCACAATTTATTGGCCTCGCGGTCTCCTACCGTTTGATGTCTACATGGGTGAGTGAAGTCCCTGCGCCTTCGGCATTAACCACAGACGCCAAACACTCGCTCTAGCTAATCTGTATCTATAGAGCACATCCGTTAAAACGCGGCAGAACCCTCTGCCGCGTGAAAAATAAGAACGATTTATTGCTTCACTGCGCTTTTCGCTTTTGCTTTAGCCTTAGATTTAGCCTGAGAGCATTGTATTGATATGCACTCGAAAACACTCGCATATCTCATTCCACATGATATAAGCCAATGCAATATATTTTATATTTAAGAATTGAGATTTTATAAGGCTATATTTATTTTCCTATTATCATCTAATGATACCTCCAACATCATTTTCTGCCCCCAGCCTACAAATATTATTTGTTATCTTGTTTTCGACGGTTAATCCGATGAAGCAGTTAAACATTAATTAAATGAGGTTTATTATGAACAAGTCAAAAACTCCTGTAAACGCAACACTGATGACTGCGCCTTATGTTACTGGGGCGGAAGATGGAACTATTGATGCATCAGACGTTAATTTCGGTGTTCAATGTGAAATTAGTATGTGGGCTAACCCAAATTATGGTGACCGTGTAAGTCTATTTTGGGGCGAATTAGAACGTGTTCAGTTTTTGGAAGATACCACTCGTCCTTTAATCTATGACATTAAAGACGACTTTAATCCTTCGGCGCTTTCCGATGGTTTTTATGACGTGTATTACACCGTATTTGATGGTATTAACACCTCAACCTCTGAGGTAACAGCCGTCTCGGTTCAAGCCCATCTGAATCCAGGTTCGTTAGCGGCGCCAGATATTGTTGATGCTGATGATGATGGCGCAGTTGGCTATGATGAAGCAGTAGATGGCGTTGATATTCATGTTAATTATACGGGTATGGCGGAAGGCGATATCATCGCACTTAAACTGCAAGGGTTCGATGATGAAACCAATGCAATTAAAGAGGACTATACTGCTCCAGATTACCCCGTTACCGCTGGCGACATTTCTGCAGGCTATGCGCTGTTCACCGTTCCTTATACCGGTGAGTTCGAAAAGATTGGCGAAAATGCCTATGCTGAATGCTGGTATAGCGTTACCGTACTTGCCGATAATAGCCACCTGTCATCTCAGGTAACTAAAATTGTTGTTGACGTTGTTCCTCCTTACGGCCATTAATTTTATCTTAAAAAGATAAACTATCACCTAAACATTCATTGCTAGGTAATTAATAAAACTGGCGTCGTTATTATTATCGACGCCAGTTTTTTAATCTTGCAAGGAGATATTATTTTATGGAGAAGACAGTTATATGATTTCCTCTAGCGATCTATTTGCAACAAAATTCCCACAAATGGCAGATGATGGAGTCATTGACCAAGATGAACTGGATAGCGAAGGCGGCGTATTATTTGAAGTTCCAGCATATTCTGACGCTGCCGTCGGTGACTACATTACATTTAATTTTGATGTCGAGAAAAGCTTTTATTTGTATTTAGAAAGCGAGCCGGTGAGCCAATATTTCCCATGGTCCGGTACCGTACCGCAAGATCTTCTCATAGACGGCAGTTATCAGGCGTGGTACACCGTCATTGATTATATTGGTAACCAAGCTGCCTCACCAATATCTACCGTCTTTATCGATCGTTCCCATCAAGGAACTCTGCCACCGCCAACATTTCCGGAAGCTATCGACAACGTTATTAATGACAGCGCGGCGGTAAGCGGCGGCGGTACTCCCGTGGCAATACCGGCATACGCTAATATAGCCGTGGATGACAACGTGTTAGTGTACTGGAATGGTTTTGACGAGCAAAACCAAGCGATCCCTGACAGTGCAACCACCGTAGCCTATACGGTAAAAGCAGCCGATCTCATTAATGGATTTACCGTTACTATAACCACTCCATATATCACCAGCATCGGTGAAGGTACTGCGCAGGCATGGTATACGGTGCACAGTGGATCACGCATTCCTGAGCGTTCCGTAAACTCGGTGCCGGTTATCATTGATACCGTTTGCGAATGCCTACCTGCGCCAGTCTTCCCTGACGGCACTGATGGCTGGATTGATGCCAATGAAGCATTAAACGGTACACCGCTTTCTGTGCCAATCTATAGCAACATGCGCGTCGGTGATATCGTGACAACATACTGGCAAGGTTATACTTCTAACGGAGTATTGATAAGCGCAGCCTATGATATGCAACAACACCCTGTCGCCGCCGCCGACCTCGTTGCCGGTTTTAGTGTCACCCTTCCCGAAGCTGCATTGTATGCAATTAACGTCGGCTATGGGCAGGCCTACTACAGCGTGGACTTCACACAAAGCGCCAGCACGGGGGCATCGCTAACTGCACAGGTCAATGTAGATACCGAACACTGTACTTGTTTACCCGCCCCAACCTTCCTAGAAGCAGTACAGGGCGTGATTGATACCAACGCGGCAACCAGCAATGGCGGAACGCCGATGGCAGTGACCTATTCGCCGATGCAAATTGGCGATACGGTGACGTTACAATGGACAGGCTACCACAACGGCAGCCTCACGCCAGTGCCTGGTGCCGTGTTTAGCCTGACGGTTGAGGTTAACGAAGCTAACATCCGCGCAAATCACATTGTCATCGTCATCCCGACGCAGTTTATCCTCGCCATTGGCGATGGCTACGCCGTCGGAAATTATCAGGTAGCTTACCGTGCTGGGGGGATCGGTTATTCAGAAGATGGCGATGTGGTTATAAGCCAAAAAACGCAGCCTTCAATTAAAGTGATGGGTGCACGCACGAGTATGCACGCATCAGGGCAGTCACAGGTGGGACGGTTATGCGCATTTGATGCTCTGACGGGAACCCCGATGAGTGCCTATTGGTACTATGAAGGAGAAAGTCCTGCTACGGCCACACACAGCTTTATTGACACCCAACCCTCATGTCCCCTTGTCGTATGTAATGCCAGTTGCAATACCGATCTAATCACGCTCAATCCTTCCAATATCACGGGGAATGGGGGTTGGGCTGACGACGAAACCACCTCTGGTTCGTTCATTGCTTTACTCAATGATAAAAGCGTTCTCGGCTGGGGAAATCCGCAATATGGCGGCTCAACGCCTCCTTCTTGCTATAACCAAAGCGTCTATGCGCTTTATGCTACTTTTAAAGCCTTTGCTTTTTTGCACAACTCGGGTTCGGTATATGCGTGGGGCGATAGCCAAGAAGGAGGCGCTGTGCCAAGCAACATTCTGTCACGTAGTGATTGGCTTGAACTTGCTGCGGCCGAGGGCACCTTCGCTTGTCGTGGTAGCCATTCCCCGTATATTCAGGTCTGGGGATGGGGTCTTGATGGTGATTCCCCCTTCAATCTCAATGTACCGAGTAACATTGCTTGCATGTCTGATTTGGTTTCATTGCATGCCGGCGATAACGCATTTGCCACCGTAAGCGCCGCGGGAAGAGTATATGCGTGGGGAGATAAAACCGCTGGCGGCAGCGTACCAAGCAATATTAGTTGCTTAAGTAATATTACATCGTGCTGCTCTTCTCGCCGCGCCTTCAGTGTTATCTATGGATGCGGAAAAATTGCCGCATGGGGCGATAGCGATTATGGTTCCAATGCATCCAGTGTTTCATGGGTACAGAATGCATCACGTTTGGTCGCTACCGAATCAGCGTTCACCGCACTACTGAGCACCGGTGGTATGGCGTGCTGGGGTTATAACGAGTTTGGCGGCAACATGCCAAGCCAGTATGCCAGCAGGACGGATATTGTCGATGTTAAAGCAACCTATGGGGCTTTTGCTGCACTATGCGCCGATGGCAGCGTTTTAACATGGGGAAGCAGCGAATATGGCGGAAATAGCAAAAGCGTGTCTTCGGCCTTAATCAACGTAGTCTCAATTGCAGCTAACGCCACCAGTTTTGCCGCATTAAAAGAAGATGGTAGCTTAGTTGTCTGGGGTAATTCCCTCTATGGCGGATCTACATGCAATGCCACTGGAACATTGGAAGATGTATTAGCCGTATATGGTAACACCCACGCCTTCATTGCTTTAAAAGCAGACGGTAGCGTAGTTGCATGGGGGGAAAATGCATCTGGTGTATCCACGCTTCCGGCTATGCTGGACGGAAATATATCTTATTTAAAAACATAATATCTCCCCCACTATTTTAAATAGTTACAAAAAAAGCCAAAGAGAGTTTTCTTTGGCTTTTTTATTATTTAACGCAGGCAATTTCTGCCTAGCCAAAAATATTTATTGCCCAGCATGATGAATATTTAATTTGTAATATAGGTTTAGATATTGGCAAGAAATAAGCACCAATATCATTGCAGATATTATCTAATAAACTTATCAAGGCAATAATATGAAAATCAATCGTTCTGTTCTATTTTTCGTTTTCCTGAATTTATTTGTACATTTTTCCTATGCGCAAAATTGGCATAGCGAAAAATTAAAATATCAGAAATCCCATCCACAAATGCTCACCAGTTCACAACCTTCAGGATCCAAAGTCGCCTCGTTGTTGAGCGCAAGCTTTAAAGATACCGCAAAAGGATGTGATAACAATAAATTACCGGCCTTCTTATGTACTGGCGTTATGCTTCGCGGAACCCAATACTCCAGCTCGTATCACGCCTGGGACCCAAGCCCGAGCTCACAAAGTAGTGGCGGTGTGTCATTCTCCTATCTTCGTGCCGACTCACAATATAACAAGTTGGCCTATGGCTATGTTAATGGTTTTATATTTTATCCCTATTTTTCTGCCCCTGACGGAAAATATACCGACATTGATGTCATGTGTTCATACCCAATAGATGCAGCAACGGGGAATCGTACCAACAAAGGCTGTGGCGCCTCTAATACTTACCCATCACAAAGCGGGGATTGTCAGGATCAGGGAATAACCACCGCCCAACAATGGTATTCTCATTACCAACAAGGCAATGGAGATCACAACTATCAGTGTGGTTTTACTACCGCAGATGATAGCCAATATGATACAGCTGATAGTTTTTATCAGTCTATACTCAGCATGGCAAAAATATCTCAAGAGTCTTTCAATGAACAAAATGAACTGCGTTTGGCAACTTGGGCCCAAGGTATGCAAAATACGCTTCCTATTGAGGCCTTTTTCTATCTTAAAGGAAGCAACTATGGTTTAAGTTCTGCACAAAATGACCAGAGAGATTTTAGTGCAAGCACATCTAAACAACTCTGGGTTCCAGTGATTGAATTAGCGCTTCCGCAATCATCAGGGCAAAAAGCAACATTTACTTACCGAGACTCAGATCAGGCTATCTTGAAAAAATAAATAGTCTGTTTATTTTACATTCTCTCACCCACTAGTCTATCTAGTGGGTTTTTTATGAGTAAAAATGCCGCATTCAATCGAATGCGGCATGGTGATTTTATTCAAGCATATATTTATTGCTGTACCTTTTCTTTATTATTCCCAACGACATAAGCATCCCCATTGATAGTCAGAGATTTATTATTATTACCAACCAAAATGTGTGCAATATCCTTTCCATCATGAGTCTTTGTCTGATTATTTTGTTCAGAACTACTACATCCTGCTAGCAGCAAATTTAAAATAATCAGAAGCGATACCTTTAAGTTTTTCATATTATTACTCCTACAATAACTGTTGATTTTTATCTTTTAATAAAATCCTATAAAAAATAGATTAGTCATATTAAGCATTACATTATTCTTAACTTTCCTCCTCCACGGACATAGCCGAATAAATCCGACAACACAATATGACCTAAATTATTGTTGTGGTGTGGGTAGTTTTTGAGTTAGCTAAGTTTATTTTTGATATCAATATTATTATATTTAATACTTACAAATAATTATGGTAGAAACTTAATAATAATCAATACTATAAAATGATTAATGGAGGGCATAAAACGAATTTTCATGCGCAAAAAATGCCCAGCACTACTTGAAAAAAATCAGTAACATTATCTGCTAATTAACATCTATAAGATAAAACCTCGACTGATAGCCTATTTAATTAACTCTGGGCAATCATTAAAATCATGCATTCTATATGGGAATGATAATTGAACAACATTCCTTGATCAGAATTCTCGATAAGAGCATCGAGAGTAACTTGATGTGAGCATATAAAATTAAGAGGTATAAATGGATAATAACGTATCTGAACTTTCGCTAGCTGAAGTCGCACGACTGATAGATACTTTAATGACATGCCTAACCATTGAGGAAGGGGGCGCAAGCTTAGCTAACATAAACTTAAGCTTTATTTATGATATTGAATCACGGTTTGAAGCTAGATTTATTTCTATCGAGGCCGGAGGCCCACGGCTAACAGATCAATCCATTGTTCTGCTAGAGTGCATAATGCTACATGCTAAACATAATCCAGATTTTCTTTTCTCCCTTAAGGAAATATCCGAATTAGGTTGTTTTTAAGCAAGATCTTCAATAGTTTCAATAATCTTATTAAAGATAGGTAGTTCTTTTGTCTGTAGATTATGATAAGCGGTCTTATTAATAATAATATCTCTGAACGTAATTTTTTTCACTCCCTTAATCTGATATATATCAGCTATACTCTCCGGTAACACGACAATAGCACTCCCATGCGCTACGGTATAAAGCATCGCAAAGAGATCAGAATCGACTTCTTGGAAGTGCAAAAAGGGAAGATGATTTTTTAATGAAAATGAAAGACAGTTTTTTATTTGCTCAATATAAGGAGAAGATTTGATCAATACAGGGACTAAGTGCATATAGTCTGGATCGCATAAATGTTCATGATTCACTTTCTCTGGAACTAAAATGCTAAGACAGTCAGTAGAAAGGACAACTTTATGGTTACCTTCTATATCACTTAATCCCCTAAAAGAGAATATAATAGTACTCGGCGCTTGTTTCAAATGCGCCATAATTTCTGGCGTTACAAAGATCCGATGATGAGTAAACTGCATTCCTTCTGATTCGAGAATTGAAATATAATATTTATAAATATTATATGGCATGCTAACATCAAAGATAAGGTTTACCTTGATGTTTTTTGATTTATGACTAAGATCGTCTTCTATTGCTGCAAGCGTATCATGAATTGGCTTTATCTTCTTATATAATGAAACAGCCAATGGTGTTGCTTCCAGCGTATTGTATTTGCGTATAAATAACTTCCCATCCAATCTCTCCTCCAAATCACAAATAACCTTCCCTAAAGGAGAACGCGTGATGCAAAGTATCTCAGCCGCCCGAGTTATACTTTTCTCCTCCATGGTTACAATAAAATACCTCATTCTTTTTGATATCAAGAAGTTCACGATTTACCTCATAATCACGACATCCAAATCTAGAGCATTCAGCATATACGATGCATTGTAATAGCACGGGGCATTAATAGTGTTTTCAGGTATCAAAAAAAATGCGCCATTACCCATTTTTAGACCAATTTTATTATTTGAATCCTATTTAATGGATTTAGTTAAAACAGACAAATTAAAGATATCTAGTGAAAATTTGATAGGCATTTGTTGGCTTAAAATATATAAAGGCCGATGGGTTAACATCGACCTTTATACCAATCCCCTGAATTATTCGACGGTGTCAATTGTGCCGCCAGCAGACCCCACTATCACCGATTGAGTACTTGGCCTCGTTACCTGAACTTTAGCAGTGAACGCTCGCGCTCCTCCCTGTGGAGAATCAATACCTTGCAGTGCACTGGCAGGAACAGTCAGTATGACCGTATTAGATTTAGACGCAGCATCAGCAGCCGTTGTGGTGTATACCGGTGAAACATAATTATGACTATTAGGATCGTCGGTCGTTGCCTGTACGTAAAATGTAACAAACAACTGATCGCCAGCCAATAACCCTGAATAATAGGCGTTCACCTGAGTACCATTCGCCGCATCACTGGCCGTTATAGTCGGATTGGCTTCGGGCACCGATACGTATACCGGCCCATAGACCATTGGTTCAAAATTGACAGTATTAGAACCTTGAACGCCTTGCACCTCAGCCGTCACCTTCACCGATTCAGCAACTTTATCCGTAACGCCTACCGTAGCCTCACCCTTAGAATCTGTAATTTGAGTCGTGCTTGAGGCTAGAATAGAGGCCGTCGGCGAGTAGATAATCCATTTCACAGGCTGATTAGCCACCGGATTGCCATCGCGATCTGTTACCAAAACTTTAGCCCGATCGTCGTCAATATTGTTGGCCTCTCGGTTAGTGCGGGTAGCTGTAACCACAACATTCTTCACGACAGCTGCAAAAATAGCTTGGGTTTCCCCCCTTTTTCCGCCTGCAGTCGCCGTGATAGTAACACTCCCCGCCGCTGAGTTTTTCACCGCCACATGTGCTTCGCCCTGCGCATCCGTAGTGGTGCTTTGCTGGGTGATTGCCGCCGTGGTGCTATCGCTGAGGCTCCATGCTACCGCCACGTTAGGCATGAGATTACCGGTACTGTCTTTCACCACAACATGCGCCGTGTCTTCCGCACTATTATTGGCTAACTGATGATTTATCAGCATGCTGACATTTACGCTAGCAACCGGTATCGCTTCAAATGTGCCAACCGTAGCCCCCGATTTTCCCTGCGCCGTCGCGGTTATTGTCACCGTTCCCGCCGCTGAGTTTTTCACCGCCACATGTGCTTCGCCCTGCGCATCCGTAGTGGTGCTTTGCTGGGTGATTGCCGCCGTGGTGCTATCGCTGAGGCTCCATGCTACCGCCACGTTAGGCATGAGATTACCGGTACTGTCTTTCACCACAACATGCGCCGTGTCTTCCGCACTATTATTGGCTAACTGATTATTTATCAACATGCTAGTCATCACTTGCCCCACCGATGCTGCGCTGAATTGGGAAAGCACGGAACTAGATTTGGCATCAACGGTTGCATTAAGCCTAACCTCTCCGGCATGCACATTGGTAAAGCCAACTACCGCTTTCCCATGACTGTCGGTAGTGGATTGCTGATGGACGATGGAAGCGCCATGATCGACTGTCCATTTAACTTCAGCGCCATTAATAGCTTGACCATCAAAATCTTTCACAACAAGCTCACCGGTATTCTCATCGGTACCATCTGGCTTGCTGTTATCTTTTACCAACAATAGGTTGACGCTATTTACTGATTGGCTAAACATCACCGAAGTCGATCTCGAAAGCGTATCCACCGAGGCTTGAACCAGTACCTGCTGTGCCTTCTTGCTCGTGACACCAACATTCGCGATACCTTGGCTATCCGTCACACTATTGCTTGCAGCCAGTTGAGCATCGGCCGAGACGCTCCAATGCACATTCACACCTGATGCGGGAGAACCATCAGACATAATGGCCTGTGCCGACAGTTCATCCGTTGAGACACCATCTGCAGGACTATTGTTTTTACTGGCATTGAGTCTTAAATCGCTCAGGATCTGAGCTGGGGCTTTTTTCTGATAAGCCAACACAATGGTATTATTACGCTCAACCAAATCATAACGACTACCCGCTAAACTGCGTTGTGCTCCCACCTGAGCTGGCGATATTTGATCACGCCAAGCGCGCCCAATGTCATAACGCAGGTTAAGATTAAACTGTGTGTCCGACATAGCACTCTGGCCACGCTTGTAATCAATCCCCATTGATATCAAAGGGATCGGCGTATAATTGATCCCTGTTGTCATTGCTGATGGATTACTTTGTAAATTATCTTTATCAAATAGAGCAACATCATCGCCATAATATTGCTCATACATTAATTTAGCACCCAACTGCGGATAAGCAGGTAAATAGCCTTCGACACGCAAATCAAAACCATCTGCTGGTTTTTCATTATAATCGTCAAAGTCACGTGACTGGTGCCACTCGGTAGTTCCTATATAAGTGTTAGCGGATAACTTTAAATCATCAGTCCATGCTTCAGCACCCACACCAATACGCCGGTTCTTTCCAGTAAAGTCATCATCAAAGAAGACGTTCCCACCGAACATCCAGTTTTCATGATAAAAAGTACGGACGCCCATTCCCATATTTCCTGTTGTGCGCCCATCTGGTGCTCGTAGACCGACTTGGGTAAACAACATTGATTGTTGAGAGTCATACAGCGGGGTTAAAAAATCAAATGCGCTATTGCCCCAATCTCCGCTGTTATCAACGTTCAATTCAATGCTGGCCGTACCAAATTGACTCAGCCAACTTTGCATTTCATTAGTGACAAACGAGCCAGCGGTTGACTGCGCACTCTCGGCCACACCGTGCTGGGAGACCTCCGCCAGCGTTGACCCCACTTGAGACGATATAACGTTTAGGCTATCTGGCTGCATTACTTGCAGATCGGCCACCTCTGAAGAGGTGGCCGGTAAAGCGAATATAAAGAAAAAAAAAGTAAGAAGAATCATCTGACTGCAAAGAATAAACCTCAGCATTTTACACTGCATTATATTTATCATGACCATATTGCCTTGATTCTTACACAAAGATTGATTACCCATTTCTATATCTGCCAGAGCGCGCTTTAGTGATATAAAAATGAAAATATACGAGATAAAGAGATAGCCCAATAATTAATTTAATTACAGCAAGAAATGAACACAGAGATACTTTCGCTATAACACAACTGGCAATTATATTAAATTGACGTTTCAAATAGCTTCTTGGCATATTTTGCTAGTTATCAGTATATTGTCAATCATTACTAATGTATGAAGAGGGGCAAAAAAAACTCATCAGTATGCAGTCCAAATTTGGATACCAAAAATTCATTGAATTAAAGAATATTAATTAGCAATACGTTCACCAATTGTATGCAATCTATCACTGCGGCAATAACCTTGAAACGCAATCCGCTCCGCGGCTCAGCGCTCTCCTCGCATAGATGGCAAGAAAGACGAAACGATAGCCATCGGCTACTCAATCCAGTAGGGATGTCGCCAAAGCTCAAACAATGTTTATTTATCTTGATGGTAAATAGCCCGTTCCAACGCAAAAACCATAAGAACACTTAAAGTATATACATGCCAATTTTCACATAAAGGATCGGAGTGTTACAAAAACACCCGCTTCGTTTTTATTTTCTTGATTGGAAATATACGCCCAGTGAAGTTTTGTATTATCGTCATTTTTTGACGAGGAAAAACTCACGCACATTAGCTGAATGGGAAGAAGATGCCATAAAAAATTTCATAACTAAATTTGATTTTGATGGATTAAGTTCCAGTACTTATTTTGAAGCCAGATCTAATCAGGTCATCATTGAGATTGATGGTGATAAACTCATATCGCCCTATGATACGAAAACCACCCGCTTTTCGGGAGACACGCAGTAATTGAGATATTAGAGCTTCATGACCCCTGAGTTCTCAGTCAGAGGAGCCGAACCCTAGGAAGCTAACTTATTTTGCTTTTATGCACGCACGACAATAGCGACGAGCTTCTATAAAGAGTCACAACGTTATTTGCTAGGGATTAATTCGGCAAAACAGAGTAAATCGCCGGAGAGTGGAGTACAGGCAGAGCAGAATGCCCTGCCCGTTGAGATTACTTAGATTCGCCTTCGCCCAGCGCTTTAAGCTTCTTAGATAGCTCACGGCGCTCTTTAGACAGATCGGCATTCTTGATGATGTAGTCATCCACGCGATCTTCATAGTTTCCGCGCATATCGGCAATAATCGCCTGAATCGCTTCAACACTCATACCTGGCTTGATGTACTCGCTCAGGTTGTCCAGCAGCAACACGCGTTTTTGGTTGTCACGGATTTTCTTCTCATTATCCACGATTTCACGCTGCAGCTTGTTTTTACGGCGGAACATACGCACAAATTCCAGAACGTTTTGGAAAGTCGGCTTATTCACATTTTCCATCTTGATACCTTTGCTTAAGTAGAAAACTTCAAATCAGGCTGTGACTAACAAGATACCGTTTCACGGCTTCGAGGTATAGCCCCTCACTTTCTTTATATTACCCAGTTTAGCCGGTCGGCAATATGATAAAAACACATTGAATGGTGAATAAAGATGACCAAATGCTGCGTTTTTGCGCAAACGGTCTTTTTTAAAGCAAAAAAATCCGGGCAAGCCCGGATCTTTGATTTATGTTCAAAACTCAGAACATTAGTCTTGCAGCCACTCAGTGTGGAATACACCTTCTTTATCAGTACGCTTATAAGTATGCGCACCGAAGTAGTCGCGCTGCGCCTGAATCAGGTTGGCAGGCAGTACGGCTGAGCGGTAGCTATCGTAGTAAGAGATAGCCGCTGAGAAGGTTGGTGTTGGAATACCGTTTTGTACCGCGTAAGAGACGACGTCACGCAGCGCTTGCTGGTATTCATCGGCGATTTGCTTGAAGTACGGCGCCAACAGCAGGTTAGCGATCGAAGCATCTTGAGCGTAAGCATCGGTGATTTTCTGCAGGAACTGCGCGCGAATGATGCAGCCAGCGCGGAAAATCTTAGCGATTTCACCGTAGTTCAGATCCCACTTATATTCTTCCGACGCAGCGCGTAGCTGTGAGAAGCCCTGAGCATAAGAAACGATTTTGCCCAGATACAGCGCACGGCGTACTTTTTCAATGAACTCAGCTTTATCACCGCTGAATACCTGTGCTTTAGGTCCTGAAAGTACTTTAGATGCGGCAACACGCTGATCTTTCAAGGAAGAGATATAACGAGCGAAGACAGATTCAGTGATCAGCGACAGTGGCTCGCCCAGATCTAGAGAACTCTGGCTGGTCCATTTACCGGTGCCTTTGTTAGCAGCTTCGTCCAGAATCACATCAACCAGATATTTACCGTCTTCATCTTTTTTAGTGAAGATATCTTTGGTGATGTCGATCAGGTAGCTATTCAGTTCACCTTTATTCCATTCGGTAAAGGTGCTGGCCAGATCGTCGTTAGACATATTCAGACCATGCTTCAGCAGAGAATAAGCTTCAGCAATCAGCTGCATATCGCCATATTCAATGCCGTTGTGAACCATTTTTACGTAGTGACCCGCACCATCGGAACCGATGTAGGTGACGCACGCTTCGCCATCTTCAGCAACCGCTGCAATCTTCTTGAGGATTGGGGCTACCAGCTCATAGGCATGCTTCTGACCGCCAGGCATGATGGATGGCCCTTTCAAAGCACCCTCTTCACCACCGGATACGCCGGTACCGATAAAGTTAAAGCCTTCAGCCGACAATTCGCGGTTACGACGAATGGTGTCTTGGAAGAAAGTATTACCGCCATCGATCAGGATGTCGCCTTTTTCCAGATAAGGTTTCAGAGAGTCGATAGTCTTATCGGTAGCTTCACCAGCCTTCACCATCAACAGGATACGACGAGGCTTCTCAAGGGACTCAACAAACTCCTGCACCGTATAGAACGGCACCAAATTCTTGCCCGGGTTCTCAGCAACGACTTCGTCGGTCTTGTCCGTGGAACGGTTAAAGATGGATACGGTATAACCGCGGCTTTCGATGTTGAGCGCAAGGTTACGCCCCATCACTGCCATACCGACAACGCCGATCTGTTGTTTGGACATTGGAAACTCCTGTCTAAGGGATGATACCTGCGAGGACTCTCCTCACAGCACATGTGTGGCAGCTATGTTAACTCAGCTTGCTATTAATGGGATAGCGATTGATGCGATAGATGTTTCAAGCGTTCAGAAGGTGTACGCATACGTTTGCTAAAACTGTGAGTTTAAAATATAAAAAAAGCCCGCAAGCGGGCTTTTACAATTACGTTACCTAACTGGGCTAATTCTAAAGGATTAATCACCGCCGAACAGGTCACGGGTATACACTTTATCCGCAACATCGGCCAATTGCTCATCCATACGGTTAGAGATAATCACATCAGAACGCGCTTTAAACGCATCCAGATCGCGCATAACCTGCGAGTTAAAGAAAGTATCTTCTTCCATCACAGGTTCATAAATAACGACCTCTACGCCTTTCGCTTTGATGCGCTTCATGATCCCTTGGATGGAGGAGGCTCGGAAGTTATCTGAACCACTCTTCATGATAAGACGATAAATACCCACCGTCTTAGGATGATGCGATAACACTGACTCAGCGATAAAGTCCTTACGCGTGCGATTGGCATCCACAATGGCGCCGATAAGGTTATTCGGCACTGACGAATAGTTAGCAAGCAATTGCTTAGTATCTTTCGGCAAGCAGTAGCCGCCGTAGCCAAACGATGGATTGTTGTAGTGATTACCGATACGAGGGTCTAAACATACGCCATCAATAATCTGACGCGTGTTTAAGCCAAGAGCCTCTGCATAGCTATCAAGCTCATTAAAGTACGCAACACGCATAGCCAAATAAGTGTTGGCAAACAGCTTGATTGCTTCAGCTTCAGTGGAGTCCGTAAAGAGAACCTTAATATCTTCTTTAATTGCGCCTTCAACCAGCAGCGCAGCAAATTTTTCAGCACGCTCAGAACGCTCGCCAATCACAATACGGGAAGGATGAAGATTATCGTAAAGCGCGCGCCCTTCTCGCAAGAATTCTGGCGAGAAGAAGATATTTTCAACACCCAACTCTTCACGAATTTTCTGCGTATAGCCAACTGGTACCGTCGATTTGATCACCATTACCGCGTTAGGATTAATAGCCATCACGTCTTTGATCACAGACTCAACCGACGAGGTATTAAAATAATTAGTTTTAGGGTCGTAATCGGTCGGAGTAGCAATAATGACAAAATCAGCACCTTGGTAAGCGTCTTCTTTGTCGATCGTTGCACGGAAATTAAGGGGTTTATTGGTCAGATAATTTTCTATCTCCAGATCGGAAATCGGTGATTTTTTCTGGTTCAACAGATTAACTTTTGACTCGAGAATATCTAATGCCACAACCTCGTGGTGCTGAGAAATCAAAATGCCATTAGAAAGCCCAACATAGCCTGTACCACTGATTGCTATTTTCATCTTTTCCTATACGACAGAGTAGAGAGATTGAATATACTCTACCCCGTTGTATAGGGTCGTGAATAGACGCCGATATCAATTCGTTACTAATTCACGAGGCTTTCTACAAGCTTGTTGAAAAAAGGTTTAACTAAAATATATATGTCACTACATTACTTCTTATGCAGGGATGTCTGCACTGTTTTTAACCAGTTTCTAAATTCTTTTCCCTGTGATGGGTGATTTAGTCCATATGCAACAAACGCCTCAGCATAACCCAGCTTCTCACCGCAGTTGTACGCCTTACCGACTAACCGATAAGCCTCAACAGGTAGATGTTGCAACATCGTTGCAATGGCATCAGAAAGCTGAATACGTTCCCACGCACCATAACCCGTAGTTTCAAGAATAGGCCATATTGAACCCGAGAGAACGTAGCGGCCTACTGCTGATAAATCAGAGTTATACATTTCTGCATTCTCAGGTTTCTCAACGATAGAGGTCATGCGCGCCGTTTGGCCTGGCTCTAGGACTTCGTTATCACAATTAATAACGGAATACTCAGACAAGGCCTCGATAGGCGTTGACTGTACAAGAACCTGACTACGGCCTGTTTCTTTAAAGCGCGCAACCATAGCCGCTAAGTTTTCACTAGCAGCATTAAAAGTTGACTCGTCAAGCAGAATATCTGGCAGCACTACAACGAATGGATTGTTACCCACTAGCGGTTTAGCACAGAGAATGGCATGCCCTAGCCCCAGTTGCTTATGCTGGCGTACACTATTGATTGTGACACCTTTAGGGCAAATGGATTGCACCTCAGCCAACAACTGACGCTTAACACGAGCTTCCAACAATGCTTCTAGTTCATAAGAAGTATCAAAATGGTTTTCGATTGCATTCTTGGATGAGTTAGTTACCAATACAATTTCTTTGATGCCAGCAGCAACACACTCGTTAACGATCTTCTGAATCAGAGGAATATCAACGATCGGCAGAAGTTCTTTAGGTATTGCTTTGGTTGCTGGCAGCATTTTCATACCAAGGCCAGCTACGGGGATCACGGCTTTAAGATCCATAACTTAGATATAATCCTTCAATAAAAACATTTGTATGTTGAACTACCAATGAAAATAGTTAAGCAATATTTTTCACCGACACAAAAAAACAGAAAATACACTTTAGCTGTTTATCAACACAATTCACACCAGATCAGTAATATAGACTAGCCATTAGAAGAATTGTTTAGCATGAAAAATGAAAACAATTTATATATAAAATTAGCCCCAATACTGCAAAGCATACAGGTTAGAATGCTAATGCCTATATTTTAAAATCAGAAAATGCCTAATAAAATGGAAATTGATAAATACAACCGGTCTTTTCGTTTTCGACGTAATTGATTGATAGATCGTAATAATTTAATATTATCGATGTAGCGTCCAGATAATATAGCTTCTTTAAAAGGTATATCTAAGCTATCACTGAACAATCGAATCAACTTTAGTATTTCACCTCGATACCATTTAGATTTTATCAGCTTATATCGTTTTACAGCTGCAGAAAAAGAGTTATTTGCACCTATTTGATTATTTTGATGTTGGCGATAATACATACTAGGGCGACTATCAATTTTCCACTTTAAACAATTTATCCTTGCATACGAGTAAAATAACCAGTCGTGCAATGATATGTTTTTTACCAAAGGCCAATGCTCAACTAAAAAATCCTTGAAACTAATTGCCACATCACATTTTATAACGTATGTACATCCAGGGCCTGCAGCTTCAAACAAAAAATCATATTTTACTTGAGGCTGTGCCTTATCGATTAGAAATCGCCGACCGTCTGGCCAAAAAGCAACAACATTACTGGAGTAGACATCATAATATTCAGCTAAAAAACTACATGAGATTTCTAATTTATCATCTAGCCATAGATCATCTTGATCAGCAAAAGCCACATAGTCAAAAGATGAAAAATCGACATCTTTTATGAGTCGATAGAAATTAGCTGCCGCACCACCAAATTTCTCGCCATAACCAAGAACCTTGATTCTTTCATTACTTGAAGCAAAGCACTCACATAATGATAAAGTGTTATCATGAGAAATATCAACGCTAATATAAATTGTTACATCAACATTTTTTTGTTGCAAAATGGAATTTATTTGCGCTTCGATCCATAAACTTCCATTATACGCTGCAAGTAAAACTGCTATTTTCTTCATAAAATATTCGATTTAACTTGTAAATTTTTTGTTTAATAGTTTCAGATACTCACATCCGTGCTCTGTATCAGGTTCAAGATATGCACCTTCAGACCATTCATTCCATGCATTAACAAAAATAATTTTGTCTGAATGAAGTCGAGTTTTTTCTTTTACCACATCCAGTGCCATCTCGAAACTTTCTGGAGAAGTGCCTGTGAAAAATGTAGCGCGCGTTTTATAACGCGGCGCATTATCCCAATCTGGAAAAACGACTTGATATACAGGTTTATTGTTCCAATGCGTAGCATCATTTTTTATTGTAGAAATATAATCACAATAGTTAAATTTATTATATTTATCACTGCCAATAAAAGAAGATATTTTTAGCTGAATCCATTCTGGAGAACTTCTAAGAAACTTCTCCGCAAGAGATCTTAAGTTTGATTTCTTTCTTAAATAAGTATTAATCGAATAACGTGGTTGAAAATTTACTATTTTGTCAAAGTGTTCGTAAATACTAGCCGCATCCGCAATTTCATACGCACGTAATGCAATCAAATGAAGACCATTGAAGCCATCTTTACGAGCTTTAAAATTCATAAAATCAACCCATTTAGATAGTTCTTTAATTAACTCGGCACGGTAAATGCAGAATACAGGCGAATTATTTATTTTGTAATATCTATCATCAGTAAAAAATTTCTTTAGATATTCATAATGTGCTTCCCAAATTTCTTCCTTAGGTCTGTGTTCTTGCTTTATCAGAATATCATTTGGCTTACCAACCCACTGTCTTGTCCATGTTTCATTAGCCCATGTAACAAAAAACTCAATGTCGATACTTTTGTTATCTAAAAGGTTTTGAATAGGTTTATCCAGCAAAACCTCACCATCAAACCAGTAGTGATAAAAATTAAACCCACTGACCCCATATTTTTTAGCTAACTTTGCTTGTACCTTAATTGTCTCTGGATTTGATTGATCGTAGTATCCATTCAAAGGAATTCGGGGCTGAGTTTGTTCATGATGCACAGACTTTGCTGATTTAACAAGATCCCAGTCAGTGAACCCGTCACCCCACCACTCATTATTCTCAGACGTAGGATAAAATTGAGGGAAGTAGAACGGAAAAATTTTAAATTGAGTATCTATCATTTTACTTTAAATCCATGAGCGTCTTTATAAAAATCATATTTCTAAACTTAACAGTCATTTTTAACATATAGAATGTAATATATAAAATATACATAACTTTAGAAATACCATGAAGATAGCCAAGCCAAAATCGAATAACTTTAGACAAGGCATTAGCATAACTTTTCGCGCACTTGTTTTCAGGGTGATTATTTACATCATGAAAAATGGTTAAATTCATTAATACATAAGTTTTTTCATGAGAGTTAAAAAAATGTGAGAATACTGTGTCTGTGCCATAAAAATCGACTTGCTCAGGGTATCTGAAATTTGACGATATGAAAAACTTACCCCGAATAGCTAAACCACTGTTTATGAATGCATGCCGTCGAGACCTTATCTTTCCAGGTGAAATATCATTCAGTGGTCGACTAAAAAAGGAATAAGTCTTATAGGGGCTATATATTTTTTCATTAACAATGACTTTAGGGGAAAACACCATAACATTTTTATATACATTTGCGTCACACAATAGAGAAGAAATATAATTTGTGGGTAAAGTAGTATCATCATCTAAAAGCAAGAGAATATCTTCTTGATTTAGATTTTCAATTGCATTGTTATATATTTCTCTTAGTGTGTTATTTTCAGGAGTATGAACATATTGAATCTCATAACTGTCGCTAAGTTTCGAAAATACATCAGCATTTGCGCAAGAGAATAGAGAATTGTCATGTATATTCAATATAATACGAACACCACCATTTTTTTCTCTTATCTGAGCACTCAATGTCGACAAAGTTGCACTTTCGGACATTTTTTTATTATATATAACAACTTGAATATAAAGAACCATTGTTCAATCCAGAATTAGGCACTAAAGAAAACCAGAGGGATTAAAGGAGATGTGTAATATGCTACAATACTGATAAATACGTGCCAACACGCTACAAAAATAACATATGGCCTGACATTTTTTCCTGATTTTTCATAATTTTCCAAAGCATTACATATTATGAATGGAAATATTGGAAGCAACCAATAATAATTTCTAAAACTGAACGACATTTCCATGAAAATTAAGCAATATAAACTAATTGCGGTAATTAATTTTATCCAGAAAAAATCTATATATTTATAAAAGCATCTACAAAAAATGACCACAGACAGAGTACTTACTAATAGTGGCAATCGCCCAAAAAAGTTTAAATCATAAATTGATGATTCAGATGTGCTCAAGTAAAATCTGATCTTATCAAGATAGTAGTTACTTGAATATATTAAGCCTACCAATTTATTTAACAGAGGTAGTATATTTAATTTCCAAATAAATCCAAGTACAGTTAAAACCATCACCATTGATAATAATGTCTTAACTCGTTTTTTAGGTACTAAACTAAAACTTAATAATAGTGCAGGAATAAGTAAAGATGACCAGTGAAAACCGGCTGCAATAATCATAAATAGAGCGGATAATATTTTTCGCTGAGAGCGGAAAGCAGACAAAGAAGAAAATACAAAAACAAAGGCAAATCCTTGTCTGTATGCATTGAATATAAAATCAAGGGATACAAAACTAAATAAAAATAATAAACTACATAGCGCTTTATATGGAGAGCTAACAGTAACCATCACAAGAGTCGATACTAATAATATATAGAGCACGCATATAAAATTATTAAAAAAAGCAGGTTCTACTGATAGCTGCTGAAAAATATATAGCAGTAATTTAAATGAATATTCAAACTCAACCGAATAAGGATCTGTTAAATACGCCTCATAAGCAGCTCTATAAGTTATTTCATCAACACCAAGGCCTTGGCGAGTAAAGACAATTAATATGTATAATAGGGCTATCACGCACACCCCAGCTCTATCCATCCCTTTACTGCCTTTGCAACTTATAAAGCAAACGGCAAAAAGAAGAGCTAAGTGTAGCAATGAAAATAAAAATAGAAGATTATCTTGGAGTATATACACTTATATTTCCTACATACCTACGCTAAATAGAGTTATTTATTATTGATATATCCTTGCCCATCAAAATGCCGCATTCCCTTTAGAAAGATATATTTAAATAAATAATAATAACGGCGAATAAACCAAGCCCTTCTGATACTCTTAGAACATATTTTGTAAAACCATTTATATTTTCTGTCAGCAAGTTCTAATATTTCATCTTTAACATCTCCACCAACTAAAGTGAAACATCTGACCTTACTATTGACATGATTTATTTTTAATTTTGATGAATTATCATATAAATGCCATCCAAGATGTTCGACTACTATATTTTTACTTGTTCGACATGAGTAAAGTTCAGGACGCAAATAACGCATATGATCTGGATAAATACCAGAAGAAGGATCAACTGACCAATCAAATCTAAAAATAGTTGCAGTCGTGTCAACAAATGACACAAACAGATCATCAATTTTGTGTTCTTCGGAATACAAGCCTTTTTCTTGCTCTAATATTTTCTCTAGTCCTTGGTGATTAACAAGATAATCCCATGAGAGAGATAAGCCTATTTTTCCTAAACATATATTTTTTTCCATCTTTTGAATAAGATAGGTTAGCCAGCACGGTTCTGCAGCGCATATAGAAAAGTCAATATCACCATCTGTAAGAAAAAAATACTTCCCTCTATGATTTTCTTTAATAACTTTAATTGTCTCATTAACGCCTAGAACCCATAAATTTTTTTTATTATAGACTACTTTAATATTGTTGTGCTTTTTCTCTAACTCACTCAATATATCTTTGTGATGTATATCATCTGACTGATTGTCAATAATATATATACGCACATCTATTGTAACTGTATTCAAGATTGAATTGATACAAGCCTTCAGAAAATCTGCATCATTTCGAGTCATAATAATTAAAGGAAAGCTATTATCTATGTTTTTCATAAACACTGATTTATTTTTTTTCATTTCTCTTAAAAATCTCTTTCGTCAATTTGGTTATGTTGAGTAGCTCTTCCTTAGTATAAAAAACTAAACTAATAGGTAAACCAACAATGCAGAGGAACGCCAAAGCCATTAATAGCTCAGTACCTTTAGGATTAATATGACCTTTGATAAAAAACATCAATAAAGAGAATACAAGAGAAAAAACAATCACTCTGATATGTACAGCTAAGAATGTTATTTTAGAAAGGTTCAATATATAAGCTGCATACAAAGGGGTAAATAAACTATTTTTCAAAGTAGTAGCAAGTACAAAGCCTAAAGCAATACCCTCTAACCCCATATGGTAAAAATTGACTAAGCTCAAGGCAGTCAACAAGCCAATGCATCCAAAGATAACATTTAAAATACTAGGTACTTTAACTTTGTTCATTGCTATGTTTATTGTAAAAAGCGGTATTGTTCCCAAATTAATTATTAGCGGGAATACGATAAACCATACTAAATAGGCTATATTGTCATAGGCTGGCCCAACCCATAGTTCAATAATTTCTTTAGAAAATACACATATCACAACTATAGGTATAGCCATTGTTAAGCTCATAGCCTTCATGAATATTTTCGTCATTTCAGCCATTTTTTCTTGTTCATTTCTACTATACAGGATCATCATGACTGGGCCTAAAACCCCCCCAATCAAACCAGCCATTGAGCGAAGTAAATCACTAAACTGGGTGATAATAGAATACTTTCCTCCATAATTGCTGCCAAATGTTTTGTTAACAACAACTAAATCTATCTTGGAAAGGAATATAACCCCAACCTGATCAATAATCAGCCAACCACCCAAGGTTGATAATTTTTTCACAATAGATAGACTAAAGGATCGAATATTTAGATGTATATATGGGGTTAACCTCCTTGAGAGGACAATATAAAAAAGCAAAGTAGTAAATTCCGAAATAACAATTGCATACCCAACTGATGATAGCTTATATAGCTGAAATTTAAAAAGAACAAGAATGACGCTTAGCTTTATTATATTTTTGCTGATATTTGCAATTTGCATCAAATCAATTCGGTTAATGGAATAGACTGAAACCGAAAAAACAGAGGCTATTAGTGAAATAAAAAATCCGCCAAGGACACATAGAAATAATATTTTACTTTCTGTAACCACCGCCTCTGGGATAGAAATAAACTCATCAATATGTATAATAGGCCAAATGAAAATAGCACTAGAAAGTAATATTAGTATGAACATCAAAACTAGTGCTGTATTGAAAATTAAATTAGTTTCTTTTTTATTATCATGCTGTAATGAATAAATTAAATATCTATTTACAGATGCTGTTAATGATTGGGTTAAAACGCCTACATACGACGTTATAAACATTGCGAGCGGAATAATGCCATACGCAGCAATCCCCATGTGCCTTATTAACAATGGAGTTAGCGCAATACCAAGTATGATGTTAACGCCAAAGTTTAGAATATTGTAAAAAATATTCTTTATAATTTGCTTATTCATAGGCTAGCATGAAAGCTACTCATATAATAATGAAATGAGGTCGCGTTAACAACCTCACAATCAGAAATAAATCAATTCACTGATTAAATCTGTCGAAAGGAAAAGAACTCATCAATGAATTCAAATTATAAATGTATTTTTTTACAGATGCCATTGATAAGGCCTGCTGAATTTCAGCGCAAGTAATACTCTTCGATAAAATAACCCCTTCACTATCAGGCTCCGATGTAGTCGAGTAATAATCTCGAAATTTAAAGTTACCACCTATAATGTTGTCACTTAATATAATTCTTTGGTTTGGAATGTTATAAGCATCAGATAATATTAAACCATGCATTGAGCTTGATAATATTTTTTCACATAAATTTATTTTATTAATAAAATCTTCGACCGGCAATCCAACATCTATAACTTCCCCCCCCAATTTCTCAGCCATTTCTTTTATAGGATGATTATTGTCTGCATAATGTAGAACCAAGCCAAATGCATGCTTCTTCTTAGTACTTACAGGCTGTACGAAGAAAGGTATTAATAATGCTGGGTCTCCCATAGGCACATTGAGTTTAATATTAAAGTGTTCCTCTATTTTTTTCTTCGTGAGCTCCCCTCTGACAGCTCGGATGTCGCCAATATGAGAAACGTAATTAATTGCATCTTCACTAATTAGCCCACTCCCCCAAACGATGCTTTTACTATTCATAGAGGAGAGTACACTTCCAACAGCACATAGATGTTGGAACAATTTTATGTTAGGCGGTTTAACTGGCTCATAGCCAGAGATGTCAGAAACCAACTTTATATTCAATTCATCCCCAACATTAGGAACGCCATCGAAATAACATAATGGAATTATATTTTTTTTAATTTTAAGCTTGATGTAAAAAGAGGCTATTTTCATTAACTTATAAAAAAATTGCGTCATAGTTCATTGCCTTAGTTGAAACATTCAGCATCATTAAAACTAATTTGCTTTTTATCTTTATCCGAAAGAGTTAAACTTGAGTTGTCAGGCCAGCTAATATTTAAATACTTATCATTCCAGATAATTCCTCGGTCACTTGCAGGATTGTAGTAATTAGTTGTTTTATAAACAAACTCAGCAGTATCACTGATTGTCAGGAACCCATGAGCAAAACCTTCAGGAATCCACAATTGTCTCTTATTCTCAGCAGAGAGATTAACGCCAACCCATTTACCAAATGTTTTAGACTCTCTTCTGATATCCACTGCAACATCAAAAACCTCACCAGCGATGCAACGAACCAGTTTGCCTTGTGCATGTGGTGGAAGTTGGTAATGCAAGCCACGCAAAACACCCTTTGATGATTTAGAGTGGTTGTCCTGAACAAAATTTACAGGATGTCCAACAGCCTCTTCAAAAATTTTCTGGTTAAAACTCTCATAGAAAAAACCTCGTTCATCCCCAAAAACTTTAGGTTCAAAAATCAGAACATCTGGAATATTAGTTTTAATAACGTTCATTAATTAGCGACCTTTAACCATGTTCAACAAATACTGTCCATAAGCATTCTTAGCAAGCGGAGCTGCCAGTGCCCTCACCTGCTCAGCATCAATAAACCCTTTACGGTAAGCAATTTCTTCAGGACATGCTACTTTCAGTCCTTGGCGAGTTTCAATTGTTTGGATGAAATTAGCAGCTTCAATCAAACTCTCGTGGGTTCCAGTATCTAACCAAGCATATCCACGCCCCATCATGGCGACGGATAAATCCCCCTGCTCTAGGTAAATGCGATTTATATCTGTAATTTCTAATTCACCTCGTGCTGACGGTTTTAAATTTTTCGCCATTTTAACAACTCGGTTATCATAGAAATACAACCCAGTAACGGCATAGTTACTCTTCGGTGCTAATGGTTTTTCTTCTAATGAGATTGCTTTCCCATTTTCGTCAAATTCAACAACACCGTAACGCTCAGGGTCATTAACATGATAAGCAAACACCGTTGCGCCTGACTCTTTAGTAATAGCAGCCTCAAGCTGCTTTTGCAGATCATGCCCATAGAAAATATTATCGCCTAACACTAATGCGCAATTATCACTACCAATAAACTCCTCGCCCAAAATAAACGCTTGAGCCAGTCCGTCTGGACTTTCCTGAACTTTATACTGCAGATTTAGTCCCCATTGGCTACCATCTCCCAGCAGTTGTTCAAATCTCGGCGTATCCTGTGGAGTACTGATAATTAAGATGTCTCGAATTCCAGCCAGCATCAACGTGCTGATCGGATAATAAATCATCGGCTTATCATAAATAGGGAGCAGTTGTTTGCTTACCGCCATTGTTACAGGGTATAAACGAGTCCCAGAACCACCGGCTAACACAATCCCTTTACGCGTTGTCATTCTTTAATCTCTTTAATTTAATATGTCTAAGCAATAATAAGCTTCATGAAAAGCACAAATTATTTTGTAGATGCAGAGAATAACTCATGCAACATACGCTTAACGCCAACGTCCCAATTCGGTAAGTTGAGGTCGAAAGCTTGTTTAAATTTGGTCGTGTCAAGTCTCGAATTAAGAGGGCGTTTAGCAGGCGTTTGATAAGATGAAGTTGGTACCGGTAAGGTGTTATTCACTTTCAATTCTATACCCGCTCTTCGTGCCTCTGCAAAAACCAAGTTGGCAAACTCAAACCACGTTGTCGTGCCTGAGGCCACCAGATGATAGATACCTGCAACATCATGATTTGACATCGCTTTTTTGATTGCATGTGCAGTACAATCGGCTAATAACTCTGCGCCAGTTGGTGCGCCATACTGATCATTGATTATCGAGAGCTCTTCACGTTCAGCCCCTAAGCGGAGCATTGTCTTCGCAAAGTTGTTGCCTTTACTGGCATATACCCAGCTAGTACGAAAAATTAAATGTTTTTTGCACTGATTTTGAATAGCCCGTTCACCAGCCAGTTTCGTTACGCCATAAACATTCAGAGGTGATGGCTCGTCAGTCTCAACCCAAGCCCTATTGCCTGTACCTGGTAAAACATAATCAGTCGAGTAGTGAATAAGCCATGCACCAAGTATTTCTGCCTCTTTGGCTATAGCCTCTACGCTGGTTGCATTCAGCAATTGAGCGAATTCCTGTTCACTTTCTGCTTTGTCAACGGCAGTGTGTGCAGCAGCATTAACAATAACATCTGGCTTAATTTTCCGTACGGTCGCTGCTACACCTTCTGGATGACTAAAGTCACCGCAGTATTCAGATGAATCGTGATCAACTGCAATGACATTGCCCAGTGGAGCCAAAGAACGCTGAAGCTCCCAGCCAACTTGACCATTTTTACCAAATAACAAGATGTTCATATTACAAGTGCTCCACGAGCTTTTTAAAATTAACGATTTAATATCGGCTTATAGGGAAATTCTATCTTAATTAGCACTGAATGCTGCGCATGGTATTAAATTTGTTCTATTTAGAACTCTTCAGTTATATCGATATTTTTTGATGAATAGTTGCCGCTAATTATCTGGACAAATACCCAAATATAAGAACTGAAGTTATCAGAAGCATCCACCCACGCTACCGCCCTTGGCTCATCAGCTACCAATGCACTGTTCAAACTTGCGGCGATGTGGCCCCTATCGAGGGGTGCAGGAAGGGTACACCTCTGTGGAGAGCGCCTACCTCGGATGATTCTTAATCTAACTCCATTTTAAGAACTTTCCCTGCGTTCACTATTTCTGACGTTTTCAACTGCGGGCTAATTCTCATACTTCTAGCGGCCTGATACAAGGATAAATACGCACAAAAAGCTTAGCTGTTTTAGAAACGTGCAAATTAACATACAAATTGGAGTTTTTGCTGTCTATCCATAGTTTTCACTTATCCATAGCATGCTTATACTTGAATTCATCGGCTTAACCACCGATCATTCCTCTGGAATAACCGTAATAACTTAAAAGGTATAGCAAAGCATATGGAATGGATCGCTGATCCGACTATTTGGGCGGGGCTGGCAACACTGGTCGTGCTCGAGATTGTTCTAGGTATTGATAACCTTGTTTTTATTGCCATTTTGGCTGAAAAACTCCCGCGTCACCAACGTGATAAAGCACGTGTTGTGGGGCTATTACTGGCGTTAGTGATGCGCCTGATTCTGCTGGCATCTATTTCCTGGCTAGCCACCCTGACGAAACCCATCCTTACCCTTGTCGATCATTCTTTCAGTGCGCGTGATTTGATCATGCTCACCGGTGGGATATTCCTCCTATTTAAGGCTACCGTTGAGCTTAATGAACGGCTCGAGGGTAAAGACCATGAAAATCATAATCAGCGCAAGGGAGCCAAGTTTTGGCCAGTCGTCATTCAGATAGTGGTTCTGGATGCGGTATTCTCTCTCGACTCCGTGATTACGGCTGTCGGTATGGTAGATCACCTTGCGGTAATGATGGCCGCCGTCTGTATCGCCATTAGCCTGATGCTGCTGGCTAGCAAGCCATTGACCAATTTTGTTAATGCGCATCCCACCATTATCATTCTCTGCCTCAGCTTCCTGCTGATGATTGGCTTTAGTTTGGTCGCCGAAGGCTTCGGTTACCTCATTCCGAAAGGCTATTTGTACGCCGCTATCGGTTTCTCGGTAATTATCGAAATATTGAATCAGCTTTCTCAATACAATCGGCGCCGCTTCCTCTCCTCTTCTCGCCCGCTTCGTGAGCGTACCGCTGAGGCCGTGCTGCGTTTGTTGAGTGGCAAGCATGAAGAAGCACAGCTTGATGCCAATACCTCGAGCTTAATTGCCGATAATCGTGGGGAAGCCGATCTGTTTATTCCACAAGAACGCATGATGATTGAACGCGTACTGGGCATGGCGCAACGCACTGTCAGCAGCATCATGACGTCTCGCCATGATGTGGAGCAGTTAGACCTTAACGACCCGAAAAGTAAGCTCGACGAACTGTTGCAGAAAAATCTACATACTCGCATCGTTGTGACCGACGACGATGCTGCCGATGAGCCACTGGGCGTTATTCACGTTATTGATCTCTTGAAACAACAGCTACAAGGCGAAGAGCTTGATCTGAGGTCGTTGGTTAAGCAACCGCTGATTTTCCCAGAAGGCGTATCGTTACTGATGGCGTTGGAACAATTCCGGCAAGCGCAAACTCACTTTGCCTTTGTGGTTGATGAGTTCGGGTCTGTTGAGGGCGTTGTGACGCTGACGGACGTGATGGAGACGATCGCTGGTAACCTCCCTGTCGCTGGTGAAGACATTGACCCTCGCCATGATATTCAGCAAAACGAAGATGGCACATGGACAGCAAACGGCTATATGCCGTTGGAAGATTTGGTTCTCTATATACCGCTGCCAATCGATGAAAAGCGTGAATATCACACTTTGGCAGGCTTATTGATGGAGTATTTGCAACGCATTCCAAACGTGGGCGAGCAAATTAGAATCGGTGATTACATGTTTGAACCACTCGAAATCATTAGCCACCGGATTCTGAAAATAAAAATAACACCACTGGCGGTGCCTGAAGATGACTATGAAGTCTGATTAAACGCCAATAATCAAAATGTTATTATGAAAAAAGCGGGCCGAGCCCGCTTTTCTATACATACAATACGCTGTGATTGTTATAAATGAACCGGAACTAAAATTTCGGTAGCAACAATAACAACAACCAATCCGACCAACACCGGAACAGAAGTACGTTTAACGACTTCGAATGGAGATATTTTTGCCATCCCCGCGACAGCCACAACCACACCAGACACCGGTGACAGTGTGCGGCCAAGGTTGGAAGCTTGCAGCATAGGAATAGTTAGATAGGCTGGGTTAACGCCCATCTGAGCTGAAAGCTTAGGAATAAGCTCCACAAACGCGTAAAAAGGCGCGTTACCTGACCCTGTCGTCATTGCAGCCAACATGGTGATGACCACCAGCACCATCATCATCACGATACCACCGGTGCCAAACGACTGAGCCAGAGCGATCAGGCTGCTAATAAAACCGACCGTGCTGAGTCCTTGAGCAAATACCCCCGCGGCGACCAATAACATCACAACGCTAGCAAAAGCATCCGCCATACCACGATAGGCAACTTCTAACCCAACAAATACTTTCTGCGCATCAAAACCACGTAAGAATTCAATAATAGCCGCGGCCAGCATACAGATGACCAGAACAGTAATAATGTGTAGTTCAGGCCCCCACTTACCATCAAAGATCAGAACACCTATGATTGGCGTAAAAGGCAATAACGCATAAAAACTTGGCGCATTGGTTTTAATCTCGCTGACGTCTAACATTTCATGCGAGACGTTTTCTTTTTTATCTAAATAGCGCTGCCAGAAAAAGTGCGCGATGGCCATACAGATGATGGCAGCAATAGAAATCGGCAGCGTGGTTTTAAAAGCAAAATCAATTAATGGCATTTCAGATGCTTTCGCAGCCAGCACTACGTCGCCAGAGGTCGGTGCAAGAATAATTGCCGCTGGAGATGCACAAATCGCAGCAGCGGCGCCACGGCTGATACCGACGTTAACCATCACTGGGAATAGCGTTGCCATCAGCAATACGCCCAGTCCAGTTGCAGAGGAAACGGCCAGTGACATCAGGCAAGCAACAAAATACGCCGCGATCATCAGCAAATAGGGAGAGTTAATATATTGCAGCGGACGCGATGCGAGTTTCACCACCATATCGTTTGCACCGATATGGGTCATATAAGCGGCAAAACCACACAACATCATAATCATCATGCCCAAATCGCCACCACGGCTCATCAGCAGCACTTTGATGTATTCCACAATATCGGTGGCACTGAGCCCCGTCGATTTGGCGCTGGCCGGTAATACCTGATGTCCCATTAATGCACTAATGATAAGTAGCAAAATGCCGCCTACCATCAATACACCAGTAGCCGAATAGCCCTTGATGATGTACCGTCCAACCCCTGTCGCAACGAGTACACCAATTAACAACTCAATCATATAAAAGCCTCTATAGGTATTGCTTTAAATAAGTTCTCTACGGAACTTGAATAGCGTTGCGATGAAAAAAAGAACGAATTCACCATCACTAGCCAATAAACCCAGCAAACAGTCGAACTTTGCCGAAAAAGGCAGACGATTTTACTGACTTCGGTCAACGATTACCCGTGTTTGTTTATGCCGTGATAAGTTTGTGATTTGCCGCTTAATTCAGTCTTTCTCGATTGCAATTTAACGAAATTCTGGAAGCAATAAAAAAGCCGTAGCACTCAGGCTACGGCTTCGAAGAATTGCTTTGCAAAAGAATTAGAGTTTATTCAACAACCGCTCTACATCCTTCTTATCTTTTGTGTCTTTGTCCTGATGCTTACTCAGCCAATTATTGAGTGCATCTTTGGCTTTTTGTTGCAGTTGATCGCGTAAGACTTTATCTGCATCAAGTGAATAACTCAGTTGCTGCCATGGGCCATAAATCCGCAAAGGAATAACCGCATTCTGTAACGCTTTAACCACGCTATCTTTGCCATTCCATCCTTCAAGCACCCGCACATTCAAGTTCATGTCACAGCTTTGGTTTTCTAGATTGACCAATCCTGAGCCACCAACGGTCAAAATCTCTGAGCTGCCAAAGAACCGAGTGATTCGCAAAATGCCATTGCGTAATACCGTGTCAGCTTTGAGTTCCTGTACCTTGGTATAATCAGAATAACTGTCTTTACCCGAGACATCCGAATGATTCCGAATCACCGCTTGCTGAATTAGTTGCTGAATATTCATGCCCTGAAGTCGAGCATTAGCCAATGAAATATGCGCATGGCCATCCCAATTTTGCATCACATCAACCAGCGTCATACCCGTTCCGTTAAATTTGCCGGTCAGCGTTAAATCCCCTACCAGCGCATCGGGTTGGCTGAAAGCATGAAGAACGGGTTCTAAGGTAATATTTTCTATCTGCGGCGTTAAACTAACCTGAGCGGGTTGGTTGTCCACCACTGCCAACGTGCCTTGTGCCTGAAACGTTCCTTTGCCCAGCCGGCCGCTGATATTCTGTAATGTGGCGTTGCCCTGCTCATTTTGTGCCGCCAAAGAGAAGTCAGCGAGTTTTAAGCCATGATAAATCACTTCGTTAGCCTGAATTTTTAACTCAGCAGTGAAGTCACGTAAAAATGCCATCTCCCCAATCTGGGCAGTAGATTCTGGGTTGGATGTGACCGGAGAACGCAGCGTTGCCTGTTCAGCGGTATTGGCAGAACCATCAGCACCTTCGGTAGGTGGTGTCCAGCCAAACAGGTTATCAAGATTAAGCGCTGCCGACTGCAAATCCACTTTGTAAGCCGATGTGCCATTTTCCTGCATTGCGCCTTGAATGCGCCCCTGCAACTGGCTTTGGTTGGCTGTCACCAGCAAGTTTGAAATATCAATTTGCTGCGGCTGTTGTTGGTAGCTGACCGTTGCACTCCCCATCCCAGCAATTCCGCTGGTAGGCAATCCAACCCCGCTCAGTTGATAATCAAAGTTAGAAACCACGGCGCTATAGCGTTGAGGGTAGCTGCTTAAATCAACGTTCGCGGCAAGCTTGAAGTTAAGATCACGCTGGTTGCGGTTGATACGACTCGATAACTCAATGCTGGCCTGACGTGCACTATCCTGATCGATCGATAAGTTAATATCACGCATATTAATCTGGTCATCTTTATCCTGCTGCCAGATCAATAAGCTATCTCGTACCTGAACTTTTTTGATGTTCAGTTTCCATGCGACATCGCTGGACAGTTCGCGTGAGCCCGATGGCGCAATCGGGGAGTTCTCTGGTTTCTGAGCGTCGCTACCCGGCGTTAAACGAATAACGGCGCCTTTTAGCATCACCTGCTTCACATCAAGCTGATGAGAGAGAAGAGGCCAAAGGCCGACGTCTAACCGCATATTTTCGGCGCTAATAACCGGCTGTGCCGCTCCGGGAGCCGTCAACGACATTCGTCCGGATAAAATGCTAAGACGAGGCCAAACATGCCAACGTAGCGAACCATCTAACTGCAATTCGTAGCCCGTGCGCTGCTGTACTTCTTTCGTCATATAACTACGGAAGTCATTGGGATTAACCAGCAACACCAGCGCGGTCATTCCAACAGCCAGCACAACCAGCAGAATTACAATGGTCGTTAAAAATCGTCTCATGCCATCCTCTATCTAAAGACAAGCGGTATACGAGCTCGATGTCATAACCGTCAACGCTATCGCTAGGCAGCTAAACACCAAGGACATCAACAAGCATCAATCTTTATCAATACGACTCGCCACAGCGCCCTGCTGATCACGATATTTTGCATCTTGGCGGCTATTATATGGACGCGCTGCTGGCCCAGATAGTGGTTCAAAGCTAAGTGCACCGATTGGCATACCAGGACGAAGCGCCAGCGGCAGCTTACCCGAGTTGTAAAACTCTAGCACAATGCACCCCTGCCAGCCGGGGTCGATACGGTGTGCCGTAACATGCACCATCAGCCCTAAACGCGCCAGCGAAGAGCGTCCATCCAGCCAGCCAACTAAGTTATCAGGCAAGGTTACTGATTCTAGGGTCACCGCAAGCGCAAGTTCACCGGGATGCAGGAAGAAAGCGTCTTCTTCACCAAGAATGATCTCATCGCTCATCACGCGTTCTAATGCTTCAGCCACTTCAGCCTTGGGCCCACTGAGATCAATGTAGGGTGCGGTATGCCCACGGAAAACACGAAACTTATTCCCTAAACGCACATCAACGGTAGCACCGTTAATACGGTCTACTGGCGGACGAGGTGAAATAGTGAGTTTTCCCGCGTCTAGCCAAGCTTCAATATCGCGGTCACAAAGTCTCATGGTTTTCTCTCCGTTACGGGCAAAGCAGCAATGGCTGCAAACTATGGCACATACTACCTTATGACACTTAGTTTCTGAAATGCCTCACATGATTTGTCGATAAACTTTTCACTTATTGGTTTTATTTCACCCAACTGTTGGCATTTCAGAGACTAACAATCGTCCTATACAGCCCTAAGACGGGCTTTTTCAGAATAATTAATTCGTAAGCTATGCGACTCACGCTTTGCGTCTATTGCTTCATAGCGATTCTGAAACACGCGTTGAAATAGATGAAAGTGAATTATTATGACTGAAATGATATTTACAATGGGTAAAACCGAGGTATTGTTGCGTCAATCAACGTTGACTTTATTTTTTGGCGTGAAATGAGCCGCGTATTGGCATAAAAAAAGGCCGAGTCATCGGCCTTAATATTTTCCGTTCAAAAATTCTTTATTTAAAGAACTGACTAATTTTCGCTTTCAGAATATCGATTGCAATGCGGTTTTTACCCCCACGCGGCACGATAATATCTGCGTACTGTTTAGAGGGTTCAATAAACTGTAGGAACATCGGACGCACTGTTTTCTGATATTGTGCCATCACCGAATCCATGGAACGGCCACGTTCATTCACATCGCGTCGGATACGACGCATCAAGCAGATATCCAGCGGGGTATCAACGAAAATAGAAAAATTGAGCTCATTGCGTAAGCGAGCATCGGTCAACAGCAAAATCCCTTCTAGAATGATAACTTTCTTCGGTTCTAGATGGATGGTCTCTTGTTTGCGGGTATGTTCTACGTAGCTATACTGCGGAAGTTCGACGGCTTTACCTGCTTTTAGCATCTGCAAATGCTGAAACAGCAGGCTATGATCCATCGCGCTTGGATGGTCGTAGTTGGTTTTAACACGCTCTTCCATCGTCAGATCGGTCTGGTCTTTATAGTAACAATCTTCCGGGATCACACCGATGTGCTCCTCACCCACTTGTTCACGCAATTCACGATAAAGTGTGCTGGCGATCAAACTTTTGCCTGAGGCAGATGCGCCCGTGATGCCAATAATGACGCACTGATGGGAGTTGTCAGTCATATAATTTTTAAGACCTGGTGTTAAATGTTCGACGGGGGGCTAAGCAGAGACAGCTCACCGCTGCTTGCTTGGGACGCGGCAATTATAGGGAGTTACGCGGATTGATACCAGAATTTTGCAGGTTTTAATCGGTGAAATTACGGGCATCCAGTTTAATGCCCGCATTATACCCGCCATTCGACGCTAAATAATACTACGGTGAATTACAACGCGCGGAAGGCGATTTCTGTCGGGATAGATTCGCCCTGCCAGTATAGCTGCGCTGCAACGTTCGCCGCCAACTGACGATAAATATGCGCAAATTCACTGTCTGGACGACATGCCATCGTCGGTTCACCGCGATCCAAATCTTCACGCAGTGAAATATGCAACGGTAACTGGCCCAACAGACGGATCTTGTATTTTTCCGCCAGTTTCTCAGCACCACCGGTGCCAAAGATAGGTTCATGGAAACCACAGTTACTGCATACGTGAATGCTCATGTTTTCCACCACACCCAGCACTGGCACATGGACTTTCTCGAACATCACGATGCCTTTCATCGCATCCAATAGGGCAATATCTTGCGGAGTCGTCACTACCACGGCGCCTGTTACTGGAATGCTCTGCGCCAGCGTTAGCTGAATGTCGCCGGTACCCGGAGGCATATCCAAGACCAAATAATCTAAATCAGGCCACAGTGTATCCTGTAGCAACTGCAGCAACGCTTTGCTGGCCATGGGGCCGCGCCAAACCATTGCATTATCGTCAGTGACCAAGTAGCCAATTGAGTTGGTCGCCAAGCCATGCGCCATAATAGGCGCCATGTGTTGACCATCTGGCGACGTTGGGCGCTCATTTGGCGTTCCCAGCATCATCGGGATCGATGGGCCATAGATATCCGCATCGAGAATACCGACTTTAGCGCCTTCGGCGGCGAGCGCCAGCGCCAAATTCACCGCGGTGCTTGATTTGCCAACGCCACCTTTACCAGAGCTCACAGCAATAATGTTACGTACACCTTTCACGCCAGCCTGGTCGTTGGCACGTTTTAAGGTGGCGATATTATGCGCCAAACGCCATTCAATCGCCTTCGCTCCGCTCACACGCAGCAGTTCAGCGCTTGTGGCATCTTTCAGCGCAGCAAAACCGCTTTGCCACGCAAACGGCATCAGCAGTTCGATGTGTAAAGTATTGTCCAGCAGAGCACAATGGTGCAACGCCTTGAGCGCACTCAGCGGGTGATTAAGTGTTGGATGGGTAAAGGCCGCGAGAATTTCGCCGACCTGCGTCCGCAGTGCTTCGGGAGTGGACGTTTCATGGGATTTATTGCTCATCCCGGCTCCTTGTGTCATTCATTTTTTATCTTCAGAGGGTGCTGCGAAGCGTCTTTATCTTTGTTCGCTTACATAACTCACTTACACAGCCATTCTACTTATTTACACAGCAGTCATAAGCATACCAGAACTCCACCGGCTCCGCGTTAGACAACTTAAGATCCGCGCATTAAGAAAGAAAATCGCTTAACAAACACAGCAACCTAGCGGCAACGGGCTCAATCAGGTAACATCTTCTGCACCGTTCCATTCTTTAAAGAGACAGTAAATCCACTATGGCTTCAGTCACCTCCCAAGCAAGCGCAAGAAAAATTTTAGTGACGTGCGCGCTTCCGTACGCCAACGGCTCAATTCACCTCGGCCACATGCTCGAGCACATTCAGGCAGACGTATGGGTTCGTTTTCAGCGAATGCGCGGCAACGAAGTGCACTTTATCTGCGCGGACGATGCCCACGGGACCCCAATCATGCTGAAAGCTCAGCAGTTGGGTATTGAGCCTGAGCAGATGATTGCTGCCGTGAGTCAGGAACATCAGAAAGACTTCTCCGACTTTAATATCAGCTACGACAACTATCACTCCACGCATAGCGAAGAAAACCGTGAACTGTCGAGCCTGATCTATGGCCGCCTGAAAGAAAACGGTTTTATTAAAAATCGCACGATTTCTCAGCTCTACGATCCAGAAAAAGGGATGTTCCTGCCAGACCGTTTTGTCAAAGGGACTTGCCCGAAATGTAAGTCGCCCGATCAATACGGTGATAACTGCGAAGTGTGCGGTGCCACCTATAGCCCAACCGAACTGATTGAGCCTAAATCCGTCGTTTCTGGCGCTACGCCTATCATGCGTGAATCAGAACACTTCTTCTTCGACTTACCTTCATTTAGCGAAATGTTGCAGGCATGGACTCGATCCGGCGCGTTGCAAGAACAGGTCGCGAACAAAATGCAGGAATGGTTCGAATCCGGTTTACAGCAGTGGGATATCACCCGTGATGCTCCATATTTCGGTTTTGAGATCCCAGATGCGCCGGGTAAATACTTTTATGTATGGCTGGATGCGCCAATTGGCTACATGGGGTCATTCAAAAACCTGTGTGAAAAACGCAGCGATTTGAGCTTTGACGAATTCTGGCGCAAAGACTCCTCTACCGAGCTGTATCACTTTATCGGTAAAGATATCGTCTATTTCCATAGTCTGTTCTGGCCAGCAATGCTGGAAGGCAGCAACTTCCGCAAGCCAAGCAATGTATTTGTCCACGGCTACGTTACCGTTAACGGCGCCAAGATGTCTAAGTCTCGCGGAACCTTCGTGCAAGCGCGCACCTATCTGGATCACTTAGACCCAGACTGCCTGCGCTACTACTACGCCGCGAAGCTTTCTTCACGCATTGACGATATTGACCTGAATTTAGAAGATTTCGTGCAACGTGTGAACGCTGACATCGTGAACAAAGTGGTGAACCTAGCCTCTCGTAACGCGGGCTTCATTAATAAGCGCTTCGGCGGCAAACTGTCTGAGCATTTGGCCGATCCTGCTCTGTATCAGACCTTTGTGAATGCTGCGGATGAAATCGCCCAGGCGTACGAAAACCGTGAATCAGGCAAAGCCATTCGTGAAATCATGGCGCTAGCAGATCTGGCAAACCGCTATGTTGACGAACAAGCACCGTGGGTCGTAGCGAAGGAAGAAGACCGTGATGCTGATTTACAGGCTATCTGCTCAATGGGTATCAACCTGTTCCGCGTACTCATGACCTATCTGAAACCGGTTCTGCCTTCACTGAGCGAACGCACCGAAACCTTCCTGAATACAGAGTTAACTTGGGATGGTATTGCCCAACCGTTGCTCGGTCATCAGGTTAACGCGTTCAAAGCGCTGTTCAACCGTATTGAAATGGCAAAAGTTGAAGCGATGATTGAAGATGGTAAAGCCGCTGCGGCGGCTGCAGTGGCGGCGTCCAAACCAGCCACCGGGCCACTCGCCGATGAGCCCATTCAAGACACCATCACCTTTGACGATTTTGCCAAAGTTGACATGCGCATTGCTGAAATCAAAAGCGCTGAGTTTGTTGAAGGCTCCGATAAACTGCTGAAATTGATGCTGGATTTAGGCGGCGAAACCCGTCAGGTCTTCTCCGGCATCCGCTCAGCGTATCCAGATCCTAGCGTACTGGTTGGCCGTTTAACCGTAATGGTAGCAAACTTGGCCCCACGCAAAATGCGCTTCGGCATGTCTGAAGGTATGGTGATGGCCGCAGGTCCTGGTGGTAAGGATATCTTCCTGCTCAGCCCTGACAGCGGTGCCCAGCCAGGCCATCAGGTTAAATAATATCCTGATACGAAAAACCCGCCGTTTGGCGGGTTTTTTTATACTCAACAAACGTGGAATACAGCTTTAGAAAGTATAATCCGCAGCAATAAAGTAACGACGCCCTTCTTCGTTGTAACTGTAATCATCGCGGTTCAGGTCTTTATCCAGCACGTTCAAAACGCCGGCACGCAGTTTCAGATCTTTCGTCATCTGATATGAACCACCGGTGTTCCACAGCGTATAACCGCCCGAGGCTTTATCTGAGCTAGAAACCACGCGACGTTTGCCCGAGTAGTTGGCAGAAACGTAGAATGCCCAGTCTTCAACCGGTTTCCAGTCCAACGTGCTGTTTGCAGTGTGGAACGGCTGTGTGCTCAATGGGCGATCGTTAGTCAAGTCACGTGCATCGTTGTAGGTATAGTTCATGCTAATGCTGAGTTCATCGGTAAACGGTACCTTCAACTCGGTTTCAACACCTTTAATACGCGCTTTATCAACGTTGTAATAGCTAAAGATTGGCTTACCATTCTTATCGAAGCCGACAAAGTTCGGATACGTCGGCGCGACAGAAACGTCTGAAGTACGATTAACGTTAATCATATCCTTAACGTTATTCTGGAACACGGTTACGCTGGCGTTCACACCGTCCAACATCCCCTCATCACCGGCATAGTACAGACCCAGTTCAAAACTTTCTGACGTTTCAGGATCGAGATCTTTACTACCGACGATAGTACATGCGCCACGACATGAAGCAGACTGCCAGTCTGGGCTCAGCTCCAATAACGAAGGCGCTTTAAACGCCGTTGCCCAGCCCCCTTTCACCGTAACCGTATCCGTTGCGCTGTAGACTAAATAGGCACGCGGGCTCCAGTGAACGCCATAATCTTCATGGTTATCCATACGAACACCGCCTGTAAAGGCCAGCGGTTCGAAGATACGCCACTCATCTTCAACAAACAGTGCGTATTGGTTGGCTGACGTTGAACCGCCGTTTTTGAGGTTACCTGCATCGCTCAACTTATCGTTACGGTACTCACCTCCCAAAGTGAAGAGCTGGTTAAAGTCACCCAGAGGAACGACAACTTTACCGTCGATGGCATTGTTTTTAGCCGTGATTCGATTTTCGTTGTAGTTATCAATTTTTTCGCCATAAGCGCGAATTTCTGTATTGGCCAGATCCCAGCGACCATTATGACCAATGGAATAATTCTGACGTTCTAAACGATTCTTATCCAGTGAGTCAGAGTCACGATCCTGTCGGTCAAAGCCATAACCAAAGGTCATGTCCTGATTAGCTTCTGGCGTCCAAGCAAACTCAACGTTAGCATCGCGCGTGGTGTAGCCTTCGATACGGCCTGATTCGCCGGTTTTGCTCGTTGTGGACTTCTGCGCATCATCTTTTTCACGCTTGCCCAAATTACCAAAGACTTTAACGCCCAGCACATCTTCAATCAGCGGACCACTGGTGTAGAAACTGCCGTTATAGCTATCACCACGATCGCGATGTTCCTGAATGGTACTGTCAGCGCTTAAAGAACCATGCCACTCTTTTCCCACTTTACGGGTAATGATGTTGACTACGCCGCCCAAGGCATCAGAGCCATAAAGCGAAGACATCGGGCCGCGAACAACTTCAATACGCTCAATAGCCTCGGCAGGAACCCAGCTTAGGTCGTAGTCGTTATGGCGGAACACCGCCGTACGCGAGCTTACGCGTTTCCCATCAACCAAAATTAGGGTATAGCTGCTATCCAAACCACGAATACTCACCCCCTTACGGTTGTCGCCTTCGTTGGTCAATTGAACACCTGGAACTTCCTGCAAAATATCCTTCAGATTTTGAATTGGCTTTTTCGCCAAATCTTCACGCGTAATCACGCTGATACTGGCAGGTGCATCCTTCAAGTTTTGTTCTGTTGCTGAAGCGGTTACAACCATGACGTCGTCCCCTTCGGCCGCCATCACTGGTGCTGCGATGAATAACGGTACGCAAAGCCCCCCGCGCAATAAATTCGCTAACGGGTTAAGTTTTGCCTTAGCCATTTGGTCAATCTCCATGAGGTTAATATAAATAGTTATTAGAATAATTATTATTCAATAAGCATGGCGCTCTCATGGCGCCGTTTAGCCCACTTTTGGTACTTCAGTAAATTGATGAAATCTGTTGTTTAGCCGTGAACGTAATGGCTAGCGGAGCCGATAATTGGCTCAGCTAGCTTATTCATGAACGACACTGCTGGCAGGAAAAAATCAGATGGTGGGTTCCGCGACCAATCCGTCGATCACAACCTGAGGCATTCCCTGCGAACAATGTTCGATGCGTCCACGGACGCCATAAACGCGTGCCAAACTTTCTGGCGTAATCACTTCAACGGGTTTACCGTCAGCAATCAGCTTTCCATTTTCAAGCATCAACACATGGTCACCATGGCGTAGCGCAATGTTGATATCGTGCACTACAACGACGGTAACAATATTGCGCCGCTGAGTTTCACGGCGTACCAAATCCATGACGTGGAATTGGTAGTTCAGATCGAGTGCGCTCAGCGGCTCATCAAGCAGCAACAATGATGGCTGACGGATCAGCGATTGTGCCAGCCCCACTAACTGTTTCTGCCCGCCCGATAGCTGATCCAAGTAACTCAGCGCCAAATGCGAAATACCGAGCTGCTCCAACAGTCGCATGACTTCGCCTTCGTTGCCTTTATGACCCATACCGCCCGAGGCGCGTTGAGCCACAATAATCGACTCCAGCACATGTAGGTGAACACCAGCGGGTAAAGACTGCGGTAGATAAACCACCTGCTTAGCTCGCTCGCTGAACGGCTGAGCCATCAAGTCGTTGCCATCGAGCAACAGTTTACCTGTGGCTCGATTAAGTCCTGCCAGAGAACGCAGCAGCGTGGATTTCCCACAGCCATTCGGCCCTAACAGCACGGTAATCTTGCCACGCGGCAACGTTGAAACCGATAAGTCTTCAATCACTGCCCTACGTGGATAGCCCGCATTGAAATGCGAAATCTCTAATCCCGAAATCATACATTCCCCCTATGACGCAAAATAATGCTCAGGAAGAACGGAACACCAACCAGTGATGTCACAATCCCCACAGGAATAATCACACCGGGAATCAAATTCTTAGAGGCAACCGATGCCATCGACAGCACCAGCGCACCAATCAAGGCACTTGATGGCAAATAGAAACGATGATCTTCACCAAAAATCAGGCGTGCAATATGCGGAGCCACTAAGCCGATAAAACCGATAGGCCCAACAAATGCCACTGCAAGAGCGGATAAAATACTGATACGCAACAGCGTCCCTAGACGCAGGCGCTTCACATCTATACCAAAGCTCACCGCACGATCTTCACCCAAGCGTAAAGCCGTAAGTTTCCATGAGCTCATCATCGAAATCGGCATCAAAATGGCAAAAGCCAGCAACAAAATGCCCAGTTTTTCCCACGAGGCTCGAGCCAGACTGCCCATCGTCCAGAACACTAACCCTTGCAGAGTGTCTTCCGTCGCAATGAACTGCATCATTGAGACCAATGCATTAAAGGTAAACACTAACGCAATACCAAACAGCACCACGCCTGAGGTAGCCACTCGTGTCCAGCGCGTGATGCCATCTAGCATCAGCGCTGCGAACAGCGCGAAAATAAAGGCATTAGCAGAAATAAACCACTGGTCGGGAATACCAGGAAAACCAATACCCAACACGATAGCCAGCGCAGCACCAAAGGCCGCTGCGGATGAGACACCTAGCGTAAACGGGCTTGCTAGCGGGTTATTTAAAATGGTCTGCATTTCTGCGCCGGCTAACCCTAAAGCCAATCCCACGACGATCGCCATCAGCGCATAGGGCAAACGAATATCCCAAACGATAACGCGGGTGCCCGCATCGGCCATTTCTGGCTGCCACAGCGTTTGCCATAACGTACTGAGGGATAAGCCTGATGGCCCCATGGTGAAATCAAGGATCAGCGATGCCAAAATCGCTAATACAATCACGCCCATAATCACTAGGCGATGGCGCACAATGCGCTGGTAATGGCCTTTAACTGCGCTAGCGTCGTGACGTTTCACGGCGGTCATTGGCTCGGTGCTTGCACTCATGTTGTTACCTGTGAATGGTCATCCCTGCTGGCGGCGGCTGGCAGGGACAATTATCGATTACTGATTCGACGCTTTAGCATCAACCCAATAGGTGCCGCTTGGGTCAACAGCAAGGAACTGCTGGTACATGGAGTCCATGGTTTTCTTAGGATCTAATGAGGCAAACTTCTCAGGATAAATCCACTTAGCGAATGCCTGCACGGCCAGTACGTTATAAGGCGAGTTGTAGTAGCTGTGCCAAATAGCATGCGAATTACCTTCTTTAACCGCTTTCAGCGTACTGATGCCGGTTCGCTGCATCGCTAAGTTCAAACTATCGCGCGCCTGTTGTTCGTCGACCTGCGCCCCGAGCTTAATACCCGGATCTTTGGCATTTGGCGCCTTAGCACCACTTGCGATGTAAACATCAGGATCGGCCGACAACACCTTTTCCAGATTGATCTGACCAAGCGCGCCCGGTAGCAAACCTTTCGCAATATTGTTACCACCGGCGAGATCGATAAAGTCACCCATATTGCCGTTACCCGCGGTACCGCAGCAGTCATCGCTGGTTGCGGCCTTCAGTTCGATAAAGACTTTAGGTTTTTGGCTATCGGGGATTTTGCTGGTGATATCAGTCACCAAGCGCACGTTGTCCTGGTAGAAGTTGATATAATTTTCAGCCTGCTGTTCGCGGTGTAGTACCTGGCCTAACAAACGCATGCTTGGTAGCGTATTTTTCAGCGGAGAGGTACGGAAATCGACAAACACAACCGGTACACCCGCTTTCTCCAACTGCTTAACCAGTTGGCTATCGCGCCCCGGTCCATGACCCGAAAGGCCAAAGATGGCAACGTCAGGGTTAAGCGTCAGTACTTTTTCTGGGCTAACGCTGTCGGCAGTGGTATTGCCAATCAGCGGAATTTTGTCAATTTCAGGGAATTTAGCCTGATAAACGGCGTAGGTTTGCGGGTCGAGTTTGCGGAAATCCCCCTGCCACCCGACAATACGGTCAAAAGGTTTTTGGCCTTCCAGCAATGAGACGGCATAGAATAAGCGCCCTTCGCCGAGGAGAATGCGATCAACTTTAGCGGGAACTTCAACGCTGCGGCCGGCAATATCCGTGACCGTTGCAGCCCATGAACTCATGCTGCCTAGCAGCGTCGCTGCAGCGAGTAATTGAATACCCCAGCGCGATTTTCTTCCTTTAACGGTGTCTTTCACCTTCACCACTCCTGCTCTTCAATTCCATAAGTGCACAAAATGGTAAAGCAAATGATAATACTTATCAATGTGATTTGTTTGTTTTATTAATCGACTTCACACCATAACTCTCTAATAAATGATGGAATTTTGATTCAAAAAAAATTATTGCTGATTCATCAATCATATCCTATGAGATGAGGCAGCATCACGATCAAAAAAGGCAGCCCTTGGGCCTAATACTGGTCACTTAAGCGCGATTTTAGGGGAAGTACACCGATGGGGTCGTAGCAGCTTTAGCTGCCGGAGCGCCCCGCGGTGTACTAGCCCCGTGTATCTCGATCTCTTAAACGATCAGCATTAGCCCTTAGGCCGCCTTTTTCTGTCAATAAATGGCTAACTAGTCATCAATCTTAGTGATGGGGAATTCCATCTCACTGTAGGAAACAAAGTGAGTACCCTTCACCAATTTGTAACCAAACCAGATGATCAAGAACAGTGGCAGTCCAATATAGGTTGCCGTTACACCGTACCAGTCGATACGGTCATCCAGAAACGCTTCATAGTTCTGACCTAAAGTAATAATCAGGCATAATACGAAGGCAAAAATCGGTCCGACAGGGAAGAAACCTGACAGGTATGGCAACGCGTTCAGATCTAAACCTTTCTTCACATAGCCGCGGCGGAAGCGATAATGACTAATCGCAATCCCCAACCATGCAATGAAACCCGTCATCCCCGAGGTATTCAGCAGCCACAGATAAACTTCTTGGTTACCAAACATCGACGTTAAGAAGCACAGTCCCGCCACTACCGTCGTTGCATACAGCGCGTTACGCGGCACACCACCAGCAGAAAGTTTAGCAAAAATGCGCGGCGCTTTGCCCTCAGAAGCCAAGGTAAACAGCATGCGCGTAGAAGCATACATACCTGAGTTACCCGCAGACAGCACCGCCGTCAAGATAACCGCGTTCATCACCGCTGCCGCTGACAGTAAGCCCGCATTCTGGAATACCAACGTGAACGGACTCACCGATATATCTTTAACGTCGTTACGCAGCAGGTTTGGATCGGTATAAGGAATGATCAGGCTAATAATCAGAATCGCCAACACATAGAACAGCAGAATACGCCAGAACACCTGACGGATCGCCATTGGAATGTTTTTACCCGGATCTTTAGATTCACCTGCCGCGATACCAATCAGCTCAGTGCCTTGGAAAGAGAAACCGACAATCATCGCCACGCCAATCATCGATGCGAAACCACCGGCAAACGGCGCGTCACCGATAGTCCAGTTATGGAATCCTGCGTGTTCGCCCCCTTTCAGAATCCCCACAATCATCGCAACACCGACAATGATGAAAATGATTACCGTGGTCACTTTAATCAATGAGAACCAATACTCTGCTTCGCCAAAGCCTTTCACAGAAATATAGTTCAGCAAGAACATCAGGCCGAGGAACAGCGCACTCCAAATCCAGCCTGGTGTGTCGGGGAACCAATACCCCATCACAAGCTGCGCGGCAACCAAGTCCACTGCGATAGTTACAGCCCAGTTGTACCAATAGTTCCAGCCCAGAGCAAAGCCGAAGCCCTCTTCTACGTAGCGAGAACCATAGGTAGAGAATGAACCGGATACCGGCATAAACGCCGCCAGCTCACCCAAACTGGTCATTAAGAAATACACCATCAAACCGATGATGATATAGGAAAGCAGTGCGCCGCCTGGGCCTGCTTGAGAAACGGTAGCACCTGATGCAACAAATAGCCCAGTACCGATAGAACCGCCGATAGCAATCATCGACAGATGCCGCGCTTTTAACTCCCGGCGCAGCGCCGGTGCTCGCCCCGTGGAGGAGGTCTTAGTGTTTGTCTGAGCCATTAGAACCCTATATCTGCTCTATAATTATTAAAGAGGACGAATTGTAACAAATCCGGCCCCTGCATAAAGTAACAATCTGATCTTATTAGAGAGCTTCATGATTGCCTGTGGATTATTAGCGTCAGCTGTTAATCCACTGTTAAGTGTAGCGACAATTTGTTTATCTGCTATCACCGACAGCAAAAGATGAATTGTGCCGCTTGGCACATTCCTAGCGTTAATCGCAATAGCTAAGAAAACGCTCAAGTGCCTTGGAAATATGCTTTTGACGATGATGGATGAGATAAAGCGCGCGATTTAAACGCGGTAATGGCACAGGAACTTCCACTAATACGCCCGTCTGCAACTGCTCTTCGATGACTCGGCGCGATAAACAACTAATACCGATGCCATAGCGAACTGCGTGCTTGATAGCTTCAGAATTCCCCAACTCCATCACCAAATCGAAGTGCGGCAAATGTGACAGCAAAATATGCTCGACTACTTCACGGGTACCTGAACCGCTTTCACGCAGGATCCACGGTGCCTGTGCCAGCGACTCCAACGTAATCGGCATCTGCAATAATGGATGGTCGGGAGCCGCAAAAACCACTAACTCGTCCTGTTGCCAAGTATGCGTCAGCAAATCAGGCATATGACAAGGACCTTCAATCAACCCAAGATCAACGCGAAAATCAGCAACCGCATTAATCACATCTCTGCTGTTACCCACGTTTAACTCTAAAGGCGCGACAGGAAAATCACGACGATAGTTCGCAATCATTTTTGGCAGAATATAATTACCGATAGTGCTACTCGCGGCGATACGTAAAGCGCCTGCTTCGCTTTGAAACAGATGTTCAATCTCTCCGGCCTGCTCTAACAACGCCATCGCTTTAGGATAAAGAAGACGTCCGTGCTCATTAACGACCAAGCGCTTCCCTACGCGATCGAATAAACGCACTGAAAGTTGGGTTTCTAAATCAGATAATGCTGCGCTCACCGCCGATTGGGATAAGGACAACATATGAGAAGCCTGAGTGGTGGAACCGCTCTTCAATACTTCAGTAAATACTTCCAGCTGGCGCAGAGTAATATGCATAAAAGAGATCCGAAAAAGTCACAGTATATTTATAAGAGATATGCTCTAAATCAGCCCAAATCTCATGAGATAAGCTCAGTAGCAGGTTTAGGAGGACGAGAGATGCAGGGAAGTATAACGCGAATATCCCTATTTATAGCAGACTTAACGTAAATATAGATAAAGCGCGGATAACCACAAGATTAAAGCATTGAGTGAATCATTATCGCGTGCTTTCGGAAGATAAGAAGAACTTACACGGCTATTCATTTTACCCGCGTGACTCCCCGTGATTATTTGTACGGAAAACAACCACGGAGAGCATTCTTTTAACCGCGTTTAACGGACAACCAATACCGATGTTTTAGCATGGCGAACCACGCGCGCCGCGTTAGAGCCAATCAGGTAAGTCGACATGGTTGGGCGACGCGATCCCACCACGATTAAATCCGCGCCACACACTTCTGCTTCTTTCAAAATTTCATCGTAAATAGAGCCCCAGGTCACCACCACAGAAACCTGATCGGCCGATACATCAAGCGTAGAGGCTAACGCCTCTAACTCTTTCTGAACCTTATTAGTTGCATCATCTTGAATTTTAATCAGTTGCTGTGGATGTTCCCCCATATAATAGGTAGGAATCGAAGGGCGCACGTTCATAAGCCGAATTTTCGCCTGCGACATTTTGGCTAAATAGGCAGCATGGTTAAGCGCGCCTTCGGTTAGCTTTGGCTCTTCAATATCGATAGGAACAAGAATCATTTTGTACGCATAATCCATTTATCGTCTCCTTCAGCAAGGGCTTTTTTTATTTCTCATCTCTGTAATAGCATATTTAACCCATTGATTGATATTACAGCACCAAAAGTGTGATGCCCGACAAACCATAAAATAAATCCGATAGTGTTTAGGCCAGTCATCAGACAATATCCATAATAAATACTTTATTTCTTCATTTTTCCATCACATTTAATGTGATTGACTTTATTTAAAGAAATCAATTAATTATAAAAACACCCATTTAAGATAAAACCTATATTGAGGCATTCTTTGCCGATTTAATCTGCCACAGTAATAACCACTCTGGTAGGCGTTATAAAATGAAAAGCATGTTAAAAATAGCAGCATTATTATTAATTTCATCATCATTAAGCGGATGCATTGTTGCAGATCATCGCGGCCATCATGCCCCACCACCACATTACGACTGGCACCAAGGCAGCAATGCCCCCCATTATGGTGGACACTCTCACGGACATTCTGGCAATGGCGGGAACCATCACCGCTAGTGCTCATGGCTGACGGCGACATTCTTCTCTGTCAGCCAGGAGAAACACCGCCACTTACCACTTATACCGTTAGGTTATAAATATATAATCAATTTCATTTTTAAGCCCTGCCCCACTACTCTTACCGCATCAGAAATAGGGTTATAGGTAAGAGGTCTATGCACGCAAACAGTGCTTTTGAACACAAAAACTCTCCCCGCTATCTTCATGCTCTGGGCAATTTGCTTCCAGGGCTACTGCTTGCCGGTGTTATCACTGCGGTTGCTATGTGGGCTGGCAATATTCCGTGGGTTGAAAACCTCGGTTTCGGCGCACTCACGCTGGCAATTATTTTCGGTATTATTTTAGGTAACACCCTCTATCCACGCATTGAAGGGGCCTGCGCCGTTGGCGTACACCTCTCCAAGCAAAAACTTCTGCGTCTGGGGATAATCCTGTACGGATTCAGACTGACCTTTCAGCAAATCGCTGATGTGGGTATGACGGGGATCGTTACTGATGCTATTACGCTGACATCCACTTTCCTGCTCGCCATGTGGGTGGGGCGAAAAGTATTTGGTATGGACAGCCAAACCGTGATGTTGATTGGTGCCGGTAGTAGCATTTGTGGCGCTGCTGCCGTGATGGCCACTGAACCTGTGGTCAAAGCCGATGCCAGTAAAGTCGCCGTAGCGGTTTCTACCGTCGTCATTTTCGGCACCATCGCCATCTTTTTCTACCCGTGGTTATACCAACTTAACGAGCATTACCAGTGGCTGCAAACCACTCAGGAAGGCTTTGGTATCTACATTGGTTCAACGATCCATGAGGTGGCACAGGTCGTCGCCGCTGGCCGTGCGATCAGCGATGAGGCCGGTAACGCCGCCGTTATCACCAAAATGATCCGCGTGATGATGCTGGCACCGTTCTTGGTCATTTTGTCGAGTTTTATTGCCCGCAGCATGCCAAGTAACAAACAAAATGCAACTAAGCAAAAATCTGCCATCACGATCCCATGGTTTGCGGTGCTGTTTATTGTAGTCGCTGGATTTAACTCTTTCGACTTGCTCCCTGCTGAGCTGGTACACCAGTTGATCACACTGGACACCATCCTACTCGCCATGGCGATGGCCGCTTTAGGGTTAACGACACATATCAGCGCCATCCGTCAGGCGGGTATTAAACCTATTTTGCTGGCCAGTATTTTATTCGTGTGGCTGGTTGTCGGTGGTGCGTTGATTAATCACTTTGTGGGGATGTGGGTGTAATTGTAGTAGGCGCTTGCGCCCGCCAATCAGCCAATATCCTATGGAAGCCCTGTGAACGGCTTCGTTCGGCTGTCGTTGATGTGACTACTGTGTAATATTCCGCCCGCCTGTCGTTTATGAAGCAGCTGTGAAATGTTTCGTTCGCCAGTCAGCAAATACGTTTCCATGAACCCACTGGCGTAGGCGACCGATGAGAGCCCCGTTGCGCGGGGGCTCTCAACTCGCGCGCTTTTATC